>ODAK010000143.1_pt1 | contig 78348 bp, 70 predicted proteins | sample 1539591 | NCBI WGS metagenome assembly ODAK01 (sample SAMEA3539303, study PRJEB22396) | soil metagenome | biome: tundra; feature: field; material: soil | place: USA | collected 2010-05 | depth 0.15 m | reverse complement strand
AGCGCATGAAATTCGGCGTTGTCGTTTTTCCCGGCTCCAATTGTGATGATGACGCGTTGCATGTCGCCCATCACGTCCTCGGCCAGCAGGCTGAATTTATCTGGCATCAGTCCGCCGAGCTCGCTGGCGCGGACGCCATAATTCTTCCCGGCGGATTCGCTTTCGGTGATTACCTTCGGACCGGTGCCATCGCGCGTTTTTCTCCGGTCATGCGCAGCGTCGAAAAATTCGCGCGCGCCGGCGGCATCGTCCTCGGTATTTGCAATGGATTCCAGATTCTCCTCGAAGCCGGACTCCTCCCCGGCGCGATGCTTCGCAACGCGGGCCTTCGTTTCCGCTGCTTGCCTGTTCACATCCGCGTGGAAACAACCGACACGCCTTTCACCTGCGCCGCGCGTCGTGGCGAAGTGCTCAAAGTTCCCATCGCCCACAACGAAGGAAATTATTTCTGCGATCCCGCGACTCTCGACGCCCTCGAACGCAACAATCAAATCGTTTTTCGCTACACCACACCCGACGGCAGCGAGGACGCCGCCGCAAATCCAAATGGCTCGCTCGCAAATATCGCGGGCATCTGCAATCGCGAACGCAACGTAATGGGCATGATGCCGCACCCCGAGCGCGCCTCGGAAATCTCATTAGGCTCCGCCGACGGCCTGATAGTTTTTCGTTCGCTGCTGCAATGGTTCACGCAACACGAATCAAGTGGCACAAACTCACAAGCAGCTCCCGCCGTTGCGTTGCGCGTCTGACGCTCTAGAATTCGGAGAGGTACTGGAAGGTCGTAGAAAACCAATGTTTAGCAGAGTTCGACTGTCGGCCGTCGCCGTGCTGATCATCTTTGGCCTGGCAATCGTTGCGCCAAACCGTACTCGGTCGCAGACACAAAACACATCCGCCGCTATACCCACGTTCGAGTACGACGTCGCTTCGATCAGAGCAGATAAGTCTGACCGCAGCAGGTTCAGTTTAATCGACACTCCCGACGGACTCAGTGGAATCAACGTGAGCTTGCAAGCGCTCATTCAACGTGCGTACGGAATTCAAAACTATCAACTCCTCGGAGCCCCGAATTCACTCAACTCTGAACGGTACGCAATTGACACGAAAATGGACGCCACTACAGCCGAGGCTGTGCAGAAACTCAGCCCCGACGATCGCAATCTGGCACGGGAGCAAATGCTTCGGGCTCTTTTGGCTGACCGCTTCAAACTAACGATCCACCGCGAATCCAAAGAGCTTTCGGTCTATTTCCTGATCATCGCGAAAAATGGCCCCAAACTTCACCAGTCAAAACCGGGCGACCAATACTCCAACGGATTCAAAGATCGTGACGGCGTCCCTTTTGGTGCGGGCAGGATGAGCACGACTTCAAATGGAGTATCGGCAACCATGACTGCCCAAGCGATTCCCATGACGGGCTTGGCGGCGAATCTGGCGGGGCGTCTCGGTCGCCCCGTTCTAGATAAGACCGGACTTACGGGCAATTATGATTTCAAGCTGCAGTTCGCGCCGGATCAACTTCAGGCAACCCCAGCCTCGGTTTTGACGGATCGTGATGATCCTTCGCTTCTCACAGCCATTCAGCAACAGCTCGGCTTGAAATTGGAATCAGGAAAAGGCCCCGTTGAAGTAATCGTGATCGACCACGTAGAAAGGCCTTCGAGAAATTAGCACCGGGCGCAGATTGATATAAGAGGTCTCAGACTTGCAAAAACTTCGCGACATATTTGAAAGTCGTAGAAATCTATGCCTGAGTGCGGTTGGATTCGTAGCAGTCGCCGCGCCACTCGTATTTGGCCTGGCAATCGCCATGCCAAGCGATGCTCATGCTCAGCTGCAGACGCAAACCCAAAACACAACCGCGACTGCGCTACCTAAGTTCGAATACGAAGTCGCTTCCATCAAACTAGATCAGTCTGACCACACAAGCGCCATGACCAATAATCCGCCCGATGGCTTCACTGCCACGAATGCCACGCTGAAGGGACTCATTCAAAACGCGTACGGAGTTCTGAACTATCAGATCTCTGGGGGACCAGATTGGCTCAGCTCTGAACGATACGTTATCGACGCGAAAATGGACGCCGCTACAGCCGACGCCCTGCAGAAGCTCAGCCGCGAAGATCGCGTTCTCGCGCGCCAGCAAATGCTTCAGGCGCTTTTGGCTGACCGTCTGAAACTAACGATTCACCGCGAAACAAGAGAACTTCCAGTTTATTTTCTGGTCGTCGCCAAAAACGGCCACAAAGTTCAGCAATCAAAACCCGGCGACACATATTCCAGTGGAATCAAAGGCCGCGGAGGCGTCCCAGGGGGACCGGGCATGCTGACGTCGAGTTCAAGCCGGTTATCTTCAACCATGACAGCTCAAGGAATGCCAATCTCAAGCTTGACGCCGTTCTTGGCGGGGCCGCTCGGTCGCCCCGTCTTGGATAAAACCGGACTCACGGGAAATTTTGATTTTACATTGAAGTTCGCGGTAGATCGGGCCCAAGCGGCTCCCGGCGATTCGCCGAACGGCCTGCCTCCGTCCCCTTCGGCAGATTCCGATATACCTTTTCTGTTTGAGGCCATCCAGCAGCAACTCGGCTTGAAATTGGAATCAGGAAAAGGCCCCGTCGAAGTTATCGTGATCGACCACATCGAAAGACCTTCAGGAAATTGAAAGCGAACATAACTTAATGATCGAAACCGAGATTAAGGTAACTCCCGCGATCGCTGCCGAACATGGCCTTTCCGCCGAAGAATACGCGCGCGTTCAGAAAATCCTCGGCCGAGATCCAAATATCACCGAACTCGGCATCTTCAGCGTCATGTGGAGCGAGCACTGCTCCTACAAATCCAGCCGCGTGCATCTCCGCCGCCTGCCAACAAAAGGCCCGCAAGTAATTCAGGGTCCCGGCGAAAATGCGGGCGTCGTGGATATCGGCGACGGCCTTTGCGCTGCCTTCAAAATCGAATCGCACAACCATCCCAGTTACGTTGAACCGCTTCAAGGCGCCGCCACAGGAGTAGGCGGAATTCTGCGCGACGTTTTCACCATGGGCGCCCGTCCCATCGCCGTGCTGGACTCTCTCCGCTTCGGCCCCATTACAAAAAATAGCACGCACGACTCCGCCGAAGCCGATGCCGATGCCGCAAAAAATCGCCGCATCCTCAATGGAGTAGTCGGCGGCATCGCCTTCTACGGAAACTGTTTCGGCGTTCCGACCGTCGGCGGCGACGTGGCCTTCGCCTCCTGCTATTCCGGCAATCCTCTCGTGAACGCGCTCGCGCTCGGCATCGCCCGCCGCGAAGATTTATTCTTCGCGCGTGCCAGCGGCACAGGAAATCCGGTCCTTTATGTAGGCGCGAAAACTGGACGCGACGGCATCCACGGTGCATCCCTTCTGGCCAGCGCCGAATTCACCGAAGAATCTCAGCAAAAACGCCCCAACGTTCAGGTCGGCGATCCTTTCCTCGAAAAACTGCTTCTCGAAGCGTGTCTCGAAGCGATGCGCACCGGAGCCATCGTCGCAATTCAGGATATGGGCGCCGCAGGACTTACCAGCTCCACTTGCGAAATGGCTTCGCGCGGCGGAGTCGGCATCGAACTCGATCTTGACCGCGTGCCCCAGCGCGAAACCGGCATGACTCCCTACGAAATGCTCCTCAGCGAATCGCAGGAACGCATGCTGCTCGTTGCCACTCGTGGACGCGAGCACGAAGTCCTCGAAGTGTTCGCCAAGTGGGGACTCGACGCCGTCGAAGTCGGCCGCGTTACCGACGATGGCCTGATGCGCGTTGTCTGGAGGAAAAATGTCGCCGCGAATATTCCCGCGAAAGCGCTCGCCGACGAAGCGCCCGTGTATCAACGCCCCGTCGCCGCGCCAGCAACCCCGCGCGGCACGGGACATCTGGTGGAATTTTCGCCAACCGGCACAAATTTAACCGATAATTTTTTAAAGCTTCTCGCGTGGCCCGCCATCGCATCCAAGCGCTGGATTTTCGAGCAGTACGATCACATGGTGCGCACAAATACTCTCGCCGGTCCCGGCGCGGGTGACGCCGCCGTCCTTCGCGTCAAAGGAACCCAACGCGCCCTCGCTCTCACCGTAGACGGAAATGGCCGCACCTGCTGGCTAGCTCCGCGCGAAGGCGCGAAAGCCGCCGTCGCCGAAGCCGCGCGCAACATCGCGTGTTCCGGCGCGCGTCCTCTAGCCGCCACCAATTGCTTAAATTTCGGTAATCCGGAAAAGCCCGAAGTCATGTGGGAATTCAGCGAGTGCATTGACGGCATCGCCGAAGCCTGCACCGCGCTGAAAATTCCTATAACCGGCGGCAACGTCAGCTTTTATAATGACACCCTCGGCCAATCCATTTATCCCACTCCAATTCTCGGGGTCCTCGGTCTTCTCGAAGATGCGTCTCAAGCCATCGGCATGGCCTTTCGTGAAGAAGGCGACGTCATCGTCCTGCTCGATGGCCACTGTAATGACGAACCGCACGGCGCCGAAGCTCCGCCACTAGCAGACGCCCGGTGCGAATTCTCGTCCTCCGAATACGCCTTCGCTCTTCACAATATTGCCGCGGGAGTCCCGCCTTCTGTGGACCTCGCCGCCGAAAAACTTCTCATCGAATTTCTTGTCGCGTGCGCCGCGGAAAATCTTTTGCGCTCAGCGCATGACGTCAGTGATGGCGGCCTCGCCGTCACTCTTGCGGAAAGTTGCTTCGCATCCAACGGATTTTCCGCCGAAATTTCTTTGAACACCAAAGAACCGCCCGAAGTAGCTCTCTTCGGCGAACGCGGCGCGCGCGCCATCGTCAGCGTTAGTCCCGAAAAGCTTGCCCGCTTCCGTGACGTTGCGAGAGAATACGAGCTGGGGATTCACGACATTGGGCGCGTAACGCGCGGCGATTTCCGCATCAAACTAAATGGCCGCGACGACATCGCCGCCCCGTGCAGTAAATTACGCGATGCCTGGACGGGCTCGCTGCCCGCTCTGATGGCTGGTTGAGCAGTCGGCAGCATCTAATGTGGTAGGGAGTAACATCCGTAACTCCGCGGGCTAACTTGTTTGGATGTGAAGCTGCCGATTCGAGCCGCGTCTACAAAAGAGAGAGTCGCACATGCAGAAAGTTCGCGTCGTATTTGGATCTCACAGAAAATGGATGCTCCGAGCGGCCGTGTTAACGGCCGCCGCGGTATCCATCGTATTCGGCATGTCCGTCGCGACGCCAAGCAAAGCTCATGCGCAAACTCAAGACACAGCGGCAATTAAGTTTGAGTTTGACGTCGCTACCATCAAACTAAACAAGTCCGGCGAGATTGGACGGAGTTTAATCCCGGTTGCGGCAATTCCCATGAGCGGCATGTTCCGCGCAACAAACATGCCGCTGATTGATTTAATTCGTGAGGCCTACGAGCTCGGGCCCGGAATGGGTGCTGATGACGGTCGAATCTCAGGAGCACCGAGCTGGCTTGGCTCCGAACGATTCGACATTCAAGCGAAAATGGATAGCTCGGTACTCGAAGCATTGAACAAGCTTGGCCCGGATCAGCGCAAGCTTCAGGCCCAGCATATGCTTCAGGCGCTCTTCGCGGTCCGCTTCAAGCTGACCGTCCATTTCGAAAACAAGGAACTTCCCATTTATTCGCTGGTCATCGCAAAGAATGGTCCCAAATTTCAGGAATCGAAACCCGTCGACGCTGCCGCCAGTGGACCACAGTACCAATATGGCCGCGGCGGAAGGGGCGGAAGGGGCGGCGTGCAGATGTTTGGACGGGGTGGGCCGATCAAAGCCCAGGGGATTCTTATCGCCGACTTCGTGCCGCTGTTGTCGACGATCTTGGGCCGCACCGTCGTGGATAAAACCGGGCTCACGGGAAAATATGATTTCACACTACAGTGGATGCCCGACGAAACGGAGGCTTCAACATTTCCGGCAGGCGTCGGCCAGCCGCCTGATCCCTCCGGGCCTTCTATCTTCGCCGCAATTCAGGAGCAGCTCGGTTTGAAACTGGAATCGGGAAAAGGCCCCGTTGCAGTGATCGTGATTGATCACGTCGAAAGGTCTTCGGAAAATTAGCGGGCGGAAACAAAATGATTTCGGGGCGAAACAATAGTTAGCTGTCCGTGCACGGCATCGCTCTTCGAGTACAATGAACATCGCGGAAAAATACGGTCGCTGGTTTGTCGTGGTATTGTGGACTCTGGCGGGTACGTTTTGCATTTACAATATTTGGTACGGCTTTTTCGTCGCGCGTGCCGACAGGGCGGCAGTCGTATTCAGTTCCGTTGACGCCATCTACACGCTGGCGGGAATCGCATTTTTTACCGGAGCCTTCGGCGTCGGCCGCCGCCTCCGCTGGGCCAGAACTTTTTCGTTCGGATTGTGGGCGCTGTTTGGCTACTGGAATTTCGGCGCGATTGGTCTTTACGGGGATATGCGGTGGTTTCCGCTCACCGCGCTGGCGCTTTTATTTTTGGCGCTGCTTTGGCTAATGTCTTCCGCGGCGATGGAATCATCCCGCGAGGCGATTCGACACTCTTGAAACAGCAATTCCAACTCGACGACGACCACTTCCACGATCACTGTGGAGTCTTCGGCGTTTTCGCGCATTCCGAAGCCGCGAAACTTTGTTATCTCGGACTTTACGCGCTGCAACATCGTGGACAGGAAGCCGCCGGAATTTGCTCGTCCGATGGCGCCGACCTTCGCGTCGCCAAAGGCATGGGCCTCGTCCAAGACATTTTCGATCCCAAGCGTCTCGCAACTCTTCCCGGCGATTCCGCCATCGGCCACACGCGTTATTCCACCGCCGGCGATACCACGCTCACCAATGCGCAACCGATCGTAATTGATTGCAGCAAGGGCAAGATTGCCATCGGACATAATGGAAATCTCACGAATGCCACCGAATGGCGCCGCAAACTCGAGCATCGCGGCTCCATATTTCAAACCACCAGCGATACCGAAGTAATCGTTCACCTCATCGCGCGTAGCTCCGCCAGGAATTTATCTTCCGCAATTGCCGACGCGCTCAATCAGGTTGAAGGCGCCTACTCGCTTGTGATCCTCACTCGCGACGAGCTTTACGCCATTCGCGATCCCCGCGGCTTCCGCCCGCTCTGCCTCGGCCGCCTCGGCGATTCCTATATGGTCGCGTCTGAAACCTGCGCCTTTGATTTGCTCGACGCCACCTACATCCGCGAAGTCGAACCCGGAGAAATGCTGCGCATCTCGCGCGCTGGCCTGGAATCTTTCCGCTTCGCTCCGCCAAAGCAGCATCAGTACTGCATTTTCGAGCATGTTTATTTCGCGCGGCCCGATAGTTTGGTTTTCAATCGCAGCGTGCATCACAGCCGCGAAAATCTCGGCAAGCTTCTCGCGCGCCAGTATCCCGTACCGGCTGATGTTGTCGTTCCCGTGCCCGATTCCGGCGTGCCTGCGGCAATCGGCTATTCTCTGGAATCCGGCGTGCCATTCCGCATGGGCCTGATTCGCAATCACTACATCGGCCGAACATTTATTCAACCCGTGCAAGCTATCCGGGATTTCGGCGTGAAATTAAAATTAAATCCCGTTCGTGGACTTCTCGAAGGGAAGCGCGTCGTTCTAGTGGACGACAGCATCGTTCGCGGAACCACCAGCCGCAAAATTGTTCGTCTGGTTCGCGAAGCCGGCGCAAAAGAAGTTCATGTGCGCATCAGCTCGCCGCCCACGATTTCTCCGTGTTACTACGGTATTGACACGCCCACACACGAAGAACTAATCGCCAGCGCCGATTCCAAGTTTCGTCCGCGCCTTTCGGAAGCCGACGCAATTTCTTTACCCAGCTCATCATCAAATACGAGCGAAGCTGATCCTTCGCCGCAGACCGTCGAAGAAATTCGCCGCTTTCTCGAAGCCGATTCGCTCGGATATCTTTCCATCGAAAATCTTCGCAACGCCGTTTCCGATACCGAGCATCGCTTCTGTACCTCCTGTTTCACCGGCGTTTATCCCACTCCGCCTGTCCAACTTGAGGTTCAGCACAACGCGCAGCACAATAGCCAGCACAATGCTCAGAGCAGTTCAGAAAACGCCCAGGAACCTCAGCCCACGGTGACGCGTGAATCTTAAAGTCGATCAAACAATCGAGGAAACTACGGAAGAACCTACTCAACAACCGCTCGGCCAGCGCGCCAAGCATGAAGCCATCGCCTGGCTGTGGATTATCCTCGCCTTCCTTTTTATTTATTCCTGCGTCGGACAGGCCCGCGTAATTCCTTCAGAGTCCATGGAAAATACTTTGCTCGTCGGCGATCACCTCATCATGAGCCGCATCGGCTATGACATTGGTCTGCCCTTCACACCCTGGCATGTTCCGCTGTGGCGTAATCCGAAACGCCAGCAAATCGTAATTATTCGCGCCCCTCAACTTGAAGGCGCTCCGGATCTAATCAAACGCGTCATCGGCATTCCCGGCGACACCGTTGCAATTCACGATGGTCACGTTTGGATTAATGGCGCACAGCTCGACGAACCATATTTGAAAGAGCCCGAACGCTCCATCGAGCCGGATGGCACCTGGACAGTACCGCCCGGAAATTATTTTGTGATGGGCGATAATCGCAGCGATTCCTACGACAGCCGCTTTTGGGGATTCGCGCCGCGCAACACGCTAATCGGCGTGCCCGTAATGATTTATCTTTCCGTGGACGCTGCTAGAGATGAAGGCGAAGCGCACACGCAAGCCTGGGAACCCGGCCATTTGACCGAGCGCTTCGAGGCCTACGCTTCCTGTATCATTCATCCCAGCCGCGTTCGCTGGAAGCGCCTCTTTCACTTTTTCTAAACGCGCGTTTTTCTCGCGGGAACAATGTCGCACTCGCCGCGACCGTATTTTTTGTAACATCGTCATCGCGTTTGCGATGAATTCGTAGGGGCGCTGCTTGCTGCGCCCTCCTTGAAACGGAAACGCGCAAACTTTAAGAACATCTGCAAATCGAGGCTCACGTAATGCGCTACGCCGAAGCAGGCGTTAACATCGCCCTCGCCGATCAAGCCAAGCAGAAAATTGCCCGCCTCGCTGCGCGCACCTTCACTCGTGGAGTCGTCGGCGGCATCGGCGCGTTCGGCGCATTATTTGCTCTCGATTTGAAAAAGTGGCGTGAACCCTTACTGGTTTCCAGCGCCGATGGCGTCGGCACAAAATTAAAAATCGCTTTCGCCATGGGAGTTCATTCCACTGTCGGCGGCGATCTCGTCAATCATTGCATCAATGACATTCTTACCCTCGGCGCCGAGCCGCTTTTTTTCCTCGACTATCTCGCGCTAGGAAAAATGGATCCTGCTGTCGTCGAAAAAGTTTTGGAAGGCATCAGCCGCGCGTGCCACGCCACAGGCTGCGCATTAGTCGGCGGCGAAACCGCCCAGATGCCGGACTTTTACAAAGCTGGTGAATACGATCTCGCCGGATTCATCGTTGGTGCGGTCGAACGCAACGAGCTACTCGGCCCGCAACGCGTAAAAGCGGGCGACGCCCTCATCGCGCTTCCTTCCACAGGCCTTCACACCAATGGCTATTCGCTCGCTCGAAAATTAATTTTCGATCAGGAAGGACTGAAGCCGGAAACTTACGTCCCAAAGGTTGCCAATAAAATCGGCGCCGAACTGTTGCGCCCGCATCAATGCTATTTGGCCACCGTAAAAAACGGCGTAGCTCACGGTTGGATTTCTGCGATGGCCCACATCACCGGTGGCGGCATTCCAGGAAATTTGCCGCGCGTTTTTTCCCGCTCCGTGCGCGCCAAAATCGAACTCGGCTCCTGGCCCGTTCCGCCCATCTTCAGCTACCTCGCGTCGCTCGGCAAACTCGACCGCGAAGAACTTCTCGCCACATTCAATATGGGCGTTGGTATGATCCTCATCGTGCCGCAAAAACATTTGCGCGAATTTGAAACTGACCTGAAGCGCCGCCGCGAAAAATTTTATCGCATCGGAGAAATCGTCGTAGGTAACGGCGCCCGCATCACTTATTCCGGCCAGTTGGCGCTCTAGCATCGCGCTTAAATTACCGCGCTACGTCCGCCGCAGCGCACGCCATTCCGAGCGTAGCGAGGAATCTCGATCTTGGCTCGATCCGCATTGACACGCCTCACCTACTGATCCGGATTATCAATATCCTCGATCACTTTCCATTTTCCGTCCGCCTGTTTTTTCCACACCACCACATACTTGCCCTTCGTCGTAACCGACTTCCCGCTCGAATCATTCTTCGTCAACGTGTAAGCGCCCGTGTCGTACGCCAGATCTCCGGAACGCGCCACTTCCACCTTGGACGTTGCCCAACGCAAATTCACTCCCGGCATCGCAAGCACGTTCATCCAAACTTTTCGGATCGCATCCTTGCCCGCCGCCAGCGGAGCTCCCGGCGGATTATACGTAGCGTCGTCCGCATAAAAAGAAACCGCCTGGTCCAAATCTCTGGTGCTAGCGGCGTTGCTCCACTCCTGCGAAGCCGCGCGAATCGCCGCCTCATCCGCCGCTCGCGTGTCCGCCGTTTGCTGATCTGCTGGCGTCCTCAAATGTTCCTCCTCGCACCCGGCACCAACTACGCCCAGCGCCATCGCGCACACCATCACGAAAACCGGCCATCGTATTGTCATGGAATCCCTCCGATTGCCGCAAAGAATGCCGCCATGCACGCAATCCTGTCAAGGTGCGCCGAAGTTTTATTTGCGCTCTATCCCGTCGGATGCACCGTCTTCAACGCGTAATTCCGCCCCGCCCCCGCAACCGTAACTCCGATATGAATGTAAGACGTCCACCGCTCCAGTTTGTGGTGTCCCGTAGCATGAAAAATATACGACAGCCCCACCGAAGCCGCCGTCGCCGTCGCCTCAATCGCCGCAAATTCCGCGTGATCATCCACAATGGCGTTGGTCAGCAGCGCTTCATTAATTCCTCGGCGGCGAATATTCAGTGTCGAGGCATAATCCAGTCCCCGCGCCGCGCCAACTCCCGCAAATAGCAAAATGTTTTGTTTGTCCCAAAATCTGTGCGCTGTGGGTGCGGGTTTCGTCATTGGCGTAGTTTGCTCGGCCGGATTTCCAGCTTGCGGCGGCGTCGGTGATCCAGATTGCGTTCCGCTTTGCGCTCCTGATTTCGCATCCTGTATCAGTCGAATTGACGTAAAGCTCCGCACATCCGGCGATTCTCCGCATGAAATCCCTGCCTGTTCTTGTCCATACACCGCGCCCGCCATCAAAAACAGCAGCAGCACCGCGAATCGCCCAACAATTCCCGTAGACTTTTCCATTCGCACAAACCCCTCCACGCATCTCTCCTTACCATAAGTCACAGCGCCCGCGTCGGCAACTCACCTAGGCATGTGCCTGTCGCCACGCGCGTCAGTTACTCTCTATTATTTTATTGTATTAATATATTTAGTTGTTAATCTGCCTCAGCGCTCGCCCGGAACCAGCGGTACCCTCCGTCGAGCCAGTCTCGCGCGCGGAGACCATTCTCCGTTCGCGGGCCGTTCAATCCCGCCCCCACGAATCGGCCTCCATACGCCGGTTCTCTAAATCAAGGTATTTTGAGAAATAGAAAAGGGCGCGCAGCGACATCCGCCACGCGCCCCAAAATCTATCTTCACCAATTCCTACTTCGCCGTCACGGGCATCACCTTCGTCGAAGTCGACTCCATACCCGTCGTCCACGTATTTCCATCCGTCGACACATCCATCTTGAACGTGTACTCCGTCTTCGACACTTCCTTTATCGTCACGCGCAGCTTCATCGGCATTCCGTCCATATCATCCGCGGTCCATGACCACGTGTCGCCGTTTACCGTGCCCTTGGCCGAGTCCTCTTCTCCCATGCTATCGAACGCGTGGTACGAGTACATCTTCTTGGTCGGATCCCATCCCATCACAGACATTTCTTTGTTCGGTCCCATTGACGTGATGCCGTCCGAATGCCCGACAACGAAAAATCCACCAGGCAGCCATTCATATTTGGTGGTAGTCGTCACTTTCCCCTCTGGCCCCTGCATCGCTCCCATGTGAGCCGTGCCCACTTCCTTCCACGTTCCAATAAAATATCCGAGCCTCTTTACTTCGGGCCCCGGCGTGGGCGCCGCTTGCGGAGCCTGCGCCCGCATCGAAACTCCCACCAACAAAACACAAATCGCAATCACTCCAATGATTTGTTTCACGTGAGTTCTCCTTCGCGACTGAACCCGAGGCGGCGCTCCAACAAACGCCTGCTCCAGAAATCCCGCACCGGGTAGTTGCCAGAAATGATACATCCATCCGCCCCATCTTCCACTCCAAATCATTACAACTCGCGTTTGTTTCTCCGCTCTCTCTGCTTCTCAGTGTTGAGAGATTTGGAACTCTCCGCAATTCGCCCGCCTTCCGACTCTCTCCGTGCCTCCCTGCTTCCATGCCTCCTTGCATCCTCCTCTCTCGATTCTCCTACCCGGTCCTCTAAATCCATCCTTCTGCCCCACAAACCCTCCAGTAAACTCCCATTCTCATTTCAGCATCGCACTGGTAGCATCAAACCGCGCCCCGGCGAAGGCGCTTCGCAGGTATTCCGTTTGAGCGAGGAAACATCATGCCCGCCAAGCATGTCCTTATCGCCACGTACGTCTTTCTGCTCGGCGCGACATCGGTGTTCGCGCAGTCCGTGCCACCGCCGCCCGCGCTACCAACGCCATCGCCGCAGTCCGCCGTTCACGTGACCACCAGAATCGTCCAGGTCAGCGTAACGGTCCACGACGATCGCGGCCGCCCAATCACAGGCCTCACAAAAGACGATTTCGTTTTGCTCGATCAAGGCCAGCGCCAGCAAATCACCTCCATTACCGAACAAGCGAACCGCCTCACCACCACAGCCGCCACTTCCGCCCCAAATCTTTTCACAAACCGATTCGAGCAAGGCGCCGCGCAACCGCTCCTCTCCGTGATCGTCATCGACGCCTACAACGCCCGATTTTGGGATCAATTCCCGAAGAGCTGCGGGGGCAAATGCCCGCCGCTATGCGTTGTCGGGTACATGTTCCAGCAGGTCGAAAAGTTCATTAGCAAATTGCAGCCACAAGATCGCGTAGCGTTGTACGTGCTTGGCGCCGACGATCTCTATCTGTTGCAGGACTTCACCAGTGATCCGACCGCTCTCCAGCGCGCGCTCGTTCGTGGAAAGGAACACGTACCGGTCACATTTCCTCCCTCTCAAATAGAGCCGCGTGAGATGGACGCACACACCATGGATGCAATGCGCGTAATTTCTGATCGCCTCGCAAAGCTGCCCGGCCGAAAAAGTTTAATTTGGCTTTCCACTGGATTTCCGCCTGACGCCGGCCTCGGCAAGACGGCCCTCAACTCGGTCGAAAAAATGGACAAGACCGCAAAAACGCTGGGCGATGCCGATTTCCCGCTCTTTGCGATTGATGTGACGGGTCTCACAGCTGGAGGTGGAGTTAGTGGTGGGGGCAGTGGCGGCGGGGGCGGCAGAGGAGCGTCCTCTGGTGTCGGCGGACCAACGCCCTCTTCATTTGGCACAATGGGTCATGACTGTACGATCGTGGGTCGCCCGCCGCAGTTAAGCGATTTCGACTACAGCAAAGATCTCGCCGAACAATCCGGCGGCCGAGCCTATTACAACACCAATGATTTCGCCGGCGCTATCCGGAAAGTAATCGACGAGTCCGCCTCCACCTACATTCTCGGCTACTATCCCGACCACAATAAATGGAACGGCGAATTCCGCGAAATCAAAGTGAAAGTAAATCGCCCCGGACTGGAAGTCCGCGCCCGCAAAGGCTATTACGCCGTAGCAGACACTACTTCTGTTCAAGAAAGGGATGCCCAGAAGTTGGTCAACGCAGTCCGCAGCCCGCTAGAATCTACAGATCTCGGTTTCGACGTCCAAGCCGACGGCTTCGACGTAGCCGGTGTCCGCCAACTAAAAGTAAAAATCTCACTCGACGCAAATCAGTTGCGCTTCCAGCAGCAAAACGGCCGCAGCACCGATGCCCTAACCGAAACCTGGGCAGAATTTAACAACGTAGGCCAACAAGTCGGCCAAATTTCAAAAACAATCGACCTAAGCCGCTCCGAGAATGACTACCAGCAACTCCTTCAAAACGGCTTCACCTTTTCAAAAACACTCATCCTCGCAAAAGATGCCACGGAAGTCCGCCTAATCCTAAGCGACACGGGAAACGGATCCATCGGCTCCGTAATCGTCCCCCTAGCCCGCCTCTTCGCGCCCCCGCCAACCACAACGGCCCCGCCGCACATGAAACAGTAGACTCCGCCGGGTGCCCCGTCCTCGCGTTCCGAGGAGGGGGATTTTAAGCTTATTTTTCCGTCAAACAATCGCCGCTGGTGCAAGCCGCAAGTACCGATAACGACTTGCATCTCGCTTTCAATAAGTGTATAGTGTACATGTACACGATACGCATGGCTGATAAAAACCATATTCACATCGATACCGAAAGCGCCGCGCCGGCATACCGGCAGATTGTGGATCAGCTTCGTGTGTTGATCGTAGACGCACGTTTACCGCCGGGCGGACCGTTGCCCCCTGTCAGGGCGCTGGCGCTTGAGTTAGGCGTTCACTTCAATACCGTCGCCGAAGCGTATCGCACGCTTGCTCAGGAAGGCTTGCTCGAGATCAGTCATGGGCGGCGCGCGCGGGTAGTTGACAGATCCGCGGCGCATTCCTCCACACAGACGCGAAAATCGACCGCATCCTTCCGGAAAAAGCTGCGTGAGGTGATCGCGGAGTTCCAGGCCAAAGGTTTCTCGACGCGGCAGATTGCACGCGAACTTCGAGGAGTATCCGAGGGTATCTAGGGGTGCCTTCCTCCGCAGTCATTCACGATATCTGGATGAGCGCACTATCCCTGTGCGCCGCGGCGTGGGGATGGATAGCACTGACTCGATGGGGGAATTCCGAATCCACATTCTTTGGTGTCCGCGTCGGCAACAAATTTGAAGACAGCGCCGAAGCGCAAGACATTGACTCGCGCTACATCCACGAAATTATCATCCTGACCGGCGCCCTGATCCTACTCAATACTTTTCTCCTGTTGTTCTTCCGGCAGCTATTGCCACCAATCCATCCCTACGATTTCTGGCCGCTCGAGTTGCTGCAAGCGTTCGGAGTTCGCATCGCATATTGGAGGGCCCGCAACCACGCGTTGCCATTTGCCGCGTCCGCGAACTCAGTGTGAATCGCAGACTTAGCGTCTCTCACCACTCCTTCACTCTTATGGAACCTGCTTTACTGGCCCGGCGTTTGTCTACCGCTTGTAGCGGTCGCCATCCTGGCATTTTATTTGCGATCTCACTGGGCAACCCTCGCGTTTCCATACGCAATCACTTTTCCAGTCACAGAAAATTCGCCACGAATCGCATGGTCTCTCAATGTTTTCTTGCGTGTGTACTGGCTGCTAATCCTGGCGGCGCTTCTGGATATTGCAGGCCTACTACTTGCGTACGCCTTCAGCTTTCACTCCCGTATTAACGAGTGGGGCGACGATGACGAGCAGCGCTGGAGTTATCGCAAACTTCTGATGTCCGCAACGGTGGCGGCAACCTGGATCTGTACCGCGTTAGTAGTCGTTCTCCAATTACAAACTCCGTTGGCGCCAAAGCAATTGGATACGAGCCTTAACCAAACGTGGATAATCATCGCCGCAATTCTGGTCGTGCTAATGCCGATCGCCGCTGTGTGGGTGCTGCTTCTGCTGTACTACAATCGGCCGACTGGCACGGTGAATCGCGCGCAAGATGATTGCTGGAAGTTTGGCTTATACTATTTCAATCCGCGTGACGCAGCCTGGATTGTGCCCGCCCGGCTTGGCGCCGGAGCTACGCTGAATTTTGCACGACCGCTCGCGTGGATCCTCATTCTAATTTCAGCCAGCGGTCTGGGCTTGCGTTGGTATGTACGCTCCTCGGCGCCAATCGATAATCCGGATCATTTCGTAGAGTCACAATTCGCGATAGCAACTCTGCAACTTCGCGGTGGTAAGTTTGAAGTGTCCGAGCAGCTCATGCGCATCGCACGTCACAGCGATGACCCAGCGATCTGGAGCAGTGCCGCGTACGAACTAACCGATAATCACGTAAAGCCCCATTTCGCGCTCGAATGGGCCGAAAGAGCCGCGGCGTCGGAGGAATCTGTTAGCGCGCAAGCTCGTCTAACGATGACGACTAACGAAGATTGGAAAGTGATGGCGCGACTCGCCGCATATTGGAACAACTTAGGTTATGTCTGTCCGTGGCAGGGTGATTTCGATTGCGCGCAACGCTATTTGGCTGCCGCATGGACGCTCGATCCACTTCCCGGGTACCGCGACGAGTTGGTAGAACTCATCAAGTCCGCGCCGAGATCACCGGATAGAATTCTGGCCACACTGAAACTACAAAGTGGAGCACCCGTGGGACAGGTCGTAAACATTTCACTGCAGGGAAGCAACGCCGGGACGGCTTACTTCGATGTTTTGCTTTCAGAGAAAGAGCCGAAGAAAATCGTGTGGTCGCGTTTAGATAGGAACCTTTCAGGCGCGGCAGAATCTATCGCGCGCAACTTAGCTTTTCCATGACCGGATGACGGTGGAAGCGAGAAAGTCCGGTTTCGAGAGAAACTCCCGTGCACGGGCTTTGATTCAGCATGTGAGTTGATGGCGCTTTCGCCGGAGAAAGCGGTAACAGTGCGGCCCAATCTGCCACGGTGATTCCACTATGAACTCTCAACCGGCTCCTAGTCCGTTTTACCGCAAGCGCCGCGTATGCTAACTTGCAGTGGTCATGAACAAAAAGATTGCCGTGCTCCTCAGCGGGCGCGGATCGAATTTTGAGGCGCTGGCTGAAAGTGTCGCCGCCGGACGCATTCCCGGCGCGGAAATTGCCGTCGTCATCAGCAATCGCGAAGGCGCTCCGGGAACCGCGCGCGCCACCGAACGCGGAATTCCCGCAAAGGTAATTCCTAGCAAAGGGCTCGAGCGCGAAGCGTACGACCGTCAGGTAGCAGCCGTGCTTCGGGAATACAAGGTTGATTTGGTTTGTCTCGCGGGCTACATGCGATTGCTGTCTCCGTTTTTTGTAGCCGCGTATCGCGGACGCATTTTGAATATTCACCCGTCGCTGCTGCCCGCTTTTCCGGGATTGGAAACTCAGCGTCAGGCGCTAGAATACGGCGTCCGTCTTTCCGGATGCACCGTGCATTTTGTGGACGAGAATCTCGACGCCGGGCCTGTTATTCTGCAAGCCGCCGTTCCGGTGCTGGACGACGACACGTCGGAAACGCTGGCCGAGCGCATTTTGAAAGAAGAGCATCGCATCTATACCGATGCCGTGCGGCTGGTGCTCGAAGGCCGCTACCGCATGGAGGGCCGCCGCGTGATTCATTTGCCGCAAGCGGCTCACAAAGTGGAAGTAGCGAAGGAAATCGAAAAAGCGAAAGTAGTGGAAACAACAAACGAAGCCGAAAAATCCGGCTCGCAATTAGCCGCCGCCAACTTAGGAAGAAGATCAGGAACAGGATCGGGAACCAAAAAATGACCGCGCAGCCCGAAGGCAAAACAATAACTTTTCCACCCGTCGACGAGCAACTCGCCTACGTCCGCAAAGGCTCTGCGGAAATAATTCCCGAAGCCGATCTCGTCGCGAAATTTACCGCTTCGCGTGCTTCCGGAAAACCGCTCCGCGTAAAATTAGGAGTCGATCCAACTGCTCCGGATATTCACCTCGGCCACACCGTCGTGCTTCGCAAGCTGAAACACTTTCAGGATCTTGGCCACACCGCGGTGTTCCTCATCGGCGATTTCACCGCGATGGTCGGAGATCCCACGGGACAATCCGAAACTCGCCCGCCACTAACGCGCGAACAGGTGAACGCGTACGCGAAAACATATCTCGAGCAGGTTTACAAAATTCTCGACAAGGAAAAAACGGAAATTCGCTACAACAGCGAATGGCTCGATAAGCTCAGCAGCCACGAAATGATCCGTCTCTGCGCGAAATATCCGCTCAAGCGGATGTTGGAACACGATGATTTCCGTTCGCGTCTTGAGAATAAACAATCCATTTCCGTGCACGAGCTGCTGTATCCGCTGCTGGTCGCCTACGATTCAGTAATTCTCGAAGCCGATGTCGAGCTTGGCGCAACGGAACAGAAATTCAATCTGCTGATGGGCCGCGAAATTCAGCGCGAATACCAAAAACCGCTGCAGGTCGCTTTCACCATGCCGATTCTTGTTGGACTCGATGGCGAACGCAAAATGTCCAAGAGCCTGGGCAACTACGTGGGCATCACAGAAACACCGCAGGAAATGTTCGGCAAACTGATGAGCATTTCCGACGAACAAATGTGGCTTTACATGGAGCTGCTCACCGATCGTCCGTCCGCCGAAATCGCGCGTCTGCGACGCCACGTCGCCGAAGGCGCCGCTCATCCCATGGAAGTAAAAATTGGGTTGGCCCAGGAAATCATCGCCAGTTTCCACGGCGAAACAGCGGCAATCCATGCCGCCGATGAATTCCGCCAGGTTTTTCAGAAGCGCGGCGCGCCTTCCGATGTGCCGCAGAAAAAACTGAAGCCGGGCTCGCGCGCGCTTCACGCGCTGCTGACCGAAACTGGATTAGCTCCTTCGCGCAGTGAAGCCGAGCGCCTAATCAAACAGGGCGGAGTGGAAATCAACGGCACGCGCGTGGAAGACGTAAAACACGAAGTGAATCTCACCGCGCACACGGAAATTCTCCTCCGCGCCGGAAAAAAGAAATTCCTCCGCCTCGTCGCGGAATGACGCAATGAGCGTTGCAGCGGATTAGGATTTTGCCGCAGTTTCGGTATGCATTGCGGCGCGTTAAATTCGCGGTGACTGACGTTAACACCGCTCGGTATATTTGCGGAGGCGCGCCAGATATTCGCGGTTGCGGCGGGCGACAGCGTGACGCGTGATCAGCCAGTCTATTGCGCGGCCGAATCGGCCGGACATTTGATATTCACTGCGCATCGTGACTCGCGTTCCGGTTGTTGACGGATCCAGTTGCCACCGTTCCAGGCCGCGCACACCGTAGGCGTCCTCGAATCGCCACTCGAGCAGACGCAGCCATTTGTAGCGGGTGATTACGGCGGTGTGAGAAATTTCTTTTCTGCCGAGTTTTCCCGTGATGCGCACTTTTTGCGAAGTTGCAAAATCGGAAGCGCCGCCGGAAACCTCGAACTCGCTGGCCATTTCGGCTCCGTACCAGTAAGGCATGCGCTGTGGAACAAAAAATAGAAATACGTCGTTCGGTGTTGCGGCAATTTCGATGCTCTGTTCGATGAGGGCCATCGGCGCGCCAAAGTTTATCATTGAGTGGGCGCTCTGATTGGCCCGACGCGAGAAATCGGCGCGGCAATTTGTGAGAATTCGTGGGGACAATGAACACGGAAAATCAGTACGGAACTTCTATTTTGGAAAATTAATAGGTGGTTGCACCGATGGCGTAAATGCGGCGCGAACGAACATCCTGGATGAAAACGATGACACGAACATTTTCGCGTTTCCAGTCGGGAGAAAGTTTCACGGCGCTCTGCGCGTCGTAAGACGATTCGCCGCTTCCGTTTGCTTTCCCAAGACTTATCAGTTTGCGGACCACGCCGTCGTGTTCCAGTCCGCGTCCGGCGTTTTCGCCGCGGCGAACGTCGGAATGCAAATGGTTTTCGGTGATCGCCAGAAATACCTCCGCGTTTTGGCCTGAAGTACCGTTTTGGCCCGACCCAACATTGTCAGCGCCGGATAATTTCCCGGCGCGAACGCGCAAAAGTTTTGGCCCACCCATTGTGGATGTTGCGCCGACCCACGCCAATTCCAGTTCGGTTTTCGGTGCGCCGCTCGCCTTTTCAATCGCGCGCTGCGCGGCGTGCTCATCGCTTCCCAGAATTTCCGTGCGGCCGTCCACGATCATTTGCGGCGTATAGACTTCGGCGTTCAGCGTCTTGCTGTATTCCTCCTGACGCTGGGTCGCTGCCGAGGATGCAAATGGATCGCGCCATCCTAGATCGTTCCAATAATCCACATGCTCCTCGAGAATGATCGCTTCGGCTCCGCTGACCGGCTGGCGCGCGTTGAGTTGCGCCAGCAGCGCATCCGCCGGCGGGCAGCTCGAGCAGCCTTCCGAGGTAAATAGCTCGACAAGAACCGGGGTAGGTGATTTCGCTGCGTCTTTCCTAGCTTGCCGGGTGACTAGACTGCTGGCATTTGCGTGGGCAGAGGCGGAGGGCCGCGCCACGAGGGGGATCACCAACGAAATCGCAAGTAACGCTGAGGCGGCACCGATATTCATGTTGAGAGACTCCCTCGTTTAGAATTTGTAGTGCGTTGGATGCGCTAGTCTGCACCGCCAGTCGCATGGGTGCAACGAGTGAATCATACTAACCTGTATTTATACAAATATAGGTTAGATAGAACTAGAAATAAGTATATTATTTACAATAAGATGAAGCAGGTTAACTCCGTGGCGGCGAACATTCATCCACAAAATGAGTTCGTGGGCGGTCGGCTTGCAATCGATTTTGCGAACACGACTCGGCTGTTTCTGACTTCTGGCGATGCACTTTCGAGCTGGGGTGATTTGATTTCGTTTCTAGTCGCGGTCGGGAACGTCTCCCAGCCAAAGGCTGAGGCGCTCGTCGAATTGGCGGGGACGGCACCCGACGAGACGGCGGCGCTATTTGAGTTGACGGTGGATTTGCGGGACGCGATTCGACGGAGCCTTCGCGCGCGAGTGGAAGGCGCCGAGTTGCAACCGAGATGGATCGCTGCCGTGAACTCGATCCTGGCTTGCACGGAAGGATACGAGCGACTGGAGCCGATCGCCGGCGGTGGCGACGCTGAATGGCGTCTTCGGCTTGCTGCGCGCTCAGACGGACTTGAGTGGCTGCTGGCTTCGATTGCGCGTTCGGCGGCTGAACTGATCGCCGAAGGGCCCGGCGCGCCGGTGAGGAGATGTGCGAATCCGAGGTGCGAGCTTTATTTCTACGATGATTCGAGAACCGGGCGAAGACGCTGGTGTTCGATGGCAACGTGCGGAAATCGCGCAAAGGTTGCGGCGCATTCGCGGAGGAAACACGCCGCGCGATAGTAAACGGCCGCTAAATTCTCCCCGGCTGATTTCATTAATCCGCTCTTAATGTGTTTGCCGGATCAACGGCGGCGGCACGGCGCGCTGGCAGATAGCTGGCGACCGCCGCCACTGTCACCATTACGGCTGGCACCACCATGTAGGTGAGAGGGTCTCGGGGACCGATTCCGAATAGCAGCGATTTCATTAACTGCATCAAACCGACGGCTGCTACCAGACCGATCGCCGCTCCGATTCCCGCCAGCACCAGCGCGTGACGCAAAAACATCCGCGTGATCGCGCATTGTTGCGCTCCGAGCGCGAGTCGGATTCCAATTTCGCGCGTGCGCTGCGAGACGGTGTAGGCGATGACGCCATAAATTCCGATGATGCCAATCACCAGCGCCATGGAGCCGGCAATCGCGAGTATCACAAGAGCGAAAGAAGTTCGTGCGAGCGAATGATCGTAAACATTCTGCATCGTCCGCATCGAGGTCAGCGGAAGATTTGAATTCACCGACGAAACCGCCTGGCGGATTTCGTTGATGAAGCTCGCGGTGCCGGTTCGGTCGCTTCCGACGACGAACGTCACCGAGCGTACGGCATTCAACGCACCAGACCCGAAGAGACCTTCCATCATTGGAGGCCAGTACACGATGGCTGGCGCCTTTTCATTGACTCCATTTTCGCGGACGTCTTCGACGACGCCGACGACGACCTGCCACCAATTACTAAATTCCTTGAATTTTTTGCCGATTGCAGCAGACGGAGTTCCCCACAGTTTACGGGCGAGATTTTCGGAAACCATCGCGGCCGGTCTTTGGCTATAAACGTCGGTCCACCTCAGTTCGCGGCCGGCAATCAATTTAGTGCCGTCTGTTTGAAGAAACCCGGGCGAGACATTCTTGAACATTCGGAGCGGCGGATTTTCATCGTTCGCGTCCGTCTTACCTTCGACAAATATAACGTCCCAACTGGGTTCAATTCCTTCCCTGGGCATTTCACTGGCGAAGGCGACGCTCGTTACACCGGGAATCGCCGCGAGCCTATCGGAAATGTCGTTCTGAATTCGGGTGACTCGTTGTGATTCCGCGACCAGAGATTTCGGAATAGAAATTCGCATGATCTGGAGATATTCCGGATGCGTGAAGCCTGGCTCGACAGTTCTAAGTGACTGAAAGGTGCGAATCATTAGACCCGAGCTCACGAGCAGGATCAAAGCGAGCGCCACTTGAGCGACAACCAGGGCATTGCGAACACGATGGCGTTCCCGACTTACGCTCGAAGTTCGCCCCGCACTCCGAATAGCCAGTGAGACTCGAGGTCCGGCATATTTCAAGGCAGGAATTAATCCGAACAGGAGGGCCGAGAGCCGCGAGAGAATCAGAGTGAATGCGAGCGCACGCACGTCGAGGGAAATCTCAGCCAAGCGCGGCAGAGAATTCGGGCCGAGAGCGACAAGAATGCGGAGACCTTCATAGGCGAGCACTTTTCCGAGTGCGCCGCCGAGGAATCCGAGCAGCATACTTTCAAGGAGCAGCGCCCGAACGATACGCCATCATCCCGCACCGAGTGCGGCGCGAATGGCGAGTTCCTGTTGTCGCGCTTCTGTCCTAACCAACAATAAATTTGCCACGTTGGCGCAGGTAATCAGCATCACGATGCCGATGGTCGCCATCACGACCCAGAGAACATTGCCCACCTCGCTGATCACTTCTTGCTTCAAAGGACGAAGATCCGGCGTAATTTTCCAGGTCAAATAAAATAGCGGATTGGTGCCGAGACCGTTCGACCACGAGTGCATCCAGATGGGCAACATGCGGGTGATGTCGGCATTTGCTTCCGCGATTGTTACCCTGGGCTTGAGTCTCGCGATTCCCTGATAACCGAAACTGGCGAGGATTACTTTGCCACGATCGAATGCGAGCGGCAGGATTAAATCGAAATCCGTATTGACGAACTGGAATCCCTTGGGCATCACACCCAAAATTTCGCGAAGTCTGGAGTCGACAATAATTTTGCGGCCAATCACGGAGGGATCTGCGCCGAAGTGCCGCTGCCAATATCCGTAGCTGAGCATCATTGTCTCGGCGGATCGCGGCTGCTGATCGGCCGATGACAGCGAGCGTCCGAGCATGGGGGGAACTCCGAGCGCTTGAAGCACGCCGTCAGTTACATTCACTGTGCGGACTTGCTCGGCTTCCTCTTGTCCCGTGACATTCGCTGTGCCGGATTCCCACACGCCGAGCGCCTAAAACGTCTGGTTCTGTTCGGCATAAGTGAAATACATTGAAGGCGAGAGGCGGAGACCGTCGGAAACGTTGACCAGCCCGCCTGCGCCGGGAGCAGCCTGCTTGACGGCTACCAACTCCTCGGATTTCAGATATGCCAGCGGCTTGAGCAGCACGCTGTCGACGACGCTGAAGACGGCGGTGTTCGCGCCGATTCCAAGCGCGAGAGTGAGAATAGTAATCGCGGCGAAGCCGGGATTGCGGCGAAGCTGGCGCGCACCGTAGCGAAGGTCGGCGAAAAATGTGTCCACGATATTTTCCCAACCGTAAGAACGGACTTCTTCTTTGACGTTGGTCATATCGCCCATTTGGATTCGTGCGGCGCGACGCGCTGCTTCGGGAGAAAATCCGCGTGCGGCAAATTCCGCGGTGGATTGATCGAGAAAGTGCTGCACCTCTTCGCTGATGTCTTGATCGGAGGACGAGCGGTTGGTCCGGATGCGAATTCCGCGAGTGATTTGGCGCCAGAAAGACATGTGCTTATGCCTCTGTTTTCAAGAGGCGCGCGACGGCGGCGACGCGACGCGTCCAATCCGTGGTTTCGATCTCGAGTTGTTTTCGGCCCGCGCGGGTGAGATTGTAAAACTTTGCGCGCCGGGAGTTGTCGGTTTCGCGCCACTCTGAGTCGAGCAATCCGGCGCGTTCGAGGCGTTGAAACGCGGTAAGAAGAGAGCCGGAATTGACTTTGAAAACGCCACGCGAAATTTGCTCGATGCGGCGGGAGATGCCGAAGCCGTGCATCGGCTCGAGGCTGAGGGTTTTCAGGATGAGCATATCGAGTGTGCCCTGGATGACGTCTGTGCCCGGTTCGTCCATGAGGCCTCCGGCTGACCTACGTGGCGATGTTAGCGTTTCTTTATCTTGATTGTCAAGATGTGGAGTTCAAGGGGAGAGCGCTGGAATCGAGAATTGCGAATCGCGCCGCGCTAGTGGATGAATTCCGTTGGCTGGCCGGTGGACCATGGATCGTAGTTCAGCGCGAAGTTGAGGCGGTCGGCGATTGGCGGGTGGGTGTAGAACCAGAAAATTGTATAGGGCGAGGGATTGGGATCTTCGAGATTTGATTCGCCGAGGATTTGATCGGTTTGCGCGGCTACTTGCTGAGAATTGGGGACGATGCCGTGGATTACTTCCAGACCGTACACGTCGGCCTGATGCTCGATGTAACGGCTGGCGGCATTGTTGATGGGCGTGGCGACGAATTGCAGAATTGAAATCAGAAGAAGCAGCACGGCGAGAGACGTCCAATCCTGTGGCGGGCGCACGTACCAGATGCTTTCCCATTTGTGGAGTGTGCCGGCGAAGAGCCAGGCCAGGAGCGGAAGAGCGAAGGCCAGACCAATTGCGCTGAGGACAATTCCTTTCCATCCGTGGCCTAGCGCGTAGTGACCGAGTTCGTGGCCGAAAACTGAAAGCGCTTGCGGCTCGTTGGTGCGGGCGAGAAGGGTATCCCAGAAGACGACGCGCTTGGCGTTGCCAATTCCGCTGACATAGGCGTTGGTCTCATTCAGTTTCTGGCTGGCATTCATTTCTAGAATGCGATTTTCGGGAATTGTGACGCCGGCGCGCGCGATGGTTTGCTCGACGTCGCGCACAAGTTGAGGATGCGAATCGGCCAGCGGATGGAAATCGTAGAAGAGTGGCTCGATGATGAGCGGCTCGGCGTAAAAACCTGCGATGATCAGCACAACGGCGGCGACCCACGCGCCAATCCACCAGCGGCGCGGGCTGCGGCGGATCAACATGAAAAGAATCCACCCGGCGAACGTGGCGAGAATTAGAGTGATGGCTTCGGATTTCATCCAGTCCAAAAGCCACGAGCCCCAGCTTTGCACGGAAAGGCCGTAGCCGCGCAAGACGCTATGCGCCCAGGCGTGGAGCGGCAGGGCGGCGAGATCGAGAGTGAGAACGAGCAGCGGGCAGAAAATGGCGGCTTGCACGAAACTGTTGGATGCCGCGCGCGTGGCCCAATCGCGAATTTTTGCCGCCCATCCTGTGCGCAGCGCAAGCCAGAGAATTAGCAGGCCCCAGAAGAATTCGGCGAAGTAGAGGCGGCGTCCCGTGCGGGCGAGGGCGACGGCCTGGCGAGTTTTTTCTGGAGAAAGCGTGTAGTGCGTTACAGGGGCGGTCGTGGTGCTGGAATTAATTGGCGTGATTGACTGCGCGGGTGATGGGCCGGCTTCGGCTTGCGCGGTGTTCGGTTGCCTAGCCCGGGCGGGTGCGGCGCACATGCTGATACTACAAAACGCGGCGGCTGCCAGGATTGAAATGTGAATGGCCCGGCGCAATGCCGAATTTCTTTCCGGCGAGCGAGAAATTCCCGTCTTCAATTTGAAACCCGACAGCATGTAAGCAGTATTCCTTAGAGAAACTAAACGCGCAACGTGGTGGCGATGTTGCGAAGTAATTGACGGAGTAGTTTCGCTTTCGTTGCGGCAAAAAGCAAGTCCCCGGGGGCGGGAAGCCGCTGACGCTAGTGGGTATCAGCCATGCACGAGGATTGAACATTGCACTTCAGGCCAGTTGCGATTCGGGATGCGGCAGGGCTAGCATATTAGGGTGTGGCAGGAGGCGATTTTATGCGGAGATTTGGACATTTGGGCGGATTCGACAAGCGTACTTGCGGCGTTGCTCTGGCGTCGGCGTTGCTGATTCTTGCGCCAGCGGCCGGGGCGCGGCAACCTGCGCAGAATCAGCAGGCGCCGCCATCACTGGGAGAGCTTGCCAAGCGGCTTCGCGCGGAAAAACAGTCCGCGCCCGCTACCAAGAAAGTTTGGACGAACGACAACCTGCCGACCAATCCATTCGGAGTGAGCGTAGTTGGGCAGCCACTACCGCCGGAAGAAAAACCCGCTAAGGATGAAGCGAAGACTGACGAGAAGTCTAAGACCGGCGCCGAAACGACGAAAACACTGGCCGAGATGGAATCGGAGCTTAAGAAAGAGGTAGAGGCGCTGGCATTGGCGGAGAAGGAATTTGATCTCGCGAAGCGTGACTTCGCTTTGCAGCAGCAGGCGTTTTATGCGAACGCGAAGGCTAATCAGGATGAGGCCGGACAGGCTCAGTTGGCGGAAGTGCAGAAGCAGCTAGACGCGATGCAATCGGAATTAGACAAGGCGCGCGCACGAGTTGCGGAGCTTCAGTTGAAGGTGGACGCAGGGCAGAAGAAGCCGGCGGCGGGCGAAGGTTCGGGAACACCGAACGGGAATTCCTTCTAAATCCGCGTCGGCATTTTGTAAGTTCTGCTTCACGGGCGAAAGCCCATTTTCCCTCCATTTTCGTCTCCGCAACATACCTACTACTAATAGTGGTTTTCCTCTTGACACAACAAGAGCGTTGCCGCAGAATCCGGCCAACTTTTCCAGGGGCATTACGGAAAAGTTCTGGAGGCGCCGATGCAATATCTTCCCGGCTGGACGGTGCACTGCATCAACACGGACTGTATGGCGCGCGGAACATGGTTGCGCGCGGATCAGGTGCACTCCGAGCTGTGCACGAATTGCGGCGCGCCGCTGCATCGCGTGCCGCCACCCCTAGGTCCACGGCTGCGTCTTCGTCCCCGCACGCTGAGTTCGTACCGGCCGTTCCGTCCCAGATAGGCGCTCGGCATGATCGCGCAAATTTCTTACCGGCTTTGAGAATAAAAAGAGGCTCACGGTTTTCGTCGTGAGCCTTTTTTGCATTTGGAACGGAACAGTGTGCGAGCTGGTGAGGAGTACCGGAGCGGAAGCGGTGCGTCCACAAATAAAAAGAGCGGCTGGAGGAGGGTCCGGCCGCTCTTACGATCTTACCGAGGGTACCATGAGGCCGAAGAAGTGGCTGCCGCGGAACCGGCGGGCTGAATTTTCGTCTGGCTCAGGACCGGACGGATCCAACTTGCAGGTTGGGGGGAGCGGCGCGATCAACTCCGAACCAATATCAGTATTGGATAATTGCTTCGCGGGGGCGATAGAGCGTTGGGTACATTCGCGGAGGTACGAAAGTACTGGAATCACCGCGGCTTCAAAAACAGTTTAGGAATAATCGTTGTCAATTTTCATGTGATATTGCTCGAGGACAGTTCGGACCTGCAGAAACGCGTCTTCCACGGTGTCTGAGAAACGCAGCAGGGAATATTCGTGCTCGCTGATGGTTCCACCGCGCACCATGGCTTTCCAGTTCAGGACTTGATCCCAGTATTTTCGGCCATAGATGAGGACGAGATTATGCTCGGTAAGTTTTCCGGTCTGCATGAGGGTGAGCATTTCCCAAAGCTCGTCCATGGTGCCGAAGCCGCCGGGAAAAACGATGAGTGCTTTGGCGATTTGCGCGAACCATAATTTGCGCATGAAAAAATAGTGGAAATTAAAACTGAGTTCGCGGCTGATGTAAGGATTCGGCGCCTGCTCGTGAGGCAGTTCGATGCTGAGTCCGACGGATTTTCCTCCGGCATCGGCCGCGCCGCGATTCGCGGCTTCCATAATTCCCGGGCCGCCTCCGGAACAGACGACGAATCGGCGGGGGCGATCGCCAAACGTCATGGCCCATTCCGTAATGAGCCGCGAAAGCTTGCGCGCTTCTTCATAGTAGTGCGACATGGCGAGAGCGTTCCGGCAAAGGCGAACGCGCGATTGCGCGGCGGGCGTTTTCAAGCGCGCGGCGGCGTTTTTAGCATTCTTCAGGCGCGTGGTTGCGCGGTCTTTTGGAAGAATGCGCGCGGAACCGAACATGACAATCGTATCGGCGACGCCTTCCTGGCGAAGTCGATATTTCGGATCGAGATATTCCGTGATGATGCGAACCGGGCGCGCGACGGTACTGTCCATAAAATTGGGATCTTGATAGGCGAGCTTTACCTTGCGGCCGTGTTTCGGGCTCATTCATTTTCTCCAGATAGCTGCCCTGAACTGGCGAGCGCTTGTGATTCGCGGCCGGTATGAGGCGAAGGTTATTCTACAGCTTCGCGAGTATCGTTCCGCCGCGGGCTTGTGTGCTGGTACGCAAGTGAAAACATTGGCCTTGAAGGAAAACCGCAGCCAACGTAAAGCGGCGCGGGCGCGTCCAATCCGTTACACTTGTGGGTGTGAGCGGAATGAACTCTGGGACGAAAATTCGGCGCGGGATGATAGCGGTCTGTGCGGTGCTGGCATTGATGCCCGCGCTCGCCGTTGCACAGGCGCCGCCAGGAGGCATCAAACCGACGCCGGGATTGCCAATTCAGCAAGCGCTGCCACAGAAACCAATTCGCGTGAAAGTGGAAGTGGTGAGCGCTCCGGTGGTGGTGCGCGACGCGCAGGGCGAGATGGTGACGGATCTGGACGAACTGAATTTCCGGATTTTCGATAATGGAGTGGAACAGAGAATCGAACATTTCGATATAGGCGGCGACGCCCTTTCCGTAGTGCTGCTGGTGGAGACGAGCGATCGCGTGCAGCCGATGCTTCCCGCGATTCGCAAGGCAGGAATTGTTTTCACGCAGAGCATTCTGGGCGGCACCGGCGAAGGAGCGGTGATCGGATTTGGAAACGAAGTGAGGCTAGTGCAGCCTTTCACGACAAATCACGACAAGTTGGAAAAATCGATTGCGAAATTGACCGAGGACGGCAGCGCTTCGCACCTGTTCGACGCGATGACGGAAGCAGTGACCATGTTGCGTGCACGGCCGGTGGAGCGCCGGCGCGTGATCGTGGCGATTTCCGAAGCGGCGGACGCGGGCAGCACGGCGAAGTTGGGAATGGCGTTGCGCGCAGCGCAACTTGAGAATATTACGATTTACACTGTGGGAATTTCATCCGCGGCTGCGGAGTGGCGCACTCCGCTCACCGGGCCAACGCAGAGTCCAGAAGCGCCGGAAGGGGTCATGCTGGGTGTGCCGGCGCCCGGCACGCCGCAAACGCCTTCAACGCCGGGCATGGCGTCGCAAGGCGGTGGCGGAGATCTACTGGCGTTGGTGATATGGGCGGTGCAGCACGGCGTGAATCTGGCGAAAGGGCACGCGCTGGAGGCGGCTACGCTGGCGACGGGCGGAGAACACGTGGCCACGCGCCGCGATAAAAGTATTGAGCCCGCGCTGGACCGCATCGGAGGCGAACTTCACGCGCAGTACACGCTGAGCTATCACCCGACGGAAAGTTCGCCCGGCGGATTTCACGATATTAAAGTTTTGGTGGATCGTCCGAAGACGACTGTGAAGACGCGGCCGGGATATTATTTGCCACTGGATGATGACGCGGGAAAGAACAATTGAATCCGGAAGTTCTCAATATAATTTTGCCGGCAAAAAAGTGGCCTTCTAGATTTCCGGTGAGTGGGTCGGCACCGCATGACCAAGAATCAATTTGTTCCCAAATATTTGGCAACCTGCCGGATGCCCGCGTCGAACTTGTCATAGTCGCTTTTTGCCAGTAAGTAGGAGAACGATCCGTTGGCCGTTTCGAGTGTGATGCGGACTCCCGGGCCTGCAGTGACGAGAACCAGCGTGGGGTCGGTTGTTTCTGTCTCCTTAATCGATCCGATGAATTGCGAAGTTGTTGAGTTTGTCTGGGAAGCCTTGTCCCAAAGCTTGATGAAAGAATCCCACTCGCCACGGGAAGCAGAGGACGAGGCCTTCTTGGCGAGCGTTATGCCTAACAGACCAACTTTATCGTTATCTTCCGTGTAGGTAGCGATATTGAGTTCGCCTGGGCTTGATGTGAATGTCGCTATGTACTCGAGCTTTCCGGCTCCGATGCCTGCCGCCGAGAACGTCAGAAGCAAAGTCAGCGCTGCAAGGAGAATGATTTTCTTCATCGTTGTTGCCTTTCCGGAGCACGACTGAAGACAGGGTAGAGTTCAGTCTACGCTGGATGGGATGAGCGCGCCGATGTGGAAAAAGTTCAGCCTGCCGTCTGGCTACTACCGGGCATTCTCCCGGGGAGAACCGGTTGATAGCGGGAGCGATCCCGCCACTTCTGTTCGAGTTGAGAAGAGAAGCGCGTTCAGGTCTTCGCGGGTTCCTTCGCGCCTTCTTCTGCTTCGTCTTCAAGGATTGCTGCAGCCGCGGCAACTTTATCGCCTTCGTCGGCGCGGAGCAGGCGGACGCCTTGCGTGGAGCGGCCGGCTTCGCGGATTTCGTTGGAGTGCACGCGAATCACTTTTCCGCCGCTGGTGATGATCATCACGTCGGATTCTTCGCTGACTTGCAGCGCGGCGACGACCGGACCGTTGCGGTCGGTGGTCTTCAGGTTGATGACGCCTTTTCCGCCACGCGAAGTGATGCGATATTCCGCGAGCGGCGTGCGCTTGCCGTAACCTTTTTCGGAAACGGTGAGCATGAGCGTGGTAAGCGAATCCTTGATCATTTCGCCGTCGAGTTCTTCGAGGTTGTCCGTGGTTTTCTTGTGCTCTTTCTTGATGATCTCGAAGTCGGGCTGTACGGCGTCCATGCTGACGACGTAATCGCCCTTGGCGAGATCCATTCCGTTGACGCCGCCTGCCGCGCGGCCCATCGGACGAACTTCGGTTTCGCGGAACAGAATCGCCTGGCCGACGTGGCTGGCGAGGAAGATCATTTGCTTGCCGTCGGTGAGCTTCACACCGATTAGTTCGTCGTCTTTTTCCAGGTTGATGGCGATGATGCCGGACGGACGCGGGTTCGAGAATTCCACGATGGGCGTTTTCTTTACGGTGCCGTTCTTTGTGGCCATGAAAACGTGGCGGCCTTCTTCTTCCAAATTCTGCGACGAAACGAGCGCGGTAAGTTTTTCGCCGTCGTGGAATTTTACGAGTGAAGAAATGGCGCGTCCGCGAGTGGCCGCGGCTGCTTCAGGAATTTCATAAACTTTCAGCCAGTACACGCGGCCCTTGGACGTGAAGAGTAGGATGTAACTGTGTGCCGAAGCGATGAAAAGGTGCTCGACGAAATCCTCGTCGCGCGTTTTCGCGCCGATTCGCCCCTTGCCTCCGCGGGTCTGATGGCGATAGACGTCCACCGAAGTGCGCTTCATGTATCCAGCGTGGCTGACGGTGATGGCCATATCGGTATCGGCGATCAGGTCCTCGAGTTTGATTTCCTCCACTTTATCCACAATCTGCGTGCGACGCGCGTCGCCGAAAAGTTTCTGCATTTCGCGAAGTTCGGTGATGATTACGGCCTTGAGTTTCTTTTCGCTCGCGAGAATCGAGCGCAACTCTGCGATCAGCGCTTGGATTTCCTTTAATTCATTAAGGATTTTCTCACGCTCCATTTGCGTAAGGCGGTGCAATTGGAGGTCGAGGATGGCCTGCGCCTGCCGGTCGGAAAAATCCCAGCGTTCGATCAACCCCGCTTTTGCTTCGGCGGGCGATTTCGATTTGCGAATCAGTTTGATGATTTCATCGAGGTGATCGATGGCTTTCTTGAAGCCGAGCAAAATGTGTTCGCGGTCTTCGGCTTTGCGCAATTCAAATTGAGTACGGCGGCGGACGACCTCGATGCGGTGCTCGATGAACAGCCGCAGCATGTCCATGATGGGCAATTCGCGCGGCTGCCCTTTTACGATGCTCAGCATGATCACGCCGAACGATTCCTGCATCTGCGTGAGCTTGAAAAGATGATTGAGGATGAGCTGGCTTTCTTCGCCGCGCTTTATTTCGACGACCATGCGCATGCCGTCACGATCGGATTCGTCACGCACATCGGAAATGCCTTCGATTTTTTTCGTCTGGACGAGTTCGGCGATGCGCTCGATGAGCCGCGCCTTATTTACCTGGAAAGGAATTTCCGTGATGACGATGCTCTCGCGGTCTTTCCCAGACTGTTCAATCGCCGCTTTGGCGCGCATGGTGAACGTGCCGCGACCGGTCTTGTACGCGGCCAGAATGCCGTCCTTGCCCGCGATGTAGCCGCCGGTCGGGAAATCCGGTCCGGGCATCACCTTCATGATTTCTTTCAGCGTGACGTCGGGCTTTTCGATGAGCATCACCGCGGCTTCGATGACTTCGCTCATGTTGTGCGGTGGAATATTGGTGGCCATACCGACGGCGATGCCCGATGCTCCGTTGACGAGAAGATTCGGAGTTTTCGCGGGAAGGATAGAAGGTTCGTCGCGCGTCTGGTCAAAGTTGGGAACGAAATCTACGGTTTCTTTTTCCAGGTCGGCGAGAAGTTCTTCGGCGACGCGCGAAAGCCGCGCTTCCGTGTACCGCATGGCGGCTGGGGGGTCTCCGTCAACCGAGCCGAAATTTCCCTGACCATCCACGAGCATGTAGCGCATGTTGAAGTTCTGCGCCAGGCGAACCATCGTGGGATAAATAACGGCTTCACCGTGCGGGTGATAGTTGCCGGAAGTATCTCCGCAAATTTTCGCGCACTTGCGGAAGCCGCGATTCGATGCCAGACCGAGATCGTTCATGGCAACAAGGATGCGGCGTTGCACGGGCTTCAGGCCGTCGCGCACGTCAGGAATGGCGCGCGCCACGATCACGCTCATGGCGTAATCGAGGTACGACCGCTTCATTTCGGCTTCGATATCTATCGGTACGATTTGCGCCTGAAGTATTTCGTCGGCCATTTCTTCTCCTGAGTTCTTTTTACTGACGTGCTGCGCGCTCGAGGATGTACGCCTTTACCGTGTCGAAGGCGTCCGCGGCGTTTGTGAAGCGGCGCGCGGCGAAGTGAGCTTCGAGTTGCTGCACAAAATTGTCACACTCAGTATTGCTTACGAATTCAATTGCTACGCCGCGTTCGTTATCCGGTGTCGCGGTTGGCGTTGCGCGGAATTCACTGCAACTTAGTCCGCGCAGGCCCGGCAACGTCTGCCAACTTATCTGATAAATCACGCTGCCTACTTCGCGCTCGCGTCGAAACGTACCGCGCAAGCCAAATTTCCTTCTGTGTCCGTAAATTTTATGAGCCAGCCGACGCCGGGAATGGCTGTTTTCAGCATCAGAATTTTTCCGCCGGCAGCTTCCACGGCAATCGCGGTTGCGTCCACGTCCTTCACGCCGATCGAACATTCAAACCCGATGACATCTTTCGACGCGACGTTGAATTTTCTGCTCTGCATGGCTCCGATCGGCGTGAGTTCGTCGCCGTTCGGACTGGTCATCTTGCAGAACTCGGTGGTTGGGCCGCCGCCGAAACCCTCAAATTGCCATCCAAAAACTTTGCCGTAAAACTTTTGCGCTCTTTCAAGGTTGTCCGCGTGGATCGCAAAGTGAACGACGTTATTGGCTTTTGCCACGGAGACCTCCGGCGCTTGAGTTAAATATCCAAATTCACGACGTCGAGCGCGTTATCCTCGATAAACTTACGGCGCTCGGCCACGCTTTCGCCCATCAGCGTGGTGAAAATATTTTCGGCTTCCACGACGTCTTCCATTTTCACTTGCAGTAGCGTACGGCTTTCGCCGTTCATCGTGGTGGCCCAAAGCTGCTCGGGGTTCATTTCGCCCAGACCTTTGAACCGCGTGATGGTGAATTCTTTTTGCGCGTCGGCCAAGACGTAGGCGAGAACGTCGGCGGCTTTTTCCTTAGAGACTTTGTCGCCGTTGCGCGTGACCTGGAATGGCGGATGATCCACCGGCTCGACGAGGCGATAGAGCGCACGCACGCGCTTATATTCCGGCGTGGACGCGAGCGCCCAGCTTACTTTGCTTGTCATGGGGCGTTCTTTCGTGCCGCCGTTCAAATTCATTTCGTACAGGCTGTGTTCTTCGTCGTAGGCAATCTTGGTTTGAATATCAATTTTTGCTTTTTCGATGGCGTGCTCGAATTTTTCGAGTTTTTTCTTGTCCTCGAAATCGGTTTTCTTTTCGAGTTCGCTTTCGGCGAGCAGTTCTGCAACGCCGTGAATGCGCACGCGCCGCGAAAGACGCTTCAGCACCAGTTCGTATTCCTGAATGTTCATCAGGAAGGTGGTAAGCGTGGCACCTTCAAGCACCGGGCCTTCCTTCGGCTTTACGCGATGCTCTTCGGTGGCGCGACGGATCATTTCGCTCATGAAATCGCGGTCGTCGCGGATGTAGCGGTCCATTTTGCCGCGGCGCAGGCGATAGAGCGGCGGCTGCGCAATGTAAATGTGGCCGCGCTCGATCAGTTCGCGCATGTGGCGGAAGAAAAATGTGAGCAGCAGCGTGCGAATGTGGCTGCCGTCCACGTCGGCGTCGGTCATCAGGATAATCTTGTGATAACGCAGTTTGGCGGGATCGAAATCGTCCTTGCCGATGCCGGTGCCAAGCGCGGTGATGATGGTCCGAATTTCTTCGTGGCCCAACATCTTGTCGTAGCGCGCTTTTTCGACGTTTAGAATTTTACCTTTGAGCGGCAGAATCGCCTGATTCTTGCGGTCGCGCCCCTGTTTTGCCGAGCCGCCTGCCGATTCGCCTTCGACGATGAAAAGTTCGCATCGCGCAGGATCGCGTTCCTGACAATCGGCCAACTTGCCGGGCAGTCCGCTGGAATCGAGCGCGGATTTGCGGCGCGTCAACTCGCGCGCTTTTCGGGCGGCTTCGCGGCCGCGCGCGGCGTCAATACATTTGCCGATGATGCGGCGCGCGACGGTCATGTGCTTGTCGAAATATTCGCCGAGCTTCTCGTTGACGAGCTGTTCGACCTGTCCCTTGATGTCGCTATTGAGCTTGCCTTTGGTTTGCCCTTCAAATTGCGGCTGCGGCAGCTTTACAGAAATTACGGCGACGAGTCCTTCGCGAACGTCGTCGCCCGTGATGGTGACTTCGTCCTTCTGCTCCTTCAACATTCCAGTTTGATTGGCGTAGTAATTGATGGTGCGGGTGAGCGCCGAGCGAAATCCGGAAAGATGTGTGCCGCCGTCCACTGTATTGATGGTGTTCGCGAAGGCGAAAATATTTTCGGCATAGCCGTCGTTATATTGGACGGCAATTTCCATATCGACCTGCTCTTTTTTCCCTTCCATGTAGATGGGCGAATCGTGCAGCACTGTTTTGCCTTTGTTCAGATGCCTCACAAATTCCGCAATGCCGCCGGTGAATCGGAACTCCGTGGCTTTGTCGTTGCGCTCGTCGGTAAGCGTAATTTTCAGGCCCTTGTTCAGGAAGGCAAGTTCGCGAAGGCGTCCGGCCAAAATGTCGTAGCTGAAAACGATTTGCGTGAAAATTTCGGGATCGGGATGGAAGGTGACTTTCGTTCCGGTCTTGCGCGTTTTTCCGGTTTGCTTCAATTTGTTGACGGGCTTGCCGCGTTCGTATTTCTGTTCCCACACGGCACCATCGCGCGCGATTTCCAATTCCAGCCAGTCGGCCAGCGCGTTCACGACGGAAACGCCGACGCCGTGAAGTCCGCCTGAAACTTTGTAGGTGTCCGAATCAAATTTTCCGCCGGCGTGAAGGAGGGTGAGCACAACTTCGGCGGCGGGACGCTTTTCCGTGGCGTGCATATCTACTGGAATTCCGCGGCCGTTGTCGATGACGGTGACGCTGTTGTCCTCGTGCACCTCGACATTTATTTCGTCGCAGAAGCCGGCCATCGCTTCGTCCACGGAGTTATCCACCACTTCCCAGACCAGGTGATGCAATCCCATTTCGCCCGTGGAGCCGATGTACATCGCGGGACGCAGACGCACCGCTTCCAATCCGCCAAGAACTTTGATGGATGTCGCGTCATACTTATGCCCAACAGCGCCGCGTGTGGCGGCCGCTTCTTTCTCTGCCATGTGAACTCCCGTTTTTCAGAAGGGAAGGGGCTCGACGAAGAAACGTAGAGCCGACCGTCGCCTTACCCTGTGATTCCGGCCGCAAGCGAACGGAACTCGTAGGGTTTTTGCTTCATCCCGTTCCGCGCAGCGAAACGTGGCGAAGTCTTTCTTTCTTCCAGGCAATGTGAGTTCTCCCGGCGCTGCGGGATCCCCGAACTCTGCTAAAAATGCCTGGCCGACGTGCCGAACTGGAGGAAAAAACTGGCGTCCGACAACAGAGGAATTATACGAGAATTGGGGCGTTTTCTCAAGCCAGAATCACAGCCAATTTCGACTGTATGTGCTTATAAATCAAGTTTTTGCGGGTATATAGGGCGCAGCTTCGCCGACACGTAAACGGAGGATCGCAAATGCCGCGAAACGGCTGGCGGCAATCAAATCCGCATGGGCATGATTACGTAGCGATAGCGGAAGGCTTCGTCGCCTTCGGGGCGAATCTGGCCGGCGGATTGTTCGTCTTTCAGCTCGAAGCGGACAGGACCGTCGGGAATCGCGGCGAGAAAATCCAACAGATACTGCGCGTTAAATCCGATGGTGATCGGATCGCCCTTGTAGGGCTTCTCGATTGTTTCCGTAGCTTCGCCGTATTCCGGGCTTTGCGCGGAAAGCTCCACGCCTTCGGTGGAAACGGAAAGTTTCACGGCGCGGGAGCGCTGGTCGGCGAGTTGAGAGACGCGGCGAATCGCGTCATTCAGTTCGTTGCGCTCGAGCACGACAAACTTATTGTTATCGCGCGGCATCACCGCCGGGTAGTTCGGGAACTGTCCGGTGAGGATGCGGGAAACCAGGCGGCGCGAACCTACTTGGAAAAACAGATAGCTATCGTCGCGCGCGAAATCGATGAAGCCTTCGTCGCCGGCTTCGGCGGTAAGGCGCTGAAGTTCGAGAAGGGCTTTCTTTGGAACCAGGACGCGCACTTCGTTATTCAGTCCGGCGATTTTGTGGTCGGTTTCGGCGAGCGCGAGGCGGTGGCCGTCGGTTGCAACCATCGTCACCGAGTCCGGCTTGATGAGCAGCAGGCCGCCATTCAGTGTGTAGCGCGATTCTTCGGCCGAAATTGCGAATACCGTGCGGGAGATCAGTCCGGAGATTAGGCGCGCGGGAATCTTAGCGAGTACGTGAGGCGCCTCTGGAATGGCTGGGAAATTTTCCTTCGACATGCCGACCATCTTGTAGGTGCGGCGGCCGGATTGGATCTGAACCCAGTGGTTCTCGAGAAATTTGAATTTGATTTCCTCGTCGGGCAGTAAGCGCACGAGCTCGAGAAGTTTCTTGGCAGGAATGGTTCCGCTGCCTTCTTTTTTAATTTTGGCTTCGCAAGAAGTGCAGATACTCAGCTCGAGGTCGGTGGCGGTGAGGGAAAGTTTGTTGCCTTCGCCCTCGAAGAGGAGATTCGACAGAATGGGAATGGTCGTCTTGCGTTCGACGACGCCCTGCGTCATTTCCAATTCTTCCAACAGGTCATATTTCTTGACGCTGAATTCCATCGTGTCTGTTCCCTCGCGGAGTTTCGGTGTTGCTCCACTCATAATGGCTCCAATCTACTCCAAAATTAGAAAAGGTTAAAGATCGTCGTAGTCGTAGAGCCTGTGGAAAGGTGAAAAAGTATTATACGTCACGGAGGAGCATCGAGTTAGCGAAAGGAAATATATTTTCGGTGCGGTGGAAAACGCGGATAAGCGGCGCGCGTCCAGCGAACCTAGGGATATTTGCGAAAATTCACACAGGGCGGCGCGAGTTCTCAACAGGGAATGAACAGGTTGTGCGGTGGATTTGCACATGGCGCTCGCGACGCAAAAAGGAACGCGGCTTCACCGCAGAGGCGCGGAGAGGCGCAGAGAAAGACGAAATAGAAAAAACGGAGAGACGTGCAAAGTTTCAGTTGAATGAATCGAGCAGGCGATTGATTGTACGATTCAGATCTTTATCGGTGCGGCGCAGGGCGTCAATCTTGTTGATGGAATGAAGCACTGTCGTATGGTGCTTGCCACCGAACTGGCGTCCAATTTCGGGCAGCGATGCCGAGGTGAGCTGCTTCACCAGATACATGGCCACCTGGCGCGGGAAGGCGATAGCTTTCGTGTTGCTGCGGACTTTCAGGTCCGCGTCGCGCAGGCCGTATTGTTCGCCGACGCGCTTCTGGATCAACTCGATGGTGACTTTCTTTTCCTGTGTGGCGATGATGTTCCGCAGCACTTGTTGCGCGGTGCTGAGATTCAGCGCGGCGCTGGTGAGTGAGGCGTAGGCCAGCAGCCGCGTCAGCGCGCCTTCTAGTTCGCGCACGTTGGACTTAATGCTGCGCGCGATAAACTCGGCAACTTCGTCAGGAACCTGCACGCGTTCGGATTCGGCCTTCTTTTGAAGAATCGCGATCTTCGTTTCCAGATCGGGTGGTTGAATGTCGGCGATCAAGCCCCATTCAAAACGCGAGCGCAGCCGTTCTTCAATCGCGGAGATTTCCTTTGGCGGGCAATCGGAAGAGAGCACGATTTGCTTGCGCAATTCATAAAGCGCGTTGAAGGTGTGGAAGAATTCCTCAACGGTGCGTTCCTTGCCGGCGATGAACTGAATGTCGTCCACCAGCAGCACATCGACATTGCGGTAACGATCGCGGAAACTAATCATGCGGTCAAAGCGCAGCGATGTGATGACTTCGTTGGTGAATTTTTCCGCGCTCACATAAGTGAGACGCAGCGCCGGGTTGCGCTTCTTGATGGTATGCCCGATGGCGTGCATTAAGTGCGTCTTGCCCATTCCTACGCCGCCATAAAGATACAGCGGGTTGTAGGACTTAGACGGCTGGTCGGCCACGGCCAGCGAAGCGGCGTGCGCGAATTGATTGGAGTTGCCGACGACAAAACTATCGAACGTGTATCGCGGATTCAGTTGGTGATCGACGGCGTCAAAATCCAACCGGGACTGTCGAACCAGCGGCGAAGGCGGTGGCGGAGCTTCCGGCTCGTCGCACAAAAACTCCACGCGCGTCTCGGCCATTCCGACTTCCGTGAGTACGGCCTCCAGCAGCGAGCCGTAAGTCTCTGACAACTTCTTGCGGAACATGCGGTTCGGAACTTTGATGAGCAGCTTGCCGTTTTCCGTGCCCTGCTGGTGTGTGGGCCGGAACCACGTGGTGAAGCTATGCGGGTTCACCCGCCGCTCCATATGCTGGAGGATCTTATCCCAAGAATTCGACAGAGGTGCTGTGCTAGCCAAGGAGTCGCCCAAGCTTTCCAAAAAACGAAAATTTGCAGTCACGGGTTAAATCCACACCTGTGGATAACCTGTGGAAGCTGCTAAATCGCGAACTTTAGGTGATTCGCCGTCGCAAAGAACGCTACCACTACCCCGCCGCCCCTCAGAGCCCTGTATCGGATACTACTCCGATCTCTGGAAGACTTGATGTTACTCCAGCGCGCGTTCTGAAACGCTGGCGGCCCGAATCTCACTTCACGAGCGAAAACTTTTTGCGCGTCACCGCAAGCTCGAGCTGGCTGACTGGTGAGAAGCGTGTGCGTGATTGTCCACAAATAAGTGTATCGGAGCAAGGGAAAATAAAATTTGGAACAGGAGGACTCCCACAGGCTTTGCACAGCATTTCCACAGCGCAGCTTTCCCGCTATCAGCGCGGCTAAAACTGTTTTGGAGCGGGCGTGGACGGGAAATTTAGCTTATCGGGCCGCGGAAATTCGTAAATTCCCAAAGGATCGGAAGAAATTATCAGACGATCCGGTTCAACGAGAATGGAATTGAGAATCAAGCGGCCGCCTTCGGGCGTATACAGGCGATATTCAGCGCGCTGCAGGCCATCTTTTTCAAAAACCATTATTTCATTTCCAAACGCCAGCCAAACTCTCTCCGTTACCGAATCCACGCCGATACAAGAAACGGTGGGCTTCAGTTCGGGCACATTTCCCGTTTGCGTTTCGCGTTTAATTTCACGGCGAGCCGCCTGTGCGGCGGGAGCGAATTCGACCGTCGTAAGCGAGACATCCAAGGACGCGTAGCCGACGCGATCGTATTTGCGGAAAGTAGGCTCGGGAAAATAATTGAAAGCGAAATAGATATTGTTGGCGGTATCCGCGGCAAGGTGCCCGACATTCAGGAAGCGATTGAACGTGCGATTGTCGCTGAAGTCCACCTGATCTCCGATGGCGCGCAACTCCCGTCCGCGAGCGTCAAAGATAGTGATCAGATGTTCCGTAGAAGCGCTGGCGGCGGCGATTTCACCGCCGGGAAGAATCGCGATTCCCGTAGGGCTCTCGAATGAAATATTCAAAAGCGAAGCGCCTTCTGGAGAAAATATGCGCAACATGTTGGCGGCGCGGTCGGCGACATACACGCGACCGGCGGGATCCACGTCAAACGCCACACCATAAACGAGTTGAGGCGCGCCGCGACTTCCTTTTGACGGAGGAGGCGGAATTTCGGCGATCTGCTGCTGGTCATCGCCAAACACGAGCACGCTGCGGCCGACAAGAACATAGTAGTGGCCGGCGGGCCCGCGCTTGATGCCCCATACGCCCGCGCCAATTTCCGAATACAGGCGCTTCGTGGCGGTGATGTCCTGCTCAACAACCTGTTGCGCGTGGGCAACGGTTGATGCCAGCGCGAAAAGAAACGCTGCGGTGAACCATCGATAGTTTGGATGACGTGCTTGCATGGAGGAAAGATTATACATAGCAAGAGATGATGAATTTCGCTTCGGGGATGCCAGCCAGATATTCGTCAGGGAACACGCACACGTACGATCGAGCGCGCGCGTCCGGTGGAATCGTCCACATCGGCAAAAATTCCATTGATGCGCGCGTCGCCGATGGCCACTTCAAACTTTACGGGCATAGAATCCAGAAAGCGCTTCACCATCGAAGCGCGATCCATGCCAATCACGGATTCGTGCGGACCCGTCATGCCAACATCGGTGATGAATGCCGTGCCGTTGGGCAGCACGCGTTCGTCGGCGGTGGCTACGTGCGTGTGCGTTCCGACCACAACGGAGACGCGGCCATCCAGATACCAACCCATTGCCTGCTTTTCGCTGGTGGCTTCGGCGTGTATATCCACGAAAATAATTTTCACGTCCGGCGGGATTCGCGCGAGCTCTGCATCGGCGGTGCGGAACGGACAATCAAGTTGCGTCATGAAGACGCGCCCTTGCAGATTCAGTACCGCGTAACGCACGCCGCCGCGCGACGTGCCGACGTACAATCCGCGGCCGGGACTTTTCGGGAAATTTGCAGGACGCAGGAGGCGCGGCTCGTTGGGAATAAATTCCAGGATTTCCTTGCGATCCCAACTGTGATTGCCGCCGGTGATGACGTCCGCGCCAAGCGCGAATAATTCATCGGCGATCTTCGGAGTGATACCGAATCCGGCGGCGGAGTTTTCGCCATTGATGATGACCAGATCCACGCGTTCGCGCGCCACGATTTCGGAGAGATGTTTGGTGACCATCTCGCGGCCGGGCGAGCCGACAATATCTCCGATGAAAAGTATGCGCATTATTTGATGAAACTAACTTTCCGAGCTGGCTTTCCGCGCGGGCGATCTGAAGAAAGCGAATCCGCGGCGTTCTCGCAGAAATAACCGTGTAGAAAGAAAAGGTGGAGCGGTCCACGAAAGTCGTTAGACGCTAGGCCGATGAACCTCTAGTTAAGGCTGGGCTCTCCTCCCCCGCTTCAGGCTTCCCCGGACCCCGTGAGGGGCGCGGGGCATGCACACCGCAGGTTTTACGGAGCTCCCATGAGATTCACATTGGTTCAAAAAGCTTTCGCGTCAATCACGGGCCCGGCAGGCCGGCTCCGCGAGTATTGTAGCCCGTGCAATAGAGGTGGGCAACCCGCGTGGTCGAGCGGAGCTCTAAGAATTTGGACGCGAGAGGAGTAGAATAGAAGAATGATGCGAAGCGCGATCATCGTGCTGGCGCTGGTGCTCGCTGTTGCGAGCGCCGGAACGGTTTTGTGTGAAATGGATTGCGCCGTCTTCGGACACGCAGCATCTGCGGCCGCGATGACCGACGGCTCTCATGGGGGCGCAACATTACATTGTGAAGGCGAGCAGAACGAAACCGCGCACCGCCACATGCCCGCACCTCATAGAACCTCCAGTGGAAACTCGAAACACAGCGCCGCGCATTTGCACCCGAGAATTGTCGCGACCGCTACCGCCAGAGTTCAGATTTCGCCCGTCGTAACATTTTCGGCGGTAATCCCGGTGGCTTTCAGCGCGGCGATCTGCGCACACACCGATGAAGCTTCGTGGAACGATAGCTCTTCGCCGCCGGTAAATTCCCCTTCAGTTTTTGCCTCAAGCGTTCTGCGTATTTAGGAATCCTCCCAGATAGCGCTGGCCTGCGACCGTCCCTTGATTCGCGGGCCGATTGATCGCGGTCTATCTCGGGGGGTACCCCCCTGTTTTTGACGTGCATATCAAAACAAAGGACTTACGGGTGGCAACCCTGCCAAGAATATAAATCTAAAGGACTTATAAGTACTTTGGATTTATATTCTTGGGAGAAGGCTCCAAAACGCGCGATTTTTATAACTGAGGGGTGGGGCAAACACGGCAACGGCAGAAATGCAATCAGGAGCGAAAATGCGACATGGGAAAATGATCGGGATCATCGTTGTTCTGCTCGCGGCATGTGGTAGTGAAACGCGCGCGCAGTCTCCGCCAACTCCGCCACAATCGACGCCGCAGAAGCCCATGCCGGGTATGGACATGCCCGCAACGGCAACGCCAATGCCCGAGATGAACGGCGCGGCAATGTTCTTGATGCAGCGGACGTCGGGAACGGGCGCGAATCCTGAATCCGCACCGATGAAGATGCTTTCCAAGCGCGTCGGCGGATGGAATTTAATGTTTCATGGTCAGGGATTCATCAGCGACGTGCAACAGACCGGCCCACGCGGCGCGGACAAGTTTTTTTCGACGAACGCATTCATGGGAATGGCCGAACACGATTTAGGCCGCGGCGCATTCACAATTCGCGCGATGCTGAGCGCGGAGCCGGCGACAGTGACCGGGCGGTTCTATCCGGAATTATTCCAAACGGGCGAGACCGCGTTCGGCAAGGCGCTGGTAGACGGGCAACACCCTCACGATCTTTTTATGGAATTAAGCGTGGCATACGCGCGCACAATCGGCGAAAAAACAAACGTGGAAATATATTTCGCGCCGGTCGGCGATCCCGCGCTCGGGCCCGTCGCATTCCCGCATCGAGTTTCGGCAGAGGAGTTGCCGCAGGCTCCACTGGGCCACCATTTGCAGGATTCAACTCACATCGCCAATGAAGTTGCGACGATTGCATTGCACCGGCCCCGCTGGGGAGCGGAAGTATCGGGCTTTCACGGCGCGGAACCGAATGAAAATCGCTGGAACATTGACGCAGGCGCGCTGGATTCCTGGTCGGCGCGGTTGAGCTGGACTCCCACGGAAAATTGGAGCGCACAAGTTTCCGCGGGGCGATTGCGCAAACCCGAAGCGCTGGAACTGGGCGACCAATTGCGCTCCACGGCTTCGGTCACGTACAACCATCCATTCACACATGGAGGCTGGGCAACGAGCGCGATCTGGGGGCGCGATCACAAAACCGATACGAAGCGAAATCTGAATTCGTATTTACTGGAGTCCGTCGTGCGATTCCGCGAGAAGAATTACATTGCCGGTCGCGCCGAACTGGTTGATCGCGATGAACTTTTCGCGAATCAGCCGCTGATTGAACAGCAGTTGGCGGCAACGGTGGGCACGGTATTTCGCATTGGCGCGTACACGGCAGGCTACACGCGCGATGTGCACCTCGTGCCGCATCTCGTTACAGGAATCGGCGGCAACGTGACGCTGTACAACGTCCCAGCCGCGATACAGCCGTATTACGGCGAACATCCCGCGGCGTTTTACATGTTTTTGAGATTCCGGCTGGAAGGAAAAGACGGCAAGGAGTCACACTACGTGGATACGAACCGCTAATTGCATGCTGTATTTACGAGATTTCAAGGATGGTGGCGCAGAAAATGCGGTAACAACTAGCGAACAACGAGCGGTTTCAAGTCGAGCGCACCGTTAAGATAGTCGATCGTGACCTCGAACTGACTGAGAAAGTCATTGCCGACAATTCCATCCAATTTCGTGCCAACCACCGAACTGAAATTGCCAAGAAAACCTCCCACACTTACCAGGGCGTCAGATAGAGAGGTCTTTCCGACGGTGAGGGAGTCAACTGTTGCCGACAGCATTCGCACTTGACCGCCCGCGCCTGTTCCGGATCGATCACCAATGGCGACGATGGCGAGTTTCCGGGCGAGATCGAACGAGAGCGTAGTTCTGGAAGCACCAGTATCGAGAACGAATTGAAAAGGCCCTCGCCCGTTGACGAAAACCGGAACTAAAATAAGTGGTTTCGACGGCATGGCCCGCTTGAAAGAGATGGAGGCGGCTGACCGGACGCTACCTTCTGCTCGTGCCTGTGCTGAAGGGCGGGCCAAGCGAACCACCCCGCGCCGATAATCTACGGTGACGCGAAAATCCTTGAGGAAGTTAGATCCCAGAACGCCGTCAACTTTGCTTTGAACTGCCTCGCCAAATCGAGAAAGCTCGCCGGTGATAGCAACTTCAAGATTCTCCTGCCGCGCCGTACCGACGGCCAACGAAGTCAAGTGCGCAGAAGATATTTTTATGGCTCCTCCTGCTCCCGTTGCTCGCTGCTGGGATTCGGGTCGAATCCCAATTGACGCCGAGAGTTCTGGTGACAGCAAACATCGGTACGCGCCCGTGTCGAGAATAAATTCGTACGGCCCCTTTCCATTCACATAGACGGGCACGAGAATTAAGGGATCGTGTCCGCCCGCCAGACGGAATAAGACGTTTTCCGATGGACTGTCTTCATCGTGACCGGTGACAGGCGCAAGACTCGACACTTCGGCGACCAGCCAGAAACAGATGATGAAAATGAAGTACATGTGCCTCCTGTTCGGTATCCCTCTAGTGCGACTTGTCGGCGGACGCCGGCGGTCGTGGCATCCGAACTACGCCTCCGAGCGATTCGAGCGAGCTGTCTTTCAATAGCCGTGAAGGTCTGTCGATTCCGGCGTCAACGACGAGCCGGTTTGGCTGCGATTCAATGATTGCCGGCGCTCTCTCGACCAAAAGCGGTTCGATTACCCTAGGAAGGGTCCATTTACTTCTTTTGCGAATGCTCGCGCATTTCGGACACCAGGAACCGCGTTTCACTTTGCCCGGAGTCGCGCTCCAGCGATGTCCGGCTGCGCAGTACCATGCAAGCGCCGTCCTCTCGTTCGCGTACGTCTGTGACAGGCAACCCCCGCCCCGGCTTGCCGCAATCTTATGTAATGCGGCTAATTCAAGTCGCTGGCTGTGAGCGCACACTGGGCACCAGGTTCCTTGGAGAACCGATACGGGCACAGCCTCCCATCGATGCTCTCGGGCACATTGCCAAGTGAGCTTCGCCTTGCTGCCCAAATATTCCGTGGACAAGCATCGTCCTTCGCGTGACGAAGCCATCTCCTGCATTGCTGCAATGTCCTGCCTTGACCGAAAAACTCGCCGGGAGTTGTAGCACTGCATGCACCAAGACCCCTTCCTTCGAGTTCCGCCCTTGACGTTTGCCGGGCGTGCCGTCCATCGATGGTGCTGACTGCATTCCCACAGAAGGGGAGTGCGGCCGTTTTTGTAAGTGGTAGAAAGACATCTTCCACCCCGCTCGCGCACGATCTGACGCAACTGCTCGAATTCTAAGTTTCGATTACGCGCGCACTACGGACACCAGCTGCCCTTGCGAATGCTCGCCGGAACCACTCTCCACTTCTGGCCAGCGCCGCATTGCCACAACAACGGCGTGATCGAATTGACCTAGAGCGTGGAAATGCACCGCCCGCCCCTCTCGCTGGCGAGCGAAGTCATGACGTAAATGGTCAACTTCTTCATCCTAGAGCTCGAAGATATGAGCAAATCCGCGTGAGCTTGGGGGAGTGCTTTCAGGCTCATGCAGACTCTTCGAGCAACTTGTTAGAAGTGGAAGCCGAGTTCTCCGGTCAGCGTCCGCGGCGTTACGTAGTGCGTGCCGCTAAACGTTGAGAAGAAGTTGTACAGCGCAACCTTGTTCGTCAGGTTGATGACCGTGAAACGGACGCTCCACTTGTATTTGTCGGTCTGAAACAAATTGTCATCGCCGACGGAAGCATCGAACAAGTTGCGCGGCTGGATTCGCTGCGGATTGTGGTCGTCGTTTTCCGTGCCCGGCGCCGGGATTTTTACAAAGGTAGAGCCCAGTCCGGCTGCATCGCAAGTGGCAAGCGCGACCCCAAACGGACTTGGAGCGGCAAGTTTGCCGTCACAGGTAAGCCCCGCCTGAAACTCCTGATCGGCGGTCAGCGGTAATCCGGTGACGTTGTTCACCAGGGCCACCTGGCCATTTGGAAGAGTTGAAGCCGTACAAGTTGCGGTTGGCGCGGAGCACGGAATTGCGCCTGCGACTAGGCCGCTGTCATACCTCCAGTTAAATCCTACCCATGGGCCCCGCTTCCATGGTTGGTATTGCAAGTGGCCCGTCAGGTTAAAGTGTGCCGAAAACCCAAATGTTTCCCGGCAGAGACTCAGATGCATTTCGTTCACGCCCAGTCTCACATTACACCTGCAACACGTCTCCTTCTTTTGCGACCATCTGATACAGCACCGGATTGACGAAGAATCCCAGGACTAAGCGCGAAATCAATCCAGCGACGACGACAATAGCGAATGGTTTTTGCGTATCGCTGCCAACTCCCGTGGACATTGCTGCCGGCAGCAAGCCGAGACACGCCACCAGTGCCGTCATCATGATGGGCCGCAACCGCAACAGCGACGCACTCAATGTGGCCTGCTGGATTCCCATGCCTTCCAGCCGCAACTTATTGATGTAGCTCACTAGAATTACAGCCGTTTCGACGGACACGCCCATCAGCGCCAACAAACCGAGAATGCTCGAAACACTGAACGGCGTATGCGTCAGCTTCAGCGCAATCAGCGCGCCGACCGGCTCCGTCATTACGACCCCCAGAGCGATCGTGATCGGAAACTTAAAGTTTCCGTACAACGCAAACAGGATCATGAAAATCAGCAGGATGGTAAGCGGACCGATAATAATAATTTGCGATTTCGCCTCGAGCAATTCGCTGTATTCGCCGCCCCAGTCAAGACGATAACCCGGAGGAAGTTGCACGGCTTTATTCACGGCGGCCTGCCCGGCGTTGACGATGCCCTCAAGGTCACGCCCTTCCACCGAAAACTGCACGCCGATGTAGCGAGAATTGTTTTCACGATAAATAAACGAAGCGCCGCTGCCCTGCTTAATCGTAGCGAGTGCGGACAGAGGTATTTGCTGACCCGTGGGCGTCGGAACCAGCAGATTCCCAATCTCCGTCGCGTTGGAACGGAATTGCGGTTCCATACGCACGACAAGATCGAAGAGTTTTTCGCCTTGAATTACTTGCGTGGCAGCCTGGCCGCCAATCGCGGCCTGCACAACGTTCTCGACATCCGCAACATTTACGCCATAGCGCGCAAGCTCGGGGCGGTTTACGTCCACGATCAGGCTCGGCTGCCCCAGTTCGCGCACCACCGTCAATTCTGTGAATCCCGGCGTGCGATTCAACACGTTCTTGATCTCTACAGCTTTCGATTCCAGAATATTCAAATCATCGCCGAAGATTTTTACCGCCAGCGCGCTCTTCAAGCCGGTCAGCGCCTCGTCCACGGCGTCCTCGGCGGGTTGCGTGTAGTTGAAGATCACGCCGGGGAATGACTCAAGCTTCTTTTGTATCGCGACCGTCAGCGCTTCCTTCGTATGGAAGTCGCTCTTTAGCCACGAAGAATCGCCGTAAGGTTTCAGCCCGACATAAAACTCGCAATTGAAAAATCCGGTGGCGTCCGTGCCGTCATCCGGACGGCCAAGCTCTGATCCGACTTCTGTCACTTGCGGATACGCCGACAGAATGGCGCGAACCTTGGGAGCAAATGCGCTCGCTTCCTCAAACGAAATTGTGTAGGGCATTGTGGCGCGAACCCACAGCGCGCCTTCGTCAAGGTGCGGCATGAATTCGCCGCCAATGGCCGGCACCAGCAACAGCGCGGCGCCGAAGACGAGTGCTGCGAGCAGCATGGTCGTCTTTGCGTGACGCAAACACCAGCCAAGCATGCCGCCGTAGAAATTCCTAATCCACTCAAATACGAAGTTGCGGTATTCCTTAACGCCACTCTTAAACCAGTAAGACGCCAGCACCGGCACAACGGTGAGTGTAAGCACCAGCGCACCCAGAAGCGCGAAGGCCATCGTATCCGCCATCGGATGGAACAATTTCCCGGCGGGCCCGGTAAGCGCATAAATCGGAAGGTATCCGGCAATGATGACTGCGACGGAATAAAAAATCGGGCGGTCAACATCGCGCGCCGCCAGCAAAATCACTTCGTGCAATTTGTACTGCGTGCCGTGGCGCTCGCCGAGTTCGCGATAAATGTTTTCGACCATCACGATGGTGCCGTCAATGATGATTCCGAAATCAATCGCGCCAATACTGAGTAGGTTCGCCGCTTCTCCAGTTGCGTGCAGAAAAATAAACGCGAAAAGCAGCGCCAGCGGAATGGTTAGTGCCGTAATAATCGCCGCGCGCACGCTCACCAGGAAAAACATCAGCACAATTAAAACGAAAATCATACCGCGCAGAAGATTTCCCTCCACCGTGTCGGTAGTGATGCGGACGAGATCGCTGCGGTCGTAGAACGGATGGACTTTTACGTCGGGAGGCAGAGTTTTTTCGTTCAACTCCTTGGTTTTCTGCTCGACACCTTTCAAGACGTTCTGCGTCTGCTCGCCGCGGCGCATCAGAATCACGCCTTCGACGGCGTCATCATTCTTCTGGAATCCAAATTCGCCCAGGCGCGGCGCGTGTCCGATTTCCACGCGGCCGATATCCCGGATTCTGACCGGCGCGCCATTCGCGCTGCCCACCACAACCGATTCAATATCTTCCACATCACGAAGCAGCCCCAGTCCGCGAACGTAATAAAACTGCCCGCCTTGAGAATAAAATCCGCCGCCGGTATTGGCGTTATTCACCGACAGCGCGTTGATCACCTGCACGATGGGAATGTGGTAGTTATAAATTCGCGCCGGATCCAGCACCACTTGATATTGCATGGTCGTGCCGCCGAAACCGGAATCGTCCGCTACTCCCGGCACCGACTTGTAGGCGCGCTCCACGGTCCAGGATTCGATCGTGTGCAGTTCTTGCGCCGAGCGATCCGGGCTTTCCAACACGTAGCGATAAACGAGTCCGCTGGGGCTGAACAATGGCGCCACGCTGGGCGATACGCCTGTTGGCAAAGTCGCATCGGGCAGTCGCTCAAAGATTAACTGGCGCGCAAAGTAGGGATCCGTGCCTTCATCGAAAGTCAGGCGCAGGTCACTCAGTCCGTAGAGCGAAATCGAGCGCATTACGGCGAGATGAGGCGTGCCGTTCATGGCCAATTCAAGAGGAAGAGTTGTCAGGCGTTCAACTTCTTCGGCGGCATGGCCCGGCCACTGCGTGATGAGTTCGACCATCGGCGGAGAAAGATCCGGATAGGCGTCCACCGGCATCCGCTGGAACGATATGGCTCCGGCGATAATGATCAGCACCGTGACCATCAGCACCAGAAAGCGCTGGCGTAGCGCGAATTGAACAATCCTATGAATCATTGCTGTTGCTCCCAACCTCGCATCGCGATGAGTGCCGAACCATCACTCGTGCCGAAATAAAAATCACGCTAAAACAAGAAAGCGCTGAGACAAATTTAGTGCTGCAATGAATTCTTAAATTGCAGGAAGATTCCGCCGTCACCGACCACGCGCTCGCCTTCTTTCAGTCCAGCGGTAATTTGCGTTCGTCCATCGCGGCTTTCGCCGATCGTTACCAGTCGCCGGCCAAATTCATTGCCTTTGTCTCCGGTCTGAACGTAAACGAAGGGCATATTTTCCGTGTCGCGCAGAACGGATGCGTCAGGCACTACCAGCGCGTCGGCAATCGCGCCGGCCTGCACCGTCGCCGTCACGTACATGTTGTTCTTTAATTTTTGGCCGGGATTATCCGTGACGATTCGCGCCTGCAGCGTGCGCGTGTTCGGATCCAGCGCCGGCGCGATGTAGGAAACGCGTCCGTGGAATACTTCGGGATACGAATCCGTGATGATATCCACACTATCTCCGGTCTGCACGTAAGCCAGGTCGCTCTGATATACGTTCAGCAGGACCCACACCGTTGACATGTCCGAAATTGTGAAGCACTGCGTTGTGCCCGCGGTCAGCAATTGTCCGGGGCCAACGAGCCGGTCAGTAATTTCACCCGAAACGGGAGATCTCAATGGGACTTCGAAAGAGGGCGGTGCTTTCAGCATCGCCGCAGGGTCAGAAATTCCCAGCACTTTTAGTGCGGCCTCGCTCGATTGCAAATCAGCCTGCGCTTGAGCTTGATCGGATTCGGCCTGTTCCACATCACGTTCCGCAATCGCATGGTGTTCATACAGATCCTGCGCGCGCTTGTAGTTTTTTTCGGCCAACTCGAATGCGGTGCGCGCCTTCATGTAGCCGGAGCGGAGTTGCGAATAATCCGGGCTATTCACCGTGAGCAGCGGCTGCCCGGCTTTGACCATTTCGCCGGGCGCGACCAGAATTTCATGCACCGGACCGCCAACGGCAGTGAACACAGGTGTCGTCTTGAATAAGTTGTAGGTGACCGTGCCCGTCAGGCGCAGAACGCGCGGCAACTTAATTTTTTGGACGGGCACCACTTGTATATGCGTCATCTGATCCTGCGGCACGGTGAAGAGCCCCGCCTTTTCGGATGCCGTCTCGTTGCCCGAATAAGAAGTCATCTGCGACGCGGATTTATCCTCCGAGCCGCATCCGGCACACAAAGCTGCCACCATGCACGCTGCGAGCAGCGCTGCGGCAAAGGAGAAATTTTGTCCTGTGGTAGTGAACGGCGTTTTGATGGAAATGATTCGCTTTATTTTCATGGCAAGGTCCTTGTACCCACGGCATTGCGTAGCTGTTCCAACGCGGTCATGTAGCTGGCCAGCGCCTGGCGATAAGCGAGTTGGTTGGAACGATACGTTCGTTCGGCATCGAGAAAATCGATCAAACTTGCGGCGCCGCGCCGATAGGCGTATTCGCTGATGTCCCGCGATTGCTTGGATTCGTCCAGAAATCGACTGCGGTAAAGTTGAATAATCTGGTCGTTGGTGTGCAAAGCTTCATAGGCGCTTACGACGTCCGAAAGAGCCTGCTCGGCCGCCGCCGTGTTTTGCTCCTGAAACTGTGCGATCGCATACTTGGTGCGCGCGATTTCGCCCTGATTGCGGTCGAAAATAGGTATCGGTATGTTGAAGAAAAACGCGAGGGAATTCACCGCGCCGACGTGTGAATAGTTTGCAGTGGCGCTTATATCGACCTTCCCATTGGCTTCCGCGAGTGATTCCTGGCTCTGCGCCGCCGTAACCGCTAATTGCGCGGCGCGCACATCAGCACGAGTACGCAACGCCAGCGCTTTCAAATCGTCCATGCCGGCGTGCACCGGTTGATAATCCAAATCTCCTTGCACGTCGTAATTGTCCGGCACGGCCGCGAAGCCAAGAAAATCGCGGAGCGCCGAAAGCGCTTGCACCTTGGCCAGCTTCGCCGTGGCAACATCGCTCTGGAACTGCAGCAATTGCAGCTTGATTTTCAGGAAATCGCCTTCGCTGATCGCGCCCGCTTTGTACTGGGCTTGTCCGATGTCCACTGTCTGCTGAAAACTCTTGATATCTTCTTCCGCCAGCTCGATCGTGGATTGCGCCAGCAGCGCCGCTACGAATTGCTGCCCGACATTGAAACTCAGTGTGCGCTCGGCGTCCGCCACCTGTGCGGAGGTGACGGACGTCGCGTCTTTTGCCGCCGCGAGCCGATGCTGGCGCTTTTTCCCGCGCTCAAACAAATAGCCCACTCCAATATCGAATTGCGCCGAGTTGTCAAAATATGTGGACGTGAAATTACTCGGACTCAGGATTGGCAGGAATTGCGAATCGAAGTCGAGCGTGGGATTCGGCCTGAGATTCGCGGTGATTTCCTGCGCCTGATTTTGCAGAATCGTCGTGCGCAACGCTTGCAACGAATGGTTGTGCTTTAGCGCGAGCTCCACGGCCTGGTCCAGCGTGATTCGCGCCGGAACGCTTTGCCCGCGCGCCTGCTGCGGAATAATTGCGGAAATTGCGAACGCAACACCGAGCCCAACGGCAAAAGTTTTCTTGAACTTTACAAATCCATGTAGAGAACTCATGGCAACTTTCTACCTCCATTAAGAAATCATTGAATGGAAAGAGAGTGGACGCTGCACGAGAAGCGGAATCGACTACGACGAAGGCGCCACACATCGCGCGCAACGTTGCTTCCTGCCAGGCCCGGGAAAATCCTCTAAGGAACTACGCGATCGGAGGGGCTCGGGAAATACTGAAGGGGAGTTCAGGTCCGGCAACACGGATCGAATCCGCCGGTAAAGCAGCTGTACCAACCGCCACCGGTGCCGAAACATAGCTGGCGACCAGATGCGGGGTTGCGGCTTGATGGCTCAGGTGGCAAGTCTGGCAATTCGCGCTGGATTCTCCGCGATGATCGTGCCAAACGCTACTGCCGACAAGCGCGACCACAAGCAAAAGCGCGGCCAGTATGGCGCCAATCTTTATCGCTCGAATTGTCCGGTCTTGCCGCATAGCGAACGTACTTTGCCGTTCCCGCGCCTCAACGAACCGGACGCTGCCCTGGAAACGGGGACGTCTAGTGTACTCCAGACGCACCCGCAGCGTAAATGGTTACACCATATGCGTTAACAGCGGTTCACGCCGTCTGCTTCAGCGCGCGTTCCACCAGATTCAGGCAGCGCTCCGTGCGATCCCGCAGAGCGCCCTTCATATCCTGCTGGCTGCGGCGCAATGTATGCAACTCATCCGCTATGGAAAGCGCCGCCAGCACGGCCACGCGCACCGAATCCACGGTGTGAGTTTCCTCCGCCACCGTGGTCATTTTCGCGTCCACATATTTCGCAAGGTCTTCGACGTACGTCGTGTCCAGATCACCTTGCATGTAATACGTCTGGCCAAAAATCTGAATCTTCATTCGTTCAGCCATCAACAAGCCTCCCCGCGGGCTCCGCCATTTTGCTGCGCCTGCTGCGGCAAAGCAACTAAATCTGACGATCGCGCGTGAAATTCACCAGCAAGCACGCCAATAAACAAAAGGCCGGTCCCATTCGCGGGGCCAGCCTTTTTACGAATAGCGATGTTGTCTGACTGAAAGAACAGTCGGATTAAGTTGTGGTGGCTTCAAGCTCGGTCGCGAAAACAGCTTCAAAGCGCTTTTTTTCGTCCTGATCGTGCAGCATGACGATGGGTACAACGCGCATGGAACGCTTGCAGCCGCGGCACACGGTTACTTCGCCCTGCAAGTCTTGCAGGAAGCCGTCGGTAAATCGATATAATGACCGTTCGCGCCGTGCGTTCTTCGCGCCTACAATGCCACAGTGCGGACAGGTGAACTCGACCTTATCTTCCTGTGGATCGCGGTTCAACGCCGCCCAACCGGTCGGCCGTACGCCTAGAGTTTCAACGGATTGCCGGATCATATTACAGTACCTACCCTTTCGCGCTTCGGGGTATTTCCCCCAAGGTCTCTGATGCTCTACATAACCTGTTGGATGCAAATACAGGTGGGAATATTCCCGGGCCCCAGCTAAATTATTGACGGCCCGTTATTTACCACATTTAGAAGGAAGCTGTCCATCAAGAAATCAGCCTGCAACCGAACCCTACGGCGACCCCATAGTCTAGTCCTAGTACCCACCGAAGACAAAAAAACTTCATCAGTAGTCGACCCCCTTGAGCAGGTCTTGCCGCTGCACGTACTGAAAGCGGTTCGAGTCGGCCTTGACCGACAAATCAGCCGCCTCATTCCATCCCGTCGCATGCGTCCCGGTGTAAGTATCCACGACCACCGCCTGATCCAAGGTGTATTCCTGGAAGCTCTTACTCATCTTTGCCTGACTGTCCCACGGGGCCTCGACGCTGGCATTGTGCGCGTCATTGGCGGCGTGCTGGGCGTCCGCCTGTTTCCTCGCGTTTTCGCCCACCTGATGGATTTGATTGATTACCTGTTGGGTTTGCGCCTGAATCACCGCGCCGTTCTGCCTCATGCTGTTCGCGATAGCGAGCAACGTCGGCCACTCCTGTGTGGCAAGCCGCTTCGGCGCGCTCACGCGAGTAACCGTCATGGCCCATTGGGCCGGGCCGACGCGTTTCATCGCGCCAATCAATATGAGGGACGTCAGTGGGCCTTTGCCGTCGTGCATGTCCAAATTCCCGATAACGGTAACTCCGTCGGCTTGGTATTGGTTAGGAGGAGATTTGGTCTTGCTGGTTACGGTCAGTGACGGCACCGCCACATGAGATCTTTCGGCGGCCTGTTTCTGGTACGCCATAAACGCGTCCACTAAATCCCGGCCAAACGGATACACCGAAAATTGATTCGGCAACGGCCTGCGGCCGTTCTGAGTCTCATAATTTATCAAGCCCTGACCCTGCTGGGTCGATGGATCGAGTATCGTATGAATCAGCGATACGGCAACCATTTCTCCATTTGGGCCAGACGTAATCACTGCGCCCCCGGCGGCGCTATCAATCTTCCACCCCGTCGGCAATCCGATGGTTCCGCCGTTATCGGGAAAACGTGTTTGGTGCAGTTCCTGAACCGGAGCACCCTTCCCCGCGCCCGCTGCGGGTTGCGCTCCGGCGGGTGGATCCACGTGCCACACTTCATTCAACTTCTTCATCATCGGATTCATCGTTTTGCTGAACCGGTCTGCGTCATCGTAGATCACCGCAGCGCCCGGTTTGCTGCCGCTGGGCATGGCCACGATCACCAATCCCGCCATGCGCGTGCCGTCCTGATTTTTCGCGGTCACCGTGAAGAAAATTGCCAGCGAATCATTTCCGCGCGTTTGAAAAAATTTACCGATCTCCGGCCGCTCGCCGAAGTGTCCGTGAATATTACGCAGCATCGTGACCATCGCATCCTTCATTGATGATTGATCCTCCAGCGGCCCATAAATTATTTGCCCGCCGCCGGGATTATCGATTGTCTTCAGCCCGCCATCCGCCGCGCGCACCGGCGCTAGAAATGCCGCCGCACACAACAGAACAACAGTTGTTTTTGCGATCAGTTGGGTATCGATGCGATTCACGGCCGCCGCCTCGTATTAATGGTCAGATTTAGATAGCGCATTCTAGCACCGACGTGTCCGCGCTCATTTCTTTACAAATTCCACTCGCCGATTCTCGGCTCTTCCTTCGGGCGTGTCGTTTGACCCAGTCGGCTTCGCCGCGCCGAAGCCATTGGCGGTCAAGCGGCTCGCACTAATTCCAAACTGCGTCACCAGCACGGATCGCACGGCCTGCGCACGCCACTTGGAAAGTTCCAGGTTGTGCGCCGAATCGCCCGCCGAATCGGTGTACGCATCAATTTCCAGTTTCAAATTCAGATCTTTCGCCAACGCCGCGGCAATCTGTTTCAACACCACTGCTGATTCCGGTTTCAGCCGGTCGCTACCAGCATCAAATTCTATTCCGTGCGTCACATATTTTCCGCCCGCGTTGATTACGCTCGAAAAATCCGGCGCCGTTGCCGCTACGCGCACTTTGTGAATCGCGACATCTCTGAATTTCGCTTCCACAAGATCAAAGTGATTGATCGCCGAGAACTGAAACTCGTTTACGTCGATCACTCGCTGTCCATTTAAATAGACGCCCATTCGTCGCTGTTGCGCCCACAGCGCAAACTCAATCGGTTTCGATGTGTCCGCCGCGATCTTTCCGCGTCCGAGCGCTCCTCCATCCGCGCCCAGAATTTGCACGCTCGCGAACTTCCCGTCGGTATCACCGTGAACCACCGCGGTCAGCACAATCGTCTTACCGTTCCGGAAATTCCATTCCATTTCGCCGTCGCCCGTCCATTCCAACTCGAACGTGAAATTCGCCGGAACGGCGAGCGTCGGAGAGGTCAGTGTCACGTTATCTGCCGCGTACATCTCCGGCGGAATGCCTTCTCGTGTCCGCAGTTCAAGCTTCCCTTCGTGCGCCGGCCAGTGCGGCGAAATTTCATCCGCGCCTATATCGCCGAAATCGTCGAAGAAAATTGTTCTCTCACCAGGAATAAATTCGATCGCCGCGGATTTCATTTCTGGCTGACCCGCCGGACTTGTCGGAATCGCAACTGCCGGTTTCGTATCCGATGGATTCGGCAAGGCATACGGATCCTCTACCGGGCCGTTCGGCCTGAGACTGGTCAAATCCCCAAGCCCATTTGATTTCACCGAAAGCCCAAACGTTGAGCCGATTCCCAGTGCCGAATCCGATCCTTCGCCGGCTACTCGAATCGAAGGCGGCAGATCTTCACTTTTTTGCGCGTCACCCGGACTACTCGTGGGCATTCCGGCAATTCCGCCGATGTTTCCCCCGAATTTTCTTTGGTTCGGACCTTTGCCGGGAACGGTGGTGGCGCGCACGGGATGTCCCTGCTCATCCACGCTCTGTTGGCCTTTGGAATTTTGGATCGACACAATCTTGGCCATCACCGCGTAATCAAAATCGCCATGATGAATGTACTCAAACTGGAATTCAATAGTCGTCTTGCCGTGCGACACGCTCGCGTGCGTTACTTTTCCTTTGATTGCATCGCCCTTGAATGAATCAGGGCTTAACACCTCACCCGTAATCGGTTGGCCGACGGGAGCGCCCCCCACGTTGAGCGTGCTGGTCAGTCTTACGCTCATTGAAACATCCTGTGGAATCGCGGCAGCTATCGGCGCGGTTGCCGCAATGGCCAGCGCGAATCCTGCCGCGACGACAACTGTGCGCGCGCTTCTTCTTAAATCTGCAATCGTCATCACCGAGAAAGATCTGCGCATACAAACAATTATCCTTTCTACGCAGTATACGCTCGGACCTGCAGTTTCCGTTTTCGCTTCATGCTGCCATTATACCGGGAACATTCGCCGCCGCGTGGTGTCCAATCTTCGAGAGGGCGCGCTTCTCCAAACTTACTAACAACGATTGAGTTGCGGCGGAATCACTCATCAAAGCCGCGGAAATGGGAGACGTCTCTATGCGCCCTACAAAATCGGGCCCCGAAGAATTCAATTCATCTGCAAGTTCGCAGCAGTCAGAAAAATCTCAAGAGAATTTTGGAATCTCCGCGCTAACGCGCTGCCTCGTAGACGCCGAGGGCAACACCACGGCAGGCGCAGGCCGTTCGCGACGGAAAGCGCTGGGAGTTTCCGCGCTTGTGCAATTCTGCACACTGACCGCATTACTCATCGTGCCGCTCTTTGCCACGGGCAGCAGGCTCATTGTTCACCAGACAAACTTTGTTCCGCTTCCGCCGTACGGTGGCGCGCCGAGACACGATCTGCCGCACACACAGGCCCAGGCGACTAGAACGAATCACCTGCCGCTTCTCACCGTATTCCACGATCAGATTCAGATGCCCACGCGGCCACAAACAAAATTCAATTCACTCGAAGATGCAGATCTCAGATTAGGACCAACGACATCCTCGAATTCGGACGCAGTCCCGGGTGGCGAAAGAACCGGCGGAGCTACGAACTTGATTCCTGGCATTCCCGGCCCATCAGGACCACCACCTCCACTGCCGGAACCAAAGTTGCCGCCATCTCCGCGAAAACCCATCGCCGTAAGTCAGGGAGTTCAATTAGCTCTTCTGATCCACCGCGTGGAACCGGTCTATCCGAATTTCGCAAAGCAGACGCACAGAGAAGGCACCGTCGAGCTGCGCGCAATTATCTCAACTGACGGCGCTGTGAAAGATCTTCAAGTGCTCAGCGGCGATCCGGTACTCGCGCAAGCCGCGCGTGATGCCGTCGCGCAATGGCGATTTCGTCCAACGCTGCTGAACGGCGTCGCCGTGGAAGTAATCACATTCATTACCGTGGATTTTCATATCGGACAGTAATTATTCGGCGCGCGTGGGATCGCGGAGGTTGTCTGCGAAGCGCCGGCGGTACAACAACGGAAGAGATTTGGCTGGCCCCGTAACCGGGCACGAGTTCACTCGTGCCGAACGGATTGAATGAGATCCGGGCTTCCAGCCCCTGTGAAACTTGCGAGCGAATTTCTAATCCGCGGGAACCGCAGCATCGCCAGAAATCACGGAAGTCATCTGTTCCGCCACCGTTTCGCTCTCGTACGAAGTCGTCTCAGTCCAGAGCGAAGTGTCCGCCAGCAAACGCGAAACAAGTTGCGTGTGCAGCGCATGACCGGCCTTGTGCGCTTCCACCCGCCCCAGCAACGGTCTGCCCAGTAGCGCCAAATCGCCAATCAAATCCAAAGCTTTGTGCCGCACAAATTCATCCGGAGTCCGCAGCGGTCCGTTCATCACTCCGTCGCGCGTCAGCACAATCGCGTTTTCAAGCGAGCCGCCGCGCGCCAGCCCCGCCGCGCGAAGTTTGTCCACATCATCCAGAAAACAAAAAGTGCGCGCCGTCGAAAGCAGTTTCGTGAAACTTTCGCGATTCACCGCTAGCTCCACGTGTTGCGGTCCCACCATCGGATGCGGAAATTCCACGAACACACGAATACGGAATTCATCCGATGGATAAATTCCAATTCGCCGGTCGCCATCTTTCACTTCCACCGGCGCCAGCACCTTTAAATATCGCCGCCGCTTCCGCAACTTGCGGATGCCGGCCTGATCGATCATTTCCAAAAACGGTTTCGCCGATCCGTCAAGAATCGGCAGCTCCAGCGCGTCCACATCAATATAAATATTGTCGATCTGGCAGGAATAAATTGCCGCCAGGACATGCTCGGTGGTGGAAAGCCAAACGCCCTGCTTCATCAAACTCGTCGCGTAACTCACCCGCGCGACGTTTCTTCCATGCGCCTCAATCTGGAAATTCCGCAAATCCGTGCGCCGAAAAACAATTCCTACGTCCGGCGGCGCGGGATTAAACCGCATCCGACAATGCACTCCGGTGTGAAGGCCCACACCTTCAGTTTCTACCGAGCGCTCAATCGTAGTCTGATTCGGCATCGAAGAGACCTATCCTAGCAGTTTGAAGCCCGTCGCGTAGCCAAAAATGCCTTTTGTTTTCATTGCCTTACAACGGCAAAACAAGCGCTTAGCGCAACGGTGTGGTAATTACGCAACATTTCGCCCAGTATGTGCGGCGCTTACGGCGCAACACGTCCGCTAACGAATCGCTCTCGATCGCTCTGACCTCACTTGTCACGGTTGCGCTCGCGGCGTAAGATAATTATTCGAGATTTATCGCCGAACATGGCCACACCGTTCAACATTCTGCCCGGCAATTCAATTCCCGGCATGCCCGTGCCGCCGCCCGACGCGCACCCGCGTCCGGACTGGCTGAAAGTTCGTTTTTTCGGCGGACAGAATTATCAGGATTTGAAGGGCATCATGCACACGCTTGGCCTGCACACGGTTTGTGAAAGCGCGCGCTGTCCGAACATGGGCGAATGTTGGGACCATCGCACCGCAACTTTCATGATTCTCGGGAATATTTGCACACGCGCCTGCGGCTTCTGCTCGGTTCCGTCCGGAAAACCTCTCGGTCCTCCGGAAGAAGACGAGCCGGAGCGTGTCGCCGAAGCCGTAGCGAAAATGGGTCTGCGATATGCCGTCGTAACATCGGTGAATCGTGACGATCAGCCCGATGGCGGCGCCGCAATTTTCGCGCGCACAATTTCAGAAATCCGCCGGCGAGTTCCCGGCTGCCGCGTGGAAGTTTTGATTCCCGATTTTCGCGGCGAATGGTCCGCGCTCGAAACTGTCCTCGACGCGCGTCCCGATGTGCTGAATCACAATGTGGAAACAGTTCCGCGCTTGTATCGCGAAGTCCGCAAAGGCGCGATTTATGAGCGCTCGCTGGAACTGTTGCACCGCGCAAAAGAATTTTCCGCGGAAACTCCTACGAAGACGGGCATGATGCTCGGTCTAGGCGAAACGCGCGACGAAGTCATCGCCGCAATGTCCGACCTGGCCGCGCAGCGCACGGACATCCTCACGCTAGGCCAGTACATGCAGCCGGACCGCGAGCACTTGCCCATCGTTCGCTACGTGCACCCCGACGAATTCGCCGAGTACAAACAAATCGGCGAACAAATGGGATTCAAACATGTTGAGTCCGGCCCGCTCGTCCGCTCCTCCTACCACGCATTCGAGCAGTCCGAATCCGCCCGCAGCTAAGCTGCCAGTTTCCGCACCAAATCGTACCAATAATTCGATTTTAATCGTATAATATCGCTTTTCCAGGAGTTACCATGCGCCAGACCGAATTGCTCTCTCCGCGCGAAGCCGCCGAAGCGCTCGGCATCAGCTATCCAACTCTGAAGCAGTGGATCTATCGCGGCAAAATAAAAACCGTGAAGACCGCCGGCGGACATCACCGCGTGCCCGCGCGCGAACTGGAACGCTATTTACCCCGAGAAGAAGACGATCGCACCGCGCGCACGCGTTTTCGCCGCACCAGTGGACGCAACCAGCTCGTCGGAAAAATTGTGGATCTGAAAATCAGCGGACTCCTCGCGCAAGTGAAACTCAGCATCGGCGGCCAGCAAATAACCTCGATCATTACGTCTGACGCCGCGCGCGAAATGGGATTGCGCAAAGGACAAACCGCAGCCGCGCTCGTGAAATCCACCGAGGTAATGATCACGCGGGCATGAGCGCACCAGAACAAACGCAGCATTCGCAGCCAGGATTCTTCAACTGGTTGCGCAGCCGCGCCCGTTTCGACCGCAACGAATTTTCCGGCGCGTTTGGAGACATCGGCACCGACTTCCCGCTCATCGTCGGAATGATTCTCGCCGCCGGCCTGCACATTCCCAGCGTATTAATTTGTTTCGGCGCGATGCAGATTTTCACCGGCCTGCTGTACGGCATGCCCATGCCCGCGCAGCCCCTGAAAGCGATGGCCGTAATCGTGATCGCGCAAAAATTAAGCGGCAACACTTTGTATGGCGCGGGCCTTGCCATCGGCGTTGTAATGCTCCTGCTCACCGTCACCGGCTCCGTGGACTGGCTCGGCCGCGCGATTCCGAAAGTCGTGGTCCGCGGAATTCAGTTCGGCCTCGGCCTGCAGCTTTCTTATCTCGCGCTCAAAAATTACATTCCCGCCGAAGGCTACAGGGGCTACGGGCTCGCCGCAGCCGCATTTCTATTGACGATTCTTCTTCTCGGCAACCGGCGTTTTCCTCCCGCGCTTTTCGTGATCGCCCTGGGAATTATTTACGGCGTGATTTTCAAATTCGGCGGCAGTGTGGCAAATCTCGGATTCAGCGTCCGCCTGCCGCAGTTCCATGTCCCCATGTCGCACGACATTTATATAGGCTTCATCCTGCTTGCCATTCCGCAGATTCCACTTTCGCTCGGCAATTCCATTCTCGCTACGCGCCAGGTTGCCGATGATCTTTTTCCCGAGCGGCATGTCACCGTGAAAAAGATCAGCATCACCTATTCTGTGATGAATATCGTAAATCCTTTTTTCGGCGGCATTCCCACCTGCCACGGTTCCGGCGGCATCGCGGGTCACTACGCTTTCGGCGGACGCACCGGCGGCTCGGTAATCATTTATGGAATGTTGTATTTGATTGCAGGATTTTTCTTCAGTCCGGGGTTCGGAAACATGGTGCACTTATTTCCGCTTCCGGTTCTCGGAATCATTCTTCTATTTGAATCGCTCGCGCTCATGCGCTTGGTGCGCGATACCATGTCCATCCCCGGCGATTTCGCAATTGTTTTGCTGGTGGGCCTAATCTGTTTCGGCGTACCCTACGGATATGTAGTTGGCCTCGTAGTAGGAACCGCGCTCTTCTATCTTCTGCCCGATCGCCTGAATGGAATAACTCGCTAGCTCAAATCACGCCCGTCTCGGTCCGTCATTCGGATTTTGACGTCATGCTGAACGAAGCGAAGAATATCCGGCGGCCAGTTTTGCCGCCGGGGTCTAAATCGCGCAGTAAATAAATGCCCGGATATTCAACTACCGCGCCCCAATAATTCCCAATCCCTCCCGCACCAACGCATCAACCCGCGCCTTGCAAGCACCCTCCGACGCAGGCAACGCCCCAGCCAAACTTTCCGCCGCATGATAACTCGCCGCCGCGCGCTCATTCCGGCCCAAAAGCGCATTCAAATTCCCCATAAATAACGGAAAAATCGGATTCTGCGGATACCGCGCAACCAGTGGCTCCAAAAGTTCCAGCGCCCAGTTGTATTGCTGATCGTACACGCGAAGATTTTTCGATAAATAGAAGCGCGCATCCACCGCCGTCAATTCGCCATGAAGCATCGCGTCTTCCATTTGCTGAATACCCAACTGTTTGTCTCCGCCGGGAAGTCCCATGACCACTCGCAGCATCCGCGCGATAGACGAAAGCGTATCCACAAAATAGTTGTACAAACCCAATCCAGCTTTTGCGTCCGCCAGCGACGGATCCATTTCCAGCGCGCGCATCAAATGTGTGCGAGCCTTCACCGCCGCGTGCGCCGTCGCCCGACTCTCCTTACGAATCCCCAGCATCCGCACGCGCAGCACGTATCCGATTCCCGCGTAGAGATGCATCTCCGCGGTTTCCGTCGCGCGCAGCTGAGATTCCGCCAGCACCGTCACTTTTTCCGCCAGCGCAAGATAAGCATCGTCGTCCGGCGCAGCCTCATGATGCCAAACGTCAATGTGATTCCACTTAAATTCCAGCGCGCCGCAATAAATCCTCCACCACTGCGCTTCCGCCTCCAGCAAAAATCCAAGCGGTGATTCAGGCCGAGAGCTTTCCATCCGCCGCGCAATCACAATCGCCGCTTCCGTGTTGCCGCGATACAGCACATCCAAACTGTCACTCGCTTCCTGAGGGAAAACGGCGTGCGCCGCCGCGCGCGTCGCCGTTGCCGGAACATATCTGCCGCGCGAAGCCTGCCCGGCGTGCGCACTCGGCGCGCACAAGCACATCGCAACAAGCAGCACGACGCACGAAGCTACAATTCCGCGAATTGAACTCTTTAACATCACGCAGCATTCTACTTCAATCGGAAGTTGTGTTTAGCAGCGGTCAGTTTTTGACAGGATACTAACCAGAAGTTAGCTCACCACTGTTGGGGCGGATAATCTTGTGTGCGCTGCAAACCGGGCGCTTGACCGACACATCATTCTTCCAGCACGGCGCCGCCGAATATTGGACGGCCGCCGAGTGACGTGTAGAAACCATAAAACGCCATCGCGGCCATCAGCAGAATTCCGGCGAGACTGAGGCCCGCATACCACGCAGATCCCTGGGTCGTCAGGGGGAAGCTGCCCAGTATATCGGTGAAGAAATAGGACGCCACCACAGCCAGCAAGCCAAAGCGTAGAAACAGAAACACGGTCAGGCCAGTCGTGATCAGAACGGACACCACGGTAACAGCAGTGAACGGGTCCGCCGACGGCGGGCGGAAGAACGTGATCAAAAGGATACACACGATCGCTGCCACCCATTCCTTGCGCAGTAAGGCCCGGAGAAGGAACAGGGTAAACAGAATCACAAACGAGATAAAAAGCGAAAGGATCAAGCTGTTCGATAGATCGGCGATGACCGTTCGCGCACCGAGAAACTGCCACTGCGGACCGGAATATGGCTGCAACGGAGGATGGCCGAGCCACGAGGGAATATGCCACCCCAGTCTTACGGACGCGATCGCAAACGGCCCCAAAAGACAACCGAAAAGTACATCGCGTCCCACCAATGGATCCCGAAAGCCACCCGCCAGCAGGCGACTCCACGAGACCAGCGTATCGGGCCAGCGGCGGCGCACATAAGGTTCCAGGGCAATGTAGACAACCCAGAAGAAAGCGGAGAAGGAAATCCCGAAGATCACGAACATAAAGACTTGCCCGAATTCGTCGACGTTGGAAACGTGATGCGCGCCAAAAGACCAGGCCACCGCCCACACCGCAAAAACAAAACCTGCAATATGTCCAGCTCCACGACGATCGCCCCGTCCCAGGCGCAGGTTTCGGCGAGCCAGTAGCACGCCGCCGACGAGCATCGAAAGCATCAAAATAAGCCCGACCACGCCGGCAACCTGTTCGCCGGTGGTCGGCTGGTACGGCTGCGTGCGTTGGGGATGGGTTCAGGGACCGATTAACTCGAAATAGACAGGCTTGCCCCGGTACGCCGCAGCCTCAATCCGCATGGGGATGTCGGGACGCTCGGCGAGCAATCCTGTCCACGCAGCGCGCGCGTCGCTCTCAATTGGCGGGTTCCACATCGGCTGTGCCGCCGGCCACTTGGAAGGATGCAGCCCTGCGGCAGAAAACAGCGGTGTCCAATCAATTGTCGGCGCGGCGCCAACCGATTTTTCAACCTGCGGAGGAACTTCGACTAAATGTGTAAGACGACCGAGCGGATTTAGTTCGAGCAGCGTCATCCCGGATACGTCCAGGGGCGGGTCGTCCGTCCACACGGTTCCCAACATGGGTGAATCTTTGGAAGAATTATTCGACGCGAGCGGCCGGGGGCTGCCGCGATACCAAAACACGAACGCTCCGGTTTCCAAGTTGTCCCAGCGCGTCATCGATGTGTCGTGTTCGGTGATATAGCGCAGAAACTCCTTCCCCTCATAGAACCCAATCGCCGTATCCACCGGTAGTTCCGAATAACCGAAACTCTTAAGAATTTCCCGCGCGCGTCCGGCAAGTTCCTCCGGTGGTTTTTCGAGAGGCACGCGCCGGTAGAGTTTGGCATGCGCGCTGAACAGAATCGCCGCCGCGACCAACACGAAGATTCACGCCAGCACCACCCAGGCCACAGCGGGACTTATGCCTTCGGTTTCTCCGGAGGCGGCCACCATCTCGGGTGATGGCGTTTCGCCTGCCGCAAGCGCGGCGGCGAGTGGATCGCCTCCGGGCAATGCGGCCGCGACTTGCAGTGCAGAAGCGGGACGTTTCGCAGGATCTTTTTCCAGGCAGCGCAGAATTACGCGCTCGATGAGCGGGTCCAGATCTTTTACAAATTGCGATGGAACAGTTGGCGCGCTCTTATCGCGCAGGCGCGCCATTTCTTCGCTCGACGTCGCGTCAAACGGCCGTTTACCGGTGAATATTTCGTAGAGCACCAAACCGAGCGAGTAGAGATCGCTCTTCGGTGTCAACTCGCTGCCCGCAAACTGTTCGGGCGACATGTACGCGGGTGTGCCGGCGCGCGCGTCGGCGCCGCCGATTTCGGCGGCTATCCCGGCAAGGCCGAAATCCGTGATGCGCACGCGTCCGCGTCCGTCCAGCATGATATTCGCGGGCTTCAGATCGCGGTGAATGATGCCGTGCTCATGCGCAGCCGCCAGTCCCGCGCAAATTTGTCGCGCGATTTCCACGGCTTTGTCCGGCGGCAACCTGCCGATGCGGCGCATCAGCGAAGCCAGATCTTCGCCGTCCACGAATTCCATGGTCAGAAATGTGTGCGTGATCGTTTTGCCAGCGTCGGTGGTATCTGTGATTTCGCCGATATCGAAAACGCGGCACACGTTCGGATGCGAAACTTGCCGCGCCAAGCGAACTTCGCGCGTGAATCGCTCGCTCGCCTCTTCCGTCTGTGCCAACGAATGTGGCAGAAATTTCAGCGCCACCGTTTGGCCGAGCCGCAAATCCTCCGCGCGATACACTTCGCCCATTCCGCCTTTGCCAAGCGGCGAAACAATGCGGTAGCGCTCCGCAAGCGTAGTTCCCGGAACGTAGCGCGCCTCATAGCCGGACGACGAGGAAGACGAAATCCTGACACTCGGAGACGCATTTCGCTTGGGCGGAACGCTTTCAGATTCCCGCGTGAGCGTCGCACCGATATCCACCGCGCTGCCGCATGATGGGCAAAACCGCGCCGCGCCAGAAACCTCGCTTCCGCAGGCAGGGCAACTCATAATTGCCGCGGAGTATATCACCGCACACTTCCAACCTCCGATTTTGGAAGGCTAATAACGGCATGTAACGAAGCTGTGGTTAAAACTCTGATAGCGAGTTCCGAAATGCCGCAAAGCGATCGACTGCCGCCCCTACGAGAGTCACCAATTGAGTTTTTGTGATTTAATAGTCGGCATGGAAAGCGCTGAAATTCGTCCACGCTCGGTCGTGGGAGCAATCGTCGTGGTGAGCGGCCTTGCCGTGTCCTTCCTGCTGTGGCTGCTGTACGTGCATCATGCTTCGGCTGATTTCGCCGGGCGATGGATGTTTTTGCCGGCCCTCAACGCGCTGTTGAACGGATTGTGCGCCACCGCGCTCTGCGTGGGATTTTATTTCATCAAACATCGCAACAAGGAAGCGCATCGCAACAGCATGTTGCTGGCCTTCACGTTCTCGTCCGTTTTTCTCGTCAGCTACATCGTGAACCACGCACTGCACGGCGACACGATTTTTCCCGGCCACAGCGCGACGCGCACGCTGTACCTTTCCATTTTGGCCAGCCACGTCATCCTTTCCATCGTCGCGCTGCCCATGGTCCTCACGACATTCTTTTTCTCGCTGACCGGCCGGTTCGCGATGCACCGCCGGATTGCACGCTGGACGTTTCCCATCTGGCTCTACGTTTCAATCACCGGCGTCGTTGTTTTCGTGTTCCTCAAGGCGTACGCGTACTAGTTTCTGATTAGTTCCGCGCTTCACGCATGCGAAACTGATCCCCTTCGTTCGTGCCGCGCATAAAATTTAGCGCCGCAATGCTATCCTACGAACTCGCATTCACAGCGACCCCCAACAGTGGCCCAACCATCGCCCAATCCATCCGCTGGCCATTCGCTCGAGCGCGGCCTCGGCCTGATGCCCGCCACCGCGCTGAACATGATTGACATGGTCGGCATTGGCCCGTTCATCGTTGCCCCGCTGGTGATTCAGGCGATGGGCGGCCCGCAATGTTTGCTGGCGTGGGTCGTCGGCGCGGCCCTCGCGCTGCTTGATGGATGCGTGTGGTCGGAACTCGGCGCGGCCATGCCGCAAGCCGGCGGCAGCTACATTTTTCTGCGCGAAGCCTACGGCCCGGGAAAGTGGGGCCGCCTCTTCTCATTTCTTTTAATTTGGCAAACGCTGATTCAAGCGCCGCTGGTAATCGCATCCGGCGCAATCGGATTCTCCCAATACTTAACTTATTTGGTTCCGCTCACCACGCTCGAACGCAAAGCAATTTCCGGCGCGCTCGTAATCGTGCTGGTAATTCTGCTCTACCGGAAAATCACCACGATCGGGAAAATTTCCATTCTGCTGTGGACCGGAGTGATCGGCACCATGGCCTGGGTAATTTTCGGTGGCGCAACTCACTTCAGCGCGAAGCTCGCGTTCACTTATCCGCCGGGCGCGTGGAACTGGTCGTGGGTTTTCTTCGCCGGACTCGGCGCAGCCACCGTAAACACCGTTTACAGTTATTGGGGCTACTACAACATCTGCCAGCTCGGCGGAGAAATTCGCGATCCCGAACGCAACATTCCCCGCGGAATTTTTCTTTCCATTTTCGGAATCGCCATATTTTATCTGGCCATGCAGACGAGCTTGCTCGGTGTGCTGCCCTGGCGTGAAGCCGCAAAATCAGATTTCGTCATCAGCGCATTCATGGAGCACATTTACGGCGCGCGCGCCGCGCAAGGCGTCACCGTAATGATTTTGTGGATCGCGTTTGCATCTTTATTCGCCGCGCTACTTGGATACACGCGCGTCCCATACGCCGCCGCCCGCGATGGCAATTTTTTCGCCGCGTTCGGCCGCGTGCATCCCACCAAGAAATTCCCTCATGTATCCTTATTGGCGCTGGGCGGCGCCGCTTTCGTCTTCAGTCTCTCGTTCAAGCTGGTCGACGTCATCAAAGCCATCCTCGCCATGCGCTTGCTCGTACAATTCATCGGACAAGCCGTCGGCGTAATGATTTTGCGGCGGCGCTGGCCCGAAAAGCGCCTGCCTTATAAGATGTGGTTGTATCCGCTGCCCGCGCTCGTCACAATTCTCGGCTGGGCGGCGCTTTTTGTTGCCACAGGAAGACGTTTCGCAATAGGGGGACTCATCGTGATCGCTGCGGGAATCTGCGTGTACATGGTGCAAGCATTCGTGCGCCACGAATGGCCATTTGGCGAGCCGGTAAGTCCGGCGAACGAGCAGGTGGCGCCATGACCGCACGCACCACGCGTAGTAAAATATTCAGCGCCGCCGCACTTGCGCTCATCGTGTTGTTCGGTGCGCTCTCACTTCACGCGCAACGCCCCGCGAAGGATCCGAACGGCCAAAGTTTACCCGACGCAATCGAAGCAATTGATCGCGCACGCGTCGCCACGCGAGTTCTCTTCATCACCGCGCATCCCGACGACGAAGCTTCCACTCTTCTCACGTATTTAGCGCGCGGCATCGGCGATGACGTTGCCTTGCTTACGATTACGCGCGGTGAAGGCGGCCAGAACGCCATCGGTCCGGAGCAAGGCCCGCGGCTCGCGATCATTCGCAGCGCGGAACTCTACGCGGCGGCGCAAACCTACGACGCAAAATTGTTTTTCACGCGCGCGCCTGATTTCGGCTACTCAAAAACAATGGAAGAAACTCTGAACATTTGGGGCGACCGCGCAACCAGCGACATGGTGCGCGTAATTCGCACCTTCCGCCCGGACATCGTCATCAATGGCTGGGGTGGAGTTCGCGGCGGCCACGGAAATCACCAGGCCTCTGGATTCCTAACTCCGAAAGCCGTCGAGCTCGCCGGCGATCCCAAAGCGTATCCCGATCAAATCGCCGAAGGTATCGGCCCGTGGAAAGTTGGATTGCTTCTGCAGCAAGGTGGCCGAGGGGCTTCCGGCGACACACTAACTCTGCCAGTGAACGACCTCTCGCCCGTCTGGGGCGAATCTTACGGAGAAATCGGCCGCGCCGGATTTGCCAATCAGCGCTCGCAAGGAGTAGTGGCATTCACAAATTCCGCATTCCTGCGCCGTCCCGCCTCCATTCAACGCGCCGACGGCGGGAATCTTAATGCCGCCATGATCGCGCAACCCATTTCTTCACTCGCAGATCGCTACTCAGTTTTCCGCGCAATTCTTCAGCCCGGTCTCGTCGGAGTTGACGCCGCACTTGTCCGCGCACGTGCCGCCGCTCTCGCATTGGACTGGCCGCGCGCCGCAAAGGAATTGACCGCCGCGGGAAAAAGCGTCGCGCGCATGGAGTCCGCCATATTACCGGGACCTGGCGTCGCTGGTGGCATATCGATTGATGGCGGAGTTGAATACGAACTAAGCCGCGAACGCGCGCGCATCGATCACGCGTTAACAATCGCCGCGGGCGTGCGCGTCATCGCGCAAGCCGACCGCGCTAATCTCGTCGCCGGCGAATCGTTCACAGTGCGCGTCGAAGCTCTGCACCGCGACAATATTTCCGCTGCGGAATTCGCAATTCCCACGCTTGTTCTGCCACCGGGCTGGAATTCCGCCGCGCCCAAAAAAGACCAAAACGATGCCTGGGCGTTTCAAGTCACGCTGCCCAAAGACGCAACCGCTCCACACACTACCGCCGATTGGATGTTCCCGTTTCCTCCGTCGCTGGTGCAAGCGCGTGTGCATTCAACCATCGAAGGCTACGGATTTGACACAGACATCGCCACTCTCGCGCAACGTTTCACGACAACAACAGTCATCACCGAACAACTGCGCCTCACGCCAGCCGTAGGACTCACGCTTGAGCCGAACGAATTTCTCCTCGCCGAAAATCCAAACGCAAAGAGCGCCGCGCATCAGCCGTTCGACGTTCTTCTCCGCGTCCATTCCTATTCCAGCGCCGCCGCGCAGCTAAGCGTCGGCCTCGACGTTCCCGCCGATTGGCACACAACCGCGCCGCAACAAACCAATCTCGCCGCGGGCGCGGATGCGTTGCTGCGTTTCACCGTAACGCCTTCCGCAAAATTGCCCGCTGGCGATTACGAACTGAAAGCCTGGGCAAAGCGCGGCATCGATGTTTTTCGCACATCAATAGAACCGCTCCCCTCGCTGCCAACGTATCTCTGGAGCGAGCCTGCGGTAGCTCCTGTCCGCGCATTTTCAATCACCGTGCCAGAAAATCTTCGCGTCGGTTACGTCGCAGCCGATATTGATTTGGTTCCCGAAGCTATCCAGCGACTGGGAATTCAAGTCGAGCTGCTCGATTCCGCCGCGCTCACTTTCGGCGATCTGAAACGCTTCGACGCAATCGTCATCGGCATTCGTGCCTACGAATTGCGCGGAGATGTCCTCGCAAATAATCAGCGCCTTCTGGATTATGCCAACAATGGCGGCACGCTTATCCTGGAATACGAGCGCGACGGTTTCTGGAATAATCTGAAGTCACCAATTGCTCCGTATCCGGCAAAAATGGAAGGCGGCACGTTGCGCATCACCGACGAAAAATCGGACGTGAAATTCCTCGCGCCGGATTCACCACTCCTGAATTTCCCGAATAAAATTACGCAGGATGATTTCAAAGGCTGGGTGCAGGAGCGCGCCAATTATTTGTGGTCCAGCTTCGACCCGCACTATCAGGCCGTGCTCAGCATGCACGATCCCGGAGAATCCGATCTCGCCGGCTCGCTCGTGTGGACGCGCTACGGCAAAGGCGTTTACATTTACGCCGCGCTGGAATTTTTCCGTCAGTTGCCAGAAGGCAATCCCGGAGCGTATCGCCTGTTCGTAAACTTGCTGAGCCAATCGCGCGGAAAATAATTTCCGCGCGTCCGATGCGCTCGCAAAATGCGCGCTCGCGATTGTTGCCGCGTTCGCGACGCCACACGCATCCCGCGTCCCCTACCGAATTCCTCCGTGCTATCTTTCTTCGCAGGTCGTAGAAGGGGGAATCATGCTATCCACTCACTCGAATTTGCGCGCGCTCTCACTACTCGCCGCCGCATTCCTGCTGGTAATCGCTGCGCCGGCATCCGCGCAAAAAAACAAGAAAGACAAAAATCCCGCGCCGGCAGCTCAGAATCCGCTCACGCCCGTTCCGGAAAATCACGTCATTGACGTAGCAGTCTCAGAAATGCTCGCTGCGTGGCAACTGGGTGATGCGGGGAAAATGCACAAATATTATGCCGACGATGTTCTCGTCGTAAGCGGTACATGGGAGGCGCCGATTTTCAGTTGGGCGAATTATCTTCCCGCGTATCAAAGCCAGCACGCGCGTATGGGCCCAATCCGTTTCGATCGCACCAACACCGCAATTAAAGTGAAAGATAACTCCGCATGGGCAACCTATCAGTGGGAACTAAGTGGAGCTGTGGACGGCAATAAAATGGCCGCGCGCGGAAACACTACGCTCGTTTTTGAAAAACGCGACGGCGTTTGGCTGATCGTGCTCAACCACACCTCCGTCACGCCATAAAAATATTTCGTGCAGCGGGGAAACGCGTTCTAAACGTTAGTATTCATCCCCTGCCAAAGCCACAATCCGACAATCAGCAGAGTCAGCGTCCCTGTCAGTATCCCCAGAATCCAAATCGGCTTCGTAAGTTTCACCAACTTACTTACGATCACGACTTGCTCGTCAGCGCCGGGGACGTGACCGCTTGCGAGGAACATCTGATCTTCTTCTCTGCTGGAAAGCCACGCGCGATATGCAAGCAGCACAACCCAAAGAAACGTCAGCACCGCCCACGCCAACGAAAGAGATCCCAACCACCCTGTCATGAAAGCATCCATGGCATCCTCCCCATTCCGGTCGGATGGCCCGCGGACTGAGTTGCGGGCACATAGAGCCGCATTCTGCGCGGATTATAGCACCGCCGCGCCCGCCCGGCGGTGCTTCTCCGTTTTCCCGGCTGTCGTAGGGCGGGTCCGCCACCCGCCCGCCTCCGAAGGTCATTCTGAGCGCCGAAGCGCGCCCTCTGCGTCCCGGACGGTTCTGCGGGGCGCGAGAAATCTGCTTTTTCTTCTGCCGCTCATCACTAGCCTTTACTTATTAATGTCCTCCTTGTTCTCCAATCGCTTCACGATCGCATCAATCTGCGGCTTCGCCGCTTCAGGAACTAACGTGCCGGCGAGTTTCATTTCCTTAACCGCGGTATCGAAATCACCTTTCGCAACCGCCAGCCGCGAAAGTTCGTTGTGTGCAACCCAGCTATTCGGATCCTTCTTGATGTTGGCGCGGAAAACTTCCAACGCCTCATCTTTCTTTCCAGCAATCTGCAGTTGGCGCCCGAACGAGTGCACCTGCTGCTGGGTGCCCAACGACATCGCCTTCGCGCGTGCAGCCTTGGCATCGTCATTGCGATTCAACATTTCCAGCGCCCGCGCCCTGTCCATTTCATTCTCGAAGCGATCCTCAATTTGAATCGACCGCTCCGCGTCCTTCAACGCTTCGTCCGCGCTCACCTTGTTGTCCATCAGATACTCGGCGGCTTCCGACCACGCATTCCATTCGTATTGCGCGCGCGCACGCAATTGATTGTGCAGACTCGCCAACACCGTCGCCTGCGTATCCGCTTCTACGTGAATCGGCACGGCAACTTTTTCCCAGCGCATCACAATCGTCGCTTCGTTGTGGTGCACGTTATCGAAGTCATAGACCAGCGCTTCTTCCATCTCCGCGGGATGCGATTTCACGGTCACGCGCAAAGCGTCCTCAGCCGCGTCATAGGTAAAACTTCCCCACGAAGTTGAATTCTTGGAGAAGATCACCGTCCAGTCGCTCTCTCCCGGAATCATGTGCAGTCCATAGACGCCCTTCGCCAGCGGCTTGCCTTCCACCGTCACGTCATTGGTGAAGTTGATGGTCGTGTTCTCGTTCGCGCCCGCACGCCAAACTTGTCCATAAGCCTGCGCGCTTCCAGGTCCGAAAACTTTGCGTCCCTTCACCTGCGGACGATGATAATTAATGGTGATGTCTGTGATGCCAATGCGCTGCGACACACTCGCGCGTTGGCTTTCGCGCGGCAAATTCAAAAGCGCCGACTGCGCGCCAGCTCCCTGAACGCCAGCAAATAATCCTCCGACAACCATCGCTGCAATCACAAAATATTTCCGCATGACCTGAATCTCCTTGTCTTGTGTGAAGTCAGAACCGGGTGCGAGTTCTTTGATGCAGCGAACCGGTTCTGGGCAACTCGACCTGAATACATGACGCTCGGTTCGCCCGGTTTGTTTCCGGTTGGCCGTTGCCGATCCTATGTAGCGGCCATCTTCAGAGTCTGTGTGGGGACATCGAAAAACGCGATTTCCACAGCATTCTCGGAATACAGATTTGTTGCAGCAAAAGGACTTGCGGCATTCTATGAAAAATACAAGCTGCGGGAATCGAGGTTGCCACACAGACTCTTCAGGTGGGCAGCCTCCATCCATCGCTGCATGAAACCAAACGCTGCCGGCCTCAAGTCTGTGCTACTTACCCCCGTGGTTTGCTAGGAGTATCAAAACAAGGGACTTAGATCGCGCGATCGTGCTGAGAATTTCAAACTAAAGGACTTAGAGATTTACTTGTTGTGCAACTATACCGTTCAATTTCAATGGGTTACAAATCCCGTCCGAAACACTTGCTAAGAATATCAATCAAAAGGGCCTAAAGTCCCGTGTTTTGATATTCTTACAGAAAGGCTTCAAATCAATGGATTTTTGAGTCTGGCGGGGAGGGCGAGTTCCGTTTTGGGAATTGCCATTCGAAACGCTCGTTCCACTCTGCAATCTATATTATCATATGAGTACAGTTGTATCCAGTGGAATCTTCTCTGGTTTCAAAATAAATTGTGGAAAAGCTGTGGAAAGGAATTCGAAATAGTGGCAGTCCACCTGAAAGGTGGCCCCGAGCAAGGACTCAGACGAGCGACTGAGGGGCGTCGCGTTGACAAAGGTTGATGCGGCGTGCACAATTTTGAGGCCTCGTAGTGCTGCTGGATGTGCCCGGGTGGCGGAATTGGCAGACGCGCTAGATTCAGGTTCTAGTGGTCGAAAGGCTGTGGAGGTTCGAGTCCTCTCCCGGGCACCAAAATTATTTTGAGACTGGGTCGTCTCCAAAAATGTTCTGATCTCTTTCTGAATTTGGTCTGAATCCAAATTGTCTCGCGCGAAGCGCATTTGTGATTTGGAATTGTTTAGGGTGGACTTCGCGATTGTGGTACTGATTTTAAATGACGAAAACTCCGGCCAAATCCAAAATAGCCCACCCGGTTGAACAGAGCGTCAATCGCGCACTCATCAAGAAAAATTACAAACTAATCCAGGCGCACATTCGCCGCACTCCGGTAATTGAAATTGACGCCGCCGATTTCGAAATCCCATCTCTGAGCGGGATTTCCGGAAATCCGAAAATCACATTCAAATTGGAATTGTTTCAGCACGCCGGATCATTCAAAGCGCGCGGAGCGTTCACAAATTTACTGACGCGCAAAGTTCCGCGCGCCGGAGTTGCGGCTGCTTCGGGCGGAAATCACGGAGTGGCGGTGGCCTTCGCGGCGATGAAACTCGGCAAGCCCGCGAAAATATTTGTGCCGTCAGTTGCCTCCGCCGAAAAAATGGAGCGCATCCGCGGATACGGCGCGGAACTTGTGATTGCCGGCGAGCGCTACGCCGACGCGCTTGTCGCCAGCGAAAAGTGGGTTGCAGAATCCGGCGCGATGCCGGTGCACGCCTTCGAGCAAATTGAAACGATGCTGGGACAGGGAAGTGTCGGCCTGGAAATTGAAGAGCAGGCGCCCAAGCTGGACACGCTTTTAGTTGCTGTCGGTGGCGGCGGATTGATCGGCGGAGTTGCTGCGTATTACGCGGGACGCATCAACGTCGTAGGAGTTGAGCCGGAAGCCGCGCCCACTTTGTGGAACGCAATGAAGGCCGGGCATCCCGTCGATAGCGAGGCCGGCGGAATCGCCGCGGATTCATTGGCTCCCAAGCGCGTTGGCGAATTGATGTTTCCCATCGCGCAAAAATATATTCCTACCGTAACGCTTGTATCTGACATAGCAATCCAGCAAGCGCAGGAAACTTTGTGGAAAACATTTCGCGTGGTTGCGGAGCCCGGCGGCGCCGCAGCGACCGCGGCCTTGCTCAGCGGACGTTACAAACCAAAACGCGGCGAGCGCGTGGGAATTCTGGTGTGCGGAGGAAATACTTCCGCGGTAAACTTCGCTCGGCCGAAGTAAACGCTCGGCCGGAACCGAATGAACAATCAATTCGACATTACAACCAGCAAAGAGCAAATCCGCCGCTCGTTGATGTGGATGATTTTGGCCGGGCTTGCGATCCGTTTGTTGACCGCGCTTTTCACCTACAAATATTTGCTGGATCCTGCTGAAGATTATTTTGGATATGGCTGGGAAGTGGGACGCGTCGCACGTGCGCTCGCTTCCGGCCACGGTTTCGCCAATCCCTATCAAGGTGATAGCGGCCCGACGGCCGCGCTTCCTCCGTTGTATCCATTAATTGTTGGCGGAGTTTTCAAATTATTTGGCATTTACTCGAAAGCCTCCGCGCTGATTCTTCTTGCGATTCAGTGCATCACTTCCGCAATCACATGCATTCCAATTTATTTTATCGCGCTGCGCACATTTGGTTCGCGCATCGCGCGAATTTCCGGCTGGGCTTGGACGTTTTTTCCATACGCGATTGCAATTTCCGCGGGCACGATTTGGTCCACGAGCCTTTCCGCATTAATGTTCGCGCTGCTTTTGTGGCTGGTGTTGCATTTGGCCGACGGCAAGGCGAGTTGGTGGGCGTGGATTGATCTCGGAATTCTTGGCGGATTAATCGGACTAAATAATCCGACGATTCTGCCGCTGCTTTGCGCGCTGGTGATTTGGATTTGGTTCCGGCTGCGCGCGCGCGATCGCGGATGCATTCCGCAAGCCGTCGTCGCCGCGCTGATTGCGATGTTGTGCATTTTGCCGTGGGTCGTGCGCAATTACGAAATGTTTGACCGGTTCATTCCCATGCGCTCGAATCTCGGTCTGCATTTGCGCGTGGGAAATACTTTGGACACTGGCGAATATTGGCACGCGGAATTGGATCCGCCGCACAGTCCGCGCGAAATGTCGGAGATGTTGCAGACCGGCGAAATCGCCTACATGGATCACAAGAAGGAGCAGGCGTTCGCGTTCATTCACGCGCATCCCGGCGTGTACGCATATTTGGTTTTCAAACGATTTGTGGATTTCTGGACCGGCATCTGGAATCTATCGCCGCAATGGATCAAGGATAATCCCGGACAGGCTGCGAATATTCCATTTTGCACGGCGATTACAATTCTCGCGTTCATTGGATGGCGCCGCACATTTCTTTACGATCACAACGCCGCGTGGGCGTTCACGATTTGCCTGCTCGTCTATCCGATGATCTACTATTTGACGACCTACGAAATTCCCTATCGCCATCCACTGGATCCGCTGCTCGTAATTCTGGCCGTCGCGGGAATTGTTCGCGTTCCCCAATAATCGCCTTCAAAAGTCGTTGTCTGCTTAAATGAAAATCGCGCGCTTGCCTCGCAACCCGCGCTAAGGCAATCTGGAATCAGACAATCCAATGATTAAAGGAAAACGCATCGCCGTGGTGATGCCAGCGTATAACGCGGCGAAGACGCTCGCGCAAACTGTGAGCGAGCTTCCGGATTCCGTTGACTTGAAAATTTTGGTGGATGATCACAGCACCGACGACACCGCGAAAATCGCGCGTGATTTAGGCCTGCAAGTTTACGTCCACGAAAGGAATTTCGGATATGGACGCAATCAGCAGACGTGTTACCGCGAAGCGCTCGCGGCCGGCGCGGATATTGTTGTGATGGTGCATCCCGATTATCAGTACACGCCGCTGCTGGTAACTTCCATGGCGAGTATGGTCGCGTACGGCGTTTATGACGTTGTGCTGGGTTCTCGAATTATCGGCGGCGGCGCGCGGCGCGGCGGAATGCCGCTTTACAAGTATATTGCGAATCGATTCCTCACCGCGTTTCAGAATTTAATCGCCGGCGCAAAACTTTCCGAATACCACACCGGGTTTCGCGCATTCTCCAAAGAAATGCTGCTGAATTTGCCGCTGCTTGAAAATTCCGACGATTTTGTTTTCGATAACGAAATTCTGGCACAGTGTATTTTCTTCGGCTATCGCATCGGCGAAGTTTCCTGCCCAACAAAATACTTTGAGGAAGCGTCATCCATTAACTTTTCACGCAGCGTGAAATACGGATTCGGAGTGCTGGCCACAACGCTGAAGTGCCGCCTGCAGAAAATGGGGCTCGGCCATTTCCGAATATTCAGCGCAACCGGAAGAAAGCTGCACTCCGATTATTACGCCGCGCCTGAAGCAGCTCCGCCGGTCGCCGCAGAGCAAACCAAGCGCGCTGATTCCCGATCGGCCTAAGTCTTCTTCAATAAATCCTCCGCGTAAAGCGCACCGTCCGGCGTGTCTTCATGTTTGAAATATGCAAAGACGTCGCCCTTCCGTGCCAATCGCGCGACTCGCGCATTTATCTCACGGCGAGCTTTTGCGGAGTAACGGTCTTTCCGCAGCCGCAAGTACGAGAAATCCGCCGTGACAACGTGCGGAGTTTCCAGCTCTTCGCTTTCGGCATGACACAACGCCACATTTCTCCTGCGCAAGACCTCGTCGCAGAACCACGTCGCGTTCCGAAACTCAAACGCGGCCCGTATTCCACGCGGCAAACCCTTCAGAAATTCCTTGAGGAGCGGAACATTGCATTTGAAATCCCCCCGCAACTGAAACAAAACCGGACCCAGCTTCTTTGCCTTGCGCAAAGGCTGCAGCATTCCCAGAAATTCCTTCGTCGCGTCTCCGGCATTGCGCAGACGTTTGAAGTGGGTGATGTTCTGGTGAGCTTTGATCGCGAATATGAATTCGGGAGGGGTTGCCGAAATCCATTCCGCCAATAATTCCTTGGTGGGAATGGTGCGGAATGTGTAGTTCACCTCGACGGAATTTAATCGAGTGGCGTAATAGCTCAGAAATTTCGACGGGCTCAGCTTCGCCGGATAAAAAGCGGGGCGCCAGCTCGAATAGGCCCACCCGGATGTGCCCGCATAAATCTTTCCAGCGCTCAAGCGATGTGATTTTCCTTCTTGTAATCGTCAAACTTTTCCAGGTAGCGGTCAATATCCGCCTTCAACAAATAATATGGAGTGCACAATCGCAGTTTCGACGGCTGGCTGCCGCGAATTTTGATTTTGTGCGTCTTCCACATCCAGGTTTCCAGTTGCATGCGGT
>ODAK010000142.1_pt1 | contig 78675 bp, 66 predicted proteins | sample 1539591 | NCBI WGS metagenome assembly ODAK01 (sample SAMEA3539303, study PRJEB22396) | soil metagenome | biome: tundra; feature: field; material: soil | place: USA | collected 2010-05 | depth 0.15 m | reverse complement strand
CGTGGAGGGCCCGTAGCTCAGTTGGTTAGAGCTGCCGACTCATAATCGGTAGGTCGCAGGTTCGAGTCCTGCCGGGCCCATCGTCGAAACACCTGCAAACGCAACGAGAGCGAGCTTATCAAGGCGTTGGGACGGCAGGCCATCGTTCCCTGCATCGTTCCCCAGCGGTCGTCTCGCGGTCGTCGGGAGTCGTGAATGACGCTCGCCGGGTGCTCGGCGCCCGCTGCGCGACGCGCAAATCCGTTGGCCGGTTCGAGCGGATCGGGGTCTATATCCGTGTATGCAGAGACCAGCTACGACAGCACAGCCGCCGGTCGCTCTGATGAAGGATCGGCTGCTTCGCCCGGACCAGGCGGCGTGGTATCTGAACGTCAAGACGAGCTGGGTCTACGAAGCGGTGCGCCGCGGTGCGTTGCCCTGTCGCCGAGTGGGCAGGCACATCCGCTTCACGAAGGCGATGCTCGACGAGTGGCTGGCCGAGCAGCCACGCCAGTAGACCTGCTTACTTCCTCTGCTCGGACTCCCGAGGGAATCGGTCGCCGTGCTCGTCCGGGTTGAGACGTACTGTCTGCTCGCTACATAGGAAATGTGCCCCCGCACTGCGAGAACAGCCGGGGGCGTGGCGACGGAGCCGAGACTCGTCGCGCTGCGGACCATAACGAGCCTCCCAGCGCGGCCACAGAGACGACGCCACCGGCGCCTCCCTACCGAGATAAGGAGGACCGAGCGATGAGCAAGATCAACGCGACGCTGCCGCCGCAGGTGGCCGTACTACTGCGCGGAGCGCTACAGCACGAGCTGATTCGAGCGTGCGAGGACGCGCCCGAGGCCAGGCCGGAGTCCCTGACTCGCGCGGGCTGGAGGCCCGTGCTGAGCCGGCTCGATGCGGCCTTCCACGGGCTTGACGTGATCGGGTGGGATGAGCCCGATGAGCAGGGACGTGTGACTGTTGCGTTGGACCGGACGATGATCGAGGCGCTGGAGACCGATGCCGAGCATTGGGGGTGGGCCTCAGAACAGAAGGCGACTGAATCGGCGGATGGGCGCGCACGCGCAGTCCGGCAGCTCGCCGCGATCGAGCAGTTCTTCGCAAGCCTCCCGGAACGCCCCACACCATTGATGATCCCGACGGCCGCGATACCGCTCGTCCGCGAGTGCGCCCAGGAGGGCATCCCTATGGTCGCGGAAGCAATGCACGGCACCGAGCTGGATCTCCGGGAGTGCAGCCGGAGGCTGAATGCCCTCGCCGACCTGCTCGATGCGATCGGTTGGAGCGAGGACGAAGAACCCACCGAAGTCGTTGACGCCACCGAACACGCGAGCATCGTGAAGGAAGTGGCCGAGCCATTGCTGGAAGCGTTGAAAACGGCCGTGGGCGACGCCCAGGACGATGAGGCAAAAAGGGCGAAGGCAGAAAGCGAACTTCGACTCCTGAGCGAGGTCTATGCCCAGGCCAGCGATGCGTTGGGCGGATGATGACTTGCGTCCATATCGTGTCCGAGCAGCCATTCCAGAGGACGGCATCGCCGTTACTCCGGACAGGCGCCGCGAAAGACGTGGCATCCTGCCTGCAGCAGGTCCCGTTGCTCGCCGGTCGGTTTGTCGGACAGCCGCCGACACCTAGCCAGCCGGGTGCCGCCGCCCGCTACGCGCCGTCTTTGCTCAGGGAGCGCTCGACCGCGGCTTTGACCGAGTCGACGTGGGTCGCTCGCAGCGTGTTGTCCTGCTTGCGGCCCCAAACGGTGTACCCGGCGGTGTCCTCCTGCTCGACGTCCGCGTTCCACTGGCCCTCCGAGACGAGGCGGACAAACAGGCGGCCCGCCGTGGCTTTGGCCGGCTCGATCGACAGCAGCTTGCGCCCCGTCTTGTCCTTCAGCAGATGGCCGCCCGTCGTGTCGATCGCGTAGACGTCTTTGCCCTTCCAGACCAGGAAGTCGGGATAGAAGTTGCGCGTCGGACCCACGCTGATGAGCGGGATGTTGTATCCGCTGCGCGACGGGTTGCGATACCACTTGTGGCCGGTCTTGTCGATCGCGCGGGCGAACGGCAGCTCCAGCGACTCGTTGAGCCCGCTGTACCCCTCGTGTAGCGCGTTACTGAACGGCTCCATTTCTTCTCGACGTACCAGGGCCGCGCCGACAACGTACTGGTCAATGCCCTTCTGCTTGAGGTAGACGTTGTCGATGTACGCGTTGACGACGTCCTCGGCGACGCGCGCGATCTGTCGGTGCGCCCGGCTTCCGAAGCCGACGAGCGCGTCGAACTTCGGGGCGTCCGTGGGCGCCACACCGAGCGCACCTTGGAATCGCCGCATCACCTCTCGCTGGAACAGCCAGCGGGCAACAACGAGGTTCGTGTGCTCGAACTCCTCCCACTCGAACTCTACGTCGCCCTCCTCGCCAACCAGCCGCTGGATCAGCGTGCGTCCGCCCGCGCTTTGGATGTTCGAGCCATCGTCGTTGCGATAGTCGGTGAGGCTGTCGATGATTTCCGCGATCGGCTTGATCGCCTCGTCAGTGATGTACGCCGTCTCAAAAATCTTCTTGGCTTCCTTGGCCGGGAACGCCTCCGGCTTTTCCTTGCCGGGTTTGGTCTCGACGATCTTGATCCCTGGCGCATCCTTGGACAGCTTCTTATTGACCTTCTCGAGGATCTCGTTGAAGACGCCGCGTTTGTCGACGCGGATGTAGAAGTGCGCAGAGTTGAGGCGCTCCGCGGGGTAGTGTTCGCCGCCGGGCTGCCGTAGCAGTCGGCCGATGATCTGCTCGACTTGGAGGTTGGACTCCATGCTCTTGTCGATGTAGGCGAAGTACGCGAGCGGGTCGTCCCAGCCCTCCTGCAGGCTGAGGTTGAAGATGATGTGCCGGTAGTCGCCGGCCATGAACTCCTCGTAGTCCTTGTCGGCGCCCTTGAACAGCCGGAAGTCAGCCGGCAGCGGGTAGCTCTTGTGCGTTTTCAGCGAGCAGTACACGGCGATCGCTGCCGGGTCAACGCCGCACTCCTCGGTGAGATGCCGCCAGATCAGGATCGGCGGCGACCGGCGTTGAGCGAATGGCTGCTGCGGATCATCGGTCTGCAGGCTGTTGCCCTCGACGATGTTCGTCTTACAGACGTAGATGGCCTTGGGACTGCCAACACCGTGCGCTGACGCCTCCTTTTCGGCGTCCTTCATGTCGACGATCAACGAGTTGATCGTCTCCTCCATCGGAGCCTCGTAGCCGCCAAGCTGGATGCGGCTCTTGACCAGTCCAGAGTCCGCGACTGCCTTCGGGTCGACGTCGGTGACCAGCTCCTCGTCGGTCCAGCCCTCATCCTTGAGGTGCTTGACCTCAGCGCCGAGCTGCGTCGGCAGCTTCATGGTCGCGCTCGCTGCGATGAGCCCGTCCGGCTCCAGCTCAAGCAGGAGATCCATCTGCTGATCGGTGAGGTTGTGCCCCTCGTCGTACACGAGCAATAGCGGGCGACGGCGATCGTCGCCGTCAAGGCGCAGCTTCAGGGCCTCCCACGTGCTCTCCTCAGCGGTGTCGATCTCGCTGCGGAAGATGAGCCGTCCGCCCTCCTCCTTGTCCTTCTGATTGAAGGTGCCGACGGTCGCGAAGTACACCAGCGGCTCCCTGGCGTCCCGCACATCGACGGGGTCGTACTCGGCCAGCGAGCTAAAGCGCGCGGACCCGAGGAGGTGGTGGTACTTGCCTCCGGCAGCGAGGTTCGCGTACGTCTGATCGACGACGACCTTGCCCTTCGATAGCCACAGCACAACTGGAGGGATCGGCAGCAGCGTGCAGATCGTCGAGACCGCGTCCGCGAGGATGACCGTCTTGCCCGACGCCGTGATCGAGTCGAGCGACTGGTAGAAGGGGACGACGCGTGGGTTCTTGCTCGTTCCCCGGCGCGGCGGGTCGTCGTAGTACTTGGCGAAACGCTCTGCGATCTGGTCGGCCGCGAGCTTCTGGAACTCCTTGAGCTCGATCACTGCTCGTCGTTGTCGTGGTACGGCTCGCCCCGTAGATCGAGGCCAAAGTCCATGAGGATGCGATCAGGGATTTGGTAGAAGACGACGTTGCTCGTCTGGAATCGGTACAGGCGCCCGTACACGTGGTACCGCTGCCCCAGCCCCGCCTTCTTCGCCTCCTTCGCGCAGGCTTCGTACGTCTCCTCCGTGAAGTCAGTGTTGCCCTTGGTGCCGTTCCAGATGAGGAAGAAGCCCTCGTCCTGCGCATTCTGCGCGACGAGGTACTTGTAGCCGCCATCCGCGGGCACGGTCACGAGCGCGTCGCGTTTGCGCGTCGCGGCGTCGAAGTGCGACGCGATGATTGTGTCGGCAAGATCCTCGCGCTCCATGCTGAGCAGCGCATCAGCATCGACGCGCTTGTCAAGCGTGCAGAAGCGGTATCCGCCGCCGACCGGCGGTCGTGGGCCCTTCTTCCAATTGCCGCTGATGACCCGCTGGAGGCGGTCCGCCGTCAGCGAGCGCGCGTACGAATCGCCCCGGTCGGGGCGGCCCTGCTCGATGAGGATGAAGCGTCGCTCTGCCCCCGCCGTTGCGTTGAGATCGAGCACAGCATGTCCTAGCGTCCCCGAGCCGGCGAACGCATCGAGCACGAGCCCATCCGGCGGGCACCAAATCTGGATGATCCGCTCGAACAGCCGCAGAGGCTTCACCGTCTCGAAGCCGTGATCGTCGCCGACCATCGCGTCCAGCTCGTTGATCCCCGTCTGACTGTGGCCCGAGACATCGTGCGTCCACGACACCGACCCCGTGGCGAGTGGATCGTCGCGAAAGTCCTCGTCAGCCCAAAACGTCATCGGAACCTTCCCCTGCTTGACATCCTCCAAGTAGTTCTTGCGCTGGGGGCGGCCTTGGCCGGTCTTTCCGAAGTAGATCCGCGGCCACGGACCAACCTTCAAGACTTTCTCGGCAGCTTTGCGAGCCTTGGTGAGCGGGGTCTTTAGAGCGATGCCGTTGACCGCCGGAGCTTCCTCGACCCTGACACCCATGATCCGCGCGCGCTTCTCCTCGTCATTCAGATCCTTCAGCTCGTACTCGCAGCCCCACTGGTTGAGCCAATCGAGAATCTGTTTCTGCTCGTCACGCCAGTGGTTGCCCGTCGGCGGATAGAAAGGCTCGCCGGTGAAGGGCGACTGGATGCCAAACACCATTCCGGGGTGCGTGCGACCGCCCGTTGCGGAAGCGTCTCCCGACTTCCAAACACGCGGATCGCCGTCTGGCGATTTGTAGCGAGCGTCCATCGCCTCGGACCGGGGCAGCAATCCCGTCTTGGCGTGTTCCTCATCCTTCGCGTACACGAGCACGTACTCGGTGGCCGACGATAGGTGGCGGTTGTCCCCTCGGGGCGCGTAGCTCTTTTGCCAATTGATGATGCCGAGCCGGTTCGCTTCGCCGAACAACTCATCAAGCATCTGGCCAAGGCGGAACATCTCGCGGTAGTCGATGCAGATAGCCAGGACGCCGCTCGGCCGCAGCATCTCCTTCATCATGCGCAGTCGCGGCCACATGAAGCGCATCCACTTCGTGTGGCGGTCGCCATCATCGGCGTTGACCCACTCGCCGATGCCCGGATCGTTGGGGTCATCCTCCCAACGGTCGTTGTACCGCCAGTCGTGGCCCGTGTTGTATGGCGGGTCCGTGAGGATGAGGTCCACCTGGCCACGCTCGCGGAACAGCGTCGCCATAGCCTGCAGGTTGTCGCCCTCGATCAGCACGTTGCGGGCTTGGTCCTCGTCCGAACCGGCGCAATACTTCTTGACCGGGCGCGCGATGCGGGGCCGCACTCGCCGATACAGCTTGCGGGCGTTCGTCTTCCCCGAGAAGTCGATGCGGATGCCGCCCTCGCCCCGGGCCTCGAGCAGCTCGATCAGCTCATCGCGCGACAAGTCCTCAAGTCGAGAGGCACCTCCGTTGAGGGTATGGATCGTCGGGGTGGACACCACAGCAGAAAATACGCGAGATCGAGGCGTCGTCTCAGACTGCCTGCAAACGCGCCGTTATCGACGCCTTTCGGCGTAGCGCCAGTGCACCGATCCACGTCGAGCGCGCTGGCGCCCTGGCTTGAACTCGCGCTGGATCGGACTCTCGGAGGGCGCGCCATACAAGGCCGAACTCATCGTCGCCTCGGGCGTCCTTCCCCGCGGGCTGATGAGTCCGCGTGCCATTGCCGCCTCGGTGATCTCACGAGCCGTGAGCGGCTTGCGGGCACGTCGCAGCACGTCTTCGGCCGCCTCCAGAAATGTCACGGCGCCCAGCGTATCGGTGGCCTCCAGCTGCGCCAACCGCCGTCGCGGTGAGCTGCCTTGCCGCTCACGGCGATGTCGGCACGCCGAGTTGCTCGACTCGCTCCGCAACCTCGAGGGCGCCGTCGATAGCGAGCGCGTCCGCCATCTTCCCTGCGCCGCGCTTCAGCTTGGCGTCGGTGAGCACCCGCGCGATTACGCGCCGGATCTTGTCGGGCGAGGCGTTCATGCGAACCCGAACGCCCGCGCCGCAGGCGACGACGCGGGCAGCGTTGTCGGGCTGGTCGCGGCCGTCAGGCACGCAGACGAGCGGCACGCCATCGGCGAGCGCGGCGTTGATCGTCTGCCAGCCGGCGTGCGTGACGACCAGCGCGGAGTGAGGAAAGACGGTTCGGTGCGGGACATACGCCACCACGCGGGCATTTGCGGGGACGCGAAGCGCCTGCGCATCGAGCGCGGGGCCGGCGGTCAGCAGGGCGCGGACAGGCAATCCGGCCACGGCGTCGAGAGCGCGTTGCGCGAGCGCCCGTTGATCCATGTAGCTCGTGCTGAAGCTCAGCACGACAAGCGGGTCGCGGTTCGTCTCCGGCCACGGCGAACTCCACTCGCGCGAATACGGCTCGAAGGCAGGGCCGACGTAATGCACGTTCGCGGGGAGCGCGGCATGGCTTGAGAAGTCAAGCTCGGGAGCCGTCATTACGCATATCGCCTGCACGCCGAGCAGTTGCGCGGCCCAAGCGTCCAGCGGCGCGAGATGCTGCTCGGAGCGCGCCTTGTTGAGCGCGGGCAGACCCCTCGCCAGCACGCGCGTTGCGATGCCGTTCAGCAGACGGTCGCGCAGGGCGCCGACGCGACCGCCGGTCGGCCGCAGGCCGCTATACAGCGGCGGCACGCCGTCGAGCGGCATTGGATAGGGGCAATGAACGAGCGCTACCGCCGGAATCCCCGCGCCCTCGGCTGCGACGGCGGCGCCGGTCAGCATCCAATCCATCACGAGAACATCTGCCGGCCAGCCCTCCAACAGCTCAGCGCAGTCGCGGCTCGTGTTGAGCACGAATGGAAGCAGGCCGTTGTTGAGCACTCGCATTCCGGCGCCGAACCGTGTACGCGCCTCCCAATCGCGCAGCGTGTCCGTCTCCCGTGTTCTTAGGTCCATGTCGGGCACGCTTCGCTTGAACTCAACGAACTCCGCCCCGGTGTCGGCGATCCGCCCCCGTGCTGCACGGTGAGCGAGCACCCGCACCTCATGTCCGCGCGCGACGAGACGGCGCGTGACGGCAAGCTGCGGAGGAGCGTTGCCACTGAACGCCATCATCGTCTGCAAGACGCGCACGCGAAGTTACCCTAGCGACGCGCGTGCGCCGCAGCGACTTGTCAGCACTCCGCCTACGTTGACTGTTCTGTTTGGCGGAACGCGACTTGGTTCGCGGCCCGCTAGGCTCGCGCCCAACAGACGAACCTCCGCCCGCGAAAACGTCCCATGCCAATACGCCAGCGCCGTAAGCCACCTGCTTCGCCGGACTCGGGTCGTGCTGACCTCTTTGGGTTCGACCTTGCCTCGGTGGAGACATACTTCGTAGTGGGTCCAGTCCTCAACTGCGCCAGCTCGACTATTGAGTGGTATCCAGTGCCGGCGGCGCAACTGACCGATTCATCTCGACTCGCCGGACTTGACCTGGATCGTGAGGCAGCAGAGCGTCGTGCCTCGGAGCTTGGCATGACGCTGTGCTGGCCGAAGAACCACCCTGACCCCGTGCCCCGCGCCATGCGGGCCGCAAGCCAGGCCACGCGTGAAGGCTTCGGCGGTCCCTTCGTGGCGGCCTGCGCGCGTCTTGCGTTCGCCGGAGGGTTTGACCTCGACGGGGAGAATCCCAACGCGATCGAGGCTGCGGCGCGGGTCGCTGGACGCGATCCGGCAGCCGTCCTCGCTGCCGCCGACGACCAAGACCGCCAGCAAGGCAAGCTCGATTTGGTGCTGCTTGGCTCTCTGGGCATTACCCGGCTGCCGGCGCTGCGCCTAAAGGGCGTGCTGGCGTGCGGCGAGCGGGCTGTAGGGGACCTGCTCCGCGCTCGCGCCGCCTAGCGCGGTGCCCGCACGGCGCGGCCCTTCCGGTGCCGTGCAGTATTTCGCCCGCAGACAAGACAGTTCAATTCTTTGGACTAAGCTCGGGCTCGCTTGGCGAGGGGCCGGCTGCGGCAAGCCCTCCTGGGCTTGTGGGATTGCGGCCGACCCGTCGCTCGGAAGCGAAGCCCCGTCCTTGTCTCCGAAGCACAAACCGGGACGGTGCGGAGCGTGGGACCCGGTGCTAACTGAGCCGGGTCCTCATTTTTCCCATCGGCAGGGGGTTCGTCGGCCTTTAGCCCGGCGAGCCTGCGTTGCGCTAAAGCCACCCGTGTTCGCGCAGAGCCCTCGCGCCTCGCGCGGTGAGGCTCCATCTGTCGCTCTGCGTCACGAGTCCGTAGCGAACCGCGTCCGACACGTCCTCGAAGTCCGGGCTTGGTCCCATCCCATGCGCGATCCAATGGGCCGCAACGATCGCGCCGATCGGGCAGGGACCAACGCTCGCGACAGGAAGCGGGTCCTCGAACTCCACCGTCTCATGTCGCGTCGTGACCGCCAAGAGTTTTCTTCCCCTCCGCTACTTCGTAAGCGCATCCGCCGCCCGGCACATTGTCCGAACTCTCCCTACGTTTCCCGCCCGGCCCGAGTGCCGAGCGCCGGATGCTTTGGGGGGCGCAAACGCTCGCGCACTTGCGTCGCGCCGGCAAGTGGCGTCTCCGACCAATGGCTGCGCCCTACGCCTTGGCGATCCCCGAGAGGGGTCGGCCCCGGAGACGAGCGAGAAGCGCCTGGACACTCTCCCAACTGTCCGCGACCTCCGGCATACGAATCTCGTGCGTTCCCTCGTCGTCGTACCAGGTGAGGTCGGAGGTTTCGATCTGGGAGCCGTGCGCAAACACGACGCCAGTGTGGAAGTGCCGGCTTATCCCGCGAACCGGCGGCATCTTGCGTACCGCCTCTACCACCGCGAAAGACATTGTCCGTGCATACCCGCCGGGCGCGTTGACCTCAAGCTGCATGAGGCCGCGGGCCTCGTCACTGGTCAGCGCCTCTAGCTCTTGACGATAGGCGTCAATGTCTGCGCCCGAGCCGATCGAACCCCACTCGCCCGCCCCGATTTCGTCGCGCGAGAAGTTGGGCGAGACGAAGCGCGCTGCCATTGGGCGGCTCTCGTAGAGGGCGTTGGTAGCGTGAGTGGCCCCGACAAGGAGAACTTGGGAGCCACCCTCCCGGTTCTCGTGAGGTAGGCCGGAGAAGGCTAAGGCTGCAGCTTTCGGGAAACGCTCGAAAGTGCGCTCAACATCGACAGGCCCGCCCGCCGCCGCGCCATCGTGGATCACGTAGTAGAGGGCGGTCAGCATCTCGAAGCCAGCCCGCACATCTCCGGCAAAGCCAGCGATCAGATTACGCTCCATTGGGTAGAGCTTCCTGAGGCAGTCGAACACCTCATGATCGCCGGTCGTGACCTGTATGTCGGCGACGCAAAGGCCGCTTCCGAGAATCGTGGGGCTTGCAAAGACCCAAGTCATTCGCCCGCGAGCGTAGTAGAAGGTTCGAGCCGGTTGCACGGCGAGCGTCCCAACCGGCGTCTACCACCATTACCAAGGTGAGCAACGACAGACTCGACGCCCTCGAAACGCTCAAAGTGCGGTGGGAGCGGAGCGCCCAGGAGTGGAGCCCCGCCGAGGGGGTCGCGGACGATCTCCGAACCTGAACATCCGCTTGATTCTGCCAGGTGGTCTGCGATCATCTCTGGCATGGCTTATGACCGTGACCGAGTTAGCTTCCGGCGCGTCGCTGTTGGCGACGATACGGCTTGGAACGTGCTCTACGAGGGCGGCATCATCGCCCGAGTCATGCGGGTCCCCTCGTTCGGACGCGGCTACAGCAAAAGCCAAATGAGCACCCGGCACATCATGGCCTGGCAGAGTTCCGCAGAGAGCGTGCCTGGCCTATCCGATGAGGAGCGCCGGTCAGTCCAGCGGCAGCTGAGCAGCCGGGACAAGACGACGCGCAAAATGACCGTGCCGCACATCCTCGCCTCCTACGAACGGGCGAACGTTCAACTGCCAGCGGTCCCAGCCCAGCCGGCGGCGTAACGCGCGCCCTTACTCGGCGCTGGCGGCATGACGCTCAGTGACATGGCGTTCGATGTGTGGTCGGTAGTCCTGTGACGCCCGCTTCGCCCCGTCGTGCGAGCTACGCCACGCTGCTCGGCATAATCGGCAAGGGCCTGTTTCGGGTAGCCCGCACCCTTCGCGTCGCATCGGCTCTCATCGCGGCTCTCACAGCGTTGGCTCTTGTGGCCTCTCCGTTCGTCGCTTCGAGTTTTCCGAACTGGCTAGCGATCGCAGGGGTTAGTCTCGGCGCTGCCGTGGGCGCGTACCTGATCCTCTACCGGAGCCTCCCGAGCCTCCTCGCCCGCGCGGCGATGAGCGTCCTCCCGGACGAGCAGATGAGCTACGCCCACGCTGAGCTCGCGATTTGGGACCACGAGAATCGACACGGCCCGGCGCCGGGAGCGCTCCGGCGCGAGTTCCACGACCAGCTTGACGGCGGGAAGGACGTGTGGTGGCCCCCGAACCAGGGTTCATCCGGCGCGCGATCCTGACGCCCTTGGCTGACAGCCGCGGGCTGGACTACGAGTTGGAGTTCATGGCTCCGGGCTCAAGTGAAGCCGCGCAGGCTTACGGTTTCGTGAGTTGCGGCGCTGAGCTTCTGCTCGGGCTCACGTACGCCGAGGGGTTCCCGTCCAAGGATCGGCGCACGACCAAGCGCGGCGTAAAGTGGGTCTTGGAGGGCGTCTCAAGTGAGGGCGCTCAGGTTGCCGCGGTCGTGCTTGCTCAAGCAATGGCACTCCAATTTGAGCTGCTGGCGCGGCGCGAGCACAATGAGGCGTCCGAGGGCGTCCAACGGTCGTTCCGGGAGTTGATTCAGCATGTGTATCCGCTCGACGGTCTGGCGTTGGAGCGTCAGGATCACTTGGCCGTCGAGTACCGCGTCATGGAAACGCACGAGATCCCACGCGATGTTCAGGTCGGCGTGCGGATAGGCACCGGCTACCACATCGCCCTCCGGGACCCCGACTTTTCTGAGTACGAGAACGTGGACGAAGACGAGCACCTAGTAGACATCCAGAGGAACTACGCCGATAGCTACCTGCGCTCGCTTGCGAGCCTCCACGCGATCGAGCTTGTCGTCGGCGAGCAGCGGTACGCAGAGCTAGAGCCCAAGCTACTGACGCCCGCGAGCATGGACTACGAGAGGTTGGTTCAGCAGCAGGCAGAATTGGTCCAGTGGGTGTCGGTCGCTGAGGGGTGGCACAAGCATGGTGAACGCGTGCTGGCTGCTGACCCGGAGCTAGAGCCACTGAGCGACGAGATTGCCGAGTATCTGCGGCGACGGACCGCCATCATGCTCTTGCAACCGAAGGCTCCCGTTGGGGAGGCGGCGGGTCAGGCGATCCAGGAGTACGCGTACGGTGTGACGAACAGCGAGCCGGATTGGAACCTCCTGACTGACGCTGAGCTGATCGGATACTGGCTGCGTCGTAGTGAGGAGGAGTTGGACGAGCATCGTGTCGTCAGCATGGAGCCATTCGCGCAACAGGTTGGTGCCGCCGACTCCAAAGAGACACTTACCATCGCTGCCATGCAGGTCACGGGCGATATGACCGACGAATCCCCGCCGAGCCTCTTTTCGCGCGACAAGCACGCTTGGGAGGCGCTGCGGTCATGGGCGCTGGACCGGGTATTCAAGAACTCGTTGGAGCGCAGAACTAGGGGCCTTGAGAAGGATGAACGTACCCAAGTGAACGCCACGGGTGTCGATGTTGCCTTCCACTTTGGCTATGCGCTGCGAGCTGTCGAGACGGCCATGTATGGCGAGGACGAGTAGCCGACATATGTTTAGCCGCGGCAAGTACGGCCTCCGCGCCGCCCGGCGTGATCTCGGATTGCTTTCTTCGGCTGACCAAGCCGACGCGATGCAATGGTATGAACTCGTTGAGACGCAGCTCGATACGTTCCGAGCACCCTCGAACTACTGCTGGCGCACAATGCTCGTGATGGTCGGCATCATCCTTGAAACGGACTGGGAGGATACGAACATCGTGGCGGCGAGCATGGCCGCCAATTTGGGCTATGCGGCGCGCATGGTCGATGTGAAACGACGAAACGACCTCAGCGAATGGGCTGACGACAAGGTCGCTGAGGTCGTGGTGCGAGACACAAACGGTCGAGCTGACCTTGAATCGCTCCGGGATGACACCAACGCGAAGAAGACAATCGCATTCATCGCCCAGAACGTTGCGGAGGAGACGTTCTACGACACCGCCCGTTGTGCTCCCGCCGTATGGGGAGGTTTGACCTCGCTGGGGGCAATGCAGCTCCACAAGAACATGCTGCGTCAGCGCGTTGGAACACTCCGCGACCTCGACGCAGGTGGCATCGCCGTACTGATGCGCCTCGGCTACATTCTACGCTGCTTTGACGAGGCTATCGGCGAGGAACCAGGCGATCCAACGACCTACTCGACAAGCTGAGGCTCGTCCTTGATGGTGCGCTGGCTCTGCGCCGCGCAAACATACCTCCGCAACGGGCGTGATTCCTAGCTGAGCCGTCGAGCGGCACCGCCGCGACGAGGTGCGCGTCGGCGAAGCGGACCTTGTCGCCCGCATTCAGCGCCACGTCGAGCGGGGCCAAATGCCCGGAAGGGTCAGCCGAGCGCGAGAAGTTTGGGTAGTTCATCGAGTGAGCCAAGGCGACACTTGCGCCCGCTCGCTGCGTATGAGAACGTGTGTTCGTATGTACGTGATCTCTGACCCGACGCAACCGCATGTCGCTCTCGGCGTCGACGCAACGCTGGACGGGATCGCCGACGCACTGGCCGCGAGGTCTGAGCCTGGGTTGGAGGTATACGTCAGCCAGGATGGGCACAGTCGCGCCCTGTATGCGGCGGAGCAGCTCGAACTTGATGAACGAGTGCGAGCGGCGCGGTTGTCCTCCGAGGACCGCGACGAGTCGAGAAGCTGATTGGGTCGTCGGTCTTCGCTCGCGGCTCGCGGCGAGCCACCCGCGCGACCGGGAGTCGCACAGCTTCCAATCGTTTTTGACTTCCCCGGCGCCGGCCCGTGACAAGGGGGCAGATGGTTAACCCGGTCTAAGCCCTTGGGGTTCTGAGCTACGAGAGTCCGCTGGCGGGCTCAGATGAGTCGGTATCCGACTCCCCACTCGTTGATGACCCAGCGTTCACCGGCGGAGCCGAGCTTGCCGCGCAGGCGACTGGCGTGGCTGTCGACCGTCCTTGTGGTGCCGCTGGAGCGGAATCCCCATACGGCCCTGAGCAGCTCCTGTCTGCGAAAGACTCGGTTGGGGTCGCTTGCCAGGTGCAGCAGCAGCTCGTACTCCATGCGACGCAGCTCCAGCCTCTTGTCGTGCAGACTTGCCGCGTAGGCGCGCGGGTCGATGGTTAGTGGACCGATCCGCAGCGGCCCATCCTCCGGCTTGCCCTCGGCGCGCCGCAGGAGCGCTCGAAGTCGCGCGCGCAGCTCCAGATAGCCGACAGCCCGTGACAGGAAATCGTCGGCCCCTGCCTCGAAGGCGCGCAGCAGGTCGGGCTGGGTGTTGCGCGCGCTCAGGACGATCACCGGGAGGCCGTCTTGCCAGGGGCAGGCCAGTTGTCCATTCGCTCCCTCTGACGTGCGTGCGCGGATGCTCTCCAAGAGGTCGAGGGCGCCCCTGGGCGCGTCGAGTTCGCCGAGGACGAGTAGCCGAGGCGGGCGTGCAGCCGCCAGCAGCCGGGCCTGATCGCCGGTGCGGCCAAGCTCTGTCGGATACCCGTCGGCGGCGAGCTGTTCGACCAGCGCCCGTCCGATAGCGGCGCCGGCCTCGACCACGAGGATCGGCTCGCCGCTAGCGCTCGTCTGCGTCGCGGGGCGGGGCGTACCCGTGGGGACGATGCCTGTGGCGAGGGCTTGCGCACTCACGCCGCGATCGGCTCCACCGCCTCGGGCCGTCTAGCCCGACGCAACTGCGCGCGATAGGTCGAGGGGGAGACTCCGTGCCGGCGCCGGAACGCCTTGGCAAAGTGAGAGGGCTGGCGGTATCCGACCTCCCGCGCGACGTTGCGCACCTTGATCGACGGACGGTGCAGAAGCTCCGCGGCAGCCTCCATGCGTGTGGCAACGAGGTCCTCTTGGAAGGTGCAATCGCCGAACTGAACATAGGCGCGCTGGATCTGGCGAGGGGATGTAGCGAGCGCCTTGGCGAGTACCGGAAGCGTCAGGTGCCTGGCGTAGTGGCGCTTCACGGCCATGCGAACGAGGAGGTAGAGCCGTCGCCGGTCGGCGACCGTTCGCGCTTCCATACCGCGCATCGAGGGGTCAGTCATGCCTCGCTCGCCTTCTTTTGCGCTTGGCGGCGGGCGGCACCTCGTCGAGACGGAAGTGCAGGCGCAGGAGCTGATCTACGCGAGTGCGGTGGAGACCGACCCGCTCTCCGATCTCGGAATAGGTCAGTCCCTCGACTGCGCGCAGGCGGAATATCTCAAGCTCGCGCTCAGTCTGGATGTGCGAGCCAGGCCGGGAGAACGGCGTCAGGTCGAGGCGCTGCAGCTCGCAGATCAGCTCGTACAGCTCGGCCCCGCCGCTGAACTCGGGGAGTCGAAGCAGCTCGCCGATGCGGCGCTCGGCGAGCTGCTCGACGGTGTGGATGCCGACCTTGGCCAGGCTGGGGAGGACAGCCTGGCTCAAGGCCAGTTCGTTGACGCGCATGGCCGACTCCCCGCGTCAGAGGGTCATCAGTTCATCGAGGCGTCGCGCGACCTCTGAGGCCATTGCGCGCCCGCCACGACGTTCAACGAGACCCGCAGCGTCAAGACGGTTCAGCGCGTCGGCGAGAGCGAGTCGCTGCTTCCTCTTTTTCGCGCCGAACACTTCGTAGCTCTGCTGTTCGGTGAGCGGCCCTTCGCCCTCGGCGCTGCGCGCGAGCAGACCTCCAAGGACGGCTTTGTCCCAATGGCGCTCCTCGACAGCGCCGGGGCTTTTGTCGTCATCGCCGTGGTTGATCTCGTGGAAGCGCACGGCGGCATGCGCCGCGACGGCGAGGTCGTTCCAGCGGTGGATGAGCTTGCAGGCGCGCAACCGCCGGAGGCTGTCGCGGACATCGCCAGGGACGCTGATGGTGCGCGCGATCTCGTCTTCGGCCCACGGCCGCTGCCTGTCGAGATCGAGCATGAGGTCGAGCACGCCGCGGTCGATGTAGGCGTGCTCCGCCAACCCTTGTGGGGTACGGTGCTTGTGCATGGGAGGTTGGTTCTCCTGTGTCACGGCGTCGGGGCAGTTCACGCTGCCGCCGGCGCCAAAATGTTCAGTTGTGGAACGACCGTACAAACTCTGTGTCAGCTTGCGAGCTTGTGACACGAAGCTGACACAGAGCGGGTCAAGGATGTAACCGTTGACTTGGCGAGCGCTTAGTCGGCGGCCCACTCGGGCGGCGGCGCTCCGGGCTTCCAAGCCTTCGTGACGCCGCCGCCCTGCTGACGCAGCACCTGGGAGTAGTCGGCGAGCTGGTTCTGGAAGGCGAGCTCGTCGCGGGGGTCTTCGCCGGCGTCGTCTAGTTCGGCTCGCCACACGGCGAGCGCACACAGCGTCTCGGTCTGCGATTCGTCCTTCCACCACTTGTCCTTTAGCGCTGCGAGTTGGCCGGGGTAGCGGCCGTGCAACGCGACGACTGCGCCCCACATCTGCTGGCGCCAGTCGCTGTCTCCGCCATAGGGCTCAAGCCACGGTGCGCGCTCGCTACCGTTGCCGCCGACGACCACCGGGGCGGGGCGCAGTGGTCGGACCTTGCCGTCCTTGGCGGCGAGTGCGACGCCGGCTTGCACCAGCTGCGCTGCGAGCGTCGAGGGTGGCGTGTCGGCTCCAGCGGCCAGCTCGCGTAGCTGGAGGTCTACCGGATCGGGCAGGACGATTTGTCGTCGTTGGCTCATCGTGTTCGCTCCTGTGCTGGTGGGTTGACGATCCGGTTGATCGCGCGGACGATTCCCGGTATACGGCTGGTGCGGCTGGGCGCGATCGAGCGGTGGAAGTGCGTGCCGTAGTCGCGGTCTGCCAGCTCGAGGTGCGCGAGCGATGGGGTCTGCGCGTGGCTTCGGCGCATGTTCTCGGCGAGGCGCCCGATGCGGTCGGTGTCGTGCCCTTCGACGCCAAGGTCTTGCCGGGAGACGAACCAGTCGGTGCCCTGGCGGGCGCGGGATGCCTCGACGTAGGCGGGCTCCTTGCTGGTCTGCCAGCCGCCGGTGACGACGAGCGTCCGTGTGACCGTCGCGCCTTGGGCGCGGTGGATGTGCTGGGCGTAGCCGAGCCGCAGGCGGCCGAGGTCATCGCCGGCGATCGTTCGCTCGCGGCCGGTCACGTCGAACTCGATGAGCACTTCGCCGGCCGGGGTGATGTCGAGGACTTCGCCGCGGCTGCCGTTCTCGATTCGCTCGACGCCGGGCTCGTGGTGCTGGTCGATGAGCGCTACCCGGTCGCCCTGGCGGATGCCGTAGTGGACTCCGGGCACAGGGACTTCGAGGTCGCCGAGTTCGCCGCGCTCGGCGCGGAAGTGCTGGGCGCGGGCGTTGAGCCGGTTGATCTCCTGGTTTGAGGCGTCGGAGATCAGCGCGACCTCGCTCGGGTCGTGGGTCTCGGTGAGCGCCGCCCAGCTCTGCGCGGCGTGCTCGACTGCCTCGTCGCGGGTGTCTGCCATGTGCAGTTGCCCGCGCGAGTGGTAGTGCGCCATCGCTCGATCGGAGCGCCCGGCGCGCAGGTCTGACCAAGCGCGCTGTTCGTCGGGGTCTAGGGTCCGGCGAATGTTCGAGAGCTCAGCGCTGGGGGCCATGTCGCCGAGCCGGGCGAACATACCGCCCGCCCCGATCGAGGGAAGCTGCGCGGCGTCGCCGATCGCCACGAGCTTTGACCCACTGTGCTCCACGGCTTCGGTGAGTCGGTCGAGGCGGTCTGTGTCGGCCATGCCGGCCTCGTCGAAGTAGACCGTGGTGTGCTCGTCGATAACGAGCTGGCCGCGCTGCACGCGCGAGACGAGGGCGTCGAGCGTCAGGGTGCGCCCGGCGAGCGCGGGGCTGTCTTGGCCGAGGCGCTGCGCGGTTGACCCGGACACCGCGATCCCGAGCGTCTGATGGGAGGCGTACTGCTCGGCGCGGGCGGCGGCGTCGATCACGACGCCCTTGCCAGTGCCGGCCGGTCCAACGAGGATCGCGGCGCGCTCGGGGCCGGTGATGACCTCCAGGGCGTGCGCCTGCTCGGAGCTGAGGTGTCCGCCGATCCGCTCGGCGATCTGATCGCTTGCGAGCGCGCGGGCCTCGACCCCAACGTCTCGGCCGCCGCAGGCTGCCAGCGCGGTGAACCTGCGCTCGATTGCCTGCTCGCGGGCGCGTATCGTGAGCGTGGTCATCAGACCGCCCTCCAGAGGGAGTACCCGACGCTCGGCGATCATCGCTCGCGAGAGATCGAGGGCCTCGTGGGGTGAGAGCTCGCCGACGGACTGCTCCAGCAGGACCGCTCGGAACTCGCCCGGCTCGAAGGTGGCGGTGCGCTCGGTCAGGCGCTGCTCGACGCGATCCTCAAGCGCACGATCGGCTGCGGGCTCGCTGGCAGCGTCGAGCAGCCGGGCGGGCTCCCCGCCAGTGAAGTCAAAGCGCGCGGCGGTCTCGTTCCATGCGCTCTGCAGGTCGGCGCGCGTGACGAGCACCTTGGCCTTGCGGTTCTCCAGCTTGAGCGCTCGCAGCTCGCCGCGCTCGGGTGCTCTGCCCCACTGTGCGCGGAAGCGCTCAGCGGCTCTAGCGACCTCACGGCTGCGCGCGGAGAAAGCGTCGAGCAGGCCGCGCGGTACGCCGGCTATCTCGAAGTAGCGCCCGTGTCTGCCGGTGCCCCGCTCGATCGCGTATCCACGCTGCTGGAGTTGGTGCGCGAGCGAGGAGCGGTAGTAGGCGCCAAGCTCGCGGGCCGAGCGGAAGATTGGACGGGAGGCGACGGCGACGATCTTCCCGTCGTCGCGGATCGCGCTCGTGAGGACCACATGGCTGTGCAGCTGCGGGTCGGGCGCGTCTCCCTCGAGGACGCCGCGGGCGGTGGTGTGCCGGTACTCGGCGGCCACCACGTCGCGGGCTTGCACCTCCGTCACCTGGCCGCGATAGCGCCGGCGCACGGTGGGCACCGTTTCGGTCAGGTGGGAGATCGTCTCGCTGACTGCGGCGGCGTGGGCGGATTCGATCGCGCGCCGCTGGGACTCGCCGGCGAGCGCCCACTCGGCGGACACGGACTTCGGGGCGCTGAAGGTCAGGTCGATGCCGCCGCCCCGGCTGCCGTTGGAGCCCGCGCGCCGCAGCCATTGCCCCGACCGCGGGTGCTTGCCCTCCATCAACGCGATGAAGTCCCGGCCCTGGACGGTCGAGCCCTCGATCCCGAGGCGCGCGAGCGTGTCGGGGCTCGCAAGCCACTGGCCGGGCGCCTGGGTGGGCTCTCCCTCGGGCGAGAGGTAGTAGTCCCCGCGCTCGGGCTCGACGGTCTTGGACTCCAAGTAGCGCGCGTATCCGCCTCCCTTGGAGGCGCCGATGCTGGCTGCGGTCATCACAAGGGGTACAGACCCCGAGGCCCTCAGACCGGCCAACGAGTTGCACAGCACGGACACAGCGCGCGCACACCTGTGCATCTAGTCTGTCCGGGCTGGGCGTTGTGCGCCGGCCGCGTGAGCCGGCGAGCGTCAGCGAGCGGCGAGCGAGCAGCCCGAAGGGCTGTGAGGCCGGCATTGCACGACGCCGGGGTCGGTGGAGAGCCGACCGCAGGGAGGCTCGGTTACAGCGGGCGAAGCCCGCGTGCGCTATCGCGTCGTTGCCGGTGGGCCGCGGCGCGGCGGTCGCGCCGCGGGCGTGGACGTGGGCCAGCGGCAGTCGCTGAGCCGGGCGCAAGCCCGAGCGAGGGGGGGCCGCGTCGGCGCAGTCGGGAGCGTTAGCGACCGACGTAGCAACTCCGCGGAAGCCCGATGGCATGGCGGAGTCCGAGGGGGCGGCGAATACTTTTGTCTGAGAGTGTGCTATTCCGTTCGGGCATGGTGGAGCCCGGCGGTCTCCCCCCGGATCGACGGCGAAGCGACCGAGCTATCGTCTTGCAGCTCCTGCGTGACGATCACGGCGAATGGTGGACGCGCGGCGAGCTTGGAGCCGAGCTGACGATCGAGCCGGGGGCGTTGGGGGACTCGCTTGAACTGCTAGTGAAGGTTGGCGTCGTCGTAACGCCTGACGCGGATCGGGTGCGCGCTTCGCCATGCGCGCGCCACCTAGACGCGCTCGATCTGATCGGCATCTGAGGGCGGGCTCGGGATCAACGGCGAGGCGATTCGCGCACCGCGCGGGCCTCGCCGGGGGTGCTCGGAGCGCTCCAATATCCATAGACGCAGCGCGTGCCGCCGCGGCTCGGATCGTGGGTGTCGTGGATCACACCGTCGATCACCGCGCAGAGGTGTCTCGAGACCCTGACGATAAGCCGGCCGGCCGGCAGCTCGTCGGCGCGTAGGTGGAAGGTGCATCCCTGACCGAGCGTCATGGTCGGTGTCCATGTCCAGCCGCGGTCGGCCAGGTAGCGGTCGTAGACGCGGCGGTGAACGCCGGCGCGTGGGCTGGCGTGAACGGGTGCGCGGGTATCAAATCGGCGTTCGAGCCTACGCCGCAGGTAGGGGTCGGCGAGCGTCGCACGGTGGAGGGCGTCGTAGACCTCGGCATAGGGCAGCTCGTCGCCGATGGCGATGGCGCGGACGACGCAGTCGCCAGCGTCGCCCTTGAAGCCGGCCGCCTGTCGGCCGCCATCGTCTCGAACCCACATCAGTCCTCGCCTCCGTCCAGACCGGCGCCGGGGAGAGTGAGTTGGCCGTCGACGGCGGGTGCTCCGGGCACCTCTACGGTGAGGCGGCCCGGCGCCGGGACTCCACGGTCGCCGACGCACGGCACACGGACGATGGAGTCGTGGCCGAGGCCGGGCAGCGCGACCCGCGGCGGGGCGCTGGCCGCCTGGAGACCTTGCGGTAGCCGGATGTCGCGCCAGCGCATCCATCCGGTGCCGTCGATGCTGTCGCAGCCGATCTCGGCGGCGTAGGCGATTCGCTTGACGCTGTTGACCCGACCCATGTGAACCCACAGGCCACGGCGCTTGGCGTGGCGGACCAACGCGTGCGCGGCGGGTCCGAGCTTCCACTCGGTCGATCCGCCGATGAACAGGGCGTCGATGCGCGGCCAGGCCATGCTCATCCATTGGCCCATATGCTCAAGGCCGTCCTGTGCGACCAACGCGACGGGTAGGCCGCGACGTTTGGGGCCGGTCCACCAGCGCTCGAACTGCCGCGCGGTCGCCTGGGCGTCGGCGACGACATCGGGCACAGCCACGAACAGACACCGGCCGCCGATGTGGTGCAGGCGGTCGAGCATCGTGTAGTAGGCGTGCGAGTCGAGACCCTGATAGCAGTCGTTGTCGGCGGCCCACGGCACGCCGCGGGCGATCGTCGCCGGGAGGGCGTTGTAGTGCCGCGGCTGGACAAGGCGGCCGAGGTTCGGACGAGCGTGCTCAACCATCTGCGGCTCTGCTTGCGTGGCCAGCAGCAGCATCAGCTGACCTCCAGCGTCAACTGCTGATGGCCGCGATCGTGGCCGCTGCTCTCAAGGATCGCGCCGGCACCTATCTCGATCGGGTCGAGGCTGCCGACGTGGTGTGCGACGTCGGCGAGCCAGTCGATCGCGTCGAGTGATTTCAGATCCCGGCCGCAGTCCAGGCCGGCGCGCATGAGCCGACTGGCCGCCTTGCGGGCGGCGTTGCGGCGTTCGGTGAGGGTGGTCAAAGTTCGACCTCGTGAGGGCTAACGCCGAGTCCGTCGCGCGCAATGAGCGCCAGCACGTCGGTGTGAACCCACGGGCAAAGGTGGTCATCGCCTCCTTCGGGCATCTGGCCGATGCGGCGGGCGAGCCAACTCGTCTCGCCACTGATGTTGCCGCGGCCATCGCGCTTGACGCGGCCACAACGCAGCGCAATCTCGCTCATGCTCAGTTGGCCACGGCGCAGCTCGCCCTGGACCGCTTCGCGTAGCCCGCGGTTGAGGACGATCGCGCTGCCGGCAAGGCGCTCGTACTCCTCCCGCAGCCGTCGTGTCGAGAGATTCTTGCCGCCGTGCGTTAGCGCCTGGGTGGTGAGGGCTCGGGCCGGCTCGTAGGCTTGCAGTCCACCGACGACATCGCGGAAGGTCACAACGTCGAAGTCGGTGTTGCCTGAGTGCGGAGAGCGCGTCCAACGCAGCTCGGGCGCTTTCGTGCTGGACCGCAGCGCGCAGATGCGGTAGATGCGACCGTCGCTGTCCCGAAGGGGCGTGGCGGGTGCTACGTCGGACGCGGTCGGCGAAGGTGACGGGGGAGTGGCGTGGCGAGTGAGGTCGAAGTCCTCTGGCGTCACCGCGCGGCAGCGGCCCTTGGTGTCGTCGGCGAGGTAGAGGTCGCTGACGATGCGCGCGTTCTCCGGCGGCTCGTCCGGCGAGAGATGCGCGATCAGGAGTCCATCGCTGAGGGTGCCGAGCTGATAATCGACGATGAGAGTGCTCCCGTCCGGCCGTGGGAGGCTCACGACCTCGCGCGCCTGCTCTGAGTCGAGCGCAACGTAACTGTCGAGGCTTCGGGTGCGGCGAGCGCTCGGCCCGACCCGTAGGGGAGCTGGCTGCGCGCCGTGCGGCGGCGATGTTGTAGTGGTGCTCATGGTTCTCCTTCTCAGGGGTGAGCCCGCCGGGTGCGGGCCGTTGCCCCACTCCCGCGCACGCGCAGCGTGCGATCATCGGGAGGGGCGAGGCCCGCTGGCCGCGCTCAGGCGCTACGTCCGCCGGCCAGCACGCGCAGCTCGGCGTGGCCGTCAGGCGCGAGGCGGTAGCCGACACCACGCACGGCCGTCAGCCAACCGCCGGCGCCGGCGTCAGCGAGCGAGCGCCGTAGGCGGCAAGCGTGCGTATCGACGGTTCGCGTAGAGCCCTCGGCGCGATAGCCCCACAGCTCGCGCAGCAGCTCATCCTTGGTGTAGACGCGGCCGGGATCACGCGCGAGATGAACGAGCAGGGCGTACTCGAGGCGACGCAGGCGAAGCGCGGTCGATCCGAACGTGGCCTCGTGGCTCGTCGTGTCGATCCGCAATGCACCGAACTGGATCAGGCCGGCCGAGCTGAGGCTGCTGCGACGCAGCAGTGCGCGGACACGCGCAAGCAGCTCCGCGTGAACGAATGGCGAGCGGATCACGTCGTCGGCGCCCGCCTCGAAGGCACGCAGCACCTCGGCCACGTCGTCGGTGGCACTGATCCACAGGACGCGCGCTCCTGGGTCAATCGTGGGGTCAAGCTCGCCCGCGCGCAGCGCGCGTACCGCATGAAGCCTCTTGACCTGCTCGTGCGTGGCACCGAGGACGATGAGGTCAATCTCGCCGGGAGCAGACGGTGCTCGCACTCGCTCGGGTTGCAGCGTGCGAAACAGCCGGTAGCCGTCAAGCGCGAGTTCCTGCGCAAGTGACTTGTTCACCGGCCCCTCGCCAATGACGAGGATTACCTCGGGACTGTTACTCATGTCCGAGCCTCCAATCTGGACTCTGGCCCCGCCCGGTGCGGAGCCGCGGAGCCCGACCCAAGGCACGCCCCGCGGGCGTGCCAAAATCCCGAGGGCGATGGCCTCCGACCTGGCCCCCGCAGATCGAGTCACCCACGGGGGCGCCTCCAGCGCTGGGGACGCGCTAGACACCTGCGGCGATTCGCTCGGCCCGGCGAGCGCTCTTGGCCATCGGGACGCGTCCAAGTTGCTCGGCCTGCTCCAGATAGTCCGCCACTAGCGCCTTGACTTCGCCGTAGCCGCCCTTCTCCTGCAGTTCCTCCTCGACCGTGTAGATGCGCCCAGCCTGGTCGGCCGCCGCGTCGATGATCCGCGGCCTGCCGCCGACGCGGATGCCATAGAGCGCCCGCTGTTCGCCCGACTTCGTTTCATAGCGCCCCAGCTCGAACGGCTCGTCCGTTCGCTGCGGCCTCGTAGCGGGCACCGGCATGGGGCACGGGGGCACCGGCTCCGCACGCCGCGCGCTCGACCCATAGCCGATGACCTCTCCGGGCTTCTGCTCGGTCGCATAGGGCTGTTCTGCGGGGTCAAGGTCGAGACGCGGCGTCTCCAGATAGCGGCCTCGCGTCCTCTTGAGCGCCTTCAAGCGTTGTATTTCACAACTGGCTTGGCGCCGTGTCCTGGGGAAGGTGAATGTCGTGCCGGTCTGCCACGCGAGGTCTCTGAGATATGAAAGCTGCTCAGGGCTTGCTGTGCGTGCTGATACGTGGGGGCTCATGTCTGATGTTCCTTTCTGCGTTGTGAGCTTGCGAACTTGCCCTCTGCTCATCACGCCCTGGAAGGAGAGTCAAGCAATTGATAATGTGAAAGTCGTGCGCCCCCGGTAGGGGGCGAGTCTCAATTGCTTGAAGGCGTGAGCCGGGCTCTCAGGGAGGGGTGTGATATGACCCTCGTGTTAACCGCCCGAAGACCGACCGCGACGGACGCCGAGTGCCGCGTTCATCTCGCTAGCCATGAACTCCAGCGCTTGTTTCACGAGACGGCGGTCGTTCTCGGGCCGTGCGTCCCCCTGGAGACACGCGATGTTCTTGACATCGCGCCAGCCACAGGTGACTCCCTGTGATCCGTGCGTTTGATAGACGGCGAGAATGAAGCCGCCGCCGTCGCTGTCGTCGTCGCCGTAGCACTCGGCGTGCAGCTCGCTGGGTATCACCAGAGCGCACGTCGTGATCGCCTGGTCGAACAGGCGGGCGGCGGCTTCGCCGGGGTACTCGTCAGTCTGAAGCGGGTCATCGCCGCCGAGACTGGGAATCGACATATCGCGAGTGATCCGTCGCCCGTCGACTTTCACGGGCGCGCCGCCGTAGTTGATGACGATGGGTGAAGTCGATGTGGTCATGTAAGGGCTCCGTTTCTGCGACGTGGCTCCCGCTTTCTGCGGGTGCCGGTGGCGGTCGCCCACGCGCCCCGCAGGGGTGCGATCATTAGCGACTGCCGGCACCGCGCCTGAATGTGTGACGCGGAGTAGGCGGACGCGCTCAGCGGCCGAGCCGGCGTAGGCGCGGGTCGGACGAGTTAAGGGGCTGGTACGGCACGCGCGGTGTCGGCGTAGAAGCGCGGCGCAGGGTCGAGGAGGGCGCCAAAACGAACGATGGCGGGCAATACCAGCTCATCGCCGGTGGGCGAGTGAGGTTCAGTAGTGACGTCGGCACCTCGTAGGGTGGCGAGCCGGGAATGACATAGCGGACCATCGTCTGCCTCCGTGATGTTGTGGGTAGCTTCATCTCGAAGCAAGCTGGCCGCGGCACCCAGGACGAAGCCCTGGGCGCCCCCCGGCGCGAAGCGGCTACATAGGGGGCAGTCGTGCCTTTGGCAGATGCAGGCCAGTGCAGCGCGAAGCTACTCACGACGAGCGGAGGCTGGCGATGGCCATGACAAGGCGCGGCGTGCCAGTGCGAGTGTCGTGCGGCGGAGCGGTGGAGCCCGAGCTGGTGGTGTGCGGTCCTGTCGGCCGCGGCGTGTCCTACCCCGCGAGTGCCAGCCAGCGCTCGCGCTCTGCTGTGCGTGCGTTCGCCAACCGCACCAACACATCCCCGTGGCAGGCGCGCGGGGCGCACCAGCATCCGAGCACGAGCCCGCGCAGCTCGTCGAGAGCTGCGAATAGCGCCGCGTTCTCGCGCAGCCAACTCTCATACAGCGCGATGCACTCGCCCCTCGCTCCGTCCTTGCCCACTACGAACGGGTTGCCCCACTTCGAGGGGCGCCCTATGTAAACGTGGTGGCGCTCGCGCTTGCAGTGAACCGCGCGCGGCCTGCCGAGCTGCACATGCGCTGGGACGAGTAGACCGCTGGGTCGCCGTGTGGACTTGTTCATCGCTGTCTCCTTGAGGTCGGGGTTGAGCACGCCCCGGCCTCAGCGGGCCGGCGAGGCGTGTCAAGCCCTGTCCCGGAGGGATCGCCGCAGGCGACGCGAAGCGCAGGGCTTTACGCGCCGGGAGAGCCGGTCTGCTGGCCTACGGGGGTGGGCTCGAACCCGACCCGGCGACAGCGACTACCTGGCCCGGCCTCCCAGCGGGCGGCGTCCGCTACGCCACGGTGAACTCAAGCTCCTGCCAGCATCGAATGTGACAGTCGCACCCGGCTCAGTGTGGCTCGACGCGCTCCATGTCCGCGAAGGCATCATCGGGCACGTCGATCGCGGCGTCGTAGCCGAGTTGCTGGAGCGTCAAGAGCACGAACTGGACGTGCTCGTAGGCACAGTCCCGTGCCTTCAGCATCGGATCGAGGCGCGCGTGCGCGTGCTCGTCCTGGACGACCGTGGGGTCGTGGTCGACGGGTCCGATCGTGAGGTGCGTGACGTAGGTCGGCACGCCCTGGTGGCCGACGAAGGTGGAATGAACCTCGGCGGCGAGCCCGTGGTCGGGGAGGACCGTAGAGATCGTCAGAACGTAGGGTCCTGCCCAAACGCAGGTCGTCTCGCTGGCGATCTTGCGACCGTCGAGGGTGAATGCGAGGGGGATGATGCGACGGTCGCTCATCGTGAGCGAACCGTAGCGCGACGATCGACCCTGCACCAGCGCTGCAGTCGGGCCGTCAGGCCGTGGCTACACTTCGGCTGCGCGCGGGCGGGAGTAGCTCAGTTGGTCAGAGCAGGGGACTCATAATCCCTGGGTCACAGGTTCGAGTCCTGTCTCCCGCACTGGATCGTCACCTTGGAGCTGGCTATCCGCCCGGTGGATAGGCGAGCAGTATCCGGTCGCCGCCGGCGGCGCGGTAGAGCGCGATCCAGTCGCTTGCGATGCTGCGCTGCAGCCGAGCCAGCGGTATCCGCTCGGCGCAGGCCATCCGCGCTGCCCAGGTCTCAAGGCGGTCCTTCTGTTCGGCGCTGTTGGGGCCGGTGCGCGGCTCGGGCCAGAGGTTGTGGGGGTCACGCGGTGCCCCGCCAATCGAGAGCGGCACGAGATGGTCCTCCTGGTAGTCGCTCGGAGATCCCGGCAAGCGGTAGGCGCGCATCTGCGCAAGCTTCAACGGCTCGGTGAAGCTCTCAGGCGGTCGCACGGCGCGGCTGTAGCCGAAGGCGCAGATCGCGGCCAGCGTCACGCCGGATCGGATCGCTCCCGGCGTGCAGCGGGGATCGGGCAGGCCGTGGTGCTCGGCACAGCGCGTTGCCGGTGGGCTCGCGCTCCCGCCAGGGGTCACACAGCCCCCGAGCAGCGTCGCGGACAGCAAACAGACGCTCGCGCGCAGAGTGAGCCGCCGTCGCCGGGCGCCGCGCGGCGCACTCGTGGCGCTCATTGTGAGACCTGCCCGGATTGTGCGGTGAGGCTGAACGTGCGCGCGAGACGGCGACGCAGCTCGAGGAAGTCGCGCTTGCGCGTCCCGATGCTCCAGAGCAGCCCGGCGAAGTCGAAGATCGTGCCTCCACTTCGGCACCGGGCGCCGAAGCAATAGAACGTGCCATCGGGGTAGAGCTGGAGGCTCGCGTCCGTCTCTTGGTGGAACGGGCAAAGCACCTTGCCGGCCTGGTTGGGCTCGCGGCCTGTCAGGACGCGCACGTAGTCGGCCGCAGGGATGGCGAGCAATGCGCGGTCGAGCGCGGTGCGCCCGACGCGCTGGCTCGCCGACCACGCTCGCTCGGCGTGAGGGGGCCGCGGATCAACGGGAAGCGTGGCGAGCACGTCGGCCAGCGCGTAGCGCGCGTTCGGGTTGTGCTCTAGCAGTCTGACCGGCTTTGGGGGCGAGTGCTTATGGTTGAGGCTGCTCGGCGGCCTTAGCACTCGCACGATGTCGGCACAGCCCGGCTCGCCGTGGAGCCCGAGCGCGAGACGGCGATTGGTCGTCTCGATCTGCGCGACGCTTGCGTGCTCGGAAAGCCGCCAGTAGATATGCAGGTGCCCAGGTGAGCCGGACGCGACGACCATCGAAGGCGAGCAGTCGAAGCGTGCCAGCCGCTCTCGGGTGGCCCGGTCGTCGGACTCGATGTAGAGCAGATTGGAGCCTGTGATCCCCGTCTTGTCGCCGCGGGCGCTGTCGCGCAGCGACGCTCCGACGAACACGTCGGCCTTGGCCGACAGGGCGGTGATCCTGCCTGCGATTTGGTGGATGCGAAGGACCGAGACGAAGCGCTGGCGCATCATTCCGGCGGGCGGGCTGTACCGAAGGTCAAAGAACTGAGTAGGCCGCGAGCCGTCCGCCAGAATGTGCAGGTAGGTCAGCAGTTCGCCAGGGTCGCGCTCAGGCTGAACGGTCAATCGCGCGCCTCCGGGGTGAATGCGGTGATGTACTCGAACTCGCCGTTTACGAGGGGCACTTGCTCGGGGTAGCGTGCGGCCCAGGCGGCGCACTGCTCTAGGGTCAGTTTGCCGCGGCGCATCGCGGCGACTCGCTGCGCCGGGGTCATCTGCCAGAGCGCTCGCAAGCGCGTTTCGCGCGCCTGCAGCGTGTCGCGCGTCTGGTCAAAGCAGTCGGTCTGGTTCATCGTCGCGTCCTTTCTCTGAGAGCCCGGGCGGCCCGCGCCCAGCCGGGCGCGGGCCGCGTGAGCCCTAGACCGTGGCGTCCTCGCCCGAGCCGGCACCGACGAGCTCGGGCTGGTCGGCGTCGTCGCCCGCGCCGTTCCCGCTGTTCAGGAACTGAACTGAGTCGGCGATGATGTCCACGGCCTGCCGCTTGCCGCCCTCCTGGGTCTCCCACTCGCGCCACTCCAGACGCCCGTCAACTGCGACGGGACGGCCCTTGGAGAGATAGCGGGCGGCGTTCTCGCCCTGGGCGCCCCAGACGGTGACGTTGAAGTAGTTGGGCTTGTCCACCCACTCGCCTTCTTCCTTGCGGCGCGTGTTGCACGCGATCCGCAGGTTGCAGACCGAGGTTCCGCTCGGCGTCGAGCGCAGCTCGGGGTCGGCGGTCAGGTTCCCGGTGATAACGACTCGGTTGATGTTGTTCATCGCTTGTTCCTCCATTGGTGGTTGGTGGTGCTAGTGACGCAGCCCAAAAAAGACGCCGACCGGCGCGCGGAGCCGAAGCCCGTCAGGGCGAAGGGAAGCCCCCGTGAGGGGGCCGAAGCGCTAGTCCGGCGGTGTCCAAGATTGGGCAAGACACGACGCGCCGACAACCTGCGGGGACTCCGTGAACACCGAGTCGGTTCATCTACTCCGAACTGAGCGTGATCCGTGCTCGACCGCTGGCTGAGTGGCATTGTCGGTCTCTCCTTGCGTATCTCGACCGCTTGGATTTGGCGGCCTTGGGGGTTACTGACCGCAACTGCTTGCCGGCGGCCAACGAGTTGCACGCCGCGCAGCTCCCGCCAACCGGGCTGAGCCGAGCCGACCCGACCGTGGAGCGTTGAGCCAGCGATCAAAAGTCGTTGGCCGGTGCGGGCCGGTGGAGGTCAATAACAGCGATGACCAAGACCGGACCAGAGCGCGTAGCGCACCTCGACACGCGGCCTGCCTGTGACGTTCGAGCGAGCGGCGCGTGAGGATTCACACTGTCGGGCGACGGCCAGCGGCGAGGATGCTCGCCTGCATCGTCGGCTTGTTCGCGCTTGCCGGGCTTCTCAGCGGCGTGCTCCCGTGGTGCTGGACACAGGCGGCGTGCGTCGCCTCGTTGCGGGCGCCGATGCGGCTGGCGCCTGGCGACGCCGCGAGCGCCATGTGGCGCCTTGTGATCCGTGGAAGCTGGGGCACGCCGTCGCGTGCATTTCCGACGGCAACTGAGCGAGCGGCGGCACCCGGAGTTGCCGCCTATGCGCTCGTCGGCGTCTTCGCGCTGGGGTTGCTCGGCTTGGCGACGTGGAAGGTCTATCGCCGTGTGCGTGACTGGCGGGCGGGTTCGCCGCTGGGCAAGGATCAGCGCACGGTGGCGAGGCGTGCCGTTGACCGCGGCTGGGTGCGCCAACGTACCTGGGCGGTGCCAACAGACCTGCGGCGACTGTGGGTGCCGGGGCCATCAGCGGGGCGCCCCTATCTCGGCGTCATCGGGCGAGTACCAGCAAGGACGCTCGCCGCAGAGCTGGAGGTACAGCCGATGGTCGTTGCGCCGCCGCGTGCGGGCAAGTCGAGCGGCTACGTCGTGCCCTGGCTTCTGGATCACCGCGGGCCAGCGCTTGTCCTCTCGACCAAGCGCGACATCTATGCCGCAACCGCTCCTTACCGCCGTGGTCTCGGCCGCGTATGGGTCTACGACCCCTTCGGTGACAGTGCGAGCGCCGGGTTCACCCCGTTGATCCCGGCGCGGACCTGGCCTGGCGCGATCCGCGCCGGCGAAGCGCTCGCCTCGGCCGCCCATCCCGACAGCAGCAACGCAGCGAACGAGTTTTGGGACAAGGAGGCAGCGAGCATGTTGGCGCCGCTGCTTCACGCCGCGGCGATCACGGGCCAGAGCATGAGCGAGCTTGTCCGGTGGCTGGACGCGCGTGACTTCACCGACGCGATCGCGTGCTTGAAGGCCGCCGGCGCATCTGCTGCCGCAGACCAGCTTGAGGGTGTGAGTCGCCGCGACGAGCGCAACCGCGAGACGACGGTGATGAGCGCGTTGAACCTTCTGCGCGCCTACCGCTATCCCCAGGTCGCGGAGTGCGCCGTCGGCGATCTCACCCCTGAGCGGTTTCTCGACGGAAGGGCCAACACGATCTATGTGGTGGCGGCCGGGCACGATCAGGACGCGCTTCGGCCGGTGATCCTCGCACTCGTCGCCGCGATGTATGAGGCGGCGATCGTCAAGGCAAGGGTCAACGGCGCCCTGGACCCCAGGCTGTTCATCCTCATGGACGAGGCGGCGAACATCGCGCCTGTGCGCAACCTCGCGCCGTGGCTCAGCCAATGCGGAGACCACGGCATCGTGATCGCAACGATCTGGCAGTCGATCGCGCAAATCGACCAGCGCTACGGTCGTGCCGCACGGGACGCGATCTGTGCGGCGTCGACGGCCCAGGTGTTCATCCCGCCGTTGGCCGAGCCGACGAGCGCCGGCTACCTCACAGAACTACTCGGCGATGAGCCAGTCGCCAACGCCTCTACGTCAACCGGGCTCGCGCGGCACACGCTGAGCATCGCCCATCAAAAGGCAGCGCCGTCACCGTGGCTGAGGCAGATCGGCCGCGGACGCGCGGTGCTCGTGTACCGAGACCTGCCGCCCGCGGTGGTGCGCGCGCCCGGCTGGTTCGAGGACCGGCGGTTCGCGCGCTACGCGCGGCTTCTCGCCGTCCGCAGCTAACTGACTGGCAGTTGATCGTCCGCCACTCGATCGTCTGCCACTCAATCGGCTGGCGGTCGATCGGCTCGTGACTGAGGCACAGGTGGGCGAGCATGAGAAATTCGTTGGCCGGTCTGAGGCGCTGGCGGTCAGTAACGCCGATGACCGACAGAACCGCAGTACCAGAGCGCGTCAGTGAACGCGCGAGGACCGCCCGCCGCGGAGCTGGCTCTGGCGGCCAGGCGGTCGGTGATTACGTGGGCCAGCCCGCCGGTGAGGCGGCGCAGGCGGTGCGTCGCGCCGGCCTGCGTCCGGGTCTTGATCGCTCTTTCGGCTGCCCGACGGAGCTGATCGGTCTCGTCGTCGCTCAGGACCCGGTGGCCGGAAGCGAGCTGGCCCGCAACGGCATGGTGACGCTGTACGTCGCGGCTCCCGGAGGCGAGCCGGCGAGCAGCGACGGCGAAGCCGCTGCGCTTGACGGCGGGCAGTCGGATCACGAGCTGAGCGCGGAAGCGCCGACTGAGCGGGGGCCGAGCACGCTGCCGGCAACGCCGGTGCGGGCCCGGCGACGCAAGCCGGGCCACGCGGGCCGCTCCAGCGTGCCAGAGCAGGCTTCACCCTCGCCCACGGCCATCGAGTCGGCGCGAGAGGACGCGCCTGCACGGCCGGTTGTCGAGCCGCGGGTAGTGGGGCCGGGCGAGGTCGAGGCGCCGGAAGGCGCGCTCGTGGACGAACTCGCTGACGAGCAAGGCGAGCGCGAGCTCCCGCACGAGGACTTCGTGGTGCATGTCGAGGACGTGCTCGCAGGGCGCAGCCGCCTGCCGGGCTGGCGCCGTGCCTATCCCCGGCGTCGCCTCGGGGACAAAGGACGCTTTCGCGCATGGCTCGGCGAGCACCGCCTGCTCGCTAGCGTCGTCGGTTTCGCGCTCGTCCTCTGGATGGTCGTAGGTGTCGCCTCGACGCTTGAAGGACACCACGCGAGTACCTCGCCCGACACTGGCGTCGCGGCCAAACGTATCCCCGGCGCGGAGCATCCCAGCGCGGCATCGAAGCCGACGACCCCGAAGAAGCGGAGCGCGCAGCACTCCACGTCCCGCGGGCGCCGCTACGCGCCGCGACGACGGACCGTGACCGCGCGGCGGCCAGCGCGCTTGGCGTCGCACGCCGTTAGCGAGGCGGTCCCGCCAGCTCCCAGCAAAGCGCCAGCGCCGCAGCCCGCGCCGGCGCCGCGGACGAGTGCGCCTGTCGAGGTGGCGCCTGAACAGAGCACAGGGGGCCTGTTCTCGCCGTGAGCTTGCAACACACCACAAAGGAGGTGAGGCCAGTGATGGCGCTCACATTCAGACAGGCGCTTGCCTGTCGAGATCGGAGGCGGGCGGCGCTGCTGCTGGCCTTGGGGACGCTGGCTGGAACCGTGATCGCGGTCGCGGTCTTCGGGGCATTCCCCGATTCCCACGCCCACGCGTTGAACGCTGCAGGAGCGTTTAAAGGCACGGCGATCAACGGGGTTCAGAACTTCGTTGAAAAGCTGAAGGGCAGCCTGGTTTGGCTCGGCGGCACGGCGATGAGTCTCGTGATCGCCGTCGTCGGGATCATGTTCATGGCCGGGCACTCCCGCGCGCATGACGTGGCGATCAAGACGCTCGTCGGTCTTGCGATCCTCGCGTCGATCAGCGGGATCGTCGCGTAGGGGGCGTGCGTGGTGCCCCTTCGCCGACGCGCACGGTGGCTGCCGGCGGCCGTCACGGGCTCGGTTTGTCTGATGCTCGTGTGCGCCCCGGCGGCGTCGGCCGCCGCCGGCGGCGGACAGATCGCGCCGCTGGGGTTCCTCGGCCTGCCGAGCCTGCACAGCATCATCGAAGCGATAGCCGGGGGCTTCTTCTCCGCGCTCGCCGGCGCGTTGGTCCCCGATTTTCTCAAGCACGGCACCGTCGCCACGATCCAGCATCTCGTCGCGCTGCCTGATCCTGCGACATGGGGGCACGTAGGCGAACTGGAGAGCGACATGACGTACCTGGGCATGTCGCTGATGCCGGTGACGCTGACGGTCTGCACGCTGCGCTACTGGATGATGGGGCTGACCGGCGCGGCGCATCCTGTGAGCGCCCTGGGCCGCTGTGCGTGGGCGACCGGAGTGCTGGTGATCTACCGCTGGCTGGTCGAGCAGACCGTCGCGGCAACGAACACGCTGACGCACGCGATCCTCGGCTTCCCCGTCGTCGCCAACGGCCTGGCGAGCATCATCACCGTCCTGTTCGGCGGCGCGCTGCTGGTCGGCGCAGGCGGGGTCTTCGGCGCGTTCCTGGTGATCGTCGGTGTGGTCTTCGCCGCCGCCTTGTTCGCGTCCTCGGAGGCGCTGACCGTGCTGTTGGCGCTGGTCTTCTGCGCAGGGCCGCCGTTTATTGCGCTGTCACCGATCCCCGAGCTTTCGCATTTGGCGCGGGTGTGGAGCCATGCGCTGCTGGCGATCATGCTCGTGCCGATCGGCTGGACGATCCTGTTCGCGACGGCCGGTGCCTTGACGCTTGACGCGACGAGCGTGACGCACGGGGCCGGGGGTCTGCCCGGACACATCGCAGCGGCGTTCGCCGGGCTCATCACCTTCATCCTCGCGGTGAAGCTGCCGCTGATGCTGTTCGGGGAGCTGCGGCACATCCTCGGCGGCGCGCTGCACGGAGGCGGCGCCTCGGATGGGTCGCGGAGCGCGACCGCGATGCCCGGCGCGGAACGAATGCGCGCTGCGCACGCGCGACTGCGGAGCTTCGCCGTCGAGGGGATGCCGGCGCTCGGGCGTAGCGCGGGTGGCGCGGCTGGTGCAATGGGCGCACCGCAGGGAGGGCCGCTCGGCGCGGCACGCAGGGGCTTGGCAGGAGCCGCGCGACGCACGGGCTTGGTTTCCGGCATGACTCCGGCCGCGGCGGGAGCCGGCGCCGTAGGCGGCGTGGCAGCGGGCGCGGCGGGCGGCGCAGCCAGCCGTAAAGGCGGGGTGCGCGACCGGCTAACGCGGGCACGCGCGATTCTTGCGGGCGCGCCACGCGAGGCGCGGGCCGCGATGACCTCCGGCTCGTCGTGTGCCGCAAGAGCCTCAGCGCAGCGCGGCGTGCGATCGGCCGGCGCCCGTAGCGGATCAGCGAGTGCCACCGGACGGACACCCGCGCGCATGGCGCCCGAGAAAGGCGGCGACGCAATCGTCGCCGGCAACGCACCCACGCGCGCATCCGGCGCGGCCTCGCCGACGGCGCGGCCTGTTTCCCGCGCGCAGCCGACGCGCGCTCCGACGAGCGGCAGCCCAATACGAGCGGCGAACGCGGGGGAGAGCACTGCGCACCCTGGCCGGAAGGTGACGAGCGGCGCGCGGCGCGACGCGAGCGCGCCACCACGCGCCTCCACGCGCTCAGCTGGGGCCGCCCAGCCACCGCCGAGACAGCCGACGAAAGCTCCGCCGGCCTCGAAAACGCGGAAAGGGCCGTCGAGTCGCAGGCCGCGAGGGAAGGGCAAACGGTGATCCACCGCACCTTCCGCTCGCTCGACGAGGCGCCCCGACTTGTGGCGTTCACCGTGAAGCAATGGGCCATGCTGATCGCGGGCAGCGCCGCGGTCCTGGGTCTGATCCATCTCGCTCATCTGCCTACGAAGCCAGCGATAACGCTGTGCGTCTTCGCCATCGGCCTGCCGGCCGCCCTGACCTACGTGTCAGAGAGCGGCGGCCTCCAGCTGGGCGTGCTGTTGCGGGAGATGTTCCGCTGGCGCCTGAGCCGACACGCCCTCCCGTGCGCCTCGTGCGAGCGATCACGAGCGCACGGCCTCCTTGTGCTGGCTGCTGCCGAGCAGGCAGGGCGCCAGGTCGAGGCCAACCATGAGGACGCGGCGCTGGATGAACTGCTCTCCGGGGAGCGATGGGGCTGATGGCGAGCCGCGCGAGCACCGCCGACCTGCTCGGCGTCGCGGCGATCGAGCCGGATGGGCTACTCGTGCGCGAGGACGGCAGCTACGTCCGCGTCCTCGAGGTCGAGGTCGTCAACCCGCTCGTCCTCGACTCGGCCGAGGCCGAGCGAGTCTCTGCGGCCTTCGGACAGGTGGCCGCCCGGCTGCCCGACCGTCAGTCGTTGCAGCTCTACGTTCAGGGCACTCCGCTCGCGCTGGATGAGGTCCTTGCCGAGCAGACGCACCACTGCGAGCAGGCCGCAGGCGGCGCTGAGGACATGGGCGAGCACGATCGCGCCCAGGCAATCCGACGGCTGGGGATCGCTCAAGAGCAATCGCTACGACTACACGCACAGACGGTCGCGCCGCTTGAGCTTCGCTACCTCGTCGTCTGTCCTTGGCAGCCCCAACGCCGCCTGTTCGCGTTCGGGTCCAAGTCGGGGCGGGCGCTGCGGGTCAAGGCCGACGCCCACGAGCGCGCGAGACGGGACTCGCTGCGCCATTGCGAAGGTGTCCGAGCAGACCTTGAGGCAATGGGGCTCGGCGGCCGTGTGCTGGAGGGCGCCGAGGTGCTCGATCTCCTGCATCGACGGTTTGACCCTGACGCGGCATCGTCGGGCGGGCTGCCAGCGAGCTTCATGGCACCGCACGTCGTCGACGAGCTGATCGCCGGCGAGACGACGGAGGCGGCAGGCAAGCGCGCCCAGGTGCTCGCCGAGGCGGTCTGCACAGCGCCGGTCAGCCTGACCGACCGCAGCCGTATCGCGCTGGGCGAGACGCTGGAGCAGGTCTTCTACGTCAGCCTCGCCCCCGAGCAGACCTGGCTCGGCTGGCTGCTCCACATGATGCAGGCGCCACGCCCATTCACGGTAAGCGTGCATGTTCAGGCGACGGAGCGCTACCGCGAGCGGATGGCGCAGAAGCGCCGCTACAAGCGCATCCACGGCGTCAACCGCGGCGTCGAGCAGCGCGGCCGACCACTGGACCCCGACGCCAGGGTGCAGGAGGAGGAGGCGGCTGAACTCAACGCCGAGCTGGCGACGAGCGCAGGCGCGGGCATTTACCGAGTGAGCATCTACTGCTCCCTTCAGGAGCCCGGCGGCGACTCCGAGACGCTGAAGGAGCTGTGCCAAGCCACGGGCCGCGAGGTCACGATGGCCTGCGACGCGCGGATTCAACACGGCCTGTTCGCCCAACGGCGACTGTGGGAATCGACGCTGCCGCTAGGGCGTGACGTGGCGGCTCGCCGGCGCAAGTACATCAGCCGCAACGTCGGCGACACCTTCCCCTTGTGTGGAACCTCGTGCGGGAGCCCCGACGGCATCCCGCTCGGCTACGCCCTTCCGGGACGAACCCTGGAGCGGCTGGACCCGTTCGATCCTGCGCACCCAAATCATCTGCTGCTTATCAACGGGATGAGCGGCGCCGGCAAGACGATGGCCGCGATCATCCTCTTGATCCGCGCGCTCGCACAGGGCGCGACGGGCTTCATCATCGACCGCGCCGGCCACTTCGACTTTCTGTGCAGCTTGGTCCCCGGCGCCGCCTCGCTTGAGGTAGGCACCGGCGCGCACGCAATCAACTCGTGGGATGTCGAGGACCCGGCCGAGGTCAGCGCGGAAAAGGTCGACTACCTGCTCGCGCTGCACGCGCTCCTGCTCGGCGAGCATCACGCCGGCCGCGATAGCTACGGCCTCTCAGACCTTGAGGCCAACTTGCTCGGTCTTGCCATCGGCGAGGTCTACGCGCGATGTGCGTTGACCGGCGAGGAACCCCGCGAGCTGCTGCTGCAAGAGGAGCTTGAGCGCCGCTACCACCACGAACGCGACGAGGGGTCGGTCGGCATTGCCGAGAGCCTGCGCAATCTCTCGATGCGCCTGAACAACTACATCGGCGACGGTCCCTACGCCTACCTCGCCGACCGACCTACGACGATCCCGCGCGACGCACCGCTGGTCGTCTTCGACACGCGCTCGATCCCGGACGCAAAGGCCGCGGCGGCCTTGTTCGTAATCTGCGAGCACGTCAAGAGCCGCATCGCGCGCACCCGCCACGAGCACCTTGCCGGCAACAGCGTCAAGCACGCATGGGCGGGTCGGAGCTTCCTCGTCGTCGACGAGGCATGGAAGCTGATCGAGCGCCCCGCGACTGGCCGCTGGTTCAACGATTTTGTGCGCCGCTCGCGGCACTACGCGCTGTGGCTGATCGCAATCAGCCAGCAGCTCTCGGACTTCGACAACGAGCATGGAAAGGCCCTACTTGCCAACGCGGCGATGCGACTGTTCCTGCGCCAAGAGGCACGCGAGCTGGCCTATGCCCAACAGTCACTAAAGCTGACCCAGGAGGCGATCGACGCGATCTCGTCGCTGAAGACGGTCAGGGCCTCCTATTCGCTCGGCTACCTGATGAACGGGACGCGGGGCGAGGGAACCTTGCAGATCGGCGTCGGCACAATCGAGCGGTGGATCGCAAGCTCTGATCCCGCCCGCGATGAGCCTGTGCGCCAGCTCGCCAAGCGCGAGTCCGACGCCGACGAGCAGGACGGCTGGCCCGCGCTCGAACTGCTGATTGACGAGACCTGGCAGATGCACGCTGCCGCCGAGCTGGAGCTGGCCGCCTGATGCAAGCGCGCCTGGCGATAGCGCTGCTCAAAAACCGGCAGGTACAGACCGTCGTGCTCGTCGGCGTGTTGATGGTCGTGATGTTGCCGGTGATCGTGGCGGCCGGCGTGGCGGGTCTGTTCTCCCAAGAAGCCGAACGGGCGTGTTCGGGCGTGAGCGTCGGCGCGGTCAATCAGCCGGCAGGCGGTGGGCCGGCTGCTCAGGGGCTCTACGCGGCCCCGCTCGAACTTGCGCCGGACCGCTGGTATGAAGTCGGCGCGACCGAGTACGGCGGCCCCGGCGATCCGACCTCGGGCGATTACGGGGCGATCCCGAACCCCGGCGAGTCCTACTTGCCAGCGCACCCTCAGTCGTTCGCCGAGCTGTCGGTGCTCAACAGCAACCCAGCGAACACGGGTGGCTTCACGTTCGCCGACGCAAACGCGCTGAGCAACCTGCCCTACCTCAGCGGGATTCGAGTCGCCCACGCCGGCCGCGCAAGCCTGCTGCTCAAGCGCGACGTGGGCTACGGACAAGGCCCCGGCCAGTTCATCGGAAACGGCCAGCCCTATCGCCTCGATGTTTGGTGGCAGGCCGCCCGGCCGCTCGGGATCACCAAGAGCGCCGTGAAGATGCAGCTCGCACCGAGCACCGGCGCGGCGCCGACGCTCGACGCGATTCCGGCATCGAGCGAAGCGAGCGCAGCCAGCGAAGCGAGCGCGGCGTGCCCGGTAGGGGAAGCCACCGGGAGCATCCCCCTCCCGCTCACGCCGGGCACGCAGACGAAGATCCTGCCGAGCGGCCTGGCCGCCGCAGGCGAAAGCGCTCCATTGGCGGTGAAGCGCATGGTGGCCGCGGGGAACCGCCTGTTCGCCGCCGGCTACCTCTACGGCGGCGCGCACGGCACTCCGCTCAGCCAGCTTGAGCCCGCTTACGACTGCTCGTCTGCGGTCTCCTACGTGCTGCACGGCGGCGGTGCCTTCGGCGAATCCGCCGAGGACTCGACCGAACTTGAGTCCTACGGCGAACCTGGCCCCGGCCGCTACGTCTCGATCTACGCCAATGCTGGGCACGCCTTCATCTACATCGCAGGTCTGCGGCTCGACACGGTGGAAGCACCTGCATACGACAGCGGCCCGAACTCCGGCAAGCCCGGCCCGAAGTGGCGGGTGTCGGCTTCGGTCCCGAACTGGGCGAGCTGGGTCGTTCGACACCCCCGCGGCCTATGAGCACCGTCGGCTTCAGAGCACTGAGCGTCGCGTGCCTGCCGGTCGCGGTCGTCGTGCTCGTCGGATGCAGCAATCCCGACGCGCCCGGCGCAAGGCCGACGACGAGCTCGGCGACTTCATCACCCCAGAACGCCGGCGAGCTGCCCGCCCCGGCCCCGGCATCGCCCGCGTCCCAGGCGCCCGTCGACGTGCAGCTCACGCCGTCGGCTGCGCTCGCCGCGTTCAGCCGCCTGTACTCGAACTGGACCTACCGCACGCTGACCGACGATCAGCGCACGCTTGCGGCGATGTCGGTCGGCGCGGCGCGGCTGGCCGAGCAGCAAGCAGCAGCCTCAAGCCAGGCCGACACGACGATCGCTCGCGGGCACATCTGGAACAGCGGGCAGATCGTGAGCATCGCGAGCGACCGAACAAAGGGCGGCGCGTGGGCGATCGTCACACGCGAACAGACAGGCGGCTCGACGCAGTACGAAGGGCTACCCGGCTCCTACCACGTCACGATCGCACGGCTCGTCGGCGTGCCGGGCGGCTACGCGGTGAGCGAATGGCTGCCGCAGAACTGAGCCGCCGTCGACGCACGCGGCCTCGCTGGCTGCCGGCGGATGCGGGCAAAACCTGGCTTTACGCCTACGCAGGCGTGTGGGCGACGACGCTGACGACGGCAGCGGTTGTTGGGCTCGTCGGGCACCCGCTCGCGGCGCCGGCGCGGCGCCTGCTCGGGCTCACGTTGAGCGCGCAGCGCAACCCGCCCCCGCAGCTTGGGCACGTCCTAGCGCTGGCCGCCCACAACCTTCCGATCGCCTCTTGGCCGCTGCTTCTCGGCGTGCTCGGCGCTCACCACCATCGTGCGGCGAGGCACGTCGCGGACGGCGTGCTCCTAGCGTGCATCATTGCCAACACCGCGCCGGTCGGGGCCGCGCTCGGCGTATACGGGACCGCGCTGCTCCCCTTCGTTCCCCAGCTCCCGCTTGAGTGGGGCGCGCTCGCGCTCGGCGCGAGCGGATGGCTCGGACAGCGTCGCGCGGCGCTCACGGTTCAACAAGGGCTCGCCATCTTCGCGCTGATTGCCTCCGCGCTCCTGTGCGCCGCGATCGTGGAGACCGTCGCGGTGCCACACAGATGAGTCGGAGCGCGGGGTCCCCCGGCGTCATCTGGCCTCGCGCGGTCCACCAGGTATCACCGAGCACACGGCGCTTGAAACGAATGTGTCAAGTACAATGGCAGTCAGCAAAACAGTTCCAGATTGCTGGGACTTTCCGGCTGGGTCGGGATTGACCTGGAGACGCTGGATGGATGACGGAGAAGGCAAGGGAGGGGCTGGAAGCCCCGGCCAAGGACCGGGAGAGGTCATCGCGGTCGCAAACAAGGGGCGGCGCCGCTCGTTTGGACCGCAGCGAGTCGGCGAGATCCTCGGCGAATGGCAACAGGTAGAGCTTCGGATTGCCCGCGGATTTGCAGAGTGCCGCGATCTGAGCACGGAGCAGCTCGAGGACATCTACCAGGAAACTGCGCTCGCGCTCTACAGGCGCCCCTACGTCAGCGAAGAACATCTCCGAAACGCTCTGCGCGCCGGGATCAAGCAACGAGCGCTGCGCCTACACCGTGACGAAAGGCGCCACCACCAAATCCTCGTCCGCAGCGCGCCCGGCCTGCGCGTCATGGCCGAAGCCCAGGAGGGGCAACGAGCCCCCGAACCGGCGGTCATTGCCGACGAGGACCGCTCGATCGCCAGGGAGTTCTTGACAGAGCTAACGGAGGCCGAGCGGCGCGTGTTCGGTTGGCTCGTGGAGGGCCTGCAATACCGGGCCATCGCTAGCGCGGAGAACATCCCGATCAACGAAGCGCGGAACCTTGCGCGCGTCTGCGCGCGGAAGCGTGAGCGCTTTCAGTTGTTGTACGACACGGGCCGGCTGTGCGGATACCGGGCGCAGACGATCCACGCGCTTCAGAACGGCGAAAGCACGAGCGAGGAGCTTGCCGAGCGAGCTTTCGCTCACCTTGAGGGCTGCGTCCACTGCCGGCTAGAGCACAAGACCAACGCCAAGCGCCTGCGGCGCAGCTTCCGCGACACAGCCGCAGGGCTGCTGCCGCCCGTTCTCGTTGGTCATCTCGGGTGGCTCGAAAGCCTCGCCGTGCGCGCCCGGATGCTGCTGCACCGTCTTGGGATCGACAATGCACCGCTCGGCCAGGGAGGCGTGCGCGAACGCACCGTAGCTCTGCTGGTCGGGGGCGGTGCGGGAGCGAAGATCGTCGCCGGTGCCGTCACGGTCGGAGTGTTGGCAGGCGGCGCGGTCGCCACGCATGTTCTCGAACCGAGCGCACCGGCGAAGCACGGCCGGGCTGCGCACAGCGTCTCATCTCGGGCGCCCAGTTCACGAGCGGAGAGCGTTCCGCCGACTTTGGCTGTGCCGCGCACGAGTGCTCGCGCCAGCGTGAAGTCCTCGCTCCGTCACCGCGCCAGCACCCGGCACTCATCGAGCACGAGGCGCCAAGTTGCACGATCGAGCATTGACGGTCAGCGCGAACCGGGCGGCTTCGCCTACCTCGGCGTGCCTACGACTACGACGAGCGCACCGGCAGCGCGCGCGGCGAGCAGCGGCTCCGAAGACCAGCACGGCGGAGGTCAGTTCACCCCATGAGCGCGGTCGAGAAATTTGTTGGCCGGTTCGGGGCAGTCGGGGTCATAGACCCACGACGCCCCCGCAACACGGGCCTGAACAGGGAATGAACGCGATGAACAACAAGAGGGACGAGAAGCCGGGCCGAAGCCTGCTGAGGGCGCTCTTGCTGGCGGTGACGCTGGCCGTGATGGGTGGATGGTTGACCGCGAGCTACGCCCACGCGGGCAGTTGGATGGAGGTCTCGTGCGTGAACCCAGATCAGGGGGCGGCGCCGAGCGAAGGATGGTCGAGCTTCGCGGCGGGCGGCGGCTACGGCTCGAATGTCGGGACCGGGTGTGCGCCGGGGAGCCCCATGTACGCGGTCCTGAGCAGCGCGGCTGCCGTCGCCGTGGGGTCCAACGAGACCCTTCAATACAGCCCGCCGGCGGGATCGCGGCTGATCGGAGGGTCCGTCGATGTGAGCCTCTACGCCGACGGCGGCGGCTACAACGCCTCGGGAACCGCAGTCGCCTACTCCCCGGAATACGCCTACAACGGCTCGAACGTCTTCTTCCAATGCGCCAACGGGCTTACGCCCTGCGGGAACGGAACAAACGACTACGCGGGCGTGCTCGGGGTTCCAGGCAACCGTGGTGGCAACCTGTACCTCAGCGCTGGGTGCGGCGGTGCCGCGGGATACGCGTGCAACTCTGGCGGTAGTGAAGGCGCATGGTCGCTCGTGCGCCTCTGGTGGGCGAACCTGCTGCTGTCAAACGAAGCCACTCCGAGCGGAAGCGGCGTGGGCGGAACGCTGCTGAGCCCGAACGCCGAAGGAACAGCAGAACTCACGCTCACGGCAGCCGACGCTGGCGGCCCCGGCGTCTATCTCGTGGTCATCCAGATCGACGGCAAAACGGTCTACTCGGGTACGCCCAACAGCAACGGCGGAAAGTGCGTGGCGGTGGGCTCAAGCGGCGGCGCGCTGATGTTCGACTACAGCCAGCCGTGTCCTCCGAGCGAGTCGGTTGATCTGCCGATCAACACGACGAGCTTGCCCAATGGGCAGCACACGTTGAAGGTGCTCGTGCAGGACGCCGCGGGAAACTCGGCGGTCGTCTACGACGGCAGCATCTCGACCAAGCAGCCGGCTAGCGGCTCGCTCGGGGCGCAGCCGGGACCGGGCACTGGCGGCGCAGCGTCCGGCGGGGCGGGCTCACCGAACGGCACGACGGCGAGCCGGACGGCGACGCTGACGCTCGGCCTCAAACACAGGATCACGCGGACCTTCGCGCACCGGGCGCTGCGGGTGACGGGACGGCTGCTCGACACCCAGGGCCATCCGATCGCGGGCGCGAACCTAGACGTGCTTGAGCAGCTCACGGGCTCGCCGAGCGCGAAGGTCATCGCGCACACGCACACGAGCCCGAACGGGACTTTCATCGCCGCGGTGCCCGGTGGGCCGACGAGGACGATCGAGGTTGCCTATCGGGCGTTCTCAGCAGAAGCCGGGTATGCCGCCGAAGCGAAGATCGTCGAGAGGGTCGGTGCCGGCGTCAAGCTGACGATCGTCCCTCGCGCCACGGGCTCGGAAGGCGCGATCAGGCTGGCGGGCAAGGTGCTCGGCCCGGTGCCGACGGGCGGAGTCGTGGTCGAGCTACTTGTCCACTATCGAGGTCACTGGGAGCCATTTCGCGCTCCGCGCACCGACTCGCGTGGCCGGTTTCAGGTCGTCTACCAGTTCCAGGGGGGCCTCGGACGATTCCCGTTCAAGGCGATGGTCTTCGGCGGGCAAGGCAGCTTCCCGTTCACCGATGGAGAAAGCCGGACGGTCGATGTCACGACGCGCTGAGAGCATCCGTCGTCAGTTGGTCGTGCTGCCGATCGCGGGGGCCGCGGTGTGCGTTCTGCTTGTGCTGGCGATGCCAGCCGCGAGCGCGAGCGCGGGCACTTATCCGATGTCTCAGTGCTCAGCGGCGGTGCCGGCCGTCTCTCCAGGCTGGAGCACATTCGGGAACAACACAAATGCCAACACGGCGCTGTCTAACACCTGCTCGGCAGGCGGCAGCATTGGCGACTACGTTTTCACGAACGAACAGGCCGGCGTCGTCACCGAGAACGGAAGCAGCGGAAGCCAGGTTGGGCTACAGATCGCGGTTCCGGCGAGCGTGCCCGGAGTCACGATTCATTCGATCAAGGCCGACGTGGTGGCATCTTCGGTTACGGGCGATGACGCCTTCCTCGGGTTCGCCTCGGCCGGACAGTCGCTCCCCGGCGGCGTCGAGCTTCCCTACGGCGGCGGCAGTCCGTACACGACGAGCGAAAGCTGGACGCTCCCGCAGGGCGCCCGCGACTTCGAGGCGTACGTCAACTGCACCACTGACCGCAGCTCGACGAGCTGCGGCTTCGCCGACGCGAACGCCGTGCCGGCCCTCAACGCGATCACATTGAGCCTTGAAGACAGCACGCCGCCGAAGGTGGCGAGCGTGAGCGGCCCACTCGTTTCGGCCGCTACCTCTGGCGCCTCCGTGATGGGGTCACAGCCGATCAGCTTTACGGGCACCGACGTCGACAGCGGCGTGCGCGCGGCGACGTTGACGCTCAGCCCCTTGAGCGGCGGGACGGCCTACGTGCATACCTTCGACTTCTCGGGCGAATGCTCGTATGACTCTTGGAACGCCTGCGCACTCGCGCAGACGGTCAGCGGCTTCCCGCTCAACACGGACGCCCTGGCGAACGGCGCCTACGCTGTGAGTCTCGCGATCACCGATGCCGCGGGCAACGCGACCAACGACGCGCTCGGATCGGTGACAGTGAGCAATCCGAACGCTGTGGTCAGCTCGCTCGGAGCGCTTCCGGGAGTGGGAGCAGGGTCGCGCCTGGGCTTGACCGGCACCGGCAGCCCGAACGGTGCGCCCGCCAGCGACAGCGCTCACCTCCAGCTGGGCCTGCGCGCGTCCATCGCGCGCAGCTATAGCAAGCGAGCGCTACGGGTATCCGGACGGCTGCTGGGTGCCGACGGCCTGCCGATCACGGGTGCGACTCTCGACGTGTTGCAACGGAGCACGGGCTCGACGCTCGAACTGATCGGTCATGCTCGGACAGCAGCAAGCGGGACATTCGTCGCCGACGTGCAGGCGGGACCATCACGGATGGTCGAGATCGCCTACCGAGCGTTTTCCGGGGACAGCGTTTATGCCGCGACCGCCAGGCTTTACGAGTCGGTCCAGGCCGGCGTGCGGCTCACGGTGAGCCCACGCAGGACAGGCTCGGAAGGCACGATTGCGCTCAGCGGCCGAGTCTTCGGCCCGATTCCCCCGCAGGGCGTCGTGGTCGAGCTGCTCGTCCACTACCGGGGGCGCTGGGAGCCGTTCCGAAACCCACGCACAGACCGCCACGGCCGCTTCCGCGTCGCCTACCAATTCCAGGGCGGCGTCGGGCGCTTCCCGTTCCGCGCCTTGGTCTTCGGCAGCCAAGGCGGCTTCCCATTCACACCCGGAGAAAGCAGGACGGTCAATGTCACCACGCGCTGACCGCTGGACGAGTCGTTCGGGCGGCCGGGAACGTCGGTTCTGGCTCGGCGTCGCGGCGCTTGCACTCACGGCGGGGTTTGTCAGCTTCGGACTTGCCCCTAGCGCTCGGGCTGGGACCTATGTGATCTACAACTGTCCAGCGGCGGGGAATGGCGATCCCGGCCCGTGGGTGGTGTTTGGTGCTCCGCAGAGCTACGACGGGAGTTGTGCGGGCGGCGCTGGCGACTTCATCGGACCGGACGGGGGGAGCATGGCAGTGGGGCAGCTAGACGGCGTGCAGGTTGTCGCCCCGGCAGGTAGCGGGATCACAATCCGCGAGGCGAAGCTGTGGTGGTACGTGCCCCATCAGGTGTCGGGCGCGGACAACTTCGCCATCGCCGCGGACAACACGGGTGCGATCGAGGAAGCCGGTACGCCGTTGAATCAGGTCGGGACCCCGAGTGACTTCCTGCTCGCCTCGTCGACGACAGAGTTGACATTGGCCGACTACTGCTCGAACGACGACGCTGGGGCGCCCTGCGTATTTGGCGGCGGGGAGAACCCAAACCTGCAGCTGTACGGCTCGGAGCTAACTCTCAACGACACGACGCTTCCGGCCGGCACCGTGACGGGCGGGGCGCTCGCAAGCTCGGCCGCAGTCTCAGGGACGGCCTCACTCACCTATCAGGCGACCGATCCAAGCTCGGGTGTGCGGCTCGTGCAGCTCCGCGTCGACGGCGAACCCGCGGCGGAGAAGGACTACCTGACGAGCTGCTCCTACGCGACCTTCCAGGCGTGCCCGCCAAGCATCTCCGACACCGTGAACTGGAATAGCGCGACCGTAGCCAACGGTCAGCATCGCGTCGAACTCGTAGTCGAGAGCGCGGCGCAGAACACGAGCGTCATCTACAGCAGCGAGGTAACGGTCCAGAACGCCGCGAAGACGGCATCGTCGGGTGCCGTTCCCGGACCCGGCTCGCCGGTGGTCGGCGTTGGCAGCGCTAACGGAGTCGCAGCGAGCGAGACGGCAGAGCTGCGACTGGGGTTGCCGCGGGCGATCACTCGCTCCTACCCTCACCGGGCGATCACGGTCAGCGGGCGCCTGCTCGACGCTCAAGGCCATCCAATTGCACACGCCACCCTGGACATCGTGCAACAGATCGACGGCGGCGCGACTCAGACGGTTACCGGCCACCCGACGACTCTCGCCGATGGGACGTTCACTGCGCGTCTGCCGGCGGGACCGTCGCGGCTGATCGACGTTGGATATCGCGCGTACTCGCAGGACACGAACTACACAGCACAGGCGCAAATCAAAGAGACGGTCGCCGCTGGCGTGCGGCTGAGCATCAGCCCGACTCGCACGGGCTCGCAAGGGTCCATCGTGCTGTCGGGGAGAGTCGAGGGGCCAATACCGCGGCAGGGAACGATCGTGGATCTGCTCGTGCATTACCGCGGACGTTGGGAGCCGTTTAGGACGCCGCGCACCGACCGGCATGGTCGCTTCCGCGTGCTCTATCAGTTCCAGGGCGGGGTAGGGCGATTTCCGTTTCGAGCGGAAGTGCCTGGCGGTCAAGCAGGGTTCCCCTTTGGCGGCGGCAACAGTCGGGTGGTGAATGTCCGCACGAACTAACGCCCGCCGCCGAGCATTGGTAATCCCGTCGCGCCGGACGTGGATCTTCGCGGCGCTGCTCCTGCTGACGGCGCCGGCGACGGTGAGGGCCGAGACGGCGATCACCGCGCAGGCCGTCGCCGACAGCGGCGGCTTCCTTGCCTATGCTCCCCCGCCTGGACAACGTGCCGGCATGTGTCTCGTAGATACGGGCGTGAACCTGAACCCGGACACGGAAAGCGTTGTGGTGGAACGGGTGGCGCTCGATGGCGGCTCGGGCGGGGACGCATCGCCCAGTCTGCACGGGACCGTGCTCGCCATGATGGCCGGGGCAGCCGCTAACGGATGGGGCATGGTCGGCACGGCGCCGAACGCGATCCAGCTAGTTTCGGTTGACATCACCGAACCGGGGCAGACGACGTTCCCGTTTAGCGCATACGCGGCGGGGATCACGGCTTGCCTCCGTGTTCGGCAACAGCACAACGTGCGCGTTATCAACCTCTCGCTTGGAACCTCGGAATCTCCGTCAGGCGAAGGCTATGAAGCGTTGACCAACGCGATCGAACGTGCGACGCACTACGGGGTCTCCGTGGTCGCCGCGGCAGGGAACGACGATGGTGGTCCGGTGGAGTATCCGGCTGCGTACCCCGGAGTGTTGTCGGTTGGTGCGACCGACACGCAAGGCGGCGCTTTCTGCTCGTTCAGCAACCGGGGGGAAGGACTACGCCTGCTCGCGCCAGGCTGCGATCTCGACGGAGCCGAACCCGCGAGCGGCGCGGCAAACTTCAACTACTGGCAAGGCACAAGCGAGGCTTCGGCAATCGCAGCAGCGACGTTGGACGCGCTCTACTCCTATCAGCCAGGCTTGACATCGGAAGCGGGCGAGAAAGGTCTGACCGAAGCCGATAGCGGCGTCCTCAATATCGCGCAGAGCTTCCGCAACGCGGGGCTCGGAGCGGTCGTCTCAGCGGGCGAAGCCGCCGAGCCGGGCGCCCACGCCGGTTCGGCTGCGGGATCGTCTCCTCAGACGGTGGCACCATTGACGGCGATGACGCTCACCCGCCCATTCGCTCGGCCCCAAGCCCGACTGAGGCGGGTCAAGCACCGACTCGTCCTCTCGCTGCCCGAACGGCCCAAGGAAGCCGAGGCGCAGGTGCGCTACCTGGGCCACCGCAGACACTCGCGGCGGCTGAGCGTCCTGCGAACGCTCCACGGCGCTTTCACGAACCTGACGCTTCCAGTCTCCGGCGTCGCAGAGGTCTCGGTGCGCTACATCGACCCTTACGACGTCGAACGGGCGAGCCCGTGGACGACACTTCGGCTACCCACGTCCGGGCACACCGCGAGGAAGGCGCCCCGCGGACGATGAGAAGGTGGAGCGCGACGATGGGCACCATGCTCGCCGTGGTCGCCTCGTGCTCGGCCGCGAGTGCCTTGGCCGCGGGGAGCTATCAGGTGAGTGCGTGCAACTCCGCGCCCGAAGCGGCCAACAACTCGTGGATCTGGGCGACGAACGACCCCGCGCAGCCCTCTCATTACGCCGAGCACGCGAGCTGCCCGTACCGGCTGGGAGGCGCTGGCGGGACTGCCGATCAGGAGGGCGGGCTCTCGACCACCGACGCGCTCGGCCTCTCGAGCGGCGCGACGCCGGGCACTGGCGCGGGCTGGGCGTTTACCGCGCCTGCTGGAACGACGATTACGGGGATCGCCTACGAACGCTACATCGGCCATCAGCTCGACCCTTTCAATGACTGGTCGCCCGCCCTGCGCGCCGACGGAGTGATCGTGCCTGGGGAGACCTGCCTTGACTCGTCGCAGAACGGCGAGACCTGCGCCGTTGGAGGTCCGCCAGGGACGGGAGGCGGGCCGACGACCATCACCGGCCTTTCAGCGCACGAACTGTCACTCAGCATCGCTTGCCAGGCGCCCTCCGGTGATGAATGCGTTACAGGTGCCACGGAGCATCAGGCTTGGGCCGCGATGTATGGAGCGACCGTGACTCTCTCCGATCCCGCATCCCCGACGTTGAGCACACCGTCAGGAGCCCTGTGGGGATCAGGCGAAGCGGGCGGATTCCACAAAGGCACGGAGAGCGTGACCGTCGCCGCCGAAGATGTCGGGGCCGGAGTAGCCACCATCGTTCTCTCGGCAGACGGCCGGCCGATGGAGACGCACGCGGCGGCGTGCAACTTCACGTTCGCGCAGCCGTGTCTGTCATCGACGGGCATGCAGACACTCACCCTTCCGACGACGCAGCTCGCAGACGGCCACCATACGCTCACCCTTGTCGCAACCGACGCCGCTGGCAATCAATCGACCATCGCGTCGCACGAAATCACTGTCGAGAACAGCGCGCCGGGAGCACCTGTCGGCCTGTCGGCGACCCCGACACAGGCGGGCGGCTCGACATTCTCCGTCACTTGGAGCAACCCACAGGGGCAGCTCGCGCCGATCACCGGCGCGCTCTATCAAGTCTGCCCTGCGGCGGGATCGGGATCGTGCAGCGCGGCCGGTGGAGCGCCGGCAGCCGGGCCGGCCATCGTGACGGTGCCCGGCCCTGGAGGCTGGAGCATCGCGGTATGGCTGAGCAACGCTGCGGGCAACGCGAATCCAGCCAATGCGGCACGCACGAACGTAGTAGTGCCGCCCTCACAGAGCGGGGGGCCGGGGTCAGGTCACGGTGCCGCGAAGGTTCACGTTTCCGAGACTCTGCGTCGGCGCGAGCTGGTCGTGCATGTCACCGGACCAGCCAGCGGACGGGTCCGGGTGGGCTTCACCGGCAGACTGAAGCGCCGGATCGTTGCTTCCGCTGCCAAGACTCTTTCGCTCAAGCGAGGGCGGCTGACGGTGATGTTCAAGCTCGGACCTCGGACTGCCGCACACGCCCTAATCCTCGTGAGCGCAAAGCTCGATCACGAGACCGCCGTGACGAGTACCCTGGCCCGGCATCGCCACAGCTCCCGCTAGCTACAGGGTGGCCCGAGAACGACTTAGCCCCGGCGACGTGACCGAAGTCAGCGGTCCACCGGGGCTTTCCAACAGCGATTATAACTCGCCGCTCGATGGATCGCAATGACCGCTGAGCTGCGAGAACCGGATGATGGGCCGTGGCTTGAGCGATGGCTGAGCGCCCCTCGCCTGGAGCGCTACCTTCAGGCGACCGGGGGCGATCGTGAGCGCGCCCTGCGCCTCTACGACTGGAACGGCCGGATCAGCGCCGCAGTTTTGCGCGACCTTGCACACTTCGAGGTGGCGGTGCGCAACGCCTACGACGCGGCTCTCGTCGGTGCAGCGGCGGGGGGACGCGTTCACTGGACATTCGCCTCGACGGTTGTCTTCCCGCCGATCTATCGAACGAAGCGACTGCGCGAGGGGTCGACGCAGCGGGCCGACATCAACCGTAAGCCGCGAGAAATCCTCGATGCAGCCGTGCTAGCGGCGGGCGGAAGCTCCGCTTCTCCAGGCAAGGTCATCGCCAACCTCTCGTTCGGCTTCTGGCGCTACCTCTCCTCAAAGGCCCACGAGAAGACCCTGTGGGTTCCGTACTTGCACACGGCGTTCACGGCAAAGACCAACCGAGTCGATGTCGACGCACGGATCGGACGCCTTCACGGCCTGCGCAATCGCGTCGCCCACCACGAGCCGCTTCTGAGCAGCAACATCGCCGGCAGCCTTGAAGACCTCCTTTGGGTCGCCGAGCGCGTCGACCCGTCGATCGCCCGCTACATAGCTGCGAGCAGCGACGTGCGAGCGCTCGACGGCACCCGACCCTGAGCAGCGAGCGGCGGCTACGCCGCGAACAGCTCCAGCTGCTCCGTGTCGCCTAGTGGCTGGATTGGCACCACGGGCGTGCGACGCGGCGTGAGCGGAACTACATTCGCGGTGGTCTCCCACGCGGCGCGCAGCTCCGCCTCGGCGATCTCCTCGCCCGTCAGCGGCACGCCCTTGGCCTGGAGTTCCTTGAGCACCTGCTCCAGCGAGATCGGCTCCTCGCGCTCGTCCATGAGCTGCCCGTCGAGCGCGAGGTCGGCAGCCGCGGCCTTGGCCGAGAGCAGCGCCCACTTCCTCTCATCGAGCGAGCCCTTCGTGAGCATCACGTAGACGGTGACGGGCTTGCGACTGCTGAGCCTGTGGGCGCGAGCGATGAACTGATCGAACATCTCGTAGCTGAACACGAGCCCGTCGACCACTACGACCGACGCCGTGTCGAGGTTGTGCCCGAGCCGGATCGCCGGGATGCCGCAGAGCAGCACCTGCATGTCGCCGTGGCGGAAGTCGCGCATCACGGCAGCTCGCTTTCTCGGATTGACCGTGGCGGCCTTGCCGTCGCGTTCCTCGACGATGTGCCCGGCGCGCACTCCCTTTTCCTTGAGGCGGTCGCAGAGCCAGCGGCCGGTCTCGATCAGATCAGAGCCGACGAGGATCTTCTCGCCGGCCTGGACGTGCTGGAGGATCAGCTCCAGCGTCTTCATGTTCTTCGGCGTCCAGTTGGAGTGCTCAAGGCCCTCAAGCCCGGGCCAGCCGCGATCTGTCGCTGCCTCGGGGACGGTCGTGGCGTACTCGAGCTTGGTGAGCTGACCGCAGGCGGCGGCGAACCGCTCGATCTGACCGCTCTCGACGAGCGCATGGTCGGGGTACTTCCAAGTGAAGAACTGGGCGAACGTGCTCTTGCTGAGCCAGTGCTTGTAGAGCTCGTGCTGCGCGACGCCCATCGGCGCGTAGACGGTCTTCATCGTGCAGGGGACGATCGGCTCGCCGAAGTCCCGCTTGCGCCTGCGGATCATCGCGGCGGCGCTGAGTCGCCAAAAGCGGCTGACGTTGGTGATCTGCGGGAGCACCTTGCGCTTCTCGCGGCGGTGCTGGGTGGCCGAGCCTCGGCGGCCGTAGGTGTACTCGATGACGCAGAAGTCGGCCTCGAATGCCGCGAGCCCGCCGTGGTAGCTGTAGGGGAAGCGCAGGCTGGAGTCGCCGAGGCACCACCACATCAGCCAGAAGATTTGGTTGACGTAGTTGGAGATCGGCGTACCGGTGGCCAGTAGCTTGTTCCGCGCCTGGAGGCCGCGGATCGCCTTGCTGCGCTGCGAGTCATCGCCCTTGATGAGCGTGCCCTCGTCGATGCAGATCACGCCGTCGCAGAAGGCGCCGGCGAGATGGTGAGCTGCACTCTTGACGCGCAGGCTCTTGTGGACATAGGCGCAGGTGCGGGTGCGCTCCTCGCCTCTGACCTCCTCGGTGTGGACCGTCGAGCACACGAGCGGGCTGTGCTTCTGCCAGCCATCATCGCGCGAGGCTTGGCAGACCGGGCAGAATTCAGTCGAGTCGAGCACGACGCGCTCGCCCTCGGCTTCGTGGACGGGTACGGCCTGGACGGGCAGGGCCTCGTTCTTGACGCCCAGCAGCGACAGCACCTCGTAGTGGGTGATGTACCAGCCGTCGCCGCCTGCCCGAAGGTGCCTGGCGACGCGCCGGGCGTGCGAAGGCGTAGTGATGTGCTCGACGGTGATCCCGAGCTTGTCGGAGATGTCCTGGCGGTACTGCGGGATCAGGTCTTGGGGGACGATGAACAGGACTTGGTTTCGCGCGCCGTTGCGAACGGCGCCGAGCGCGTAACCGGCAGCGCCGAGCGTCTTGCCGCCGCCTTGCTCCCAGCTGAGGATGAACCCGCCGCCGTCGCGGGTCTTGGTCAGCGCGCGCGCCAAGTCCTCACGCTGGAAGTGCTTCCACGCGAAGTTGGCGTCCTTGCTGTTGGCGCGGCCGGCTGCCGCGATCTCGTCGAGTAGCTGGCGCTGCCGCTCGACCTCCTGGGGGAAGCGCGTGGCGATGTCGCCTGGGTTGGGGATCTCGAAGTGGTCGAGGAGGTACTGGATGTCCTCGGTCGACTCGCAGAACTCGTGGTCGGCGACCGTGATGACGAGAACCTTTGCCTCCTCCTCGTACTTGCGCACAACGGGCTCGCCTTGCTTGTTGCGCGTGACCTTCTCGCCGTGCGTGACGTTGATGCGGGAGTCGGTTCGCAGCGGGTAGCGTGTGCCCTCCTGAAAGCCCCGCTCGGGGTCCGAGCGCATGCAGAGGATCGAGTCCAGGTCGGTGAGGTAGCCGAGCCGCATCTGCGGGCGGACCTCGTAGAGCGGGATTACCTCGCGCTCGGCCGCAGAGGCGACGTGCGCAACCGCCTCGCGCACGGCAGGCGCGATCGTCAGGTCGCACTCCTGCTCCAGTTCGCCGAGCAGTCGCCAGTCCAGCGCATTGAGCGCGAAGTGTCCGACCGGCTGGTTGTGCAGCGTCTCGACGAGCTTTAGGCGCCCGGCCTTGGCGAGCGCCTGGCGCACGAATGGACCGGGCCGAATCGCAAGACGTTCCCGTGCGCGCAGTTCAACGGAGTAAGTGGGGCGACTGCTCGCCTCGTCGCGGCGGCGGCGCTCAAGCTCGCGTGCGACGACGCGCCACGGCTCCTTCGGACCCGCCTGGTGATGGGAGAACGAGCCGACGTAGTAGTGGCCGGCGTCGGACAGGGCGCGCTTGATTTCGTGGCTGAGCGCGCGCTCGGCGAGTTCTTCCTTGGAAGCGTCGGCCTGCACGAGCAGCCCGCTGTCGTCGCTGCGGTCCTCCGCCCGGACGAAGAACGCAATCACGCATGGCAGAGCTGTGTCGTCGAACAGGTCTTCGCACTCGACCGTGGCGAACACGCCTGCCGCGTCCTCGCGTGAGAGCACCTCGCGGCGGAAGCGGTCGCGCCCGGAGATGAACGCGCCGACGCCCTCCGGTGCCAGCAGAGCGAGGCTCATGCGCCACACCGCCACGGTGCTGTTCTCCGACTGTCCGGCGCCGTCCGTCCAGTTCAGTCCGAACGGAGGGTTGGCGACGATCTGTGGGAACTGCACGCCGAGCTTGCGCAGCATCGGAAAGACGCGCTGCACATCGCCGGTGATCGAGTGATAGTCCCCGACCTTGACTTGATCGCCGTCGATCTCTACGCCGAAACGCTGGTCGCTCGCCCACGGTGCCAACAGCGCGCCGTTGCCTGCCGTGGGGTCGAGCACCGGCAGACGACCCAGCGGGTCCAGCGTCTGCTTGATGAACTCCGCCGCCTCGGGCGGCGTGTAGAACTGCTGGAGTCCGCGCGTCTGCCCGAAGTGAGTCGTTCCGAGCACGCTGCGCGAGGAATCGAGCGCTTCGTCGGTAAGCGCTCCGCCCACCAACCTGCCGCCCTTGCCGCCTTCGACGGGTTCTGGGACCGCAACCGCTGAAGCCATGAGGCCGTCCTTTCGCAATGGCCCCACCCCGTGTGAGGCCGATGCCGACCGCGCGGCACGCCCACAGGGCGTGCGACAATCGCGCAGGCATGGCCGCACGCGGGGTTGCGGCTCCCGCGCTTTCAGCTCGTAGACGGCGACTTGCTACGGCGGCGCGACGAGTGCTGACGCTGGAGCGCTCGTCGAGTTTCGGGTCAGCTCGTCGGTGTCTCTACGGCCGCAAGGTGCCGGTCTGAGACTCCAGGCTCGTCCGCTAGGACCGCGCCGCCCGAGGCTGGCAGTGGCAAGTGTCCCTCGGCGAAGATGCGCTCGACCTCGCGCAGCCACTTCGCCGGTATCTCCTCCTCCAGCCGCTCGAGGAGCGATGCCGTCGAGCCGGAGCGGATCGGCTTGACGTTCTCGGGCAGGGCGTTTGGTTCCATCGCTCGCGTGATCTGGTTGGCAAGCTCCGGCCGAGGGGCATACGCCATGTACTGTTCGGTGGTGGTCAAGCGGGCATGGCGCATTAGCGCTTGGATCGTCCGCACGTCGACGCCTCGTGCGGCGAGCCGCGTCCCGAAAGAGTGGCGCAGGTTGTACATCTTGATCGGCTTGAGACCGGCGGCTTCTCGCGCGAGCTTGAACGCCTTGCGTAGCGGCTTGTCGCGGACGGGCCGGTCGGGCTCAACCTCGCTGACGAACACGTAATCGGCATCGCCCGTTGCGTAGCCGCGCTTCTTCAGGTGGGCCAGTGCGCGAGCCAGGCGCGGAGTCATGGGAATTGCCTCGCACTCGGGTGTCTTTGGGGTGTCGAGCCGGTCTCGCACCCAGTTGTCGTATGGGCGCAGAACGAGCGCCTCGGAGTCCACCGCGCCCCACTTCAGACCCAGCGCCTCGCCAGATAGACGAAGGCCGGCGTGCGCCCCGCACAGCCAGAACGCTTCCTCGAAGGTGCTGGGCGCGTGCTTGAGCAGCAGGGCAATCTCCTCGGGGTCGTAGAAGTCGTCGCGGCGAAGGACCCGTTCGCGCTCCTGGCGCTTGCTGCGTCGCTTGACTTCCACCAGCGGATTCGCGGGCATCCAACGCTGCCGCACGGCGTAGTTGAAGCATGCAGAGAACACGTCTCGACACTCGTTGCGCGTCTGCGCAGCGGCGGGTGCCACGAGCATCCAAAGCTGCTTCTTGCGGCGCTCGATGATCCAGCCTTCGGCTTCGAGGGCCTTTGTCTGTGCGTAGGTGACGGTTTTCGCGCGCTGCGCGTTCAGCGGAATGACGCGATAGGTGCCGCGGCGGACGTGCTTCCAGTTGCCGGGTAGCTCATCTGCGACCTGCACGGCCTCGGACTTCGTCGCAACCTCGACGGGCACGCTGTCCTTGGGCTGGCCAGTCCATCGTTGGACCTCCATGAGCTGCACGTCCTTGCCTTCGGCTCGCGCCTTCTCGGCGGTTTTCTCGCTCACGACTTTGTACGACTTGAAGTCGTCGAAGTAGGGGCGTAGCCGCCCGTCAGCGAAGTCTTGAACGGGGGTCTTCGCTCCGAGATCGCGGTAGAGCCGCTCGAACATGATCTCGTAGCCGTCGAGCGTCGTGCGCTTGAGGTCCTTGTCGCGTGCGCGCTCGGCGACCCAGCCCTGCGTCACGTCGAACAGCGTGGCGACCTGAGTGGCCTCGTCCTCGGGCTCGGTCGGGCGGCGCAGCTCGTCCAAGATCCCGGCCAGGAGCTGCTCGGCATCTTTGGGCGTGAGATGTTCGGGCGTGGGGCGGGGGCCGTCGCCGGCTCGCCAGATGATCGCGCCGCGGGGGGTGCGACGACCGGAGTCGCGCACATGGGCGGGGCCGAGGCATCTGGCTCTGCGCACGCCGTCAGCGTCGCGCCAGAAGGCGCGGTAGACACGCTGCTGGCTGCGGCCTTCCTGCGTGACTTGAAGATGCCCCGTGGGGCGAGTGTTTTTGCTCATGCTGCCTATGACCTCCTGTGACTCGAACCGGCCAACGAGTTGCATAGGAGGAGGTGACGATCGTTCCCCAGCCGTTCCCGAGAGGGCGCAGCGGGGCGGCGACAAGGCCCGGAAACGCGGGCTAAGAGCGCCTAAACAGGGCCAAACAGAGCGGAAACCTCCGACTCATAATCGGTAGGTCCCTGGTTCGAGTCCAGGCGGGCCCATGGCTGGATCGCGCATTGTAGAGCCAAGTATCTGGTGTTGGACGCACGGTCGTTCGGCCAGCGGCCTGCTGTACAAGCGTGCTGTCTGCCGATTTCTGCCGTTTCGACGTGTCGAGTGCGTTGACCGCTGGCCGCCACAGCTTGGTTCGTTTCGGGGGCGATTTCTCCAGCCGAGGCAAGGGTCACACTCACGGCAATGGACCCGCTAGCTCCATTCTCGAACGACGAGCCGTGCTGGTGCGGATCGCAGAGGTCATACGGGACCTGTCACGGCCGCGCGATTACCAGCGAGCCCGGCGCACCGATTCCTGCCGACGAGGCCGACCGCATCTACATCGCGCCGCGGACGAGCCTCACGACGCAGGTGGTCGAATCCATGGCACATCAGGCTCGCGGCGTCCCGGTTCGTATGCCGCCACCAGAACCCGTCCAAGTGCCGCAGCGCGTCCACCCAGTGGCGGTGCGATTGGCCGAGCTGCCCAGGAGGCAACCGACTGTCGATCAGCGTGAGATCGGCAGGTTGCGGTTCGAGATGCTGGATGGGCTGGGACTTGGTGACCCGGACAGCCTGTCGGCCCGAGTCGCGGGAATCTCGACCGCGGACCTCGAGAGTCTGGCTTATGGAGTGCTCGACCTCGCCAAGGCTTCGGTAGACCGCCTCCTTGAGGACTCCTCCAGCGCAACACCGTCAGTCGTCCTGTGGGCAGAACATGACGCTGTAGCTGAGGTACTTGGTCGAACCCTGCTGTGGGCTGACCACTATCTCGTGCGAGATCCGCTGGCGGACGCGCTCCTGACGTCCCGATTGCGATCACATGACATCGAGCAGGGCATCCGAAAGCTGCTCGATGTGAGGTCGCTCACCGAACTGGGAGTCGTTGTCCCCGTGCCTTCTGACCTAGCGACGACCGTGAGCGCGACCCCGACGCATGATGCCACCGAGGCCGACTTGCGTCACGTAGATCTCGTGTCTTGGGTCGATCAGCAGTTGATGGTCGAGGGTCCCACAGCACGTGAGGCGCTCATCATTAGTGCTCGCGATGACCTCCCGCTGGGCGGCGATCGGCTCTACTTTCATGCTCATATTGGCCCCGAGTCGCTTGACGAGGAGTCCCACACGCTCCACACGCGGCTCCTTGGTGATTACCGCCCAGGCTTCGACTATGGACCTTGGATCGCACAGAGCCGCCAGCAGGTAGTTGCCGATCTCATCCAAGCGACAAACCGGTCCATCTCAGTGGCGGAGACGTTCGGGGGACACGCCGTCACTCGTGCTCCATTCCGTGCGCGACTCCTCCAGCAGAAAAACGTGGAGCAAGACCCCACGTCAGCCTTGGTGTGGGCTGAGGTCCCTTGGCTACCTGAGGCATCACCGCATCAGCTTGCGCAGATCGCGGCTGAGGATGATGCCGTCGAGGCACTGCGCGCCCGCGCGCGCCGAGCCTTTGGTCGAGCGGGCGGTGGCGATCTGGCGACGGTCGCTGAGAGCCTGGCTGGGGAGCTTGAGGAGGCAGCACGCCAGCTCGAGGGCGAGATGAGGAACACCCGGAGCTGGGCGTTGCTCCGCCCCGCGCCGCTTCTGGCGCTCTCAGTGGGCCTCGGGGTTACGATTGGCCCGGTCGGAGCTATCAGTGCTCTCGCCGGCGCGGTCGCCGCGACACTTCCCGCCGTCGGCGGTATCCGACAGCAACGCAAACACCCGGCGTACGCACTCGTCATGGCAAAACGGGGGAATGAGAGCGCCTAGTTGCGCGCCCTCGACTAGCCTGCTCCCGAGCGCCGGGACTACTCTCTGTTGTCGAGCGACATCAGCCCGCGCAAGCGCAAACCTCTACGAGGAAGCAGCCAACACGCCGATCCGGCACTCTTCGGCTATGCGGGCAGCAACATCTAAGTTCATCGACATCGGCTTGGCCCACCTCGGACGGTTCGCGTTCTTCACGAGAGACAATCCCTTCCTTTCGTCTACGGCAGCACTCGAGTTGCCCCCCGCTCGGCGTCGACTGATCGGCGCACTGCTCGAGGGTGATACCTCGGTGACGACCTGGCTCGGCACGGCAGAGGGTCGACAAATGATCAACCGAGTCCGGATCGGGTGCGTCCCCCGAGACCTTCAGCTCGTCACCCAAGACGGTGTCCCGTCAGTCGGCGTCGAGAGCGTGCACGCGTTCCTTCAAGCCCCTCTGTTCTGGTGGTTGGTTTCAATTCTCTGGACAATTAGCGCTGGCCGCCGACTCGACTCTGCGCTCGGCGACCACGTGACCGGTTATCGTCTCGCTACTCGCTTCGTTGCTGATCCGGGCAGCCACGGGGTGATGTTTCGGTCGCGCACGCAGACGTACGCGAAGTGGAAGCGATTCCCGTCGACCGTCGCCGACGAGTATCGAGGAGATACCTTTGTAGCTACCACCGTCGATATCCGCAACTTCTATTACTCAATCGCAGTGCTCCCCAGTACGGTCATTTCTACATTCACGGCCTCTGCTGGCCTCGACCTCAAGTTGCCACGCTCGGCTATCGTTCTCACTGAACTTCTCGACGCGCTCCACATCGCGTACGCCAGCGCGTGCAAACAAGCAGAACCTCGCCGACCGGCTAAAAGCGCTACCGCCCCCCTTCCCGTCGGACCGCCGTCTTCACAGGTGCTAGCCAACCTCGTCATGTCGATAGCGGCAGCCGACCTTCTTGAGAAACCCCATGTCACGGCTGTCTCAACCTACGCGGACGACCTTATTCTCGTCTCCAGCCTCTTCCCCGAGGTCCGCGAGAATGCGACTGAATATCTATCGCGTATAGACATCATCGACGAGAACAAGTACCTCGTCGCGCCGACGGTGGCACCTCTCGCGTCACTCGACGTAGGACTAGAGAAGAGTAGTACGGTTTTCGTCCGCGCAGTTGAAAAATCCGAGGAGGGGCCGGAACCGGACCCTGACGAGCTGGAGGCGCTCGATCCGTACATCGATGGTGAGCCGAGTCCGGAGTGGGGCGGGGGCTTGCTGACGGTTCTTCGCGCTCCATACAAACGCGATCGTCTGCCGAAGGCGCTTGTCTCGGAAATACGGCGGCTGGTGGATGAAATACGCGTCGGCCTTGATAAAGACGAGGCGACCATCAAGGTGCGATCAATCGTCGACGAGATCGACAGTGCTCTTTTCCTGGCTGTGCGTCCATACTGGTCCGATCTGCTCGTAGCAGCTGTTGCCGCGCTCGGCGTCGACGCCGTGAAGCTGATGACCGATCAGTTTGATCAGGTGGTTGAGTCTCTCGAACCACCTCCGGAAGCCACCGACGCGACGGTTGCGGCTCTATACTTTGGTCTGAGGGCCTCGTGGATTCACGCCCTATCCCAAGCTGTCTCCGTGGCTCTTGGGCGAGCCGAACGAGACGCACTGGTAGAGGAGCGGCCAGAGCTAGTGTCCGGTGGCCGTATCGGAGATATGTCAACCGGTAGTGTAATGGAATACGCCAATCGACTCCGTGCACGGCGCCTTGTGGCACCAGCATTTGTGGCCACGCCACTTGCGGAGTTTACTGACTGGCCCGGCTCCTTGATAGGTGAGTGTGCCGCAGAGTCCTTTCTAGCGTGGTGTCTCGAGGCAGGTGCGAGTAGAACCCGCTCAATGCTAACGAAGCATGTGAAGCGCGCGGTTCGCTTTGTGCCTCTCCATGAAGCCTGTCTCGCCGTGCACATTTGGGCTGATCCAGGGAGCGAGCAATGGTTCGGCCGCGTGCGGACAGTGTTGTCTGCACAGCCGCTGATTAATGGCGATACGCTTGCGAGTCTATTGTCCAGTGCCCAGGAAGCATTGGAGCCTGGTGGCAGCGCGATTCCAGAGTCGGAGGAGCAGAGGAAGCGACTGCTGCTCCGATTCGCGATCCCGAGCATGATGGTCTCGGGGCATCAGCTCCGAGTGCAAGTCGACGAAGATCGAGTGGCGTATGGCCGAATTGCGCAGATGTCGCGCCGGGCGACAATGCGCGTAGTGCTGAGCGCGATCAATCGTAAAGCCGACGTCCTGGTGCTTCCAGAGTGGTCAGTGCTTCCAGAGCTGCTCCCATGGATCATGCAGCGGGCCGCCAAAGGTCAGCTCCTCACGATCGTCGGGCAAGCCCCCATCGTTAGGGCCGGGGTGTATTCAAATCTACTTTGGACGGGCATTCCGCTACGCGATGAGCTTGGTCGAGAGGCGTGCCTAGTGCCGCCTCCTAGGGCAAAGAGCTACCTTAGCCCTGATGAGCGCGAAATACTCGCGACCGAGGGAGTTGTGCCGGCCGCTGCGAGCAGGACGGTGCCTGTCTATCGGTGGAGGGGGTTTACACTGGCGTCGCTTATCTGTTTCGAGTTCGCGGATATTGCCATCCGGGACTCGCTTCGGACCGCTGCTGACCTGCTAACGGTCTCGTCGTGGAATCGGGACTGGAGATACTTTGATGCGATTCAGGAAGCGACAACTCGCGATAACTATTGTCTGACGGTATGTGTCAACACGGGGAGCTACCCTGGTACTCGCATAATGCGCCCGACCTCGAGCGCCAAGTCCGTCGTCGCAGCGGTTCAGGGGTCCGAGGACCCGACAGTGGTCACGCGGTTGGTGGATCTGACGCCAATTGTTGCGGCGAGAGTTCGAGGAATGCGCCCCGACGACTTCTTCGACCATGAGCCGGCAGATGACGCAACCCTGGGTGACTATAAGCCGATGCCGCCGGCTTGGAGCTGAGGTTGAAGAAGTCTGATCGTCTGCTGCGGCGGTCCGATTCAGGCGGTTCCGTCGATGATAGATCGAAGGCGAGTCTTCTCGTCTTCGTCACGGCGCATCGACTGCCGGTAGACCCGCAACGCGAGCGCCGGGTCCGAGTGCCCCATCTCGTCCATGATGACCCCGGGGTCCTCGCCCACTGCATACAGGACGCTCGCGAACGTCCGTCGAAGGGAGTGCGGCGTGAGCCCGTCAGGCAGAGGCGGTCGGCCTTGCTTGATGCAGTCCTCGCTCGCGCGCTTGACCGCGGCCTTGAGAACGCGCGAGCGGATGTTGTCTCCGCTCGGCCTCTTCCCGGCTCGCGTCTGGAACACGAACGCATCGGGTGAGGGATGGATGAGGCGTGCGCGCACGCCCGTCAGCTCCTCGTTGAGGGCTCCGCGAATCTTGATCCGCCTTCTACCCGCGTCGGTCTTCGACTCACCCACCTGCAGCCAACCCCCGGCCAGGTCCACGTCCCGCCAGCGGAGGGCACACAGCTCGCTGATCCGCAATCCGGCGAAGGTGAGCGTGGCGAGGATCGCCCGGCGCTCCACATGCTGACGGTCCATGCGGGCCTCGCGGTCGAGTTCTCCCGCCGCGCTCATGAGAGCCTCAATCTGCTCGGCCGTCTCCAAGTACGTGCGACGCGGCGCTCGCTCACGAACCTTCCGGCCACGACCGCGCGCGGGGTTCCGGCCGATCAGATCCCGGTCGGCGGCTGCCTCGAGGATCATCCCGAGCAGCGTGATCGTCGCGTTGATCGATCTCGGTGAGAGCGGCCTCGGCTTCTCGGCCAGCTTCGCGGCCGCATAACTCTCGACATCGGCAACCGTGATCTCGTTCAGCCGCCGTTCGCCGAAGAACGGCAGCAGGTGGAACTCCAGCTTCCAGCGGTAGTCGTGCTGGGTCTTCATTGCCCACTGAGCCTCCCGGAGGACCCACCACTGCTCGGCGAAGGCGTGGAACGTCGGGGTCGGCTCGACATCGGCGGGCGGCTCGACGGCCCGCGGTGGTCGCCACGTCCCCCGCTCCACATCGGCCATCGTGTGGCGTAGGGCCTGCTCGGCCTCCGCGGCCGATACGGCGCCAAGGGAGACGTATCGGCGCTTGCCATACGCCGTGAACCGCAGCGCTCGATACGTGCGCCCTCCTGTGCCGTGGTGTTCGACCACTTTGCCCGTGGCCTGGCGCGACATCAGTCGCCCTCCGGTTGCTGGAGGGCGTTGCTTGCGAGGAAGTCCTCGATCTCGCGGACGGCTCGTCGGGAGCGCTCGCGCTGGCGCTCGGCGCCCTCGAAGCCGGGGTCGACGTCCATGTAGTCGCGCTCGATGTCGAGCAGGCCCGTGATTGCCGCCAGGAGTGTTGAGCGGTGGCAGTCGAGGTCGATCTCCACTGGCTCGGGGTTTTCCGTCTCGCCCCAGCCGATTGCGTCGAGAAGCGCGCGTACGGCGTCGAGCTGCCGTAGCGGCTCACCGAACCGCTCGGGATACGCTTCGCGGTCCGGCAGCGTGCTGAGCTCGTCGATCTCTGAGCCTGCTTGACCCAGCTCGCCGTGCAGTCCGCAGCGCACATGCCCCACGATCACGGCGGGGATGGTCAGGGTGGTGCTCATCTTCGGTTCCTCCTGTGGGTTGGAGGCTCCGGGAGACGGCTTTGGCGAGGAAGGCACCCAGTCCGGCTCGGTAGGCTGCCTATGCGCCGGGAGCTCAACCTCTCGGTGCCACGCCGGGGGCGGTTCCAGCCGCGCCCCGGCACTATTTTTGGATTGTGAGAGCATAGCGGATTTAGGCCAAAACAACCCTGGTGCTTTGTGTCTCGCCACGCGAGCGTTCCGCCGGTGACCCGTGCAGCCGATCCTTCCGTCGCCGAGCAGGACCACCTCCTCCTCGGCCGAGCGCTGCGCGCACTTCGTCACGAGGCGGGGATGACCCAGGAACAGGTCGCCGAGCAGCTTGGTGGCGATGCCACGCTCGTGTCCCGGATCGAGCGGGGCAAGCGGGGCGTGCGCTGGCACACGCTCCAGCGCTTCCTGCGCGTGCTGGGGGCCGACCTCCACGACCTGGCTCGCGCGGTCGACGAGGCTGGCCGTTCATGAACCGATCAGGCGGTATCGCGGGTCGCCGCTCGCGGGCTTGCTCATCGTCTACGGGCCTTCACGGTGAGCACCCGCCCGACCGGGGGCCGACGTGTCGACGGCGGCAGCTTGCGAGACGAGGAGCTTCGAGGACTGGCGGCGCCAGACGCCAACGGTTCGTAACGTTCCTGCCCGAGCGCTGCACGCGCGACCTCCACGTCGAAGCGCAGCCGGGGCTTCGAGCCGGTGCCCAGCCTGACGGCTCCCAGCTCGTCGCGATGCTGGTAGACCCAGGAACGCGTGATGCCCAGCTCGGCGGCGAGCGTGGCAGCATCCACGAGGCGCCCGACGTTCGGCGCGGCGCCGTTGCGCATGAGCTGGACCACCCGCAACGCGACGGCCTCGACCCAGGCGGCATCAATGGGGCTGACCGGGCTCAGCGGGGGTGAAGGGCGTACCTGTCCCTGTCTCATACCCCTTAATGACCATCAGCAGGCCGGAACGGCCAACGAATCTCAGGATCGACGCTGCGCGTGACAGGCCCCGCGGCACGCGAGCCGGTCCTGGATCGCCCAATCACACCCCCGTGACCCCGGCGTCTCGCTCCCGATGCCGCTAGCGAACACACGCCGTTCGCTTCGCACTAACAGCCAGCACAGACGAGATGCACGGCCCTCCGGGCGCTGTGCGAGCGCTGTGCAACTCGTTGGCCGTTTCGGGCCGCTCACGGTCATCACAACATGTGATGACCGCATCGAGCATCCCTGCGTCCGGAGGCGGCGGGTACGCCCGCTACCTGGAGAGCAAGACGGTCGCGCCCGAGCGCGGCGACTACTACTTGACCCCGGACGGGGAGATGGCGCAGGCGCCGGGTCGTTGGCTCGCCGACGAGGAGACGCTGGCGCGGCTGGGGGTGCCGGCGGGCGAGCCGGTCGATGGCGCGGATTTCATCGCGCTTATGGACGGGCGCCACCCAGGCACCGGGCGCTGGCTGCGACCCGAGGGCGCGGGGGGCGGTAGGGGCGGCGGGATCGACGTGACGTTGAGCGCTCCGAAGTCGGTTTCGACGGTGTGGGCGCTGGGCGACCCGTGGCAGCGCGAGCAGATCGAGCAGGCGCACGCCAGGGCCGTCGAGAGCACCGTCCGGTATCTGCGTGAGCAGGTGCCGGTGGTGCGTCGTCGCTACGACGGCCAGGTGGTGGAGGAGCACGCCAAGGACGTGATCGCCGCGGAGTACCGGCACACCACCGCCAGGGGAGTCAGTGGGGCGCAGGCCCCCGACCCGCAGCTGCACAGCCATGTCGTGATCAGCGGCGCGGTCAGGGAGGACGAGAGGATCGTCGCCGTCTCTTCGCGGCCGATCTTCCGCTCGGCCCGCGAGCTGGGGGCGTTCTACCGTTCATCGCTCGCGGAGGAGCTGACGGGGGAGGGGTATGAGATCGAGCGCGGTACCGGCAAGGACGGCCGGTACTTCGAGATCGCCGGGGTGCCGCGTGCACTGGTCGAGGAGTTCTCCGGCCGAAGCCGCGAGGTCGCCAGGGCAGCGGAGCGTTTCCGTGCCCGCTACGGCCGGGCGCCAGAGCGCGGGGAGCTGCGCAATCTCGCGCTCGAGAACCGCCGGGCCAAGGAGCTGACGACACGCGGGGACCTGCAGCGGGTGTGGGGCGAGACGGGCCGCCGCCACGGGTTCGGGCCCGACGAGGCCGTGCGACTCATCGGAGCGCCCGAACGCCCGAGGGTCGAGCGCGCTGTCGAGGATCGCATCGAGGCGAGGCTGACCGAGCAGCACGCGGTCTTCCAGACGCGCGATCTGCACGCGGTCGCGTTGGAGCAAACGGCCGGGGAGATGGGACCGCAGCGGGCGCTCGCGGTAGCTCGCGAGATGGTCCGTGACCGGCGGGTGCTCACCCTGGAGGGCGGGCGAATGACCACGCTCGCCATACGCGCTCAGGAGCAGGCCATCGAGCGCCGCGCCGCGCTGCTCGCCCAGCCGGCCGGGCGAGATGTCGGCGAGCGGGTACGCGCAAACGCCGGGCGTGAAGTTGCCGAGCGCATCGGGGGGCCGCTGAGCGTCGAGCAGCACCACGCGCTGCGGGTGCTCACGGGTCCTGAGCGGGCCGCCGTGCTCGTCGGCCCGGCGGGGACCGGGAAGGGCGTGGTGATCGACGCCGCCGCCCGCGCTGAGCAGCACGCCGGCCGCCAGACGATCGGCGTCGCCGTGTCCGGGTCCACCGCCGAGCGGCTCGGAACCGACAGTCCGGCGCTCACCGGACAGACGCTCACACTCGACGCGCTCGTCGCGCGCGCCAACACCGGGACCGTGGAGATCGACCGTCACACGACGGTGTTCCTCGACGAGGGAGGGATGGTCGACCACGCCCGGCTCGACGCGCTGACCGAGCTGGTCGAGCGAACAGGGGCGAAGCTGATCGCGGTCGGCGACGGCAAGCAGCTCCCCTCGATCGGCCCCGGAGGCATGTTCGACAGGCTCACCGGGCACGCTCCGACAGCTCAGCTGTCAGACATTCATCGCACGAGAGACCCCAGCGAACAGAAAGCCTGGAGAGCGCTTCGCGCGGGCGAACCCGAGCGCGCGATGGCGCACTACCTCCACCAGGGCCGGCTGCACCTCTCCGACACCCGCGACGACGCGGCCGAGAACGCCGTCCAAGCATGGGGGAGGCTCACGGGCGAACACGACGACATCCGTGCGGTTGCGCTGATCGCCGACGCCTCCAACCAGGAGATCGACCGCCTCAACGCCCGCGCCCAGCACCTCCGAGCCGAACGCGGCGAACTCGGACACCGAGAGATCCCTCTCCCCGGCGTCCACTACTGCCTACGCGAGGGCGACCTCATCGCGTTCACCGCACAGCACCGGCCGCCAGGACAGCCGAGGGTCGAGAACGGCACCCGCGGTCAGATCACCCAAGTCCACGAACACGGCGTGACGATCACGCTCGACGGATCACAGCGCAACATCCAGCTCGCCGACGAGCACCTTGAGTCGCTGAGACTGGCCTACGCGCAACACGTCTACCGCCAGCAGGGCGCGACCGTCGAGCGCTCCGTCATTCTGACCGGCGGCTGGCAGACCAGCAAGGAGACCGCCTACGTCGAGGCCACCCGCGCCCGCCACGGCACCGACTGGTACATCGCCCGCGACGACCTCGGCAACGAAGGACAAGACCCCGCACGCATCACACGCCTCGCCCACCGCATGACCAACAGCCGCGCCCCGACACCGTCGCTCGCCTACCGGGACATCTCTGACGACCTGGACCGCGGCTGGGTGCCGAGCCGCGATCTCCTACGCCTCGACCGATTCACGCCGACCCGACTGCTCGCCAGGGCGCTGGGACGCGCCACGCCGAAACGCGACACCGGGAGAGGACGGTGAGCTCCCTCGCGTATCGCCCTTGGCGGCGGTCAGCCCGGACCTTCGTACCCAGGACGGTGGCCAGCGACGATCTCTCGGTTGAGCTCATACAGACGGCGATTACGCTCTCTGACGTCACCAAGTAGGGCGAGATCCAAGCCGTACGCCTGGATCACGGCATGATCGAGTTCCCGGTGTGTGGTGCGTAGCGCATCGTGGGCTCCATCCTCAGCCTGGTTGTACAGTTCGTTGAGCCCAATCTCGTGCCGAGCGCACAGCGAGCGGCGAAGGGCGATGAGGTTGCGGCTCACAGTGGCGATGGCCTCTCGAGCCTCCGCTGACGCTTGCGGCCAAGGGAAGGTCTCAAACGCGCTGCTGGGGGTGTACCGAATGCGATCCTCGAGCGTCGAGCTCTTCTTCGCCGCCCAGTCGGTGTGAATGCGGCTCGTGAGTACGCCCATCGCATAGTCACTGTCGAAGGCGAAGACGTTCGTGGCGTTGCTCGGACGCCACGTAGGCCCGCACCAAGCGAACAGGATGCGCTTGCCTGTCGCTGTGCCTGCGATAAATCGAGCAAGTCCTGTCGTGGCGGCTCGAAGCTCTGGTCGCGGGCGCCAGAGACGCCACCAGCAGTCGGTGTACACCGGGTCGAGGTCACGGGCTGGCTTCACCCGCTCGCGAACGATGTTGAGTGCCACTGGAAATCGCATGGCCTCCTCCAGTGACATGAGATCGAAGTCGATGATGAAACGCGACGGCTCCTGGCGAGGCTGGGTCGTGATGTCCTGGCCGCCCAGATACGGACGAATGACGTCATCGTAGGGAACGCGCTCGTCAGCGAGGACTGCTTTACCCTCGTCGTAGTCGAGGACGAAGCCGTCACCGCGTGGAATCACGCCCTGGAACGCACACCCACGATTCGCCGGAATGACGGGCACATCGGCGATTGGGATCGTCGACTCCGTCAGTGCCGTGTCGATCGCCTCGACCTTGGCGTTGTCGAGCACAAAGACCTCCGGCGCATCGGCTGGCTGCTTGATCCAGTTCACGATGCTGACGTCGACGTTGGCCTCTCCGGGCCAGTCCTGTGAAGAGACCGCATCCGTGATGACCCCCCCGTTCTCGACGACATAGTTCAGGCTCGCAGACCGTCCGCGATTCTGCGAGATCGAGTTCGTTCCGACGAGGCCCGCCCGCTGTCCGGGCTCCAGATGGTCCTGGGCCTTCCGGAACCAGTAAACGCAGTGATCCTTGATTCCACAGTGGAAGGTGTCCTTGAGCCACTCGACATAGTCGTCGCCGAGTAGGCCGCGAAGGTGTCGATCACCGTGAAATGGCGGATTACCGATGATTACGCTCGCCTTCGGCCATGCGACGCGAAGGGCGTCGGCGGCTCGGATTCCAGAGAGGTTCTCAAGCGGCAGGGTGGCCTCGTCGAGGTCGAGCTCGTCGACGGCGAGCTTGTGTGCCATCCACAACGTCACGCGTGCGAGAGCGACCGCGAACGCATTGATCTCGATGCCCTTGATGTTCGTGAGCGGGAAGAACGCTGTCAGAGCGCCCTGTGCGGCCTGGCGGCGGCCTTGCGCGAGCCGGAGGTCACGCTCCTTCTCGTGCAGCCGTCGCTCGAGCCGGCGAAGCTCGCGATAGGCGATGTAGAGGAAGTTGCCCGAGCCGCAGGCAGGGTCGAGGACGACGTAGTTCAGGAGCTCGTTCTGCAGCTGTTGCACCTGGTTCAGCGTCGCTGCGTCCTCGATGCGTTCCCGCCACGGGTCAACGATCGACGGCTTGATGACCTTCTGGATGTCAACCTCGTGGGTGTAGTGCGCGCCGAGGGCCCATTGGCTCTCGCGACCGAGCGCGCCCTCCAGTAGCGATCCGAAGATATGAGGCTCGACCTTGCGCCAGTCATACTCACACGCGAGACGCAGGACACTCAGCTCGTCTTGAGCAAGGTGGACGCGGGCTGGGTGGGCAAATAGCGCTCCGTTGACGTACCGCGTCGTTGCGTAGAGCCCGCCTGCGGGACGGGGACCATCGCGGTTGAGCCACTCGAACAGCTGGCCCAGGTCGTCGGCACTCGAGCGTTGAGGATTGGCGATCAGCTCGTCGACTATGTGCGTGAAGAGGTAGGACTCAAGCTGGCCGAGGTCCTCGGCGAACATGCACCAAACGCACTGGAGCGCGAAGTCGCGTAGCTCATCGGGTGGCGCCGCACGGCGCTCCCCCAGGGCCGCAAAGAGGTCTGTGACGAGCCGAACAGCGTCCTTTGTGACGGCTGCCTGTGTGCCGACGAACATCGGCTCGTGGCCCGCGAGGAACATCAGCGCGTCGAGGCGCTCAGGTAGTTCGACGAGGTCGAACTCGGCCCGTGGTGCGTTGGGGTAGTCGCCCGGCTCCCAGACCTCGAATCGTCGGAAGGCGCAGAGAACCACGAAATGCGGGGCTGGCAAGTTGTGCTCAGGATCGGCGGCGTTACGCCAATAGCCGAGGGCCTGCTCCCGGTGGGAGGCAAGGCGGCCAGCCTCGCTCGGGCGCTTCATCTCGACGAGACAAGTCCGCGGCCAGATGAGGTCCAAGAAGCGACCGGCTTGCGCCTCCTCAAAGCGTGCGCCGACCTCATAGCGATCCTGTCCATAGGCCGCGAACAGCTCGTTGAGGAACGTCTGCGCCTCTGCGCGCTCAGTGCCGTCGTAAAGGCTCCACTTGCGTGCGAACTCGACGAGGTTGCGCTTGATCTCTTCAGCGGTCACGGGCCGGCCCGCCCGTGACTAGACGGCGAGCTTCAGTGACTTGTCGGGCACCGCGTAGTACGTGCCCTGCGAGAGCTTGCGATGAAGCTCGGCCAGCTGCAGCTCGGCGTCTGTCAGCGCTGCGACGATATGAGCGTCAGCACCATCCTGCGCGCATGCCTCAGCGGCCCTGCGAGCCCGCGACCGAGCGTCGCCGATGTGCAGGAGGACCTTCTCGACCTCGCTTGACTGTCGTTCGGTCATGGCCGCTGAAGATACGACGCACTCCGGACGGCTCTCTCGGGCGACAGGGCCCGCGCCGCTATTTGCGGAGATTCGTCAGCCAGCGTGACCCCGCGATGGCCACCGAGCGATGAGCAGCGCCGGCCGGCCCGGTTAGCCTGTCGCACCCCACGCGGAGTCCTGAACACCCCGCACCGCGGCGCTCTTGTGGCGGTCGCGAGCGCTGCCCGCCGACTGGGGCGTGTATGTGGGCAAACCGCATTCGACTGGGTCCACGTCGATCCTCGACGCCGGCCACGCATCCCTCATAGACTTCACGAGGAGCCTGCGGCGGCCGAGACCGGGTCGAGTCGAGTGAGCCCGACTGCGCGGCTGGAAGCCATGACCATCACCATCGCCGGCATCTCCTTCGACCATCACCACTACGACGAGCGCGGAGACGTGCTCTACCTGAACGTCGGAGAGCCACGTCCAGCAGCACGCGGCCTCGAGACGCCCGACGGACACGCGATCCACTACGACGAGACCGGCGCTGTAATCGGCCTCACGCTGCTGAACGTCCGGCACACGCTCGAACAAGACGGCGGCTGACCCTCACGCTCCCACCCGAGCACCTTGAAGCCGACGCACTGAAGCCGATACTCGCGGTTGCCTGACCAGCGAACGTCCCCATCTCATCGCGCTGCTCGAAGCGGCGTGCCGACTCGGGCAAGAGCGTCGACAGTCATCTAACGCTACCCCTCTCACGCGGAAGCGGTCACGTGCGACCACGGCTTCGCGCTCTTGCTGATCGTCCGGACCAGTCGTGAGCTGGGCGTACCCTGGCATGCTCGCATCCGGCACAAAGCGCTAGCCCGGCGGCTTCGAGCACGACGGCATTTGGACAACCAGGGGCTGAATCACTGCTACGCCCAGGGCTGGCAGGGGCCTTCCAAAGCTGGCGTGTGCGGCGCCTACTCGGAGATTCCCGCAGCTCGCAACGCCTCGGCGCGATCGAGTACACCCTGGGATGTGCCAGGATCATCGCCCGATGATCCGCATCCTGCACACCTCCGACTTGCACGCGTCGTTGGAGTCGCGCGAGGGCCGCGAGCTGATCGTCGAGGCGATGCTCGCCGACGCGGAAGTACAGGCGAAGGAGCGTCCGGTCGACCTTGCCGTGTTCAGCGGCGACCTTGCCGACAAGGGGCGGCCTGAGGAGCTCGACCTTGGGCGTGAGCTGCTCCTCGACCAGCTCACGGAGCGCCTCGATGTGACGCCCGAGCGGATCGTGATCGTTCCGGGCAACCACGACGTCAACCGCGCGGAGATCCGCGGCCGGTTTGAGCGCGCGCTCGCCGAGAGTTTGACTGCGCACGCCGAGGTCGAGGAGCTGCTCGCTGACGAGCGCGACCTCGCTGACGCGCTCCAGCGACTGGCGCAATGGCAGGAGTTTCGCGTGAGCTCGCCGGCTGGCGGGCCCGCTGATGCCGAGCAAGCGCTCGCCGCGGCGCGGCGGCTCGAGCTGGGCGGCGCGCAGGTCGGGATCGTGACGCTGAACTCGGCGTGGCGCTCGTCGGGCAGCGGCGACAAAGGGATCCTTCTCGTTGGCGCCAGCGAAGCCGAACGCGCACTCGACGCGGTACGGGACTGCGCCGTGAAGCTGGTTGTAATGCACCATCCGCTGGAGTGGCTGCACGGCTTCGAGGCCGATCGGCTGCGCAGCCTGTTCGAGGTGCACAACGCGATCGTGCTGGCGGGCCACGAGCACGACCCCGACCCGCACGCGACCAAGAGCCCGCGCGGCGAGGCCGTGTATCTGCAAGTCGGCTGCCTGTATGACAGCCGCGAGTACCCGAACAGCTACTTCGTCGTCGACATCGACCCACAGGACCGTACGGTCACGGTCAAGATCCGCCGCTGGTCCGAGCGCACCGGCGTGTTCGACGCCGCCACCGAGATCGCCAAGGGCGGCGTTGCCGAGTTCGCGCTGCCGGGCGGCGGCGCCGCGGCCGACCTCGGCCATCCGCCGTTCTCGGAGGTGATGGGAGCGATCGCGCGCGTCGCGGCCGAGCTGCGCATCCTCCCTGAGGACATGAGCGCCTACGCCGTGGCGCCGCGCTCGGTCGAGGAGCTGCTCGTGCGGCGCGCTTCCTCTCGGTCCCATACCAAGAGGCACGGGCGATGGCAACGCTGGACAATGGGGTCGAGGCGCACGAGCTCGACCCGGTGGTTGAGTTCGCCGATCAGCAGGTGATCGTCGTGGCCGGCGATCCGCAGGGCGGCGTCTCTAGCTCGCTGCTGTGGATGCTGAGCGGCGCCTACCGCGTGGATGCGAGTCGCATGCCCGCGTACCTTGTGGCGAAGGACTCCAAGCTCGGAACCGCGCAGCAGCACGGGACGCTCGCGAAGGCAGCATCGCTGTTCGGACACCGTCAGGCCGGCGGCCGGGACCCCGACTTGCTGCTTGCGATCGACGACGTCGACCCCGCCAACGAGCGGCGCCTCGAAAGGATCGCGGCGTTCATTGCTGCAAACCCACGCCATCGCTTCGTGATCGGCACCCGCAGCAACTGTGCATCCGCGGTCGCCGCCGCGATCGAGAAGGCGGGTGCGGGCAGCGTCACCGCGCACCTAGCGCCGTTCGGGCGCAGCGAGCTGCGTACCCTTGCGACGACGATCCGCAGCGGAGCCACCGGCGATGTCGAGCGGATCTACGGGCTGATCCAAGCGCACAACCTGCCCTCGACGCCGTTCACGATGGTCGCGCTGATAGCAGTGCTCGCGGCCGGACAGGGCGTTGGCACCGATCTCAACCAGAGCAGCCTGCTCGATGCGTTCGTCAACGTGCTGCTCGGCGGCGGGGAGTTCGCCGACCTGGAGCACCTCGGGATGGACTACCGCAAGCGTGTGCACATGCTCGGCGAGTTCGCCCGCGCCCTCTACAACAGCCCCGAGCAGATAATGCCGGTACCTGATGCAGAGCGCATGCTGCTGGACTACTTCGAGCGACGGGACCTTCCCTTGTCGGCGGGCGCGGTCCTGCGGAGCGTAGTCGACCGCCACGTCCTCGTGATCGAGAACGAGCAGGTCGGGTTCCGCAGCGAGGCGCTCTACCATCTGTTTCTCGGTCGCTGGATGCTCGAGAGTCCTGAGCACAAGGAGGAGATGCTCGCTGACCCAGCGCGCAACTCGGCCGCGATCACGCATGCGGCCGGCCTCGACCGCAGTGACCGCGAGCTGCTGGCGCGCGTGGGGGAGTTCAGCCGCGGCGTGATCGGCGCTGTGGCATTGCGCCTTCCCCGCTCCGAGGTCGACAGGCTCCTCAAGCAGTTCGACGGGCCGGACGCGTGGAACCTCGAGGCACTCGAAAAGACGCTGGCCGACCTTCCGGAGCGCCAGAGCCAGACGGAGCTCGACGCCGAGCTCGACCGCATGTCGGAGGCACTCGGAGGCGGCGGCGAGGTTGTCGCGAGCCCGGCCCTGGAGGCCCTCGCAGAGCTCGAAGCGGCGACGCAGCTTCTCTCGAGCGTGCTGCGCAACTCCGAGCTGGTCGACGACGTCGAACTCAAGCGCGAGCTGCTGAAGCTCGCGGTCGAAGGCTGGGTCCTGGTGATGGGCGCGATGCTGGCCGAGGACGTGCACGGCGAGTCGATCCGCACGATGATCCTCGAGGCAGCGGGCCAGCAGCTCGAGAACGCCGAGCACGCGGACGCCCTGACGCGCGTCGTCCTGCTGATCCTGGTGCTGATCAGCGCCGGTATCGCCGCCGACCGGCTCGGCGGCGCCAACCTCGCCGCGACGCTCGAGGCGTGCTTGGAGGATCAGGACTTCACAGGGTCCGAGACTGCGTTCGCGCTCGCGGTGTGGATCCAGGCGCACCTTGGCCGGCCCGAGTGGCCTGCGCGGCTCGACGAGTTGCTCATGCGGCTGAGTCCTCGCAGCTTCCTGCGCAACGCGACGGTCGCGATCGCGATCTCGGGCTACCGCGCCCTCGGCGACGAGGGGCTGGCCGAGAAGCTCCGCAGCGTGCTGAGTGAGCGCCTGACGCCGCCGGCACGGGGAGGCGGCGCCGCGGCAATGCAGCGCGCGGCTAACAAGGAGCAGATTGCCAAGTCGCTGCTGCAGAGCCGGCGCAAGTACCAGGGCATAGAGGCGGGCGGCCGCGAGCTGGGGCTCCCCGCGCTCGGCCCGGCTGACTAGTGGCCTGCTCAGGCTGGGTTGGACGCGCTGGCGAAGTCGTACACATGTTCACGTCGGACGGAACGCTATAGCCGCCGCTGCGGTTGTGGCGCGCCGCTCACCGAGGCTGGGCCGAATGGCGGCGGCCTCCCGGAACACGCTCGTCGCAGCTGCTGTGCAGCAGACGGCGCGGGAATCCCCACCAACCAGCAGGTCACACGATCATATGAGCGGGGCCCGGCTAGCGCGACTGCTACGTCAACTTCGGACGGATTCCGACAAGTAGCCTTTGATAGCCTCCGGAACGCTGGGACGGACGCGAGATGTGTCTGCTGGGGGATCCTCGCCAAGTGTGCGGAGCGTCAGCAGGGTTCTGCGTACAGCGACTTTGGGGTGAGCGCACGGCGATGTCACGAGGGTTCGTCTACGGTCCAGACGAGGGGGTCCGGGAGCCGTTTGCAGCATTGGAGCCGCTTAAGCGGCTGAAGGGATCGCGCTCGGCTCAAAGTCCGGCGGATGATCTCGGCGTGATCCGCGACGCGGAGCCGCCGGTTGTTGAGGCGAAGCAATCAACTCAGGCTGGCGAGCCGCCCGCGAAGGCCGCGGGCGGGGCCGATAGCTACGGCGACCGGCTCGTCAAGTACATCCCCGCTGAGGTGCTTGTGTTCTTCCTCGCGGCTGCCGGTCAGTGGGGGACCCACGACGCTTTTCTCGTCGTCACATTGGTGCTCGCCGTCGTCTTCACCCCGATCGTCATCTACGCCGCAAGTCCTGGCGGACTCCGGTGGTACACAGTGCTGCTTGCCGTGATCGCGTTCGGCGCCTGGGCCGTCGGCACAAGTGCCAACACCGACCGACTGGTTGGGCTACCGGTCGACCAAGCGCCGTTCATTCTGACGGCCGCCGCATTCGCGATACCCGCAGCCGACAAGGCCTTGGGAAAGGCACTTCGAGGAAATCCGCGATGAAACGGCGCCGTCGCGAAGCGATTTCTCGGGTCTCGCGCTAACAGCTATGTCCGAGAGAACCCGCCTGCTCGCGAACGTGACGCGGCGCAACGAGGTCTTCGTGGAGACCCGTGAGGAGGACGCCGTTGCCTCGGCGGAGGCACTGTCAGACGTGACCGCCTTGACTAGCTCGTTCAGCCCCAGCGACGACGCGGAGGTCGCGGACGCGGCCGGCAAACTCTTCTGGTTCCGCTTCCTCGTCCTTGATCGTGGGGTCGACCGAAAGGAACTCGACCGTTGCCTTCCATTGCTGGCCCAGGCGTATAGATGGGAGCCGACGGCGCTTCCGGACGAGGTGCGTGAGGTGATGGGTGCGCGTGCGGTCGAGATGCTTGAAGAGACTTCGCGGATCTCGGATGCCGAGAGGCGCGATCGCGCGATTGATTTGCTGGCAGCTGCGTTGGATGGCATGCCCGACGCGTTTCCAATGATCGACTCGTACTGGTTCAACCTGGCTCTCGCCTACAGGGCGAGGCTTAGCGCGACGAGCGATCCAGGCGACCGGAACCGACTGATCGACGCACTCCGGCAATCGGTCGCGAAGACCCATCCGCGCAACCCAGAACTTGCTGATTGGATGTCCAAACTAGCCGTCGAACTCGAGATCCGATTCGAAACGATCATCGGCCGCCCCGACTCCGACCTCGATGAGGCGGTCGAGTTGTTCCGGAAGGCCGTTGACATCACCGCGGAAGGCGACCCCGCTCTCGTCGGGCTGCTCTCGAACCTAGGCAACGCGCTTGGTATGCGGTTCGTGCGGGTTGGTCTCACGTCTGACGTTGACGAGGGCATCGTTCACATTCGCAGGGCGGTGGCGCTCAGTCGCGGCCCCGCCGAACGCGCCAAATGCCTTGCCAACCTGAGTCAGGCGTTGGTCACCCGCCATGAAGCCCTCGGCGCCGCCGGCGATCTCGATGAGGCCATCGACGCCGCCCGAACGGCGATCGAGACGACCCCGAGCGGGGACTACGCGTTGGGCGACCGCTGCTCTCGCCTCGGCACCGCGCTGCGCCGGCGCTTCGAGCGCGATGGAGCAAGCGATGACTGCGATGGTGCCGTCGAATTGGGTCGTCGCGCTCTGGACTTGACGCGGATCGGCGATCCCCGTGCGCCGAAGTATCAGTCAAATCTCGCTGGCGCACTGCAGAGCCGCTACGACCAGCTCAAAGCGCTCGAAGATCTCGACGAGGCAATCGAGCACATCGAAAAAGCTGTCGAGGGCACTCCCGCGAGCCATCCCAAGCACGGGGCGATGCTGTCCAACCTCGGCGTCGCCTTGCAGGCGAGGTTCGAGCAGACCGCGGTCATGGGCGATCTCGACAGAGCAGTCGCGGCGATGCGCAATAGCGTGGAGATAGCGGCAACCGGCTCCCCGGACCGCGCACGGTTTGCGTCCAACCTGGGTGCCGCGCTTCGAGCCCGGTTCGACGCGTGTGGCAACCCCGAGGATCTGGTTGGAGCGATCGCAGCTCTGACGGAGTCGGTGGCTACCGGGGATTCTGGGCACCCTGATCGCTCGACGTATCTCGTCAATCTCGGTGCCGCGCTCCAATTGCAAGGACTCGACGGCTCAGAGTTGGAGGCGCGCGCAGCCTTCCGCGAGGCCGCGACGATCGGCGCCGCGACGCCACGAGTGCGGGGGATGGCGGGCTGGCGCTGGGCGAAATCAGCTGCGGCCGGCGGCGCGTGGGCGGAAGCGATCGACGGGTATGCGATTGCAGTTGAGATGCTGGCGCGCATCGCACCGCGAGGCCTTGTCCGTGTGGATCAGGAGCAGAGACTGACGGAGATGGCAGGCATCGGATCAGAGGCGACAGCCTGCTGTCTTCAGGCTGGCGAAACAGCTCGCGCAATCGAACTGTGGGAGCAGGGCCGGGGTGTGCTGCTGGCCCAAGCGCTCGACGCCCGCAGCGACGTGACTGCGCTGGCCGAAAGAGATCCCCGTCTTGCCGAGCGTTTCTGTGCCGTGCGCGATCAACTCGAAGTTCATGCTGCCAGCGCTGTTGTGGACGCCGCGGCCGCATCACCGCAGCTCGACAGCGAGCGGCGGCGAAGGCTCGCATCCGAGTTCGACGCGGTCGTGGCCGAGATCCGCGGACTCCCCGATTTCGGTGGCTTTCTGCTACCGCCGCCAATTGCTGAGCTGATGCCAGCGGCACGTGACGGGCCGGTCGTTCTCATCAACGTCAGCGAACTTCGCTCCGATGCCCTCTTGCTCACCGCTGAGGGTACTGACGTGCTGCCGCTGGCGGTAACGCCCGGGGTGGTTCACGAGCACGTAATCGCGTTCCTTACGGCCCGGGAGTTGGCACAGGACCCCAAGGCGGGACCGGCGGTTCGCGCCCGCGGTGAGCAAGAAATGACGACAGTCCTCGAATGGCTCTGGGACACGATCGCGGGCCCGGTGCTGGAGCATCTCGGGAACTCCACCGACCCCGCGAGGGAGAAGCTGCCTAGGGTGTGGTGGTGCCCATCTGGGGTGCTGTCATTCCTGCCGTTGCACGCCGCGGGGCGCCTCGACGACGGTGCGGGCACCTCCGCGACTACCGTGATGGACCGGGCTGTGTCGTCTTACACGCCGACGCTCCGCGCGCTGCTCTACGCCCGACGGCGCCCAGCGGAGCGAGACGGCATGGCAGGTCGCGTGCTGGTTGTAGCGATGCCGAAGACTCCCGGAGGAAACGATCTGCCGGCAGCCGTCGGCGAGGCCGAACTACTTGCCCGACTGTTTCGAGCACAGGCGCGGATCCTCAACGAACAGGAAGCCACTGTCCCGGCCGTACTTGCGGAACTGTCCTCGTATCCATGGACGCATTTCGCCTGCCACGCTTCAAGCGACATAGCCGATCCGTCCAAGAGCTATCTCCTCATCCATGGCGAGCAGGACGGATCTCGCGATCAACACAGCCGAGGGCTGACTGTCCTCGAGATCGCGACGTTGAGGCTGGACGCCGAGCTCGCGTTCCTATCGGCTTGCGCGACGGCACGTCCGGGCGTCGCGCTCCCCGACGAGGCGATCCACCTTGCATCCGCGTTTCAACTGGCTGGCTACCGCCACGTGATCGCAACGCTCTGGCCGGTGTATGACGTCGCAGCCGCTCAAGTCGCCGATCGCGTCTACAACACACTTGCGCCGGCGGAAACCGCCGAGGGGTCAGCGCGTGCGCTGCACACCGCCGGCAGGTCGCTTCGAGATCGATATCTCGATCGACCGTCGGCGTGGGGCGCCCACGTCCACTATGGGAGCTAGGACGGCGTCGAGCTCAGTCGCACAACCGCGCAAGGCTTTGAGGAGACAGTTGTCTTCGTCCGTGAACATTCGCACGGCTTATTTGGCCCCCAGGGCCCGCCCTAACCAGGTCAGAGCAGCTTTGGAGGTCGTCGCTGCTTGGCGCTAGCGCGACTTGCGTAAGCTGAGAGCTCTGCTTTCCGCCGCGAGCGAGCGCGACAGCGGCAGGGCTCGACACGACCGAGTTGGACGACGAGCGACACTCCTTCGAGCTTGCCGACCCGCTAGCGCTTTGCGCGAGATCCGGTAACGACGACGGACGCGCACCTCGGGCTAGCGGCGCCCAACCTGAGGTGCTCAGGGGCGACCGGGGCCTCGTCCGAGGCGGATCATCGACCCAAGAAGGACGCCCACGAGCGCGCCGAGCAGAAGTCCGATGCCAATCGGGATTAGCCAGGAGAGGACGATGCTAGAGAACTCGCTTCCAATGCAGTGCCCGAACCGGCTGATCGCGGCGTGGCCTGCGCCGTGCACGGGGCACTCGGCGCGTGATGGCCGCTGTGCGTATAGGTGGTGGTGGAGATCCCAGAGCAGCCCGAGAAACACGCCGGCCGCCGAGCACAGGCGAAATAGGGTGTCGCGCAGCTCGCGTCCAAGCGCTCGCCTCTGTCGCGTGGTCATACTCACGAAAGTGGACATCGGCAGGGAGCCGGATTCGGGGCATCGCGCGACGCATCCAGGGACGACTCGCCGAGTGACAAATGGTCGCATGACGTCTCTCGTGGTCATTTGAAGAGACGCGGCTGTGATCGTCTTGCAAGGGCCGTCGCGACGCTGCGGGCCTCGGTGGTTCTACGTCCGGGTGTGCTCATGCGGGGTAGCTGGAGTTGACGAGGCTTGTGGTCTACGGTAAGGGTGTCATTACGGTAGACCGATAGGAGCATGTGATGGAACGGACCATTGGAGTTGATAAGGCGCGGGCGAAGCTGGGCCAGATCGCCGAGAAGATTGCAGCTGATGACGAGGCCGTTGTCCTCACCCGTCGGGGGCAGGCCGGTGGCAGTGCTCATCAGCCCGTCCGAGTACGACTCGCTATTTGAGAGCAGGCGAAGGATGGCCAGGGAGGACCTACAGGCGCGGCTGGTCGAGGTCCGCCAGAGTGGTGCGGCTGCTGGGTTGGATGTGTCGGTTGTCGACGAGGCGATCACTGCGGCGCGGGCAGCTGAGTGACGCTGAGGGTCGTCCTCGTCGACGGCGGACGGTGCGCCGGGGGAGGGGCGACGCAAAATGGCAGCCCTGCCACCATCGGCCTCAATCGCCCGCAATTTGGAGCCATTCCGTGCGCCCGCGGGGCAGCCCGACGCGAGGCGAATCCTCAATATCCATGCGGGATTCCGGCCGTCAGCTCCTCCCGCCGGAGTCGCCTCATAATCGGTAGGTCGCAGGTTCGAGTCCTGCCGGGCCCATGGCGAACTTGTACATCGTAGAGCCAAAATCTCGCAGCGGGACACAAGGGGGATGGCGATTTTGGAGCCGTGGGGCCACCCTTGGGGCCACCGACTCCGGTCTAGATGAGTTGTGCCACGGGGGTTATGCGGTGTAGCAGGCGAGGGAGCGACTGG
>ODAK010000141.1_pt1 | contig 79330 bp, 79 predicted proteins | sample 1539591 | NCBI WGS metagenome assembly ODAK01 (sample SAMEA3539303, study PRJEB22396) | soil metagenome | biome: tundra; feature: field; material: soil | place: USA | collected 2010-05 | depth 0.15 m | reverse complement strand
GACCCGCAACGGTCACGCCAGCAGCATCATCAGTCCGGCTGCGAGACCCGAGCCGGCTCGCTCTGCCGCGGGAGAAGCACATGGGTCCATGATGACGCCACAATCCGAGGCTTCGGTGCCCGCCGCGCTGGCGGGCTTGAAGGTCCTGGTGGTCGACGACGACTTCCGCAACATCTTCGCGGTCACCGCGCTGCTGGAGCGGGGCCACGTCGAGGTCATCTCAGCCGAGAGCGGCGAAGAGGCGATCGCCGTTCTTCAGCGTAGGCCGGACATCGGCATGGTGCTCGTGGACATCATGATGCCCGTCATGGACGGTTACGAGACGGTGCGGCAGATGCGCAAGCTGCCGTGGGAGGGCTCTCTCGCGATCATCGCCCTCACCGCGAAGACAGGGTCCGGGGAGCGTGAGCGCTGCATCGCCGCTGGCGCGTCCACATATATCTCCAAGCCAGTCGAGAACGGGTCTCGCTTCCTGGCTGACCTTGCCGAATTCGTCGCTGTTGTCGCGCCAGCGAAACCGGCACCGAACGTGCTCAACTGATGACGGACAGCGGCCCTGCCGAGGCTCCGGGCGGGGCGCCGCGGCCAGCAGCAGTTCTCGTCGTCAATGACCGCGAGGGTCAACGAGTGGCGATCGGCGCGATGCTCGCCCCGCTCGGTCTCGTCGTCGTGGAGGCCTCCTCGGGGCGCGACGCGTTGCGCGCAGTCTTGCGCGAGACGTTCGCATTGATCTTGATGGACGTCCGCATGCCCACCATGGACGGGTATGAGACCGCCAAGCTGATCCGGCAGCGGAGCCAAACAGCGAGCACGCCGATCATCTTCGTCACCGCGTTCGGGCGCGACGATACCGAGACTCTCACGGCCTACGCCAGTGGCGCGGTCGACTTTATCTTCACGCCGGTTCTGCCCGATGTGCTGCGGGCCAAGGTCTCGTTCTTCGTCGAGCTCTTTGTGCAGTCTCAGGAGTTGAAGCGCTCGCTCGAATCGATCACGACCCTCAACGCGGCATTGCGCGACAGCGAGGCTGGCACGCAGGCGGTGCTCGACAACGTCGCGGACGGGATCGTGACGGTCAGCGAGGGCGGCCTGATCGAATCGCTGAACCGATCGGCGCGAGCGCTCTTCGGCTACAGCCAGGATGACGTGAACGGCCAGCCCCTAGCGTTCGTGCTCGCGCCCGACAGCCGAGCTGCGTTTCGTGGCTTCGGGACCGTCCCGCGCGAGCAGTTGGCCGAAGGAGGTAGGCGGAGCAGGGCAACCGAGACGCTCGGCCAACGCCGGGATGGCTCCACTTTCCCGATGGAGGTGGAGCACGGCGAGATCAAGCTCGACGACCGGGTCCTGACGCTAGCCTTCGTGCGTGACATCTCCGAGCGCAAGGCCTACACCGAGGGACTCGAGCACCAGGCGCTGCACGACAGTCTCACCGGCCTGGCGAATCGCACGCTGTTCGGAGAGCACGTGCTGCGGGCGATTGCCTCCGCCAAGCGTACCAACGAGCCGCGTGCCGTGCTGGTCATGGATCTGGACGGGTTCAAGCAGGTCAACGACACGCTCGGCCATGACCCAGGCGACGCCCTGCTCAAGCAGGTCGGCGAGCGCCTAGTCGCCGCGTTGCGGGAAACCGACACGATCGCACGACTCGGCGGAGACGAGTTCGCGATCCTGCCCGGAGACGCGACTGACCTGGCGGCGGCAGCGGCGATCGCGTTGAAGATCCAGCGGACGTGCGCGGCCGGATTCAAAGTCAATGGCGAGGTCGTTCATGTCTCGGCGAGCATCGGCATCGCGCTGTATCCCGAGCACGGCAAGACCACAGCCGAGTTGCTCCGTCGCGCGGACGTGGCGATGTACGTCGCCAAGCGATCCGGCAGCGGCCACGCCATGTGCGACGAGGCGCAGGAGAAGCAAACCGCGCATCAGCTCGCGCTGCTGATCGATCTGCGTCTGTGCATCGCCCGCGAAGAGCTGGTCCTTCACTACCAGCCCAAGATCGATCTCGAGAGCCGAGAGATCTATGGCGTCGAAGCACTGCTCCGCTGGCGCCACCCGGTACAGGGCCTGCTGCAGCCTGACAGTTTCATGCCCGAGGTGGAGCGCACCGAATTGATCGGGCCGGTGACCAGATGGGTGCTGAACGAGGCTCTGCGCCAGCAGCGAACCTGGCGCGACGAGGGCGTCGATCTCACGATGGCCGTCAACATCTCAGCGCGTAGCCTGGGCCCAAGCAGCGATCTCCCTGACACCGTGGCGGAGCTGACCGAGATTTGGGAGACCCCGCCCGACCGCCTGACCCTCGAGCTCACCGAGGGCGCTCTGGTCGAAGCTGCCGCTCCAGGCATCCTGGCTCGGCTGCACGACATGGGACAGAGTCTGTCGATCGACGACTTCGGCACCGGCTACTCGTCATTGGCCTATCTGCAGCGTCTCCCCGTGGACGAGCTCAAGATCGACAGGTCCTTCGTGATGGGCCTCTCCGCCGCCAGCGACGACGCGGTGATCGTGCGCTCGACGATCGAACTCGCCCACAACCTTGGTCTGAGCGTCGTCGCCGAGGGCGTCGAGGGCGAGTTGTCCATGGATGTGCTGGTCGCGTACGGATGCGACAGCGCCCAGGGATACTTCTTCAGCCGCCCCTGCCCCGCCGAGGAACTGGGCGCATGGCTGACCGAGTCGCCGTTCGGCGCGTGCCTCGGTCGCGATCGGCGCCCAGCCACGATCGGTCAGGCGCCGCCCATGCTGACTCGGACGCGTCGGGCTGGTGAGCGAACTGTGGTTGGACCCCGTCCAGCGCGTGACGCTGCCGCGTAGGCAAGCCGAGCGGTGATTCTTGGGCGCACTAGGAAAGCCGCGCGTGAGCGGGGTTCTTTATGCTCTCCCCGAAGATCTTCCTGTAGGAGTCTTCGCCGTAGCTGGTGGGCAACGGCTCGCCTTCGGTGATCTCGAAGGTGCGCTGGCCGTCGGCCTCTCGTTTGGCGCGCAGGAACAGCGCCAGCGGCAGGTGGGCGACGTAGAAGCCATGGGCCAGGTCGAACTGATGGGTGACGAACAGCACCTTCACGCCCTCGTCGATCATGGCTCGCACGATCTGACGCGCGATCTCTGAGCCCTCTCGCTCGTTCGTGGAGGAGAAGGACTCGTTACACAGCAGCATGCAGTTCGGCTTGATGCTTTCGGCGATCTCGCTCATTCGCCGCAGTTCTTCGTCGAGCTTCCCGCTCTCCATGGTGTCGTCTTCCTCGCGCTTGTAATGCGTGAAGACTCCGTCGCAGACGTTGGCACGCAGCGACTCGCCGGCGACGAACATCCCGGCCTGCATCAGCAGCTGGACCAGTCCCACGGCTCGTAGGATGGTCGACTTCCCACCCTGGTTTGCCCCGGTGATCATCACCAGCGACTTGTGATCAGCGTTGATCTCGTTGTCCACGACCCGCTGATCGATGGTCAACGCCAGGCACACGTCGTAGAGCCCCTCTGCGGACAGCGTGGCCTCGCCAGGCCGCGTGGGAACGGGAAAGCAGGTCGGCTCTCCCTTCTCGGCGAGACGCTCGTGGAGGTTCAGGCAGGCGACATAGAACCCGATCTCGATCCGCAACGCGGTGAGGAAGCGCAGGACGTGCTCGGTCGACTGGGCGAGCGCGTTGGCGACGAGGTTCAGTCCCTTGTCCTCAAGCTCGCGCAGGGCTCGGTACCCGCTCTCGTCGCGATCGGGAATCGTGAAGCTGTAGCCGGAGCGATCCAAAAAGGAGATGCGCTCCCGCCATCCGGGCTCACGCGCTCGCCGAAGTGCGTGGCCGGCCCCGTGGTTGCCGGAGCCGAGCTGCGCGCTGATCAGCATCCCGCCCCGGAACTTGAGCTCCTTCAGGTGGCCTTCGACGAGCGCCATGTACTCCTCGTCGAGTTGTTGAGCGAGCGTCGCAAAGAACTTACGAAAGCCCGGCGAGCTGAAGCTTCCGGCGTGCAGGTCGGCGATCTCGCGCAGCCTGCTGAGGAACCCCGCGAGCAACTCCAACACTTGCACGGACCGGTGAACTATGGCGCTTGGGGAGTCACGAAACAGCGAGCCAAAGACCTTCCTCTCGGCGCCGATCGCCTCGGCCGCCAGCTCGTAGAGCTCTCTGACGAGGGACGGGTTCGCCAGGCAGTCCCTCAGAACCTGCTGGCGGTAGGTGATCGCCTCGGGATCCGTCAAACCTGTGAGGACAGCCCGCTTGGCGACCTCGAACAGGAACGCATCGCCGGCAGCCATGGCGCCGAATAGCGTGTTCAGCTCTAGATCCTGTGTCAATGCTGCCTCGTTGCCCGGCAACGCGCGCTGCATGTCAAAGTCTTCATCTGCGTTCATCAGGAATGCCTTCATCGCGTGATGCGCCTTCTCAATGGCTCGTAGCTGAGGCCGTACTTCTCGGCGAGCGCGGCGGCGTAGGCCAGCCCATCCGCCGGCTTTCGCGCGACCTTGTATGTCCGCGCTGCCGGATCGTCGGGGACCACGGTGCTCATCATGCTGACCGTGGCGTCGCTCAGCGACGCCAGCTCGTCGACGAAGGTGACGAACACGCACAGCACATCGAGCGCGACGATCTGCCTCACCACCTCGGTACCGACCAGCAACGCATCCCTGAGCGTCGTCGAGCCGAAGCTCTCGTTCATGATCAGAATGCTGTCGCCGGTCGCCCGCCGCAGGATCTCGTGGATCCGCACCAGCTCGTCCTCGAACTTGCCGCGGAGAGTCTGCAGATCCTCCTCACGCTCGAAATGAGTGAACAGGCCGTCAGCCAGAAACAGCCGCGCATCGCCAGCAGGCACTGGCAGCCCGAGGCTCGCGAGATAGTGCAGCTGCGCGAACATCCGCGCAAACGTGGTCTTCCCACCCTGATTTGGGCCAGTAACCACGAGGACACGCTCGGAAGCAGTCAGGTGGAAGTCGTTGCACACCACCGGCTCGCTTGGCCCCGACAGCTTGCCGGCGAGCGCTAGGTCGAAGCCCTCGGCCGCATGAACCTCCTTTGAATCAACCGAGACGCGCGGGAGGCAAAATGTCAGCCCGCGCGATTTGAACGGCTCGATGTGCTCGAGGTAGGCGAGATAGAACTGAACCTCCCGATCGAAGCGAGTAACGGTGTCATCGAGATAGGTTTGATGGCGCGCTCGGTACTGCTCAAGCCTCGTGAAGGTCTCGGGGTAAAGCCGCGCGACGAGGTCGAGGATCTGACTTTCCACGTGGTTCATCTCCGGGTGCTGTCGAAGACCGATCCGGTAGTCCTTGGCGGCCCGCTGCTTGAACCTCGAGAACGTCTGCTCGACTTCCGCGCTCAGGTCGGGCTGTCCCCCGTATCTGCTGACCTTGACCCGACTTCCCTTCAGATGGACGGCGTAGCGAACGCTGGCCAGATCCTCCAGGAGCCGCTCAGTCTCGGCGGCCAGCGAAGTGAACGAGTCGGATCCGGTGTAGTGCGCGAGGTATTCGCGCCAGGCGACGAAACCAGCTGAGCGGAGCTCCAGATCCACGAGCTGCTCGGTGAAGGTCCTCACCGCGCGGCAATACTCCGCCACGGCCTCCAGGAACCACCGCTCCTTCTGGAGTCGGTGGTGGAGCTTCTCCGCGAGCGCTAGATGCTTGCGCATCTCCTGCATCCGGCCCGCAAACGTCCCAACGGCGCCGAGCAACTCCTCTCCTTCGAGGTCGCCTAGCACGTCATGGCGGTAATTAACCGCCTCAACCTCCCGCAGCGAGCGATAGAAGAACGGCTCCAGCTCGTATTCCTCCCGGCCCGCGCAAACCGACGCCACGATCTGGTCTAAGTGCAGATCGCCGAAGCAGGACGGCTGCTCCGGCGCCCCGATGTCGGCACTGTCCTCAGGATCGACGTCGAGGAGGCTGCAAAAGCCCGTCACGCGCAACATCAGCTTCCACCGGTTTCCGTTTCGGTAGAAGCCATCAGCCACCGTGGCGTTTCAGGCGGGCTTCATCGCCGGCTCGGATGGTACCGCGCCTCTGTTTTCGTCGACTCCGTTCGCTTGCGGGGAGGTCTGGAGACGCCTGCGCTATGTTTTCGCCCGACCAGATGGAGTCCTGGCGGGTGCGTTGCACCCGAACCGCCCACTGAAGGGACAAGGGCTGATGGCTCCTTTCGCGCAGCCACTTCACGCGAGAGGAGCTAGTCGTCGTCGTGCCGATCCTTCCCGATTGGGCCGTACAGGTTCTGCAGGTCCTCACGGTGCTCGCGTTGGCGCCGCTGGTCAGCGGACTGATCGCGTGCGCCGAGGCGAGGATTCAGCAGCGGCAGGGCCCGCGGGTGCTGCAGCCCTATTTCGACATCCTCAAGCTGCTGCGCAAGGAGACTGTGCTGCCCGAGCCGGCGGGCGCGGTGTTCCGGGCCGCGCCATATGTGAGCTTTGCCGGCTACGCGACCGTGCCGCTGCTGATTCCAGTGCTGACGAGCTTCGGCTTGCCGCTCGGCTACATGGGCGACATCCTGGGGGGCGGGCTGATTCTAGGGATGGCCAGCTTCGCGGTGTCGATCGCCGCGATCGATAGCGGCAGCCCGTACGCGCAGCTCGGTTCAAGCCGCCTGCGCTCGTTCGGCGCCTTGAACGAGCCGACGGTGATCTTCGTGATCTTCGTCGTCGCGCTGACGACTCACACCGATCTGCCCTACGTGCTCGGCGCCACTCTGCGCGGCTCGGCCGTCGAGGTGGTCCGCCCCAGCCATCTGCTGATCGTGGCCGCGTTCTTCATGCTGGTGCTGACCGAGACGGGGCGGATTCCGGTGGAGAGTCATGGCGGCACGCTCGAGTTCGGGCAGATCGAGGAGGGCCGCGTGGCCGAGCATTCGGGGCCCGGCTTGGCGTTTCTGCGCTGGGGCTCGTCGGTCAAGCAGCTCGTCCTGTACACAATCTTCGCCAATGTGCTCGTGGCCCCGTGGGGGCTGGCGGCCGACGGGCGCCTGGACCACGTGCTGGCAGCGATCGGCTTGCTGTTCGGCAAGGCGATCGGGATCGGTGTGGCGGTGGTCGTGATCGAGTGCAGCTTCGCCAAGCTGCGGCTGTTCAAGATCCCCGAGTTCACCGTCGCGAGCTTCCTGCTGGCGGTGCTGGCCGTGGTGATGTTCCTGTTTCAGCCGTCTTTCGGTGCAGCCCAGCTGAGCGTGTTCGGCGCGGCCGCCACGATCGCCGCCGTGCTCGTGCTGCTGCTGGAGCTCACGATGCTGCGTTCGCAGGATGTCTGGGAGCAGTTGCGGCTGTACGCGTTCGGCTCGGTGGTGGTGGCAGGGCTGGCGGTCGCGACGGCGGCGAGCGGACACGGGGGCAGCTCGCTGTACGTGCTCGCTGCGGCGACGATCGCGCTCAAGGCGCTGGTGTTCCCGATCGGGATTCGTTTTGTGCTGCGCAACCTCGAGGCCGACCCGCGCGTTCCGTCCAGTATCGGCGTGCCATCCTCGATCCTGATCGCAGTGGCGCTGAGCGCGTTCGCCTTCGTGGCGCTGCGTCCGGTCCACATTGGCGGCGTGGCGGCGCTGCCGCTGGAGGCGCTGCCGGTGGCCCTCAGTGGCATCCTGGTCGCGTTTCTGTTGATGGTGGTGCGGCCGCACGCCCCGTCGCAGCTGCTCGGATTCCTCGCGCTCGAGAACGCGGTCTCGGTCGCGAGCCTGGTGATCGCGGCGGGCTTGCCGATCATCCTGGCGCTGCTGCTGCTGTTCGACGTGCTGGTCGGCGTGCTGGTGTTCGTCGTGCTGGTCCAATATCTCGCGGTCGCGCGCACGGCGGTGCGCACCGACGTGCTGAACAGGTTGACGGGATGAACTGGGCGCTGCTGGTAATCGTCGCTGCGCCGATCGTCGCGGTGATGGTCAGCGTGCTCGCCGGCTGGCGCGTGGCCCGAGCAACAACGCTGGCCGCCGGCATCGTGAGCCTCGGACTGGCGATCGGCCTGGCCCTGTCGGTCGAGCACGGCGGCTCCGTGCACGCGGCGCACGGCTGGCTGCGACTTGACTCGCTGGGCGCGGTGTTCCTCATCACGACCGGATTGCTGTACGCCGTCGCGGGGGTGTTCTCGATCGGCTACCTGCATCTCGATGCGCGCCAGCCGGACTTCCCGCAGTTCGCGCGGCGCTACTTCGCGTTGCTGAACCTGTTCGGCTGGACGATGCTGCTCGTGCCGCTGGCCAGCGACTTCGGCACGCTCTGGGTGACCGTCGAGCTGACCACGATCGTCTCGGCGCTGTTGGTGGCGATCGACCGGACCGACGCGGCGCTGGAGGCCTCCTGGAAGTACGTGCTGATCGCCTCCTGCGGTCTTGGCGTTGCGCTGCTGTCGATCATCGTGCTCTACGCCGCCGGCACGCACGCGCTCGGGAGCTCCTACCTGCCCCGGTTCTCGCGTTTCATCGCCCACGGGCCTGCGCTCTCGCGCGACGCCGTGCGGCTTTCGTTCGTGCTGGCGGTCGTGGGGTTCGGCACCAAGGTGGGGTTCGTGCCCACCCATACCTGGCTTCCCGACGCGCACTCCGAGGCTCCGGCGCCGGTGTCGGCAATGCTCTCCGGGGCGCTGCTGGCTAGCGCGTTCTACGCGATCCTGCGTTTCTTTCAGGTGGCTGTCGCGGCCGGCGAGCGTTCGTTCGCCGAGCACGTGCTGATCGTGTTCGGAGCGATGTCGCTGATCGCGGCCAGCCTGTTCGTCCTGCGCCAGCGCAACTTCAAGCGGCTGCTGGCCTATTCGTCGATCGAGCACATGGGCGTGATCGCCCTCGGTGTTGGCTTCGGCGCCCCGCTGGCGGTCGCCGGCGCGCTGCTGCACGTGATCACGCACGCGTCAGCGAAAGGGCTCGCGTTCTTCGGCGCCGGATCACTGCTGCGCGGCTATGACACCAAGGAGGTCGACGAGGTGACCGGTGCCGCGATCGCGATGCCCTGGACCGGCCCGATGTTCCTGACGGCCGCGCTGGCGCTGTGCGGCCTGCCGCTCTCAGGAGTGTTCCGCAGCGAGTTCCAGATCGTCGCCGGCGGCTTCGCCGAGCCGCAATACGTGGGAGTCGCGCTGCTGCTGGTGTTCGTCAACCTCGCGTTCTTCGGCGTGCTCTGGCACGCCGGCCGGATGGTCCTGACCCCAGCCCGCGCGCGGTCGACCGCCACGAGCGAGACTCGGACTCCGGGAGAACAGAGCCGGTGGATGATCGCGGCCATGCTCGCCTGCCTGTTCGTGGTCGTTGCGCTCGGAGTGCACCTCCCATCCGCGCTGTCGACCCTGATCGTCCACGCCAGCCACCTCCTCTCCTCACCCGCCCGATGAGCATCGCCGAGCCACAGACCGAACTTCCCGACTACCTGCCCAAGCATCTGGGCGGCATGCGCGAGCCGGGGCCGCCGGACGAGGTGCGCGTGCGCCTCACGCCACTGGGATTCGCACGTGCCAGCCAGATCCTGCATCGCGCCGGCGCCAGATTTGTGACGCTGCTCAGGGCCCAACTGCCCGAGACCGCAATCGTCGGTGCGTTCGCGATGCGCGGCGATCTGGTCGTGCTGCGTGCCCCCACGGGCCAGGCGGACCCGCCGGTGTACACGGCGCTGGGGCCTTGGTGGCCGGCGGCCAGGTGGGCCGAGCAGGAGCTGGCTGACCGTCATGGAGTCCGGCCGGTGGGATTGGTCGAGCTCCCTCACCTGACCAGCCCGGATGCCGACGCGCTCGATCACGAGGTCGGTGGCCTTGATGTGTTCTCGATCCCCTACGGGCCCGTGCGCTCGGGGATCTTCGAGGCGATCCAGTTCCTGATCGAGACCGGCGGCGAGGACGTAACCCGAATCCGGACGCGAACGTTCTTCAAGCACCGCGGCCTCGAGCGGCGGTTCGTGGGGCTGACCCCGGATCAGGCCGTGCATGTCGCCGAGCGCGTTGCGGGGATCTCCAGCGTCGCCCACGCGCTCGCGTTCTCGCAGGCCGTCGAGCGCGCCCTCGGCGTCGAGGTGCCGGAGCGAGCGCAGCGCTGGCGGGTGGTTCACGCCGAGCTGGAGCGCATGGCCAACCACCTTGACGTGATCGCCAAACAGGCAGAGACGACCGCGCTATCGGTCGGCCAGGCCCGCTTCCAGATCCTCAAGGAGCAGATCATGAGGCTGCGCGCGCGGCTGACCGGCAGCCGCTTTGGACGCGGCGCGCTGGTACCCGGAGGCGTGCGCTCAGAAGGTGGGGTGACGACCGAGGACCTGCTCGCCGAGCTGACCACATTCGAGCGTGATCTGACCCACGACCGCCGCCTGTTCCTCGGCACCGCGTCGATGACCGACCGCCTGATCGGTTCCGGGCGCCTGCCGCGAGCGCTCGTCGAGGAGTACAGCGCGGTCGGGCCGCTCGCGCGCGGCTCGGGACTTTCGATCGACGTGCGCCACGAGCGGCCGTACGGCGAGTACCGGCGGCTCGGACTGGAGGTCGTCACTCACCGCGAAGAGGATGCGATGGCGCGCATGCTGGTGCGATTCGGAGAGCTGACGGAGTCGCTGAGGATCCTGCGCCAATCGATCGGTCACCTGCGCCGCGGCAACGGCGGCCTGGCCGCGCCGCTTCCCGTCGGTGCGAGCGGTTCGGCATTCGGCTGGGCCGAAGCGGCGCAGGGTGAGCTGGTCGTTTGGGTCGAGCTACGTGACGGACTTCTCGCCGGCGTCCACGTGGCTTCCCCCTCGCTGCGCAACTGGACGCTGTTTGACCTCGCCTTCCCCAAGGACGTTCTCACCGACCTGGCGTTCATCGAGCACAGCTTCGGGCTGACCCCCGCGGGAGCCGATCGCTGATGCTGGCCTGGATTCCGCGAGGACTCGCCAAAGGCAAGGTCACCACCCGCTACCCCCGGAGCCACGAGACACCCCCCCAGGGCTTCCACGGTCCAATCGCCGTGCTCAACGCCGAGGGCGCCGCTACCGAGCTCGAGTGGTGCTGCCCGACGAGCGCGATCAGCGTTGACGCCGCCGGCGGCCTCAGTCTGGATCGGGGGCGCTGCATCCACTGTGGCCAGTGCGTGCGAGCCGCGCCGGACCGATTCGCGTTTGAGGAGCGCTATGAAACCGCCGCCCGGGTACGAGAGTCGCTGGTGGTGGGCGATGTCGGTCCCGGCGATCCGCAGCCGGTGCGTCGCGCGCTGGCTGAGCAGGCGCGTGCGCTCGGGCGCTCGATCCATGTGCGTCACATCGACACCGGCTCCGACGGTGGCGAGGAGTGGGAGATCCAAGCCCTCTGGAATCCCTTCTACGACATCCAGCGGCTTGGCTTCTTCCTGACTGCTGCCCCCCGACATGCCGACGTACTGCTGGCCACCGGCGTCGTGACCGCCCCGATGCGCGAGCCGCTGCGGCGCACCTGGGCGGTGATGCCTGAGCCCAAGGCGCTTATCGCCGTCGGCACAGACGCGTGCAGCGGCGGCCTGGCGGCGGAGAGTGGGTCGGCTGCCGGAGTCGACGCGGTGCTGCCCGTCGACGTCTACATCCCCGGTTCGCCACCGCCGCCGATCGCGATCCTGCACGGACTGCTGCTCGCGGTCGGGCTACTGCGCCAGGAGCCCGCGCGATGACGCTCACCTTCGCCATCGCGATGGGGGCGCTGGCCATCGCACCGCTGCTCGCCACCGCCCGCGGTGTAGTGGCGGCGGCGGTGAGTGCGGCAGGCTGCGTGCTGCTGGTGATCGTGGGGCTGAACGCGGCACTCGACGGCTCGCGCCCGGTGCTTGAACTCGGCGGCTGGCTCGGGTTCGGGCGCTCCGCGCTGAACGCCGACGGACTGGCCGGCATCTTCCTGGCGCTGACCGGCGTCGCGGGAGCCGCGACGGCCGTGGCCGCCGTCGAGCTGCCGCCCGGACGATGGCTCACCGGGCTCGGTTGCACGCTCGTGCTCGCCGTCGCGGTGGCGATCGGGGCCGACAACGCGTTTCTGTTCCTCCTCGCCTGGGAGCTGCTGACCGTGTGCATCTATCTGATCGCCAGCGCCGACCGGGCCCGGCCCGAGCAGCTGCTGCAGGGCTATTTCACCGCCGGACTGACCAAGCTCGGAGGCGCCGCGCTGCTGGCGGCCTTCGCGCTGCTCTACGGACACACCCACAGCTTCTCGCTGGCGGTCTGGGCCCATGCCGGCCTGCCGGCCGGCACGCGCGGTGTGCTGTTCGCGTTATTCCTGGTCGGCTTCGGCACCAAGGTCGGGATGCTGCCCGTGCAGGGCGGTTTGCCGGCGGGGTATAGCGCCGCGCCCAGGCTGGGCGCTGCGTGGCTGTCGGTGGCTCTCGCCGCCGGCTTCTACGGACTGTGGCGGTTCGTGTTCGCGATTCTCGGCCCACTCCCGACCTGGTGCGGCGACGCGACCCTGATTCTCGGTGCGATCACCGCCGTCGCGGGGATCGCCTACGCCATCACCCAAGATGAGCTGCGGCGGTTCCTGGGCTACTCCACGGTCGAGCACGCCGGCATCGTGCTGCTGGGCCTGGGCGTCGCGCTGCTGGGCCAGGCTGCCCACAATCGCAACCTGGCCGCCGCCGGCCTGCTGGCCGCAACGCTGCAGGTATGTGCTGCCAACCTGGCCAAGACGCTGGCGCTGATCGGGATCGATCGCGTCGAGCAGGCGACCGGGCGCAGGACGATCGACCCCCTCGGAGGACTTGCCCGCCAGCTCCCGCTGAGCGCAGCCGGAGTCGGCGTCGCCTCGCTGACGCTGGCGGCGGTCCCACCGCTCGGCGGCTTCGTCAGCGAGTGGTTCACGTTCGAAGCGCTGCTCCAGGGGTTCCGCATGCCAACTCTGCTCTCGCGACTGCTGTGCGCGCTCGCGGCCGCCGCGCTCGCCTTCACCGCCGGCCTCGGGCTGCTGGCGTTCGCCAAGTACTACGGATTCGTTTTCCTGGGCCGCGCGCGCGACGCGGCCGTGCGGCTCGGCGAGGGGGCGGGTTCCTCGGTGAGCATCGCGGCGCTTGGAGTGATCATCTTGTTCCTCGGGACCGTGGCTCCCTGGGAGATCCACGCGCTCGGGAGTGGGCTCCAATCGCTGCTGGGCTTCAACGCGGCAACCGCGGTGATCAGCCATCCGCTCGTCCTCGGGCCGGTGTTCGCCAACTTCTCGGTGCTCGCGCCAACATGGCTGACGATCGTCCTACCGGCCTACTTCACGCTCGCGATTCTGATCGTGACGGCCAGCCGCGCCCGCGGGACCCGGCGTGCGCCGGTGTGGGTCACCGGCAGCGCAGCCGAACTCGCCGCCGTCCAGTACAGACCGTCGGCCTACTCCAACCCGATGCGGGTCATCCTACGTGGACCGCTCGGCTACCGAACGCGCCTGATCGCCGGCACGGGCGACGATCCTGAGCCAACCCCGATCCTGCAAAGGTCGGTCGTGCTGGCAATCGAACGATTCGTCTATCGGCCCCTCACCGAACTCGCCTTGACCGCGGCGTCAGGCGTCAGACGCCTGCAATCCGGCCGTCTGTCCTTATATCTGCTGTACATGCTCGCTTCGCTGATCCTTGCCCTGGCCCTGATCCCGATCCTGCACTGATGTTCCAACGTTTCCTACTCGCCTGGGACGGGTCACAAGTAGCCCTCAGGGCGTTCGACGTCGCGATCGACATCACCCGCCGATACGGCGGCGAGCTGATCGCCGTCTCGATTGCCCACAGCCCCGCCCACGCCGAAACGAGCTCCGATCGCGAGGAGTCCTTTCAGGCCGCGCGGCGTTACCTGCAGGAGAGCTTCGCCGAGGTCCGCGACCGTGCCGACCGGGCTGGCGTCGCCATCGAGCACCAAATCATCGAAGGCGATCACCCCGCGCGAGCGCTGATCGACCACGCCCATGAGCACGGCTTCGACCTGATCATCTGCGGCCAGCACCGCAGCCGGCGCGCAGGACGCCTACTGCTGCACGGCGTGGCCGAGGACCTCGTCACCGCCGCAGTGACCCCCGTGCTCGTAGTCGGCGAAGAGCCCTAGGAGGAACCGCGGTCGCCAGCTCCGCGGACGGCTTACCGGTCAGCGCTCGACCGCGGCTCGGCCGGCGAACCGCGCTCGGTCGCCGAGTTCTTCCTCGATTCGCAGCAGCTGGTTGTACTTGGCCACGCGCTCGGAACGCGCCGGGGCGCCGGTCTTGATCTGCCCAACGCCCGTGGCGACGACAAAATCGGCGATCAGCGCGTCCTCGGTCTCGCCGGAGCGATGCGACACGACAGCGCGATAGCCGGCCTCGTGGGCGAGCGCGATCGTGTCGAGTGTTTCGGTGAGCGTCCCGATCTGGTTTAGCTTGATCAGGATCGAGTTGGCGATCCCGGCATCGATCCCCCGGCGCAGGATCGCCGGGTTGGTGACGAACACGTCGTCGCCGACCAGCTGGACCTTCTGTCCCAGGCGGTTGGTGAGCATCCGCCACCCGTCCCAGTCGTCCTCGGCCATGCCGTCTTCGATCAGCACGATCGGATACCGGTCTACCAGTTGCTCCCAGTAGTCGACCATCTCGCCCGAGGACAAGGTGCGCCCCTCACCGGCCAGACGGTAGGCACCGTCGGAGAAGAACTCGCTGCTCGCCGGATCCAGCGCAATCGCGATCTCGTCGCCGGGCCGATAGCCGGCGCCCTCGATCGCTGAGACCAGCAGCTCCAGCGGCGCTTCGTTGGACTCCAGCGCCGGCGCGAAGCCGCCCTCGTCGCCCACACCGGTGGCCAGGCCACGGGAGTGCAGTGTGCGCTTGAGCTCGTGGTAGGTCTCGCTGGCCATCTGCATCGCCTGCGCGAACGTCGCAGCACCGACCGGCACGATCATGAACTCCTGAAAGTCCACGGGATTGTCCGCGTGCACGCCGCCATTGAGCACGTTCAGCATGGGCGTCGGCAGCAGGCCGGCGTCCTCGCCGCCGAGGTGACGCCAGAGTGGCACGCCGAGCTCGGCCGCCTGCGCACGGGCGCTGGCCAGCGAGACTCCAAGGATCGCGTTCGCGCCCAGGCGTGACTTAGTGTCGGTCCCATCCAGCTCGATCAGCGACCGGTCCAGGCCCTCCTGATCCCCGGCATCGCGGCCAATCGCGGCGCCGGCGATCTCGCCGTTGACGTGGCCGACGGCCTGGGAGACTCCCTTCCCGCCGAATGCGTTGCCGCCATCGCGCAATTCGACCGCTTCGTGCTCGCCGGTCGACGCGCCCGACGGAACCGCCGCGCGGCCCAGCGCTCCCGACTCCAACTTGACGTCGACCTCGACCGTCGGATTACCCCGGCTATCGAAGATCTGTCGAGCGTGAACCTGTGTGATCGCCCCCATGCCCCTCCAGCCTACTCTCGCCCGAGCGCCTTGCGGGTTTTATGCGGGCCTACCCGGTCCGAGATGGCTCCGCCGCCCCGCAAAGCTGAGCGTATTGGCGGGGAGCGGCCAACCGGTTTCAGCGGGCGCGGAAGCGCAGCGTGAGCACGGCGGGCTGGGCGGCGCCGATCCACACGCGCAGGCGGACGCGGCGGTTCAACGCGCCCGCGCCGGTGCTCACGTGCGCGCTGTCAAGGCTGATCTGACGGGCCAGCGCGGGGCTGATCCGCTGCAGATGGGCGATCGAGGTGGTGTAGCGCCCAGAGCGCGCATGCGCGATCCGTTCAGCGGCGGCGGCGAGCGAGAGCACCGCGCGTGACTCCACCTGCAGATCGTTTTCGCTCCGGGCGGCGGCGCCGAACGCCGACGCGGTGGCCGCCGCGAAGAGCACGACCATGAGCACGAACGCCCCGTTCGCCCATTCCCGACGGCGTACGCGATAAAGCATTCCCGCTATCACGGCAACGGCGATGGCCGTGAAAGCCAGGCTGGCGGCGAGCGTCGCAAGTGTCGAGAAGCTCATCCGGAAGACCATACGTTACGTCGCGCGCCGGGTACGGTTGCGCTCATGCCGCCCGCCGATCCCGATCGCCCGCGGCCGACGATGTCTCGCTCCGTGCTGCGCGGCGTGCGATGGGCGGCGCTGCCGTTCGGCGTGCTCTATCTGGTCCTGCTGGCGCTGCAGTTCCGCGGGGTCGTGGCCAGCACCAACCTCGATGCCGACACGGTGTCCGCGCCGGTGATCGGACAGCTGTTCGCCGGCGCGCCGACTCACGCGAGCGTCGTGCTGGGCGAGTTCGGCTGGTATGCGACCCTGCTGGCTGAGCTGGCCACGAAATGGCTCCCGATGCATCGACAGGTCTGGGAGGTCATGCCATACGCACTGGCTCTGGCCGGAGCTGCCCTGGCGGCGTGGTCTGTGTGGCAGGTGGCCGGACGCTGGGCCGCGGGGCTGACCGCCGTGGTGCTGATCTGCGCCGCCCCGGCCACGCTGCACCTCCTGCTCTCGATGACCCAGCACGCGCCGGATTGGTTCTGCCTGGCGCTGCTGGCGGCGTTTCTGGTGCTGTTGGAGCGCCGCGCGGTTGGGCTGCGATGGACGGCGCTGGGGCTGGCGGTGCTGGCGGTGGGCGCGATCATGGGCGTCAACGCCGCTTCGGACCCGCTGCTCGTGATCGCGGGCCTGGCGCCGTTCGCGCTCGCGGCGCTGACGGCGTTTCTGCTCGCGCGCGGGCCGGAAAGCGCCCGAGCGTTGCGCGTGGCGCTCGGCACGCTCGTGGTCACGGGCATCGCGTGGCTGGTCACCGAGGCGGTGATGTCGGCGCTGAACGTCAGCCCGGAGCCTGGGCTCAGCACGACGATGCTCGCATCCGCCGGCAAGATCGCCGCCAACTTCACGTTGTGGTGGCAGTCGATTGCGGTGCTGGGCAACGGCGACTTCTTCGGCCTCGAGCTTTCGTTCGCTTTCGGGCTCGCCGTCACCTGCGCGGCGCTGAGCGTCGGCGCCGTCGTGCTGCTGCCCCGCGTTGGCTGGCGAGAGCTGCGTCCGCGGGCCGCTGCCACCCACTCCCCGGCGCAGCCGGCACGACTCGCGTTCATGGTGTTCTGGTGCTCGTCGGCCACGTTGCTGACCCTCGCGTTCCTGCTCAGCGCAACGCCGGTCGACATCCACGCCGACCGCTACCTGGTCGGTCTGATCTATGCGGCGGCCGCGGTGATCCCGGCCATCGCCACCGGTCGTCGGCGCACCGAAGCAGCGGTCCTGGCGGGAGTGTGCATCTTCGCGCTGGCCGGGGTGATCTCCATGGCCAAGGACTCCGTCACCCGAAACACAGGTGGATTTCCCTCCACCGGCATGGTCAGACAGATCGCCCAGATCGCCGCCGCCCACCACCTCAAGTTCGGCTACTCCGGCTACTGGGACGCCGCTCCGATCACGTGGGCCAGCCATTTCCGCATCCAGGTGTACCCGGTGTCGATCTGCGATCGCGGCGCGCACCTGTGCCGGTTCGACCTGCACTTCATCAGCAGCTGGTACACGCCGCGTCCGGGCGCCGGAAGCTTCCTGCTGACCGACCCGTCGCTGGGACTGGTACCGGCGCCCACGCCCGGTCTGGGCCGGCCCACCGCCGTCTACCACGTCGGCAGAATCGCCATGTACGTCTACCCCTACGACCTCGCCACCAGAATCGTGTCCTACTAGGCGGCGCTTTGAGAAAAAAGCTGGGATCGCGTGCTCGCACCTGACAGCACGCCCGCGGGGCGTCAGCGGTGCTCGGGATTCTCGTAGCCGAAGCGGCAGCCGGCCAGGCCGAGCGTTGGTTGCCGCGCACCGGGATCCCGCCGGCGTCCTTGATCATGCGCGCCATGTGCAACAGGTTCCAGGTCATAAACGTGGTGTTACGGTTGGTGAAATCGTTCTCCGGGCCGCCCGAGCCGGGATCGAGATAGCTCGGCCTCCATCGCGCTGAGCTCCACGATTCCCGATCCTCCTTTGACGTGCAATGACATCGTCTCCCGACACGCGCCCCGTTACAGGATCAGCGCACGACCAGCTTGACGTGCATCCCCCGGGCCCGATGCCCGGGCATCGAGCAGTACAGCTCGTAGCGCCCCGGCGCCAGATGCCACGTGGCCTGGTGCAGGGCGCCGGACTGCGTGACTCTGACCCCCTGCGTCGAGCCGGTCATCGCCCCGGCCGCATCGAGGTGCCGGATCCGCAGATTGTGGGCGTCCTGGCCGCGATTCCACAGCTGGATGGTCACCCGACCGGCCGGCAGCGAGGAGCGCGAGGGCCACAGAGACCACTCCTGCGCGTAGACGAGCATCCGCGCCGGCGGCCACGGGGCCGCCCCGGCGCCGATCGCCGCCGCGGCGGCCGCGCAGCCGGTACAGAGCAGCGCGATCAGGCTGCGCCGGATCCTCATTTGAGCAGCTGGTAGCGCTTGAACAAGTTGGCGTTGGGGATCACCGCACCTGCCTCCTGGGACAGCCACTGCTCCAGCAGTGAGCAGTACATGCCCCGGTAGTCGACGTTCTCCCGCTGGTTGCCGTTGACGTCAAGGCGCGTCAGGCCCGGCCATTCGCCGACCATCGTGCCGCTGGCCCGGCTGCCGACCAGCAGCGACACGCCGGCCGCGCCGTGATCGGTTCCGTCGGAGCCGTTCTCTTGAGCGCGGCGGCCGAACTCCGACCAGACGTGGACCAGCACCCGGTCGGCGATCCCGCGCGCCTCCAGATCGGCCTGGAAGGCGGCGATCGAGTCGGCGATCAGCGACAGTCCCGAGTCGAACGTCGTCGCCTGCGAGGAATGGGTGTCGAACTGCGTGTCCGAGGTCAGCGCGACACATTTCAGCGGCAGACCGGCGGCGATCATCGCCGACAGGCCGGCCAACCGCTGGGGGAAGTCGGAGGCGGCCGACTTGGGGTAGGTGACGGGGCTGGTGTAGGCGGCGTTGCCGTCGGCGTTGCGAAATGGGGCCAGTGCGTGGCGCACGATCCCGACCTCGGAGGCCGCCTCGGCGACCTGGGCAATCGCCGCGTCGGCGGCGTGGCGCTGGCTGGCGCCGAGCTTCGACGCCGAATCCAGCGTGTAGCTGAACACGTCGCCCCAGACGCCGTCGAGCCATAGCGAGAAGTCCTCCGGGCGGTCGATCGCCGCCACCGGGTTGCGCGCGGTAGCCAGCGTCGGGTTCATCTGACCGTCCATCGAGAGTCCCTGCAGCGGGTTGGTGGCACTGCCCGCCAGGTCCAGGTAGCGCCCGAGCCAGCCGGTGTTGATCGAGGTCTCGGTGACCCCGACCTCCCAGTAGTGGCGCGAGGTGAAATGTGACATGTCCGGGCTGGTGTATCCGATCCCGGGGAACACGGTGACCTTGCCGGCGTCGTGCAGCTGGGCGAACGAGCTGGCGGCCGGATGCCAGCGCAGCCGTGGGTCCTCGGTGAACGAGACGCCGGCCGTCACCGGGACCGCCAGCGTCGGGCGCAGCTTCTCATACGGCGGATCGCCGGCCGGGGCCAGCACCGACAGCGCGTCGATCCCGCCGGCCAGGAAGACCGAGACCAGCACCCGGCTGGAGGGACCCTGCGTCGTGGCGGCCTGGGCGATGCCGTCCCCGAGCACGCGCCCGGTCAGGCCCAGGCGTCCGGCGCCGTAGACCGACACCAGGCCGCCGGCCGCGCCGAGCAGGAAGCGCCGCCGGTCCACCCCGGCGCCGGCGGGCACCGGCATCCGCGGATCCCACTCGCGGGTCGAGCCCTTGGCGCCGCCGGCCACCGCCCGGCGGATCGCCTGCGAACGGGTGAAGCTCTCACAGCAGTTGGGCTCGGGGGCCATCAGCAGGTCTGCCAGTCCGGGGTGGTGGGGATCAGCGCGCGCAGCGCGTTCTGGCGCAGGATGCGATAGCTGACCTGCTCCCAATCGGCGGTGATCGCGCGCTGGGCGCGGCGGCTGAAAGCCAGCAGGTTGCGCCGGGTGACCGCCGACAGCTGGGGGTCTCCCCAGTGACGCAGCGCCGAACTGACGGCCACCGAAGCGTTCTCGTTGGCAGGGTACTTCTTGCCGTTGGGATCCAGCACCCGGCCCTGCATCGCGTAGGTGACGGCGGTGAAGCGCCCTGCCCAGCGCGAGGTGTCAAGCCAGTGGGCGTAGTCCCAGCCGGCCACGTTGGGCGGCTCGAACAGCCGCTGGCCGGTCTGCTCGGCGATCCAGGCCCAGTCTTCGGTCTCGACCGTCCGGTTCAGTGCCCGTAGCAGCCCGGCGCAATAGACCACCGGCGGGATCACCATCCGCGGCCCCTCCAAGAACAGCGGGTGGCGGAGGATCGCCTCCACCAGCGGCCGAACCTCGTAGCCGCCGGCCACGTAGGTGCGCTCCAGCGCCCGCTGATCACCGCCCGGGGCGGGCGCGCCGACGAAGTAGCCCCACAGCTTGGCCATCATGAATGATGGGTGCAGAGGATGCTCGACGCACAGGCGGCCGGTGTCGCGCCAGTCAAACCGGCCGCGATGGCCGAGGATCTTCTTGACCCCCGTGTCGTGGAGGCTGGGATCGAAGCGGAAGTTGCTCGGGCCCGATTCGTTCCAGTCGTTGGTGAAGCCGGTCAGTGCACGGGCCTGCTGATGCACGTCGTGTTGGGTGTAGGCGCCGCGGTCGGCGCCGAGCGTGAACAGCTCCATCACCTCGCGCCCGTAGTTCTCGTTCGGGCTGTACTTGGTGTTGGAGGTGCCCGACAGCCACAGCAGCATCGCGGGATCGCGCGTCACCGCAAGCAGAAGATCGTGGAAGTTGCCCAGCGCCCGGCCGCGCATCATCCGGTTCTGGCCGAGCATCAGCTTGGCGTTGGATGCGTCGATCGAGGTGGCAAACCAGCTGTGCCAGATCAAGGTCATCCGCTCCACCAGCTGCTGGTCAGAGCGGACCATCCGGTCAAGCCACCAGCAATGGTCGTCGCCCCAGACGTTGATCGGGTCAAGCGGCTGGCCCTGGGCATTGTGCGGCGGTGCACCGGAGAGCACAGCGCGTCCTGAGGGCCGGGTCAGCGAGGCCACGGCGCCGTCGAGCCCCAGCTCCGCCAGCGCCCGGGCCTGTCCCGGCCGGGGTCCGAAGCCGGCCCGCCACAGCAGCCGCGTAGCGTGCCGTTCGGTGAACGGCCCGCGATAGGTGGCAATCGGTGAGCTCGGCAGTGAATCCATGAGGGCCGGCCCGACGTGGGCACTCACGCCGGGCATCTGTTCCTATTCGGCGCCCCGCACGCCAAACATGAGCCGAAACCTAGCCGGAAATCGTTGATCGTCCCCGTGTCGAACCCGGCAGTGCCGGCCTTCGCCGTGTGCGCGGTCGGATACGCGCTCGGATCCGATCTGGATCAGCGCGATGATCCAGCCATCGCACCGCTCCGTAGAGAGGTGTGTAACCCGGGCGCCGACAACCGGGCTCGATAAGGAGATCCAATGACCGAATTTGACCCCCCCGAGGCCGGACCGCGCTCAAGCTTCATCCTGCGCGCCGCGGGCGGCACACCGGTCAAGCAGCCGACGTTCTCCTTCCCGGTCACCAACCAGCCGAGCTTCCTGAAGCTGGCCGCGGCAGGATCGATCGTCCAGATCGAGGCGCGTCACGCCGCTTCGATCGCGCTGCTGACCGGCGATTCGGCGACGCCCAACGGGGCGTTTGACAAACCGCTGAGCAAGAAGCAAGTGCTCGCGAAGGCAGGTCCGCTGATCAAGGCGTAGATCAGAGGGTAGAGATCTGCCAAACCGTGACGGCGCGGCTCGCGAGTTTTCCCTCCTCCCTCGCGGGTCGCGTCATCACGAACCCACGAATCTGATCCAATCTCTTACTCGTGTTCCGACCGACCCGAAGCTTCCGTCACACCCAGCAGGTCGACCTGCTGACGCTGGCCGACGAGGACCTGATGCAGCTGGTCCACGACGGTGACGCGCGCGCCTTTGAGGTGATCTTCGATCGCCACGGGGGGGCCGGCTTCTCGCTGGCCTATCGCATGTGCGGACGGCGGGCGATGGCCGAGGACGTCGTTCAGGAGGCCTTCCTGTCGCTCTGGCGCAGCGGGGGGCGCTATGACCGTAGCCGGGGCAGCGTGCGCTCCTGGGTGCTGAGCGTGGTGCACAACCGCGCGATCGACGCCTTCCGGCGCGAGGTCGTGCGCGACAAGCGTGACGTGCATGACGACGGTATCGCCGAGCGGATGCCATCCGCCCAGCGCACCGACGCCGAGGTGGAGCACCGCGACGAGGCCCAGCAGGTGCGCAGCGCGCTCGGCGAGCTGCCCAAGGATCAGCGCCAGGTGATCGAGCTCGCCTACTTCGGCGGATTCACCCATAGCCAGATCGCCGAGATGCTGCGGTTGCCGCCCGGCACCGTGAAGGGCCGGATGAGGCTGGGACTGACCAAGCTGCGGATCGCCCTCGGCGATCCCACGGGGGTAATGCCATGACCGACGATCAGCTGCCATCCACCCACGATTGCGGAGGCGACGCGGCCGCGTACGCGCTCGGTGCCCTGGACCCGGCTGAGGCCGAAGCGTTCCGGGCGCATTTGGAGACCTGCATCGTGTGCCGCGACGAGCTGGGCGCCTTCCAGCAGGTGGTCGGCGTGCTGCCGATGAGCGCCCCGCAGCACCGCGTTCCGCGCAGCCTGCGGCGCAGCGTTATGCGCGCCGTGCACCAGCAGCCCCGGCTGGCTCCGCAGGCCGCGCGACCGCGCTCACGTCCGTGGCTGTCGTGGTCGTTCGCGCCCCGTCCGGCGGTCGCATTGGGGCTGCTGCTGGTGGTGATCGTCGCCGGGCTGGGAGGCTTGGAGCTCGCCTCGACCGGCGGCCCGGGCACGCGCGTGATCCAGGCCAGCGTCGGCAGCGCCGAACTGCGGCTGACCGGCAATCGCGGCGAGCTGATCGTGCACCACCTGCCCGCGCCAGCGCCGGGACGCATCTACGAGGTCTGGCTACAGCGCGGGCGGCGCACGCCCTCGCCGACGAGCGCCCTGTTCAGCGTCACCGCCGCCGGCACCGGTGACGTCGACGTGCCCGGGAGCCTGCGCGGCGTCAACCGGGTGCTGGTCACGCAGGAGCCCGCCGGCGGGAGCCGAGTGCCGACCCGTGCGCCGGTGATCGTCGCGCCGGTTGACTGACGCCGGCCGGCCGCGCGCACCGTTTCAGCAGTGATCCAAACGGGCCCCCGGCCTCGTATCACAAGACAGCATCGAAAACCAAGCGATCGGAGCTTCACATGATGGGACTCGACAATCCAATTCATCTCGCCTTCCTGCTGATCCTGCTGCTGCTCGTGTTCGGCGCCAAGCGCCTGCCGGAAATGGGCCGCTCCCTGGGGTCAGGCCTGCGCGGCTTCAAGGAGTCGATCAGCGGTGAGGAGCCCAGCGCTCACCTCCACGCTGAGCCCGCCGCCGTGCCTGCCGACGAGCTGACGATGCCCGTGGCGGTCACCAGCGACGCGGTCAACGAGCGCACTCCCGCCCAGCCGGTCGTCTGAGCGCGCCCGTCGTCTGACCACTAGATCCAAACTCGGGACACGATTCACGTGCAGATGCCAAACGTGCTCACACCAGTTCGCTTTCGGCCGATCAGCCATCACGACCAGCTGAGCGTCGTCGACCACCTGGAGGAGCTGCGGACGGCGTCCCGGCTGTCGGCCGCCCCCCAGGACAACCGCCCGGTGACGCTGGGGATCGGCGAGCCGTTCACGAGCACGCTCACGGTCACGCTGATCTTCGCGCTGATCCTCTCGCTGCCCGTGCTGCTGCTGCAGGCCTACGGCTTCTTGATCCCCGCGCTGGCGCCTGAGCAGCGCCCGACGATGCTGCCGATCACGCTGGCGATCCCGGGGTTCGAGGCCAGCGTCCTGCTCGCCGCCACCGGCTGAAGACAAATGTCTGCTATCTGACAATCCCGTCATCCAACTCCCTCTCGCCTCCGCATCAGGGGGTGAGCCCATTCCAGGGAAGCGAAAGGAGCAGTTTGTTTTATGACCCAGTTCAACCTTGAAGCGATCGATGTCGACGGGGCGATCCGCGAAGCGGCCGAGGAGGTATCCGGGGACACCCGCATCGGTTTCCTGCGTAAGGCCGGCATCGCCGGTGGCGCCGCGCTGAGCGGTGGCGCGATTCTCGGCGCGATCGCGTCGCCTGCGCTGGCCGCAGCTAAGGGCAGGCCGCCCGCGTCATTCGGCCCGGGCGACGTCGGCATCCTCAATTACGCGCTGACGCTCGAATACCTCGAGGCGGCGTTCTACAACGAGGCTGCCGCCAAGGGCAAGATCGCCAGCCCGCACACCAAGACGTTCCTGAAGACCGTGGTCAAGGACGAGAACTACCACGTGAAGTTCCTCAGGACGGCGCTGGGCAGCCAGGCCGCCAAGCAGCCGAAGTTCAACTTCATGGGCATCACCGGCGACGAGGCCAAGTTCGTGGCCACCGCGTACGTGCTGGAGAACACCGGCGTTCACGCCTACCTCGGGCAGGCCCGCAACATCAAGAACCCGGCATACCTGATCGCCGCGGCCGAGATCGTGACGATCGAGGCCCGGCACTCAGGCGCCATCGGCCTGATCACCGGCCAAGGGATTGCGCCGAACGGGCCGCTCGACTCGGGCTACACGGCCGCAAAGGTGCTGGCCGCCGTCAAGGCAACCGGCTTCATCGTCTAGTCACTCGATCTCCGGACTGCGTGGTGCAACGGGGCGGGTCTGCGGACCCGCCCCGATTCCGATCCGGCGACCGCTCTACCGCGCACCGTCCTCCTCCAGCGCCCGCTGCGCGATCGCATAGGCGGCGTTGGCCGCCGGCACGCCGGCGTACACGGCGGTGTGCAGCAGCACCTCGCCGATCTCGGCCTCGCTCAGCCCGTTTCGCAGCGCCGCCCGAACGTGCATCGCGATCTCGTTCTCACGTCCCAGCGCGGTCAGCACCGACAGCGTCACCGCGCTTCGCATGCGGCGGTCCAGCCCCTCCCGCGTCCACACTCCGCCCCAGGCGTAGCGCGTGATGAAGTCCTGAAACGGCGCCGTCAGATCGGTCGTGCGCTCAATCGCCCGGTCGACGTGGGCATCGCCGAGCACCTCACGGCGTACTTTCATGCCCTGCTCGTAGTCGGGATCGCTCATGGCAGTCCTCCTGGCGCTAGGTGGTCGACGATCAAGCGCGTCACATCGGTCGCGCGCTCCACGCTGGACAGGTGCGCACCTCGGTCGAGGATCTCCAGCCGGGCTGCGGAGATGCCGGCGGCGATCGTGCGCGCATGCTCGGGGGGCGTGGCCGGATCCTGCTCGGCACCGATCACCAGCGTGGGCGCCGAGATCCGGGCCAGCCCGGAGCGCAGGTCCATCGCCGCGATCGCCTCACAGCAGCCGGCGTAGCCCTCGGCCGACGTGCCGGCGATCATCGCCCGGTGGTGCGCTACGACGTCCGGGTGCTCCCGCCTGAAGGGCTCGGTGAACCAGCGCGTGATCACCGCGTCGGCCACCGCCTCAGGGCTGCCGGCGTCGCGCACCGTCGCGGCGCGCTGCGTCCATCCCTCGGCCGGCGGCAGATGCGCGGAGGTGCCGATCAGCACCAGCCGCTCGATCCGCGCAGGCGCGTTGATCGCCAGCCACATGCCGACCATCCCGCCGAGCGAGAGACCGCAGTAGGAGACGCGCTCCAGCGCCAGGCGATCGAGCAGACCCAGCACGTCGGCGCCGAGCTCGTCGATCGTGTAGGGCCCCGCCAGCACGGGCGAGCCGCCGTGGCCGCGGTGGTCATAGCACGCCACCGCAAAGCGCTCGCCCAGCGCCGCCAGCTGCGGCTGCCACATCGCCAGCGTCGTCCCCAGCGAGCCGCCGAGCAGCACCGCCGGGGCCCCGCTGACGCCGCCCAGCTGGTGGTGAAGCTCAACCGAGGTCATGCGCCGTGCGCCACCAGCGCCCGGTCGATCAGCTCCGAGGCGCCGCCGAGATGTCGCTCGGGCTCTCGCGCCTGCGCCACGCCGTCAGACGCCAGGCGCTGGAGGTTCTCCTGCATCCGCTCGGCGTCGACCTGCACCTGCTCCAGCAGCTCGCGCCCCCAGGCGGTGGCGGAGCCCACGAGCCTCAGCAGCTCGGTGTGCGTCCCCCACTCGGCCTGCCAGGCGCCCGCGGCGCGCTCGTGTTCCTGCTCCATCGCCGCGAACATGCTGGCCACCAGCCCGGGAACGCGCTTGGTGCAGGCCAGCAACGACACCGAACCGACCGGATTGTGCTTGTGGGCCATCGCGCTGGAGGCTCCGCGTGACGGGTCCCCGCCCTCCCGCAGCTCGCCGACCTCCTGCTGGGCGAGCAGCGTGACGTCCCGGGCGACCTTGCCGAGCACTCCGGCCAGCGCGCCCAGCGCGGCGGCCAGGCTCACCGGGATGACCCGCACAGTGTGCCAGGGCAGGACCGGCTCGGCCAGCCCCAGCTCGGCGGCCACGCGCGCGGCCACCTGCGGCGCGCGGGTGCCGACCGGGCCGCCCATCTGCACGGCCAACTCGACGTCACGCACGGTCGTCAGCCGGCGCCTGGCCTGGTCGATCCCGGCCATCCAGCCAGCGGAACACAGCCCGAAGGACGTCGGCAGCGCCTGTTGGAGCAGGGTCCGCCCCACCATCGGCGTGTCCCGGTGGCGCTGGGCCAGCGCCGCCGCCGCCCCGGCGGCGGCGTGGGCGTCGCCGAGGATCGGCTCCAGCGCGCGGCGGGCGACCAGCATCGCGGCCGTGTCGAGCACATCCTGGCTGGTGGCCCCTAGATGCACGTGACCGGCCAGCCGCTCGCCGACCGCCGCCCGCAGCGCCCGGACCAGGGGCACCACCGGCGTGGCGTGCTCGGCCGCCGCGGCGCCGATCGCCGCCAGGTCGAAGCGCTCGGCCTGGCACGCGGCGGCGATCTGGTCAGCCTCCGGCCCGCCGATCAGGCCCTCGCCCGCGCAGGCCCGCGCCAGCGCCGCCTCCACATCGAGCATCGCCTGCAGCCAGGCCTGATCGGACACCTGCGCGGCGCTGTCGCCGCGCGCGTAGATGCCTTCGAACAGGCCCGTCTCAGATGGCAAAGAAGACCGTCTCGCCCGGCCCCTGGAGCCGGATGTCGAATCGGTACCCGTCGTCGGTGGGCTGGGCCAGCAGCGTGTCACGCCGGTCAGGCGGCACCCGCGCCAGGATCGGATCGGCCTCGTTGGCCTGCGCCTCGTCGGCGAAGTAGATCCGGGTCACGCAGCGGTGCAGCATCCCGCGGGCGAACACCGAAACGTCGATGTGCGGCGCCTGCAGCGTGCCGTCGGGCGTGGACACGCGGCCCGGCTTGACAGTGACAATCTCATAGCTCCCGTCGCCGTCCTCGTAGCCGCAGCGCCCAAACCCGCGGAAGCCCTCCAGCGTCGAGTCCGTGCCGAAGCCGTGCAGGTCGGCGAAGTGCCCGTCGGGATCGGCCTGCCAGGTCTCGATCAGGTTGTCGGGGACCAGCTCGCCGGATCCGTCGTAGACGAGGCCGGTGATCCTGATCGCGCCCGGGGTGTCCTTGGGGACGGCATAGGGGCCCTCGGGCCAGGGCAGCCCGATCGCAAAGTACGGCCCAACGGTCTGCGCTGGGGTGGTGGAGAAGATCAATGCGCCTCCTCAAACAGCGTCGCGGCGGGACCGCGCAGGTAGATGTCGAACTCGTACGCCGCCGCCCAGTTGGGCTCGGTGCCGTGGATCGAGAAGCGTGAGATCATCCGCTCGCGAGCGGCCTGGTCGGCCACCGAGTTGAAGATCGGGTCATACGGGAAGAACGGGTCGCCGGGAAAGTACATCTGGGTGACCAGCCGCTGCGCGAACGCCCGTCCCAGCAGCGAGAAATGGATGTGGGCCGGACGCCAGGCGTTGTAATGGTTGCCCCACGGGTAAGGGCCCGGCTTGATCGTCACGAACCGGTAGCGCCCCTCCGAGTCGGTCTCACAGCGGCCCGTGCCGGAGAAGTTCGGGTCAAGCGGCGCGGGCCAGCGATCCCAGCGGTGCATGTAGCGCCCGGCCGCGTTGGCCTGCCAGATCTCCACCAGCGTGTTGCGCAACGGCTTGCCCTCGGTGTCGAACACGCGCCCGCTGACCGTGATCCGCTCGCCGATCGGCTCGCCCTCGTGATGGACGAGCAGGTTGTGGTCATGCTCTCCCAGCTGCCGTGCGTCGCCGAGCCGGGGGCCAGTCGTTTCCGTGATCGTCTGGGGCAGATACACCAGGGGCTGCTTGGGATGGCGCAACGTGGTCGACTTGTACGGCGGGTAGTCCAGTGGCGGGTGCGCGTCGTCTGGCTCGCGTCGATACGCCCCCGGCGTGTCCACGACGGGGTCGTAGATCACTCGCTGTTCGCTTACCTCCTGGGTCATCTCGTCCTCATCCTTTCAGGCATCGGCGCCCCTCGGCGCGGCCGTTGCGACAGGTTGTCATCTGCTCAGAAGCTCTCGTAGCGCCGACAGCTCGCGCTCGCTCGGGGCCGGCGTGACCCCGAGCGCCGGCGAGATCGCCAGCTCCCAGCCGGTGGCCTCCCGCGCCTGCTCGAGCTCGACTCCCTCGTGCAACTGAGTCAGCGTCAGCTCGCTGGACTGCGGGTCGGGTTCCATGACCCCCAGGTCGGTGATCACCGCAGTCGGACCCCGGCCCCGGAAGCCCAATCGCCCACGGTCCCCGGGCCCGTCGCCGTAGCCGACGGTGGTACGGAAGTCCAGCTGCGTCACGAACGTGCGCTTGTCGTGGGGGGCGATGACCACCACCTCACGGCAGCTCGCCGCGATCTCCGGCGCGCCGCCAGCGCCGGGCAGGCGCGTCTTGGGGTGGTCGTAGTCGCCAATCACGGTCGAGTTCAGGTTGCCGTGACGGTCGACCTGAGCTGCGCCCAGGAACGCCACCTCGATCCGGCCTGGGCCGATCCAGTAGTTGAACATCTCCGGCACCGAGACGACGGCGTCGGCGGTCTCGGCCAGCTCGCCGTCGCCGATCGACAGCGGGATGTGAAACGGCTTGGCGCCGATCGTGCCCGACTCGTAGACAAGCACCAGTTCGGGGTTATGCGCCATCCGCGCCAGGATCGCCGCCGTGCTCGGCCGACCGACGCCGATGAACACCGACCTGGCGTGCTCGAGCCGGCGCGCGGCGACGATCGTCTGGATCTCGGCGCTCGTCACCTCGCTCACCGAGCCGTCACCTCCCCCAGCCTCGCTCATCGCGTTGCCACCTCCCCCAGCCCCTGCTCGCGCATCCAGTCGGCGAACTCGTCGCGATCGCGGCTGACCTGATCCCAGAAGCGATAGAAGTCGTTGTCGCGTGAGGTGATCCCCAGGCTGTAGGACGGCCGCGAGCCGCCGGGGGCCTCGGCCACCGCGTCGATCACCCAACCGGGGATCACCACTCCGCCCGCTCGGGGCTCCAGCCGGTCGACGATCCGCTCGACCGTGACCAGCGAGCGCGACGCGGCCAGGATCGCCTCCTTCTGCACACCGGGGATCCCCCACAGTTGCACGTTACCCTCACGGTCGGCCTCCTGGGCATGAACGATCGCCACATCGGGCGACAACGCGGAGACGGCCGTCAGCGGCTGCCCGGTGAACGGGCAGCTGATCGTCTTGACCGTCGTGTGCGCCACCAGATCGGTGCCGACGTAGCCGTGCATGACCGCGAACGGGAGCCGGGCGGCGCCGGCCGCATAACGGTTGGCCATCCCGGCGTGGCTGTGCTCCTCCAGCTCGATCGGCCGCGGCCAGCCGTGCTCGATCGCGTCGCGGAAGCGGTGCAGACTGCCCACGCCGGGGTTGCCGCCGTAGGAGAAGACCAGCTTGCGCGCCGCCCCCATGCCGATCATCTGGTCATAGAGGATGTCCGGGGTCATCCGGATCAGCTCCAGCTCGGCGCGGCCCTGGCGCAGGAGCTCATGGCCGGCGGCGAACGGGATCAGGTGCGTGAAGCCCTCCAGCGCCACCGAGTCGCCGTCGCTGACCAGCTCCGCCACGGCTTCGGACAGGGTCGTCAGCTCAGCCACGGGCGAGCGGGGTTTCCTCGCGCGCGGCGATCGGCAGGCCGACGTAGTTCTCGGCCAGCGAGGTGGCGGCCGCCGTGGAGCTGCACACGTACTGCAGCTGGGAGTGCTGCAACTGGCGGCCGTAGGCGTCGTCGCTGGGATCGATGTGCAGCATCGTGGTCATCCACCAGGAGAAGTGCTGCGCGCGCCAGACCCTGGCCAGGCAGCGATCCGAGTAACGATCCAGCCCGGTCGGGCTGCCGGCGCGGAAATGCTCGTCCAGCGCCTGAGCCAGCACGATCACGTCGGCGAAGGCGAGATTCAGCCCCTTGGCTCCCGTGGGCGGCACGATGTGCGCGGCGTCGCCGGCCAGAAACAGGTTGCCGTAGCGCATCGGGGCGGCGACGAAGCTGCGCATCGGGGTGATCGACTTCTCCAGCACCGGCCCCTCCTCCAGCTCGAAGCCGTCGCTGGCCAGCCTGGCGTGCAGCTCATCCCAGACCCGCTGATCAGACCAGTTGGCGACATCGTCGTCGGGAGCCACCTGGAGGTAGAGCCGGCTGATCTCCGGCGAGCGCATGCTGTGCAGCGCGAATCCGCGCTCGTGATAGGCGTAGATCAGCTCGTCGGTGGACGGCGCCACGTTGGCGAGGATCCCGAGCCAGCCGAACGGATACTCGCGCTCTCGCACGCTCAGCACGCTGTCAGGGATGCTGGGTCGGCAGACGCCGTGGAAGCCGTCGCAGCCTGCAATGATCTCGCAGCGCAGCTCGTGCTCGCTGCCGTCGTGCGCGTAGCGGACGCTCGGCTCTCCGTCATCCAGTCCGTGCACCGATACGTCGCTGCACTCGAAGTGAAGCGGGGCGTCGTAGGACAGCCGGGCAGCGACCAGATCCTTGACCACCTCGGTCTGGCCGTAGATCGTCACCGACCGGCCCCCGGTCAGCTCGCTCATCGGGATGTGGTGGCGGGCACCGTCGAAGCACAGGTAGATGCCACCGTGCACCAGCCCGTCGCGGTCCATCCGCCCGCCGACGCCGGCATCGCGCAGCACCTCGGCGCTGCCCTGCTCCAGCACCCCGGCCCGCAGGCGCGCCTCGACGTAGTCCCGGCTGCGCGTCTCCAGGATCACCGCCTCGATGCCCTGGCGGTGCAACAGGTGACCGAGCAGCAGCCCCGCCGGGCCGGCGCCCACGATCGCCACCTGCGTACGCTCGGAGATCACAGCGCCCGCAACGATAGTCGTTTCGCCGGTGGCCTTGGGCGCAGAGCGGCCTCAGTGTCCGCTGTGCGAACGCGGCTGGACGACTCCGCTGGGGCGGCGGCGCTTTCCATGCTGCTGGCGCGGGAACGGTTGTGAAGGAACCGCCACGGGCTCGTAGGCGGCGCAGACGCCGGCGTTACCTGGATTGGGCAGCGACGGCTTGGAGTAATTCGGCTTTGCCGCGAAGTTGAACGCGCTGGTCAGATCGCCGGTCACGCCGCGCCGCCACCGGCTGAGGTTGGGGACCTCGACGCCGAAGCGGGTCTCCAGGAAGCGCAGCGTCGAGGTGTGGTCGAACACGTCCGAACAGACCAGGCCCCCGCGGGAGAATGGCGAGACGACCAGCATCGGCACCCGGAAGCCCAGCCCGATCGGGCCGCGGATCCCGCTCGCGGCCGCCGGCAGCTGCGCGACGGTCAGAAACTCGCCCTTGGTCGCCATGGGTGGGGTGGGCGGCGCCACGTGATCGAAGAAGCCCCCGTTCTCGTCCCAGGTGATGAACAGTGCCGTGCGCTTCCAGACCTCCGGACGCGCGACGAGCGCCTCGATCACTCCGCGCGCGCCCAGCTCTCCTCTCCCAGGAGCGGAGAAGCCCGGGTGCTCGGTCTCCTCGAGTCCGAGCAGCAGCCAGGAGACCTGCGGCAGATCGTCGTGGGCGAGGTCGGTGAGGAAGTCGTCGTAGGTCGTGCCGATGCCGCGCTCGTAGAGCTTGGTGCCAGCCCGGTACTGCTTGAAGTAGGTCAGCACGTTGTCGAGCACACCGCCGGCAGGGTCGGTGTAGACCTTCCAGCTCACCCCGTGGGCGTGGAGTCGCTCGGGCATCGTCGTCCAGCTGAAGCGGTTGCTCCGGCCGCTGACCAGCGTCTCCACCAGCGGCCCGCCGTGCGTCCCCGCCGGGTCGATCGTGCCCGACATCGACATCAAGCGGTTGGGGTCGGTCGGGCCGATCACCGAGCAATGGTAGCCGTCGCAGATCGTAAACGCGTCGGCGAGCTTGTAGTAGAAGGGCAGGTCCGCGCGCGTGTAATAGCCCATCGTCTCGGGACCAGTGCCCGCCGGCTCGCTGGGGGGCACGTCGGCCAGCTCATGAGCGCGCAGGAAGCCGTTCATGCGGCCTCCGTTCCAGGAGTTGTGCTGCGGTCCCCACTCGTGAGTGAGGTCGGGTAGGCAGTCCGAAGGCAGGTGAAACGGATGCAGCGTCCTGCCGTTGGTGCCCCGCTGGAAGAATGCGCTGCGGCCCTGCTTGTCGCCGAAGCCGCGCACTCCCGACAGCGTGCCGAAGTAGTGGTCAAACGAGCGGTTCTCCTGGATCAGGATCACCACGTGCTCGATGTCCTTCAGCGAGCCCGCGCTCGGATTCGCGGCAGCCGCCCGCGCGATCAACCCGTCGACCCCGCCGCCCAGCGCGGTCATCCCCAGACCGGCGATCCCCAGGTCGCGAAGCGCCTGGCGTCGCGTCACCCCGCCCGCGGTCGTGCGCGTGTCTGCCATCTCTTCCCTCTCGGTTGAAAGACCCGGCCGCGGGCGAGCCTACCAAGCGCATCGCGCAGTACGCTGCACGCCGGTGAGGGGGAGAGCGATCAGATCAGGCGGGCTGGGGGCGTTGGCGGTCGGCGGCCTGGTGCTTGCCTTCGCGCCCCAGCTCTCGGCGGCTCATACGCCCCGACTCTCGGCAGTTCGCGCGCCCCGACTCTCGGCAGTTCGCGCGCCCCGACTCTCGGCAGTTCGCGCGCCCCGACTGTCTCGGGCTCGCGTGGCCGGTTGCGCCGGCTGGGGCCGGCCGGCGATCGCCGCTGACCCGGCGCCCCATGCGCTGCGCGTGTTCGCGATCCAGTTCGCTCAGCAGCCCGCCGCGATCGTCAACGCCGCCACCTACGAGCACGCGATCGACTGCGCGATGCGAACCGAGGTGGTGCCCCATCTGGCCCACGGCCGGCCCAACCTGGTCGTGTTCGACGAGGACATCGGCCTGGAGACGAGCCTTGCCGGCCCGCGCGGCGCCGCAGCACGCGCGCTGATGCGGACGGGGGTGCCGTCGTGTCACGGTAAGGCGCTGTGCCCCACGCTGGTCACGCTGAGCGCGATCGACACCGGCTATGGCCGGGCGCTGGACTATCTGGAGCCACGCTTCCCGAAGCTGACCGGAGAGCTGGGCCGGAGTTTCGTCGCCGCCACCGACGAGTTCGTGCGCGTGTTCATGACCACGATGGCTGACGAGGCCCGCCGGTACGGCGTCTACGCGATCGCGTCAAACACGCAGGCGCCGTTTGTGCTGACGCGCAACCCGGCCGCGGTGGCGGCGCTGCGTGACCCGGCGACCCCTGGGGTTCGTGCGGTGTACGCGCCGACCGCCGGCGTCGCCTACGACCAGACCTTCGTCTGGGGACCGCGGGTCGTTCACCCCGGCCGTCCGGCGCCACTGGCCAACCTGCTCGCCGACAACTACAAGGTCCCGCTGACCTCGTTCGAGCAGGAGCTCGGCTTCGGCACCGGCCCCACGGGCGGGGTGGCCGCGCGCGCCAACCTGCGGCCGATCACGATCCCGGGGACCGCGGCGAGGCTGGGGATCGCCACCAGCCAGCCGGCGTTTGTTTACGGCAGCGCCGCTGGCGGGCACCCGTGCGACGACGTGGCGCTGACCTACATGCGCTGCCTGAATGCTCTGCACGCCAACGTGCTGATCCAGGCCGACGCCAACGACGGGCCGTGGGCGGGGACCGACGGCGCCGAGCTGTGGCAACCGCTCTCCTGGATGGGCTCGGCCTACCGCGCGGTAAGCGACCCGAGCGTCGATTTCACCTACGCTGTGAACCCGTTCATAGTCGGAAGCCTCGCCGATCTCCCGTTCGACGGCCAGAGCGCGATCCTCCAGCGCGGGCGGCTCTCCGGCGCCGGCTGCCATTACGTCGGCAACGGCTCGTTCGTGCCCGGAGACGATCTGGCGGCCTACCGCGGCTACGCCGGCGCCAAGTCCCAGTTTCTGGCGCTGGCTCCGTGGGCGGTCCCCGACGGCCCCCGCGGGCGTCTGCGACCCGTCGGCGCTGCGCTGGCCGCCGGCCGCGGCCCCCACCGCTACGTGCAGACCGCGGTGATCGCCGACCTTCCCTTCCCCGCCGACCGGCACCGGAGCGGCTGCATGATGGCGGGACGATGAGCGGCGTATCGCGGCGCGAGGCGCTGCTCGGCGCGGCGGCGGTGGCCGCCGGGGGTCTGCTCGCCGACGGCGAGGCGGCCGCGGCCCGGACGCCGACACGGCGCGTCGACGTGGTCGTGGTCGGAGCGGGTCTGGCCGGCCTGAGCGCCGCCAGCGATCTGGTCAAGGCCGGCCATTCGGTGGTCGTGCTCGAGGCGCGCGATCGCGTCGGGGGTCGCACGCTCAACCATCAGCTCGGGGGCGGCGGCGAGGTCGTGGAGGTCGGGGGCCAATGGGTCGGACCCGGGCAGGACCGGATCCTCGCCCGGGCACGATCGCTGGGCATCAAGACGTTCAAGACCTATACCAAGGGCGGGCAGGTCTTCGACTACCTCGGCAAGCAGACCCATTTCACCGGACTGATCCCGCCGCTGCCCCAGCCCGATGCGGGCGATTTCAGCCAGCTGCTGGGCACGATCATCAAGCTGCAGGCCACGGTGCCGCTCGACCGGCCGTGGACTGCGCCGGGCGGCGCGGCGCTCGACGCCCAGACGCTGGAGACGTTCATTCTCGCCAACTCCAGGACCGCGGGCGCGCGGTTCCTGCTGGACCTGGCCACCAAGGCCGTGTTCGCCGCCGAGCCCCGGGACCTGTCGCTGTTGCACGCCCTGTTCTATCTGCAGTCCGGCGGGGGGATCATCAACCTGACCAGCACCGCCGGCGGCGCGCAGGACTCCCGCTTCGTGGGCGGATCGCAGCTCGTCTCGATCCGGCTGGCCAAGCGCCTCGGCGCTCGCGTGGTGCTCGAGGCGCCGGTCCGGCGGATCTCCCAGCCCCGCGGCGGCGTCGTGGTGACCAGTGACGCGGGCAGCTGGCACGCGCAGCGCGCGATCGTGGCGGTGGCCCCGGCGCTGGCCGGGCGGATCGACTACGAGCCACTGTTGCCGGCGCTGCGCGATGGCCTGACCCAGCGCGTCCCGCAGGGCTCGCTGATCAAGTTCGAGGCGGTGTACGAGAAACCGTTCTGGCGCTCGGCTGGTCTCAGCGGCTACAGCAACAGCGACCGGCCGCCCGTCCACTTCACCTACGACAACTCACCGCCCAGCGGCCGGCCGGGAGTTCTGCTCGGATTCGTGGCCGGCACGGACGCGCGCCGGCTCGGCTCGCTGGGGGCAGCCGCGCGCCGCCGCGCCGTGCTCGGCTCCTTCGAGCGTCTGTTCGGTGCCCAGGCCGGTCGCCCGCGGACGCTGATCGAGCAGAACTGGTCTGAGGAGCAGTGGACCCGCGGCTGCTACGTCGGCTACATGCCGCCGGGGGTCTGGAGCGACTTCGGCGCGGCCCTGCGAGCCCCGGTCGGCCGCGTCCACTGGGCCGGAACCGAGACCGCAGAGATCTTCAACGGCTACATGGACGGCGCCGTGCGCTCGGGCGAGCGCGCCGCGACCGAAGTCGCGCGCCAGCTTTAGAACTGGGGCCTATCCTGCCGCGATCGCCGGCCCTTGGCTACCACGCCCCGGCCGGGTCGCTAGCGCCAAACCAACCCAAATCCTTTTCCCAGAGCCGTTTTGCGCCACGGGCCCAAGGACGGCCTGCGCCGGCCGCCACCGATCGGCTCTAGAGCTCCTGGATGTGATCGGCCTCGCGAGGTCCTGGGAACGGGCGCGTGAGGCAGTACTCCTCGAGCGTGACCTCCGGAACGCCCTCGACCCCGGGAGTGTCGGAGGCCTCTCCGCGGGTATGCGGGTCGTCGGCGAAACCGCCCACCTCGACCGAATGCTGTGGCGTCCGGTAGCCCGAGATCCCGATCAGGTGCAGCTGCAACGCCTTGCCGAGCGCATCCAGGCGGGCGGCGATGATCGGCTCCTGGTTGACGGTGTAGTTGGTCCCCAGAGCCAGGAACAGCCCGTACTCGGCGCCGTGGGCCACGAACGGCGTATTGATGCAGCCGCCTGGTGGCGGGGCCACGCCGCCGGATGAGCTTGCCTGCGCCGCGGCCGCGCGCTGCGCCAGCACCGTGGCCTGATCAGACAGCGCCCGCCGCAGCGCGGTCAGCACGGTCGTCTTGCGGTCACGCGCGCGCTCGTAGACGAGCTCGCGCCCGACGATCGACAGGCGCAGGTTGGCCACCTGATCGCGCTCCACCAGCACCGCCGCCGTCGCGCGCCGGCGCCGGACCTCGATCGCCGCCAGGCGGGTGGCCTGCACGGTCACCGCCGCGCGGGCCAGGTCGACCTGCCGGGTTACGGTGGCGTTCTGGTGCTCGATTGCCTTCAGGTTGCCCAGTTGGGTGAGCAGGTCCTGAAAGCCAGACGAATCCACGACCACGTTGACGACGCTGGGCGGAGGCGACTCGTACTCGGCCCGCAGCTCGCCGGCGAGCACCTGCTTGTCGCGCGCGTAGCTCACCTGCAGTTGGGCGATCCGGGTACTCACTGCCGTCAGCGCCAGCTGGACATCCCCCAGCTGCCGCTCCTGGATCTGAGCGCTCTGCTGGATCACGGTCAACCGCGTCTGCAAGGCTCCGATGGTCCCCTGGTAGCCCTGGATCCGGGTGGAGTCCGATTGGATCGAGGACCGCAGCTGCGATGCCTGCTGCTGTCCGGCGGCGTAGCGGCTGGAGAGATCGGCGCTGCCCGTACCGGCCGCGATCGTGGCCGCGGCGACCGCCAGCAAGGAGACCGACGCGACGGGGCGAAGCTTTGGCATGCGGTTCATGATCGTGGCGGTCGCGCCTGCGCCCACGGTTTCTTTCCGGCGCTCCGCGACGAGGCGGCGAAACTAGCAACCGCGCCGCCGCGCGCTGGCCTTGCAGGCATGCCTGCAGCGGAACTTGCAGGCGCGCTCAGCGACGGGACGGGCGGTCTCGGCGACCGTGCGGACGCTCGCTCAGCGACCGGGCAGGTGGTAGATGTCGAGCACTCCGGTGCTCGACTGGTCCTGATAGTTGCCAGTCGGGAGGATGATCCGGGCACCCACGACGATCGGGCTGTTCCAGTGGCCGGCCTGGGACGAAAGCGACTTCAGCAGCACCCCGCTGGTCGGCTGCCGGATCGTCATCAGGGAGTCGCTCTGGTTGTAGACGTAGAGCAGGCCGCCGGCGATCACCGGGCTGGTGCCCGGCGAGGCGTTCTGCCAGACGACCCGCAGACGCCAGTGGCGTCCGCCCACCAGCACGTAGGCCGCGGTGCCCGAATTGTCGGCGACGAACACGTACGTGCGCCCGCCGCTGGTCCAGACCGCCGGGGCGGTGAACACCTGGTCCGAGCCGGGGCTCGAGACCTCCTGCAGCTCGCCGCCGAGCCGGGCACTCGCACCGCCGCGGGTACCGTCGAGCCGATTCAGGTCAAGCAGGTGGAGCTTGCCGTCCTTGCCGCCCTGCACCGCCAGGCGCATGCCGTCGGCGGCGGGCAGCAGCGCCGGGGCGGTGCTGCCGACGTCGGCGTCGGTCGCGTCCAGCTGGGCCTGGTCGGTCGGCGTCCAGTTGTGCAGCAGACGGCTGGCGTCCGGGGTCAGCTCCAGCACGCTGTCGCCCCAGCTGGTCGACCCATCGAACGGCCCGTTTCCGGTCGCCACCAGGATGCGTCCGCTGCCAGGCTCGATCACGGCTCCCTCGCGCGCCCAGATCGCGTTGTCCCCATGTGTGTTGGTGACGGCACAAGAGGCGGCGGCGATCAGCCGATGGCGCGTTGCGCACTCGGTGTTCCACACGTGGGCGATCCGCCCGTTGGGGCGGTCGATCGTCACCACGTGACCGTCGTAGGGCGGGATGTCGCCGTAGTAGCCGCCGGTCACGACGACGACCCAGGGCCCGGACACGTTCAGCGCCGAGGCGAGCTTCTCGTGTTTGGGGTCGAAGGTCACCTTGCGTGACCAGACCTGATGCCCGGTGGCCAGCGCGAACTTGTGGATGTAGCCGTCGGGGCTGGCGGCGTAGACGTAGCGGCGATCAGGGTCGGCGGCCGGGCTGGCGGTGGTGACCTGGGTGGTGCCCTGATAGCGGCCGATCCCGGCGGGCACGTACTCCCAGAGCTTGGCGCCGGTGCCGGCGTCCAGCGCGATCGTCTTGCCGTAGGTGGTGGTGACCACGATCACGTCACGCCGGCGTCCGCGGACCTTGATCGCGTGCAGCTCGATCGCCGAGGCATCGACCGTCCCGTCGAGATCGACCTTGCGCAGGCTCAGATCGCCGAGGTTGTGGACCGTGATCCCGGTGTCGGCGGGACCGACGCCGCTGCGGGCCGGGTCATAGTCGAACGTCGGCCAATCTCCCGCCGCCGTGACGCGGGCCGACGCGCTCGACGCGCCGGCGCCGGCCGTGCTGGACGTGGCGGCGCCTGAGTGGGCGCCGCAGGCGACCAGCAGCGCGCTGAGCGCGGCCACACTGACGCCGGAGAAATGTCTGATCAGGCTCCGAACGAGACTCATCCGCGGCTCATCCTAGCCGGGCGACATCTGCCTCAAACCCGGTTGCCGGCGCCAGGATTGGGACCTGCGGCCGAGCTGGTCGATGGTCTCGCTGGCCAGGGCGACTGAGCGGCCCGGAGTCCAGAACGCCCGATCGGCCCTGCGGTTCGGTCAGGAGATCTTGATCAGGACGACCGTGTTGAGCACGAACAGCACGCCGAAGGCGATCGTCCAGCGGTTGAGGTTACGCTCCACCAAACTGCCGCCGCCGAGCGGCCCGGCCCCCGTACCGACGCCGAACGCACCGGACAGGCCGGAGTCCTTTCCCGAGTGCATCAGGATCAGAAAGATCAACACGATGCACAGGAATACCTGGACGAAGTCGAGGATCGTTGCCACGCCCGCGGATGGTAGCTAGTGGCGGCTACTAGTCGCTGACGCGGTCGAGCGCGCGCAGAATGCCTATCGCCTCGGCCCGCAGCGTCTGGTCGATCGCCCGGTAATCCGCTTCGGAGAGCTTGCCGGTCCGGTAGTCGAGCTCGGCGTCGCGGATCTCACGATATTTCGCCTCCCGGGCCGCTTCCAGCTCCGCCCGTTCGCTGGCGGCGACGCTGTCCTGATCGTCGCCGGAGCGTACGCGCCGCAGCGGCGCCGAGACCAGCACCACGACGAGCGCCAGCACCACCAGCACGATCAGGAACTGCACGATTGATCAGGCGAGCTCGCGAGCCAGTCGCGCCGCGTACGCCGCCGTGGCTGTCTGGCGCGCCAGCGCCGGGGCGGGCCACAGGGACACCAGGCCCCCAAGCGCGATGATCCCTGCGCCCAGCCACAGCCAGGTGACCAGCGGCGAGACGATCAGCAGAAAGTTGATCGGCCAGGGATGGGTTACGAATCGCGCGGCCAGCTCGCTGATCGCCTGGTCGCGCTTCTGCCACAGTGGAGCCAGGATCGCGTTGGCCTGATTGGCGGGGATCCGGTCGGCGGCCATCCTGGTCATCGCCGATCCAAGCGCAGCTGCGAACACCTTGTCCCCCTGGTTGATCATCGGTTGCAGGGGCGACAGGTCGGGGTTGATCACTGTCCAGATGTCCTTGGTCAGCCCGGCCCGCAGGCCAACCTGACTGTCGGCCGAGCCGTTGAAGAAGCGCCCGAGCACGCCCAGCGTCGGGTCCTGGGAGGGGTAGAAGCCGCGCGTCGTGTGCAGCGTCACCACGTGACTGCCACCCTTGGAGACGCTCAGCCACGCGCCGAAGGAGATCTTCCCCGCCGTGGCCGAGGCGGTCGGGCGGACGTACTTGATCTGGTAGCCGTCGACGCCCACGCTCTGGCCGGGCGAGATGATCACGTCGCGCGAATGCTGAAACGACGAGGAGGCCGCGACCCCGACCAGCAGCACCGCCAACCCAAAGTGCGCCGTGTAACCGCCGTAGCGCCGGCGGTTGCGGCGTACCAGCTGCACGAACGCGACCGGGTAGGAGTCCCGGGTCATCGCCCGCCGCGCGCTCACGCCGCGCCAGAACTCCTGGACGACAGCGGTGGCCACAAACGCCGCGAGCACGAACATCGCCAGCGCGAACGGGTGCTGGCTGACGCCGCCCACGGCCAGCAGCGCCACCAGCGTGACGAATCCGGCGCTCACCGGGAGCACGAAGTTGCGGCGTAGGTTGGCCACCGTGACCCGTCGCCAGGCGATGATCGGCCCGATACCGGAGAGCGCCACCAGCACGAGCGCCAGCGGGACGATGAACGGGCGGAAGGCCGGTGGCCCGACCGAGATCTTGGTTCCGGTCAGCGCCTCGGAGATCAGCGGGAAGAACGTGACCCAGAAGATCACGAACACCATCGCGATCAGCACCAGATTCTGGAACAGGAACACCGCCTCACGGGACAGCAGCGAGTCCAGCCGCGCATCCGAGCGCAGGTGATCCCGGCGCCAGACGACGAGCCCGATCGAACCGGCGACCATCACCGCCAGCAGCCCGACAAACGGCACGCCGAGCGTCGATGCGCCGAACGCGTGGATCGAGTCCAGGATGCCCGAACGCACCAGGAACGTCCCGAGGATCGCGAGCGTCCCGCTGGCCAGGATCAGCGAAACGTTCCAAACCTTCAACATTCCCCGCTTCTCCTGGATCATGATCGAGTGGATGAACGCGGTCAGGCACAGCCACGGCATCAAGGCGGCGTTCTCAACCGGATCCCAAGCCCAGTAACCACCCCACCCGAGCTCGGTGTAGGACCACCGCGCGCCGAGCAGGATCCCGATTCCCAAGAACAGCCAGGCGGCCAGCGCGAACCGCCGCGTCACGTTGATCCACTCAGAGCCGAGCTTGCCGCTGATCAATGCCCCAATCCCAAACGCGAACGGGATCGTGAGCAGCGTGTATCCCGAATACAGCATCGGCGGGTGGATCATCATGCTCGGATGCAGGAGCAGCGGGTCCAGCCCGGCTCCCTCGGTGGGCGGATTGCCCGTGGTCGCAAACGGATTGGCGAAGAACGCCGCCAGCGAAACAAAGAACGTACAGAACACCAGCAGCACGGCGGTCGCATACGGGGCGATCTCGCGCAGCTTGCGCCGGGTCAGGAACAGGATCAGGCTCGACCAGAGCGAGAGCAGGAAAACCCACAGCAGCAAGGACCCCTCCTGCGAGGACCAGGCCGCGGCCGCCTTGTAGAACGTCGGCGTCGTGGTCGAGGAGTGCTCGGCCACGACATTGAAGGAGAAGTCCGAGCGCAGGAACGCCGCCTCCAGGATCACGAACGCGATCGTCATGATCCCGGCAAGCGCGTACACCGACCGCCGGCCGGAGTCGACCCACTCTCGCCTGCCGGTGCGCGCGCCGTAGATCGACGCGCAGATCCCGTAGAGCGCGACGAGCAGCCCCAGGTAGAGCAGCGACCGACCGACTACCGCCATCGGCTCCGCGGGCTCATCAGTAGGAGGTGGAGGTCGAAGGCGATGTGTAGGAGCCCGAGGCCGCCTGGTATTTGGACGGGCACTTGGTGGTCAGCGAGTTCTGCTCGCCGACGAAGCCTGACCCGGACCCGCTCTCGTGGACGGTGACCAGGACCCCGCGTCCCTCCTGGAAGGGATCGGGCACGATCCCGGTGTAGGTGACCGGCACCGAGACCTTCAGCTTCGGGTCGCGCACACGGAACAGCAGGTCCTGGCCCTCGTGTTTGACCGATCCGTCGAGCACCGTGCCGGCCAGGATGTAGGACTGCCCGGGCCTGGCTTTCTTGAGCAGCTGCGACGCGGTCAGCTCGTCGCGACCGGCGCTGAAGCTCACGTAGATCAGCGATGACGCGAGCAGCAGCGCGACGGTAAGAGCGATCGTGAGACGGATTGCACGCTTGCGGCCGGGATCCATGCGCGACGGCATTGTCCCACAAGGGCCCAGGGCGCCACGCCGGCAGATTGCTTATTAACGTCGTGTTAGCGCAAGGGAAAATACCGCTAACCGCGAAACCAATCGGGGTTGGAATCGTTAGATGTCGTGAACGTGTTAGCCAGATCGAGATCAGGCACCGGCAAGATCCGCCGCCGCCGCAACGCGCGCCAGCAGCCCCCCGGCGCAGAGCCTGCCCAGAAGGCCGTGCTGGCGTGCCCCGACGCGGCCGGGTCGCCGACGCCGCCGTCCCGGCGCCGGCGTGAGGCGGGACCACCACCCGATCTGGCGCTCTACAGCTGCCGCTGCGGGTTCGTCTTCGAGGCCTCGGTCTCGACCTCGGTGGGCTGTCCGCACTGCGGCAACACGCAGGCCTGGTAGCCCTCGAGCGGCCGTCGCCGCGACCTGCTTGAATCCGCCGCCGGGTGGCGTCCCCGGAGGAGATGTGAAGCGAGCGGTTTTCAGTGTGGTCGCGGCGGTCGTGGCATGCGTTTGTTGGGCGGCGCCGGCGGGAGCCTTCACGGACTACCCCGGGGTCGAGCATCTGCACTACGCCGCAGGTCCCTACGTGATCACCCCCGGGGCCAATCTGATCCTGCTGGACTCAAACCACGTTCCCAAGCCCCAGCAAGACGGCTACATGGTGCGGATGGCTCCCAACCTGCGCTACACACTCCCGGACGGGAAATGCTGCGGCAAGATCCCACGCGTCGACGTGATCCACCTGCACCACGGCGTCTGGCTGAGCAACGGCCCCGCCGGCGCGGGCGAGGGCAACTCATACGGCCAAACCCCGGCATCCATCTATCCGTTCATGGCCTCGGGCGAGGAGAAGACGGTCTACGAGTTCCCAAGGGGCTACGGCTACCCGGTCCTCGCCACGGACTTCTGGGTGCTCAACTACATGATCCACAACCTGACCGCCAGGGCGGCCAAGGTCTATATCACCTACGACATCGACTTCGTGCCCGCCAGCTCGCCGGCCGCCAGCACGATCACCCCCGTGCACCCGATCTGGATGGACGTCCAGGATCACCACCTCTACCCGGTCTTCAACGTCCTGCGCCACAGCGGCGTCAACGGCAAGTTCACCTATCCCGACATGGCCCACGACCCCTACGGCTCCGGTCCGCAGCTGAACGAGTTCACGGTCGATCACCCCGGGACGCTGATCGCCACCGCCGGGCACGTGCACCCCGGCGGGCTCTACGACGACCTCGACCTGATCCGCGCCGGCACCAAGCCGACAGGCCGCGCGATCCCGGGAGCGGTGCGCAACTCGGTGCGCCTGTTCCGCTCGCAGGCTCACTACTTCAACCATCTGGCTCCGATCTCGTGGGACATGGCGATGACCGCCACGCCGGCCGATTGGCGCCCCCAGGTGAAGGCCGGCGACGTGATGCGGATCAGCACCACCTATGAGACCAAACGCGCATCCTGGTATGAGTCGATGGGGATCATGGTGGTGTGGGAGGCCTGGGACGGCACCGGGGGTGTTGATCCGTTCACGCACAAGCTCGATCAGAAGGGCCACGTGACCCACGGCCATCTGGCCGAGGACAACAACCACGGCGGCATCCACTCCACCGGGGTGAGTCTCAAGAGCCTTCCCGCCTGCTTCACGCACAAGGTGGCGATCTCCGCCTTCCAGTACAACCCGGGGGGCTTCACGGCGAACGGCGCCAACCGCTGCATCCCGACGATCCGCCAGGGCAAATCGCTGAGGTTCGTCAACGACGACGCCAGCCCGCTCTCGCCCGGCAGTCCGCTGGCCCCCTCGCGCGCCTACATCGCCTCGATCTTCCACACGATCACCGCCTGCCAGAACCCGTGCGGGCTCAACACCGGCATCTCCTACCCGCTGGCCAACGGCACGGGTGGCTATGACTCGGGGCAGTTGGGGCTCGGCACGCCCGCGATCGGCAGGCTCGACTGGAGCACGCCGACGAATCTGCCGCCGGGCACCTATACGTTCTTCTGCCGGATCCACCCGTTCATGCGGGGCGTCTTCCGGATCATCAAATAGCGCAGTCCCGCGCTCGACTGGCAGGTTTCCGCGCTCGCCGGCGGTCTCAGCCACTGAATGGAGACAGGGAAAGCGACCTGGCGCTGGCGAAAGCGTCCAGGTGCACTCGAGCTCTCACTGGTTGTTGGTCGACAAGACCTGGAGCATGTCCGTTTCGATCTCCAATTCGGCCGTCGCGCGCCTGCAGATGCGGGCCCGTCCACGCGGTGTTTCCGGCGCCTGGATTCGGATCATTTACGCGGTCATGGCGCTGTTGCTGGCGGGATATTTGGCCTGGCTGCTGTTGGCGCCGCGGCCAACAGCATCGCTGCTGATCAACGGCTGGGGCGTGGATCTGTTCGAGTTCGCGGGCGGCGTGCTGTGCGTGGCCGCCGGGCTGGGCCGCCAGACCGGGCGAGCGGTACCGCTGATCCTGGGGACGAGCCTGCTGACGTGGACCCTCGGTGACGTGGTGGTCACGATCGAGTCACTCGGCGGCGCGACGGTCCCCCAGCCGTCGATCGCTGACGCCTTCTACCTGGTCTACTTCCCGCTGGCCTGGGTCGCGATCGTCCTGTTCATACGCGGCGCAACTCGGCGGCTGATCTCGGTCAACTGGCTCGACGGCGCGGTCGCGGGGTTGGGGGCGGCCGCCGTCTGCGCGGCGTTCGCGTTCAAGGCGATCGAGCACTCGACCGGTCTCGGGCCGCTGGCGACCGCGGTCAATCTCGCCTATCCGGTGGGCGACGTACTGCTGCTGCTCGTGGTGGCCGGCGGGACGGTGGTGCTGATCGGAAGGCGAAGAGCACCGTGGCTGCTGCTGGCCACCGGGATCACCCTCAACGTCGCCGGAGACACGATGAACCTGGTTCACTCCTCGGCCGGCGCAGATCTGGGCACGGCGCTCAATGGCATCGCCTGGCCGGCATCGATCCTCCTGATGTCGATCGCGATGTGGCTGCGCCCCGGACCCGCTGACCTGCTCGCTCCGCCGCGAGAGACCGGCTTCGGCTTTCCCGCGCTGGCCGCCGCAGCCGGTCTGGCCATCCTGCTGCTGGGGACGATGGGACATGTGAACCGCGTCGCGGTCGGCCTCGCCACCGCCACCTTGCTCGCGGTCGTCCTGCGGACGGGAATGTCGGTCAGGGGACTGCGCGCGCTGACCAAGGAGCGACACTGGCAGTCGGTAACCGACCACCTCACCGGCCTGGGCAACCGGCGGCGGCTGTCGGAGGTCTTGGATGCGTTCTTTACCGGCCGCCTCGATGGTGAGCGCCGGCTGGCGTTCCTGTTCATCGACCTCGACCACTTCAAGGAGGTCAATGACTCATTCGGACACGCCGCCGGCGACAAGGTCCTGAGGGCGCTGGGGGACCGGCTGTCCGGGTCCCTACGGGAATCCGATCTGCTCGTCCGCGTCGGCGGTGATGAGTTCGCCGCCGTGCTGATCGACGCTGACGCCGAGCGGGCGGCCGCGACCGCCGACCGCCTGGGCGCCACGTTGCAGGAGCCGTTCGCGATCGACGCGCTCAGCGTTCAGATCGGGGCCAGCATCGGAATCGCGCTCGCGCCCGGTGACGCCGATGACACGCCTTCACTCGTGCACTGCGCGGATGTCGCGATGTACCGCGCCAAGCTCGCTTCGGCGCCGTTTGCGTTCTACGAGGCCGATCTGGACTCGGGAGACCGACTGGGCCTGGCCGAGGAGCTGCGCCAGGCGATCGAGCAGGATCAGCTCACACTGCATTTCCAGCCTCAGCTGCACCTCCGGTCCGGAAGCGTGGTCAAGGTCGAGGCGCTCGTGCGCTGGCCGCATCCCACGCTCGGGCTGATTCCACCGCTCCAGTTCCTACCCCTCGCCGAGGAAGCGCGATTGATGGGCCCGCTCACCCGGTGGGTTCTCGATCAGGCGCTCGCTCAGTGTGCGCGCTGGCGTGGCGAGGGTGTTCAGGTCAGCATGTCGGTCAACGTGTCAGCGTCTGACCTGCTCGACCCAGAGTTCGTCGGGATGGTTGCAGCGTCGCTGGCGCAGCACGCACTGGAGGGCGAGGCGCTGATCGTCGAGATCACTGAGACGACCATGATCACCGACTTCGAACGATCCACCCGCGTCGTCGAGGAGCTAGGCGACCTGGACGTCGCGGTTTCGCTGGACGACTTCGGCGCCGGCTTCACCTCGCTGGCGTACCTCAGCCGCCTGCCGGTCTCCGAGCTCAAGCTCGATCGCCGCTTCACCGCACTGCTGGTCGGAGATGACCGCGACCGTGACGTGGAGCTCGTCCGGGCGACGATCGAGCTCGGCCACTCGCTCGGCCTGTGCGTGGTCGCCGAGGGCGTCGAGGACGCCCCTATGCTCCAGCTCTTGGGCGAGTTGCGCTGCGACCTGGCCCAGGGCTACTACGTCGGTAAGCCCCGCCCGGCCGAAGCGGTGTCCTTCTCGTCGCCCCCTCTGGCTCGGGCCGCGCTTGTTCGTTAGGAACGCCCAATCCATGACCAGCGATGCTCAAGACTTGAGCCGATCGGCCGGTGACCAGTTGAGGCTGTCCTCGGTCGGCTAGTCGGCCACGAGCTCAGAGCAGGCTGCCGCCCGGCGGCGTGACCCACAGCCGCCTGGCCAGCGCTTCACCATCCTGCACGCCGAGCTCTGAGATCGTCCCCACCCCTGCGCTGGTCATCTCGCGAGCCAGCTGGGACCACGCCCGAGCCACGGCCCCCACCCTGGCCGTCGGCCCCCACCCGGTCGCCGCCTTCAATTCCGCCGCGCGCGCCTGCACGTCTGACAGGGTGAAATCGCGTAGCGGCTTATAGCCATCAGATGCGTAGACCGGCTGCGCGAGCGGATCCTCGCTGGTCAACTCAGCCCCCACTTCGGCATTCCCGACAGGCCCCCGTGGCGGATCGCCCGCTCGGTGTCGGGCGATCGCTTGGTGGTGGGATACGGTGGGCGCTTCCATGGGTTTGGCGCGATCGTGCCGTAGTGCTCACGGAGATAGGCGGTCAGGCCCCCGCGGTGGGCGGCGCAGGCGTAGCGGCGCGGTCCGAGCGGCCCGCCGCCATGCCAGACCAGCCAGCGACCCGGCGGGATGTCCACGTACTCACCGAACGCCAACTCGCGCAGCTGGTGCTCGAGCGCTAGTTGGGTCAGCGGATCGGGAGCCTCGGGGCAGAACTCGCAGCCGAAGATCACCCGCGTCGGCACCGCCGGCTCACCAGCGCGACTCGTAGCCAGTGGTCAGATCCGGTCCGGTCCGCCGCCAGTCCGGCTCACGCTCGAAGTGGCGGCGCATCACCTGGCGCCGGAGCATGGACAACACCGGGCCGTAGGTGAACTGTGCGCCCGCGGCGGCCAGCTTCCCGAGCGGACTCGGGTCCATGAACGGCATGAACTTGTCCGGGAATCCGGGCATCGTGCAGGCGATGCAGATCCCGCCGACATTCGGACAGCCGCCGATTGCCCCCGTCCAGCCGCGGATCGGCACATTGCACTTGACCACCGGGCCCTTGCAGCCCAGCTTGACCAGGCAGCCGCGCCGATCGGCCGGCGTGCGGGCGAACTCGCCCTGCTCGGCGAAGCCCGCCCGGCCGCAGCTCTCCTGCACCGTGCGGGCGAACAGCCAGGCCGGCCGCCCCTGGTCGTCGAGCTCGATCGCCCGCTCGACGCCGGCGAGGTGCAATCCCAGGTGAAGCAGCGTTTCGGTGATGTTGTCGGGCTGCACCGGACAACCCGGAAGGTTGACGATCGGCAGGCCCAGACGTGACACCCAGCCGGCGCCGAGATAGGCGCGCAGGCCCATCGCGCCGGTCGGATTGCCGCGCATCGCCGGGATCCCGCCGTAGGCGGCGCAGGTGCCCAGCGCCAGCACCACGGCCGCCCGCGGGGCGAGCCGGTCGATCCAAGTGCAGGTCGTGATCGGCTGACCATCGTCGGGATCGACGCCGAGCGCGGCCCAATGCCCATCGCCGTTGATCTGCTCGTTGGGTACCGACCCCTCCAGCACGAGCACGAACGGATCGAGCACTCCCGTGGCGGCGTCCCAGAAGGCGCGCATGAAGTCCTCCCCGTTCTCGTAGGCGAGTAGCGGGTTGTAGATCACGATCCGGGGCATCCCGGGCAGCGCTCCGTGCCACAGATCCTCCAGGCTGGGGGACGTGGCGCTGGTGATCGCCACCGATTCCCCGTCACAGCCGAGTCCGCTGGTGAGCCACACGACATGGATCAGCTGGCGCTCGGCGCGCGCGTGGCCGGCCCCGAACTCGATCGCCTGCATCAGCCCGGACCGCGTGAGGCGACCGCATCGACCAGCCGCTCGACGCGACCGCCGACCGGTTCGATCATCAGCCCGAGCTGGTCCCGGAGGTTGCCGTGCAGGTGCCACTCGTCCCTTTGGCCGGTCACCAGGCCGGCGCGCGCCAGCCGCGCCAGCGCGTGCGACACCGACGGGCGCTCGGCGCCGACCAGACGCCCCAGCAACTGGTGGGTGAGCGGCAGGGGCAGCCGGATCCCGCCCGGCTCCACCCGGCCCCAGCGCGCGGCCAAGTGCCACAGCAGCAGCGCCAGACGGACTTCCAGCCGCGGCTGGGATGCGATCGCGCGCTGGATATTGAGACCGTGCGTACGGCGTTCGGCTCGGCGCAGCAGCGCCTGCATGATCTGGGGCCAGGGCCCTACGCGCTCGGCGAACGCCGCGTCGAGGACCGCAAACCGCATCGCGCCGAGCGCCCGCCAGCCGACGTTGCAGGTCAGCAGCTCCTCCTCGGCGGGCGGGGAGGGCTCCACCAGGTCGCCGGGCCCCAGCAGCTCCGAGGCGACCCGATCGCCCACCCGGACGTTGACGGCCAGGACCCCATCGAGGATCAGCACTCCCGGTCCCGGCGCCGCGGCCGCGAGCCACTCACTCAGTTTGACCTCGCCGACGTCGAGCTCGAACGTGACCACCGTGGCGGCCGGGCGCGCCGCCAGGCGCATCCGGACGTCGAGCTCCTCGGCGAGGTCGAGATCGAGATCGAGCAGATACCGGTAGCTGCGCGGTCGCGTGCGCTGAGGGGTCCGGCTCGCCCAGTGCGAATGCACGGCGCCGTCGTCGTCGGGTCTCAGCTGCTGCACTTCTTCGTGCACGTCATCGCCGCTACGAACCCTCCGATCGCCGGCCCGGGATTGCGGGCAGTGAGTCTACGCCGACGCCGACGCCGACGCCTCGGCGCCGCCCGTCCCCTGCCGGGATGGCGGTGGTAACTCTGCTTACCGTCACCAGGATTACCCATCACCTGCAGCGATGCTCCACAGATTGGTATACCCCTGCCGGCAGGAGCGGCGAAGGGCTAGAGCCGACTCGGCGCTTGACAGCCAAAGAGGAGTTTGGAGAGGCTGATGTGCCTGGCAATTCCCGGACAGGTGGTCGAATTGGTCGATGAGGCCAATCGGATCGCCAGAGTCGACGTCGTCGGGGTCCGCCGCAACATCAACATCAGCCTGCTGGACGATGACGGCATCGGGGCCCGGCCGGGCGACTGGGTGCTGATCCACGTCGGCTTTGCGCTTTCGAAGGTCGATGAGGAGGAGGCGCACGCGACGCTGCGGCTGCTGGAGCGGATGGGCGCCGACTACGAGCAGGAGCTCGAGGAGCTGAAGGCTAGCGTGATCGAGTGAGCGCGGAGCTCGCGCCAGCCGATTGCGGGGTCGCGAGCGGGCATTGCATCACGTGCTCGGACGAGGGCATCGCGATGCGGGTGCTGGCGCTCAGAGGCGATTGCGCCATCTGCGGTGATGAGCGCGGTGACAGTCACGAGGTCGCGATCGAGCTCGTGGCACCGGTACAGGTGGCCGACGAGGTGCTGGTCCACGCCCGCGTGGCGATCCGCCACCTCGGGGTGACGCGATGAAGTTCGTCGACGAGTTCCGCGACGCGCAGCTCGGCCAGGTGCTGGCCGGGGAGATCCTCGCCGAGCTCGAGCCCGGCCGGCATTACAAGGTGATGGAGGTCTGCGGGGGTCACACCCACTCGATCTACAAGTACGGCATCGACGATCTGCTGCCCGCCAACGTCGAGCTGGTCCACGGTCCCGGCTGCCCGGTCTGCGTGATCCCGATGGGCCGCGTCGACGACGGAATCGCGGTCGCGCGCAACGACGGCGTGATCTTCACCTGCTTCGGCGACATGCTGCGGGTGCCGGGCTCTGAGTACACGCTGCTGGACGCCAAGGCGCAGGGCGCCGACGTGCGGATGGTGTACTCGCCGCTGGACGCGCTGCGGATCGCGCGGGAGAACCCCGACCGTGAGGTGGTGTTCTTCGCGATCGGCTTTGAGACCACCGCCCCGTCGACCGCGCTGACGCTCAAGCGCGCCAAGGCCGAGGGGATCCGCAACTTCTCCTGCGTGTGTAACCACGTCACGATCGTGCCGCCGCTGCGCGCGCTGCTGGAGTCCCCTGACCTGCGGCTCGACGGGTTCATCGGACCCGGACACGTGTGCACGGTGGTCGGCGCGCGGCCGTTTGAGTTCATCCCCGCCGACTACGGCCGCCCGGTGGTGATCTCCGGCTTTGAGCCCCTGGACATCCTGCAGTCAATCCTGATGATCCTGCGCCAGCTGCGCAGCGGCCGCTGCGAGGTCGAGAACCAGTACACGCGGGTCGTCCCCCAGGAGGGAAACCTGCGCGCGCTGGAGGTGATGCAGGAGGTGTTCGAGCTGCGCCCGCACTTTGAGTGGCGCGGCCTGGGCTTCATCTCCCAGAGCGCGCTGAAGCTGTCGGAGGCCTACCGGGAGTTCGACGCCGAGGAGCGCTTCGAGGTTCCCAACGTGCGGGTCGCCGACCCCAAGGCGTGTCAGTGCGGTGAGGTGCTCAAGGGCGTGATCAAGCCGTGGGAGTGCAAGGTCTTCGGCACCGCCTGCACCCCCGAGCACGCGATCGGAACGTGCATGGTCTCGCCCGAGGGTGCCTGCGCCGCCTACTACAACTTCGGCCGATATGCCCGTGAGCGGGAGGCCGTGTGAGTGAATCCGGGGGATCCATTACCACCCGCCGCGAGCAGCGCGTGCTGGAGATCATCGAGACCGCGCGCTCCAAGCGGGCGCGCTTCCGTGACAAGCAGATCACACTCGCCCACGGCGCCGGCGGGAAGGCGACCCAGACCCTGATCGAGGGGCTCCTGGTCCCCGCCTTCACAGCGGGCGGGATCGGTTCGCTGGCCGCGCTGGCCGATGCCGGGGCCGTGGAGGTCAACGGGACTGCGCTGGCGATGACCACCGACAGCTTCGTCGTCAAGCCGCTGCGGTTCCCCGGCGGCTCGATCGGCGAGCTGGCGGTCAACGGCACCGTCAACGACCTGGCGATGGCCGGGGTCAAGGCGCTGGCGCTGACCGTCTCGATGATCCTGGAGGAGGGTCTGCCCTCCGATGTGCTCAGGGCTGAGGTCCAGGCGATCGCCGACGCGGCCGCCGCCGCCGGGGTGGAGATCGTCGGCGGCGACACGAAGGTCGTCGAGCGCGGTGCGGCCGACGGTATGTACCTCTGCACCACGGGCATCGGCGCGGTCGATCCGCGCGCCGCGCTGGGCACCAACGCGATCGTGCCCGGCGACCGGGTGCTGGTCTCAGGACCGATCGGGGAGCACGGCACGGCGATCATGCTCGCGCGCGGCCAGTTCGATCTAGATGCGTCGATCGAGTCCGACACCTGCTCGCTGTGGCCGGCCGCCGACGCGCTCCTGGGCGCAGCCGGGACTGAGCTCCACTGCATGCGCGACGCCACGCGCGGCGGGGTCGCCTCGGCGCTCAACGAGCTGGCCAAGGCCTCGGCGGTCTCGGTCGTGGTTTCCGAGGCGGAGGTCCCGGTCTCGCCGATCGTGGCGGCAGCAGCCGAGCTGCTGGGGATCGACCCGATGTACGTGGCCAACGAGGGGCGGCTGGTGGCGTTCGTCGCCCCTGAGGCCGTCGACGCGGCGCTGGAGGCGCTGCGGGGCGTGCACGGATGTGAGCAGGCGGCGGTGATCGGCGAGGTGCGCCGCGAACCGCCGGGGATGGTGTTGGTGGCGACGGCCTTTGGCGGCCGGCGAGTGATGGATCTGCTCGTAGGGGACCCACTGCCGCGGATTTGTTGACACCCGGACTCCGAGGAGAGGACGCAGATGGCAACGGCAACCGAATTCGTACCGAATCAGCAGGCCACGGAGAGCGTCACCGCGCACGTGCTGTGGATGACGATCGGTCTGTCGTGCGAGGGGGACTCGGTCGCGATGACCTCGGCGACGAATCCGAGCCTGGAGGACATCATCCAGGGCGTCATCCCCGGCATGCCGAGAGTGGTTATCCACAATCAGGTGATCGCGTTCGAGGTCGGCGAGGAGTACATGCAGGCCTGGTATGACGCCGAGCAGGGCAAGCTCGACCCGTTCGTGCTGGTGATCGAGGGCTCGATCGGCAACGAGCAGATCAACGGCGAGGGCCACTGGACCGGCTTCGGCGTCAACCCGTCAAACGGCCAGCCGATCACCATCAACGAGTGGATCGACCGGCTCGCTCCCAAGGCGGCGGCGGTGGTGGCGGTCGGCACCTGCGCGACCTACGGCGGGATCCCCGCGATGAAGAACAACCCCACCGGCGCGATGGGCGTGCCCGATTACCTGGGCTGGAAGTGGCGCTCCAAGGCCAACCTGCCGATCGTCTGCATCCCCGGCTGCCCGGCGCAGCCCGACAACATGACCGAGGTGCTGATGTACCTCGTCTTCCATCTGGCGGGCATGGCGCCCGCCCCCGAGCTCGACGAGCAGCTGCGTCCGAAATGGCTGTTCGGCCGCACCGTCCGCGAGGGGTGCAACCGGGCCGGCTTCACCGAGCAGGGCAATTTCGCCACCGAGTACGGATCCGATCACCGCTGCCTGGTCAAGCTCGGCTGTAAGGGACCGGTGGTCAAGTGCAACGTGCCGGTCCGCGGCTGGGTCAACGGGATCGGCGGCTGCCCGAACGTCGGCGGCATCTGCATGGCCTGCACGATGCCCGGCTTCCCTGACAAGTACATGCCGTTCATGGATGAGGACAAGTGGGGCGGGGCCGCGGCCAACTTCCAGCGGTTCACCTACGGACCCGTGTTCCGCTACTTCCGTAAGCGCAACCTTGAGAAGAAGTTCGACATCGAACCCGAGTGGCGGCGTCCTGGACCGGTGTTGACCTCCGGCTATCAGAAGCGCTGGTAGCCGAAGCCACCCGTAGCCGACCGCAATCACTTAAAGGAGCCACCAAATGGCAGTAGAGACCTCCGCCGACCGCAAAGTCGTCGTCAAGGAGATGTCGTGGGATCCGATCACCCGGATCGTCGGCAGCCTCGGGATCCACACCGAGATCGACTTCTCCAACCGTCAGGTGCTCAAGTGCTACAGCACCTCAATGGTGTTCCGCGGGTTTGACATCTTCATGAAGGGGATCGACCCCCGCGACGCGCACTTCATCACCAGCCGGATCTGCGGCATCTGCGGCGACAACCACGCCACCTGCTCGTGCCTGAACCAGAACATGGCCTATGGGGTCAAGCCGCCGCCGCTGGGCGACCTGGCCTTCAACCTTGCCGAATCGGCCGATTACATGTTCGACCACGCGATCTTCAACGACTGCATGGCCAACGTGGACTTCTGCGAGCAGATGGTCAAGGACACCAACCCCAGCCTGCTGGCCAAGGCCGAGAACACCTCGGCCCCACACAGCGACATCCACGGTTACAAGACGGTCGCCGACATCATGCGGGCGCTGAACCCGTTCACCGGCAGCTTCTATCTGGAGACCCTCCAGGTGGCGCGCTACACGCGTGAGATGTACTGCCTGTTCGGCGGCCGCCACACCCACCCCTCGACGATCATGCCGGGCGGCTGCAGCGCCGACATCACCCACCAGACGCTGACCGACTACTACGTGCGGCTGATGCGCTACATGGACTACGTCAAGCGCACCGTGCCGATGCACGACGACCTGTACGACTTCTTCCTCACCGAGCTTCCGGGCTACGACATGGTCGGCTACCGGGACACCAACCTCGTCAACTGGGGCTGCTTCGACGATCCCGACTACGTCGACTACGACTACCGCACGATGACCGACTGGGGCCGCAAGCGCTACATCACGCCGGGCGTGGCGATCAACGGCGAGCTGGTCAGCACCGACCTGGTGGAGATCAACCTGATGATCAGGATCCTGCTCGGAAGCTCCTACTTCGACGGCTGGGAGAACGAACCGACCTTCGTCACCCACGACCCACTCGGCAACCCGGTGGACAAGAACCATCCGTGGAACAAGCAGACGCTGCCCAAGCCGCAGAAGCGCGACTTCGCCGACAAGTACAGCTGGGTCGTCTCGCCGCGGATCTACGACAAGCGCACCGATACCCACGTCTGCTGCGACACCGGCGGCGGCCCGTTCGCGCGCCAGTGGTGCACCGCCAAGGCGGGCCTGGTCGACTTCGGCTATCTGAAGGCGACCGGTCACTCGATCCAGATGGTGCTGCCCAAGTCCGCGGCGATGCCCGAGATGGAGCTGGAGTGGCAGGTGCCGGAGAAGTCAAACGCGGTGGAGCGCGACCGCGCCCGCTCCTATCACCAGGCCTACGCGGCGCTGGTGGCGCTGCACTGCCTGGAGCGCGCGCTCAAGGAGGTCCGCGCCGGGCGGACCAAGAGCTGGAACGAGTTCAAGGTCCCCGAGCGCGCCGTCAGCTGCGGCTTCCACGAGGCGGCCCGGGGCGTGCTCTCCCACCACATGGTGATCGAGGACGGCAAGATCGCCAACTATCAGCCCTATCCGCCGACGCCGTGGAACGCCAGCCCGCGTGACGTCTTCGGAACTCCTGGCCCCTACGAGGACGCCGTGCAGAACACGCCGATCTTTGAGGAGAACGGCCCGGAGAACTTCAAGGGCGTGGACATCATGCGCGCGGTCCGCAGCTTTGACCCGTGTCTGCCGTGCGGTGTGCACATGTACACCGGTGGTGGGCGCGTGAAAAAGGTGATCCACACCCCGACCGGCCTCAGCTGACGGCGAGGTGTCCTCGGCGATTGGACAGACGGACGCGCACGCGCTCCCCGGAGAGCTCCTGGACCGGGTCCAGGAGCTGACCGAACAGGTCGACGCGCTCTCCGATCCCCGGGCGCGAGAGCTGGCCCAGGATCTCGTCGCGACGGTCCTCGCCATGTACGGCGACGGCCTGCGGCGGATCATCGAGACGATCGAGGCCTCCCGTGTGGCGGGGGCCACGATCCTAGACCAGCTGGCCCAGGACGGCGCCGTGGCCAGCCTGCTGCTGATCCACGACCTGTATCCCGTGTCATTGCAGGAGCGGGTGGTGGAGGCGCTTGACACCGTGCGCCCATACATGGAGTCCCACGGCGGCAACGTCGAGCTGCTGGGGATCGACGACGGCGTCGCCAAGCTCGCGCTGCGGGGCAGCTGCAACGGCTGCGCCGCCTCGCGGGCGACGCTGGAGCTGGCGATCAAGCAGGCACTCGAGGAGCACGCCCCGGATCTGGCCGGCCTTGATGTGCAGGGCGTTACCGACCCCGAGCCCGCTCCGAACGGCCTACCGATGGCCCCCGCCGGCAGCGGCAACGGCTCTGAGCTGCCGGTCGTGCAGCACGGCGCAGCGGGCGATCCGGCGCCGCTCCCGCTGGCCGATCGCCTCACCCCGCGCTGGCTGGCGCTGGCGGAATCCTCGCGGCCCGGGCCCGGCGCGCTGCGGACCCTGGATGCCGACGGAGTCGGCCTGCTGCTGGCCGACGTCGGCGGCTCGCTGCTGGCCTACGAGAACGTCTGCGCGGCCTGCGGTGAACCGCTCGGCGACTCTGAGCTGCGGGGCGGAATGCTGCGCTGCGGGCACTGCGAAGTGGAGTTCGACCTTCCGCGCGCCGGCCGGGCCGCCGGCGGCGAGCCCCTACAGCTGCGGCCGATTCCGCTGCTGGAGTCAGGTGGGCTGCGGGTGGCCCTTTGAGCCAGCTGGAGTCGATGATGGCCGCCCGGCGGCGCGCCGAGATGGTGGCGAAGATGCGCACGATCGCGCGTACCGGCGCGCCGTCGCAGACCGGTGGCGCCCCGGGCTCGGCGCAGGAGCGCTGCGATCTGTGCAACACCTCGCTGCCGGAGGATCACCGCCACATGCTGCATCTCGTCGAGCGGCGGATCGTCTGCACTTGTGAGGCCTGCTGGGCGCTGTATTCGGGCAATCCTGAGTACCGCCCCACCGGGTCGCGGACATTATTCCTGGACGGCTTCGATTGCGACGCGGAGCTGTGGGGCGGCTTCCAGATCCCGATCGGGCTGGCGTTCTTCATGCGTAGCACGGTGACCAAGGGCGTCGTGGCCTTCTACCCCAGTCCGGCGGGCGCGACCGAGTCAGAGCTGAGCCTCCAGGCATGGGCGGCACTGGTGGCGAGAAACCCGGTGCTGGAGCAGCTCGATTCCGACGCCGAGGCGCTGGTGGTCAACCGGATGTCGGAGCCGGCGCAGTACGCGATCCTGCCGATCGACGCCTGCTACGCGCTCGTCGGCCTGGTCAAGTCCCGCTGGGAGGGCATCTCCGGCGGCGGCGCAATCGAGCAGGCAGTGCCCGAGTTCTTCGCCGCGCTGCGAGCGCGTGCCACCGCCGCCACCGGGATCGCATCGTGAGCGTGCACGCCGACCCGGATCGCGTGGACCCGGATCGCGTGGACCCGGATCGCGTCGTCGACCTGCAGGGCGCCGGCGAGCCGCTCCCCGAGCGCCCGACGACTCCCGAGCCCGAGTTCGCGATCACCAGCGCCGGGCACGTAGCGTTCTCCGCGACCCCGACGATGCTGTTCTCCGCGACCGCCACCGACGCCAGCGGTTTGGAGATCCAATCGATCGCGCTCACCGCCCAGGTGATGATCGATCCCGCCCGCCGCGGCTACGACGCCGCCACGAGGGAGAAGCTCGCCGAGCTGTTCGGCCCGGCCGCCAGCTGGGCTCCGTCCACCCAGGGCCTGGCCTGGGCGCGGGTCGCGGCGCAGGTCCCGGGCTTCCGGCGCTCGACGATCTTCGCGCTCGAGTTGCCTTGCACCTACGACCTGGAGGTGGCGTCCGCCAAGTACTTCTACGCGCTGAGCGACGGCGAGGTTCCGCTTAGTTTTCATTTCAACGGCACCGTCTTCTATCTCGGCCCGGACGGACGGCTACAGGTGGTTCCGGTGTCGTGGAGCAATACGGCGCAGTTCCGGATGCCCGTGTCCGCGTGGCGGGAGATGATCGCTGAGCACTATCCCGGCGGCGGCTGGATCCGTGTGCAGGAGCACACGCTGACCGCACTGAACCACCGCCGCGCGGCGCGCGGGCTGCCAAGCTTCGACGCGTGCGTCGCCGAGCTACTGGAGCAGGATGAACCCGGCGCGTAGGGCTCACGACTCAGTTTCTGACGGTTTGTCCGGCCCAATTCCGCCACAAACTTCGTCGCGAACCCTTGACGAGCTCGTCGCCTCGCTGCTGTACGAGGGCTACGCGCTGTATCCCTATACCCCTGGCGCGCTCAAGAACGCCACCCCGACGCCGTTCGGGATCGTCTACCCGCCGGTCTATGCGGCGCAGTGCGCCGGCGCGTTCGACCACGCGCGCCTGGAATGCGTCGCCGAGGCCGGCGAGGGGGCGATGCTGAACGCGACGCTGCGCTACCTGGCCCCCAGTGGCGAGCGTCATCAGGCACAGGAGCGACGCGTCGAGCTCAGCCGGGTGGCGATCGGCGAACGCCGGACGGTCGACTTCCCCGGCGGCCGGCTGACGCTGCGCTCCGAGGCACTGGATGGCGGCCAGACCCTGGTCCGCTCCTGCGTGCACAATACGCGCCAGGTCCAGGCCGGACTCGACCGCCGGGCCGCGCTGGCCGACTCGCTGATCTCGACCCACGTGGTGCTGACGATCTCGGCCGGGCGATTCATCTCGCCGCTGGACAGCGGGCGGGAAAGCGTCAACATCTGGCCAGTGCTCGCCACGCCCTCTGACGATGCCGTGCTCGGTGCGGCGATCGTGCTCCCCGACCATCCCCAGATCGCCGCCCAGAGCCGCGGCAATCTGTTCGACAACACCGAGATCGAGGAGGCGCTGGTGCTCCACGTCCATGCGCTCAGCGACTCAGAGCGTGATCAGGCCGCCGGTCAGGACCCCGTCGTGGCGGCGATGCTACAACGGGCCCTGGCCACCACGCCGGAGGAGATCATCGGCCTGCACAGCGGATTGAAGGCGGTCTCCGATGGCTAGCGGGCCGCGGCCCAGCGCATTTCCGGGCGGCGCCGACGACATCCCCGGCGAGGAGCGCGCGACCGTCGACGGCGTCACCTTCGAGCGCGGCGCGACGCTCGTGCTGCGGCCCGGCACCGATCGCGACCCCTATGACCGGATGCTCGACGGCCGCCGCGCGACGATCGAGCGCATCTACATCGATTACGACGACCGTGTCTACCTGGCCGTGACGATCGACGACGATCCCGGCCAGGATCTGATGCGCGAGACCGGACGGTACCTGTTCTTCTTCGCCAACGAGGTGGAAGCGATATGACCCAGACGGCCCAGCGCACCAAGCAGATCCTCGTGGCCGGGATCGGGAACGCCTGGCTGCGCGACGACGGCTTCGGCGGCGAGGTGGCCAAGCTGCTTTCCGACCGTGAGCTGCCCACCGGAGTGCACGTGATCGACTTCGGGTCCGGCGGCCTGGACCTGGCCTATGAGGTGATGCGCGGCTACGACGCGTTGGTGCTGATCGACGTCAGCCGCCAGGGCGGCACGGCCGGGACGCTGTACGTGATGGAGGTGGAGCCAGATGACGTCGACGGGCAGATCGAGGACGGCCAGATGCTCGACCCGCACGGGATGGATCCCAAGACCGTGCTGCGGTTCGTCAAGTACGTCGGCGGCTGGCCTGGCCGGGTGTTCGTCGTCGCCTGTGAGCCCGAGGTCGTGGAGGACGTCGGCTTCGGACTGAGCGACGCGGTCAGCGGGTCGCTGGCGCGGGCGGCGGACGTGGTGCTGGAGACGATCGCCGAACTGCAGGCCGATCCCGCCGGGCGGGCGGGGGCCGGATCACCGGACCCGGATCGCCGGGATGCATGAGCTGTCGGTCGCCAGCGCGGTACTGAACACGGCCGTCAAGCACGCCGAGGACCGCCCGGTCAGCGTCGTCAGTCTCCGCGTCGGGCGCCTGCGCCAGGTTGTGCCCGACTCGCTGCGGTTCTATTTTGAGATCGTGGCTCGCGATACGGTCTGTGAACATGCCGAGCTGCGGATCGCCGAGATCGAGGCGAGCCTGCGGTGCTCGGACTGCGGGCGTGAGTGGCAACCGAGCATCCCCGCCTTTCGCTGCCCGGACTGCGGCGCGGCCGACGTGGCGGTGACCGCGGGCGAGGAGCTGGAAGTCGACTACATCGAAGTGCAAGAACAGGAGCCTGCATGCATCGGACAAGAGTGAGGGTGGTCGAGGACGCGCTTGACGCCAACAACACGATCGCCCGCGCCAACCGCGATGACTTTGACCGCCATGATGTGACGGTGCTCAACCTGATGAGTGCTCCGGGCGCCGGCAAGACGATGCTGCTGGAGCGCGCGCTGCACCGACCACTGGACGACGTCCGCGTCGGGGTGCTGGAGGGAGATGTTCAGGGGTCGATGGACGCCGACCGGATCGCCAGCCTGCACGTCCCGGTAACGCAGCTGAACACCGATAACGGATTCGGCGGTGAGTGCCACCTGGATGCGAACATGGTCCGCTCCGCGCTGCCCGAGCTGCCCCTGCACGACATCGACCTGCTGGTGATCGAGAACGTGGGCAACCTGGTCTGCCCGGCGGAGTTCAAGGTCGGCGAGGACGCCCGGGCGATGGTCTGCTCGGTCACCGAGGGAGAGGACAAGCCGCTCAAGTACCCGCTGATGTTCCGCAGCTGCGAGCTCGTGGTGGTCAACAAGATCGACCTTCTCCCCCACCTCGAGATCGACCTCGACAAGCTGCTCTACAACATCGACGTGGTCAATCCCGGCGTCGCCCGGATGCTGGTCAGCGCCCGCACCGGCGAGGGGGTGCCGGAGTGGCGCGAGTGGCTGGTCGAGCTTGCGCACCGGCGGGTCAGCACGCCGGCATGAGTGCCGTCCGCTCCGCCGAGGCGGTGCGCGAGCTGCTCGACGTGCGCCTGAAGCAGCGCCGGGCGGCCAGCGAGCGGTTCTTCGACGCCGAGGCCGAGCCGATCGCGCGGCTGTGTCACCGGATGGCCGAGCGGTTCGCCCGCGGGGGGCGCCTGATCGCGGTCGGCATGTCCCCCGCCGCGCGCTCGGACGTCCGACACGTGGCGGTCGAGTTCGTCCACCCGGTGATCGTCGGCAAGCGCGCGCTGCCGGCGCTGGGGTTCGTAGGGGAATCCAGCCGGATCTCCGACGAGCTGGCGCTGGTGGCAGAGGCCGGCGACATCGTGATCGCGTTCGGCGAGGCCGGTGACGGTCCTGAGCTGGGCGCGGCGATCGCCACCGCCCGCGCCCGCGGCGCGCTGACGATCGCCTTCGCCGCGCTGCCGGCCGAATGGGTATTGCAGCCCGCCGCCGACGATCCGTTCGTCCGCCAGGAGCTGGTGGAGACGACTTACCACATCCTGTGGGAGCTGGTCCACGTGTTCTTCGAGCACCGGGGGCTGCTGAAGGGCCGCAGCGAGCGCCGCTCGCATGACGCCGGCGCCTCGAGCTTCCTGTATCCGTTTCTGGCCGAGCGCGAGCACGACCTCGACGCCGTGCTCGCCGACGTGCGGGAGTCAGCGCTGATGAAGGCCCAGGAGGTCCAGCAGTTGCGGGTCAGGACGCTCGCCGACGGAGCCGGCGCGCTCCAGTCCGCGGCCGCCGCACTGAGATCGTGCTTTGACACCGGGGGGCGCCTGCTGGCACTGGGCAACGGCGGCTCGGCGACCGACGCGACCGACGTGGTCGCCGACTTCATGGGGCCCCCCGCCGGGCTGGGCTGGCCGTCGCGCGCGGCGCTCGATCTGACCAGCGACACGGCGATCATCACGGCGATCGCCAACGACATCGGGACCGAGGCGATCTTCGCGCGCCAGATCATCGCCCACGGCCGAGCCGGCGACGCGTTGATCGCGCTGTCGACCAGCGGCAGTTCGCTCAGCGTGCTCGACGCCCTCTCCGAGGGCCGCCGGCGGGGACTGGTGACGATCGCCCTGGTCGGCTATGACGGGGGGCGGATCGTCTCCGAACAGCTGGCCGACCATGTCGTGATCACGCCCTCGCAGCACATCCCGCGGATCCAGGAGGCGCAGGCGACGGCCTACCACCTGCTCAGGGAACTGGTCGAGGTCGCATGAGAGATGGTCGCCGCGCCCGCTGAGGACCGGCCCGTCCGCACACGGGCACGGGTGCAGGGCACAGTCCAGGGCGTCGGCTTTCGCCCGTTCGTCTACCGGCTGGCCCTGGAGGAGGGCTTGGCGGGCTACGTGCGCAACGACGAGCAGGGCGTGCTGCTCGAAGTCCAGGGGTCCGCGGTCGCCGTCGATCGCTTCATGTCCAGGCTGCGCTGTGAGACGCCGCCGCTGGCGGTGATCGACCAGGTCCTGACCGACACCGTCGCGCCCGGGGGTGGGGCGGCGTTTGAGATCCTCACCAGCCGGCACGCGGGCCGGCCCGACGCGCTGATCACTCCCGACACGGCGACCTGTGCCGACTGCCTGGCCGAGCTGCACGACCCCACCGATCGCCGCTACCGCTACCCGTTCATCAACTGCACCAACTGCGGACCGCGGCTGACGATCGTGCTGGGCGTGCCGTATGACCGCGCGCTGACGACGATGTCGCCGTTTGCGATGTGCGAGGACTGCCGGAGCGAATACGAGGATCCCACCGACCGGCGCTTTCACGCCCAACCCAACGCGTGCGCGCGTTGCGGCCCGCGCGCGCGGCTGACCGACGCTGCCGGGCGGCCGCTGGACCTGGCGGGCGCCCGCGATCCCGTCCAGGCGGCGGCGGTCCGGCTCGCCGCCGGCGAGATCATTGCGCTCAAGGGGCTCGGTGGCTTTCATCTCGCCTGCGATGCCGCCGACCCGCTGGCTGTGGAGGCTCTGCGAGCGCGCAAGCACCGTGAGGACAAGCCGTTCGCGCTGATGGTGGCCGACCCCGGGGCCGCCCGGCGCTTGGTCTCGCTGCCCCCCGAGGAGGAGCGGCTGCTGGGCTCGGTCCAGCGCCCGATCGTCCTCGCCTCGCGCCGCCAGAGCGCGCCGGTGGCGGCGGCGGTGGCTCCGCGGGCGCCAGAGCTGGGGGTGATGCTCCCCTACACCCCGCTTCACCACCTGCTGCTGGCCGACTTCGTCGCCGCCTCGGGCGGGTCGCTGGCGCTGGTGATGACCAGCGGCAACGTCTCTGACGAGCCGATCGCCTACCGCGATCAGGATGCGCGTGAGCGCCTGGCGGCGATCGCCGACGTGTTCCTGATCCATGACCGTGAGATCGAGACCCGCGTCGACGACTCGGTCGTGCGTGCGGTGTCAGCCGGGGGACGGCGACGGCCGCTGATCCTGCGCCGCTCACGCGGATATGTCCCCTCCCCGCTCCAGCTGCCCGTCGGCGCGCGGCTGGCGCTGCTGGCCTGCGGCGCGGAGCAGAAGAGCACCTTCTGCCTGGCCAAGGGCTCACGCGCCTGGGTGGGCCATCACGTCGGCGATCTGGAGCATTACTCCACCCTGCGCGCGTACCAGGACGGGATCGCCCACTTCGAGCGGCTGTTCGCGATCGCCCCCGGCGTCGTCGCCCACGACCTGCACCCAGACTATCTCTCGACCGCGTACGCGCTGGGGCGCGATGACGTGCAGCTGATCGGTGTGCAACACCATCACGCCCACCTCGCCGCCGGCTTGGCCGAGCACGGTCTCCGCGGCCCCGCCGTGGGCGCGATCTTCGACGGGACCGGCTACGGGCCCGACGCCACCGTCTGGGGCGGCGAGCTGCTGGTCGGTGGACTGGAGGGCTTTGAGCGCGCCGGCTCGCTGCATCCGGTCCGGATGCCGGGCGGCGCCGTGGCGATTCGCCAGCCGTGGCGGATGGCGGCCAGCTGGCTGGCCGAGGGATTCGGAGCGCCGCAGCCGCTGCCGCCACATCTGGCCGGTCAGGTGTCCGCAGGCCGGTGGGAGGCGATCGCCGGCATCGCCGCCAGCGCCGCGGTGTCGCCGCTGACGACCAGCATGGGCCGGCTGTTCGACGCCGTCGGCGCGCTGTGCGGACTGCGCGCCGATGTGACCTACGAAGGCCAGGCTGCGGTCGAGCTCGAGGCGGCCGCGGTCCGGGCGCCGGAGCAGGGTGCGTATCCGCTGGCCGTGGTCGAGGGCGGCGGGCTGGCGGCGGGACGGCTGGTGCTCGACCCGCGGGAGACTATCCGCACGCTCAGCAGGGAGCTGGAGGGGGGCACGGCGGTCCCGGTCGTCGCGTCGCGCTTTCACGGCGCGGTCACGCAGGCGACGGTCGCGGCGGTGCTGAGGATCGCCGCCGAGCGCGACCTGGAGACGGTGGTCCTGAGCGGCGGCGTGTTCCAGAACCGGCTGCTGCTGGAGGCCGTCGCCGCCGGCCTGGAGCGGCGATTGCTGCGGGTTATCTTCCCCGAGCGCCTGCCGCCCAACGACGGTGGGATCTCCTTTGGCCAGGCGGCGGTGGCGGCCGCGGCGCTGGAGCGCGACGCGCGCGGCTAGTCGCGCCCGATCGGCTGCAGGCGCTCCAGTGACTGGGTGAGCCGCTCGATCGGCTCGATGATGTCGTCACGGTCGGCCTTCTGCTCCAGCGCGAGCCGGACGGCCGCGATCTCACGAGCCAGGAACTCGGTCTCGGCCAGCGAGCGGGCGTTCGTCCCACGGTCGCGCTCAATCTCGTTGCGATCGCGATCGGCCTGGCGGTTCTGGGCCAGCAGGATCAGTGGCGCGGCGTACGCGGCCTGCGTGGAGAAGGCGAGGTTGAGCAGGATGAACGGATACGGATCCCAGCGCAGCGACACCGCCACGAGGTTCAGCGCGATCCAGATGATCACCAGCAGCGTCTGGGTGGCGAGATAGCGACCGGTGCCCAGAAAACGGGCCAGCCGCTCAGCCAGCCGGCCGAACATGTCCGGGTCATAGACGGGACCGCCGGGGGACCCGCGCGGAGTGCTCAGATCATCGTGGCGGGCCATCAGCGCTCCGCCAGCGTGACCCGCCAGTTGGGCGGGAGCACGCGGTCAAGGACGTCGTCTATCGTGACCGCGCCGACCAGTCGCCGCACCTCGTCGACCACCCCCAGGGCGACCACGTCGTAGGCGGCGAGCTGGCCGGCCACCTCACGATCGCTGAGTCCGGCGTCGAGCGGCTCGACGTCCTCCTCCACGCAGCGCCCCAGCGGCTTGCTCGGCGCCTCGCGCAGTAGCCGCTGCATGCCCACCATGCCCAGGTAGCGCCCGGTCGGGGTCTCCAGCGGCGGCTGGCAGATGAACACCTGCGCGGCGAGCGGCACCGGCAGGTCGGGGTCACGGATCCGCGCCAGCGCCTCGGCGACGGTCGCCTGGGGACCGAGGATCACCGGCTCGGGGGTCATCAGGCCTCCGGCCGTGTCCGGCTGATAGGAGAGCAGGCGGCGCACGGGCTCGGCCTCCTCAGGGTCCATCGCGCGCAGCAGCTCGGCCTGATGGCTGGCGGAGAACTCCCCCAGCAGGTCGGCGGCGTCGTCGGCTTCCATCTCGTCCAGCACCCGCGCCAGGCGCGTGGGGTCAAGTCCCTCCACCAGTCCCACCTGCTCGTCCTCTGAGAGCTCCTCCAGCAGGTCGGCGAAACGGTCATCCTCGAGCGCTTCGGCCAGCGCGCGACGGCGGCTGAGTGGCAGCCGGCGGATCGCCGCCGCCATCTCGGCCGGGTGAAGTCCCCCCAGCTCGGCGGCGAGCCGGTCCACGGTCCGATCGGTCGCGAACAGCTCACCCGCCTCGCTCCAGTCGATCACCTCGGGCGGCCGGCGCAGGCCCGGCACGCGACGGCCGGAGAGCGCGACCGTGGCCACCTCCCACGCGAACGGCTCCGGTGCCGGCGTAAGCCCGATGTCCACCACCTTGCGATCTCGCACCCGCTCACCGATCAGCTCGCCGGCCAGCAGCCGCTCACCGGACCGCAGCTCGAACTGGCGCAGGTTGACCGAGCCGCGGCGCAGGCGCGCGCCGTCGCTGCCGATCTCCGCGATCCGCCCCATGCCGACGAACACCCGTCGCCGCTGCACCGCGACGACTAGACCGTTGACCCGAGGCGGCCTGGCACCCAATCCGAGCACTCCGTCGACCACGCGCCCGATGTCGGCCCCGTCGGAGCCCAGCAGCGGCAAGCGCGTCAGCCTGGAGACGTATGCAACGCGATGTGACACTCACCGAATCCTACGCCGCCTGGGCAAGGCAACTGCGCCGGCGACGCGCCTGGGTTTCTCGTGCAATGATCGTGTCATGGCGCGGCCCAACGTGTTCGGCGGCGAGTTCGAATACGACGAAGAGGATCCCGAGGGCTATCGCTCCGGAGTGACGCCGGTGGGGATCCAGGCCGGCGGCCGGGCGATCACCGTGAAGGTGTACGAGATACCACCCGGCGAGAGTATGTGCCCCTACCACTACGAGTACGAGGAGGAATGGCTGATCGTGCTTCAGGGCGCCGTGTCGCTGCGTACGCCGGAGGGGGAGGCGCAGCTCTCCGAAGGCGAGGTGGTCTGCTTTTCCCCCGGGCCCCAGGGTGCCCACAAGGTGACCAACCGGAGCCCGTCGACCAGCCGGGTGATGATGTTCTCAAGCTCTCGTGAGCCGGCCGTCGCCGTCTACCCAGACAGCGACAAGATCGGCGTCTGGCCCGGCAACGAGGACGATTCGTTGATGCTCAGGCGCGCCGACGGCGACGTCGACTACTACGAGGGCGAGCGCTGAGCAGACGCCGCCGGTGGCGGCGGCTCAGCCACCGATCCGGGCGCCGGCGGCGGCGGGCATCATACGACCCCAGGGCCGCCGCCGGCGAGCTGGATCCGCTCAGACGGCGGAAGCGATGAGCCAAAGCTAGTCGGGCGGCGGCACGCTGTCTTCTCGAAACGCGCGGCGTTGCGGGCGCCCGTACGCGCGCAGGATGCAGGCCGGGATCCGCGCCTGCTGCGAGGCGGCCCGGAACGCGGCGTGGTAGACAGGCCCGCCGCCCGCGCCAGGTCGTCGACCCCCAGCGGCTCGAAGTAGCGCGCATCGGCCAGATCCTTGGCCCGGAGCAGGTGGCGGTCGGTCGGCACGAAGGCCATCGCCGTTCAGTATTGCGCGTGATCATGCGTCCGCGGGCCTAAGGTTGCAGGTCATCGAGTTTCAGACAGGAGAGCCACATGGACACAGATCTTGCCGCCACCACGCCGGCTGTCGCCTACCTCAGGAGCCTTCCGATCGAGGATCCCGAGAGCCTGATCGACGTCGAGCTGCCGATGCGCCCGCCGGGCCACCACGACCTGCTGGTGCGCGTCGAGGCGGTGTCGGTGAACCCGGTTGACGTCAAGGTGCGCGCCAGCCAGGATCCGGGCGGCGACGCCAAGGTGCTCGGCTACGACGCGGCCGGGGTGGTGCAGGCGGTGGGTGATCAGGTGAGCCTGTTCGGACCCGGCGATGAGGTCTTCTACGCCGGCTCGATCGCCAGGCCGGGGACCAACATGAAGCACCACCTGGTCGACGAACGAATCGTCGGCCCCAAGCCGGTCAGCCTGACCTTCGCCGCCGCCGCGGCGCTCCCGCTGACCTCGATCACCGCCTGGGAGACGCTGTTTCACCGGTTCGCGGTCACACCGCAGACCACGGGCACAATCCTCGTGATGGCCGCCGGCGGCGGCGTGGGCTCGATGCTCGTGCAGCTTGCCCGCACGGTTCCGGGGCTGACGGTGATCGCGACGGCTTCGCGCCCCGAGTCACAGCAGTGGGCCCGGGACCTCGGCGCCCATCACGTCGTCGATCACCACGGTGCGCTCGCCGAACAGGTGCTGCAGGTGGCGCCCGAGGGCGTGGATTACGTCTTCTCCCCCTACTCGCGCGGCAACCTGGAGGCGTTCGCGGAGATGCTCAAGCCCCGGGGCCAGATCACCGCGATCGACGACCCCGGCCTCTTGGACCTCAAGCCGCTCAAGCCCAAGAGCATCAGCTGGCACTGGGAGTACATGTTCACCAGACCCCTGTTCGACACCGGCGACGCCAGTCAGCACGAGCTCCTGCAACGCGTCGCCGCGATGATCGACGCCGGCACGCTGCGTACGACGATGACCGAGCAGCTGGGGCCGATCACCGCGCAGACTCTGCGCGAGGCCCACGCGCGGGTCGAGTCGGGATCGATGATCGGGAAAATCGTCCTGGCCGGCTTCTGACGCTCGTCGTTCGGGCGCCTCACGCGAACTCACCGCTGGCGCGCGCGCTGAACCGCTCAGAGTCGCGGCCGAGAGGCGGATCAACGCCGCGCTCAGATGCTGCCCAGGCTGGCGCGCACCGGGTAGATCCCGGGAAATCCGCCGACCGAGGGGTTGCACAGGCCAAAGCGGCCGCTGTAGTAGACCAATCGCTGCGTCGCGTTGGGGGGGAAGAACTGCAGCCCGAAGGCGGAGAAGGAGTGAGGGATGCAGGGACCGCTGGTGACGTAGGTGAAGGTGAAGAACGCTCGCTGCCACGTGTGCATTACGACCGTTTGCACCGGGGAGGAGACGCGCTTGACCGCCACGTTGATCAGCCCGGCCTGCCCGTTGAGCAGCCCGGCGCCGGGATACCCGCGCAGCTGACAGGTCGCCGGGCCCACATTGCGCAACGCGAAGTCCCAGGCGCGGTGGCTCGTGGCCGCCTGCGAGCGGACGAATGACAATGCCAGGTTCGACGTGGCGCAGCGGGGGGTGACCGAGGCGGAGCTGACCGAGGGGAGCGCGATCGTCGCTACCAGCGCGCAGACCGCAACGACCGCTGCCAGGCGAGCCCGTAGCGCTCGCGCGCCGGCAGCGCCGCTGCCAGCCGGATTGAGAGATCGAGATTTCACGCTGGCGAGCCTACGCCTCGGCGTGTTCGGCTGCAAGGGGGACTTGAACCGGTGGCCACCGTCCGGGGCGTGGGCCTTACCCTCAAGCGATGAGATTCGGGGCTGCGCCGGCGCCGGGACTGCCACTGGAGGCGGGCACGTTCCTCGCGTGTCTTCAGACGGTGCTGGATCTCGAGCCCGGGCGCCTGCCCGAGCTCTCGGCCGACGAGGACCCGCCCTCGGGCTGGACGATCTCGCGCTGGCTGGGCGGGTTGGGGCTGGGTATCGCCAGGATCGCCGAACCGGCGACGTTCACCTGGGCCGGGCCGTGGATCGCCCGCGTGCGCCCGCCCGGCCAGGAGCGAAGCCGGTTCGTGGTCATGTACGGCGTGCCGTCCGGCGTTGTCTGGGATCCGGCCGGCGAGGGTGAGATCGACCGGGCATCGGTGCAGGAGGGCTATCTGATCGCCGCGTCGGACATCGCGCTCGCCCTCCCTCCTCGGCCTTCGGTGCCGACCCGGGCCGGCGCCGTGGAGGCGATCTGGATCTCGCCCGCAGCCGGCGAGCCGGCGCGCGCTCAGCGGAGCGTGAACGCGCTCTGCGGACGCGGGCTGGAGGGCGACCGGCACGTGGCCGGAACCGGCACGTTCCCGTCGGGCCTGCCCGGAAGCGCGCTGACCCTGGTCGAGGCCGAGGTCTGCGAATCGTTCGAACCCCCGCTGGGGCCCGACGAGCATCGTCGCAACGTGATCACGCGCGGCGTCGAACTCAACGGGCTGGTGGGACATGAGTTCGCCGTCGGGCGGGTTCGCTGCCGCGGGATGCGACTATGCGAGCCGTGCACGGTGGTTCAGCGCTATGCCGAGCGTCCGGTGCTGCGTGAGCTGGTCCACCGCGGTGGGCTGCGAGCCGACATCCTGGAGGATGGCGTGATCAGCGTCGGTGACGTCGTGCGGGCGATCGCCAGCGACGGCGATTAGCGCGTGCCCCAGTTGGGAGCCCGCCCGGGCGCCCGCCAGCGTGAGCGGTGCACTAGGATCCCGGCGCCTGACACCAGCCGCACGCCGCCTGCCGGCGGCGGCCTACACGACGGTCATGACAATGAGGGCGAGGAGAGCACGGATGCGTAGGGGTCACGCTGGCCGGCTGGTGGCGTCCGTGTTCGCTGCGCTGGCGGTGAGCTTGACCTGGAGCCCAGCCGCGTCCGCGATCGTGGCCTACAACTCCAACGGTCATTTCTGGAGCGTTGCGCCGCGTCAGGGAATCGCCCCGGCGTCGATTCCGGGCTCGTTGGCGTCCCGGCGCGGCCAGAGTCCACAGTCGACCAACGGGAATCTCGACTACCAGGGCGGGTCGGTGCTGCACTCCAGCGAGCCGTACCTGATCTTCTGGGACCCCACCGGCTCGGGGATCTCCGCTGCCTCCCGCGGTCTGCTGGAGCGCTACTTCACCGACGTGGCCGCTGACAGTGGGCACGCGACGAACGTATACGCCGTCGATCGCCAGTTCACCGACGGATCGGGCTTTGCCGACTACCGGCAGACCTTCTCCTCCAGCACCCAGGCGATTGCCGACACACACGCCTACCCCGCTCGTGACACGTCCAACTGCGCACGCGTGGCGTCCACGTATCTGAACTGCCTGACCGACCTGCAGCTCACGACCGAGCTCAAGCGTCTGATCGCGGCTGACGGGTTGCCGACGGGAACCGGAACCAACGCCCCGATCTACTTCATCGTCACACCGGGGAACGTCAACGTCTGCACCTCCAAGAGCAAGTGCGCCGACAACACGTTCTGCGCCTACCACTCGTTCGCCACTTCCGGACCTGTGACCATGCTCTACGCATCGATCCCGCTCTTCTTCGACGGTGCGAGCAGCGCTCAGAATCCGAAGAACTGCCAGGCGGATGGGACGAGCGCCATCCAGAAACCTAACCGCGACCTCGCCGACGTCGCGATCAAGTACATGAGCCACGAGGACAACGAGACGATCACCGACCCGGTCGGCAAGGGCTGGTATGACTCCAATAGCGGTAACGAGGACGGCGACAACTGCAACTTCACCGGCTCGTTTGACCCTCAGGGTGGCACCAACCCCAACGCCTTCCTGCCCACCCTGGGGGGGTCGTCGTCGGCCGGCACGCTGTACGACCAACTGATCGACGGCAACCCGTACTACATCCAGAGCGAGTGGAGCAACGGAGACGTCAACTGCGAGCTGCAGCCCTCCCCGGGCACCGTGTCGCCGAGCTTCACCGCTCCATCAGGGTCGGTCGCCCAGGGCACCTCCGCCGCATTTGACCCTAGCGCCAGCTCGAGCGCCGCCGGCTATTCAAGCGCCACCTGGAGCTTCGGCGATGGCAGCGCCCCGGTGTTCAGGACCGCAGCGCCGACGTCCGCTAACCACACGTTCGGCACGCCGGGGCTCTACAGCGTTTCGCTCACGCTCGTCGACACGCACGGCAACCTGGCCACCAGCACACACGGCGTCCAGGTGGGCTCATCGCCAACGGCAACGTTCACGCTCCCCGGCGGCGCTGCCCCGGTCGGCGTCCCGGTCAGCTTCAACGCAGCCGGCTCCAGCGATTCCAACGGAGGCGGGTCGATCGGCTCCTACGCGTGGGACTTCGGCGACGGCAAGAGCGGATCCGGAACCACACCCTCACACGCCTACGCCAAACCCGGCACCTACACAGTGACGCTGACGGTGACCGACAACTACGGCCTGACCTCGTTGGTTACGCATCAGGTGGTCGTCGTCGCGCCGCCGACCGCGGCGTTCACCTCCCAATCCCCGACCGGCCGGGTCGGCGCAGCGATCGGTTTCAGCGCGGCCGGCTCCAGCGACCCCAACAGCGGCGGGTCGATCAGCTCCTACGCGTGGGACTTCGGCGACGGCAAGAGCGGATCCGGAACCACACCCTCACACGCCTACGCCAAACCCGGCACCTACACCGTCTCGCTGACGGTGACCGACAACTACGGCCTGACGTCCCAGTCGATCAGCCACCAGATCAAGGTCCTGACCCCGCCGTCGGCGGACTTCATCGTCAGAACCGGCCATCCCGCCGCCGGTGTGTCGCTGCGGTTCGACGCGGCGCCGTCCACTGATCCCAGCGGACCGATCCTGGACTACGCCTGGCGCTTCGGCGACAGCTCGACCGGGTCAGGCGCGACCGCGACCCACGCCTACTCGCGCCCCGGCAGCTACACGGTCACGCTGACGATCACCGACAACTCGGGTCAAACCGCCAGTGTGACCGCTCCGGTGGTCGTGGCCGCAGCCGAGAAGATCACGGAGATCTCGCTTGCCCGCACCCGGCGCGGCGCGGCACTGCTGATCAAGCTCGACGGGCCCGGCACGCTCTACATCGGCTCCCACCGGTTCAGGATCAAACGCGCCAGGACGGTCTCCTTCAAGCTCGCGCTCAGCGGCTCGCAGCGCCGGGCACTTCGCCTCGGGCGCAGGGTCAGGCTCCAGCTCGCGATCAGATTCGTCCCAGTCACGGGCAGCGCGATCGCCAGGAGTAAGACGATCACCCTGCGAAGCTAGCTCCCGGCGCGCCGCTATCAGAGGCTGGGTAACAAAGCGCACCTATGTTTCGCGTTCTTACCCAGCCTCGGTCAAGCTGACGGCAGCTTGCGGGCGCGGCGGCTGATGCCCTTCCAGGCGTCGCCTTCACCGGCCACGCGATCGGCAGCGTTGGCGATCGTCCAGCGGTCGGGCGTCAGCCGCGCGTCGGTGAGCTCGCCCCACTGGATCGGCATCGCGACCGGGGCCCGCGGCCTGGCGCGCACGCCATACGGCGCCACCGCGTGCTGGGCGTAATTGTTGCGGTTGACGTCGAGATAGATCCGCGCACCGCGATCGGCGCGGCGCCACTCCAGCGTGAGCCGCTTGGGGTCGTCGGCCACCATCGCCTCGGCCAGGCACCGTGCGTAGGTGTGCACCGCCGCAAACGACGGGCCCCGGCGCAGCGGGCACACGACATGCACGCCGCGTGAGCCGGTCACCATCGCGTAGGCCACGAGTCCGGCGTCACGCAGGCGCTCCCCGGCGGCCCGGGCCGCGGCGCGGACCTCAGCAAAGCCGATTCCCGGCGAGGGGTCGAGGTCGATGATCAGGCGGTCCGGCGCGCGGGGCTCGTCGGCGCGCGAAAGCCACAGGTGCGGGGTGATCACGTTCTGGCCGGCCAGATAGATCAGCGTGGCGGTGTCCTGGCCCAGCACCTGGGTCAGCGAACCGCCGCGCTTGGGCACCTTCGCGGTGGCGATCCAGCTGGGGAAGTGCCTGGGGATCGACTTCATGAAGAAGCCCGGCTCAGCGATCCCCTGCGGGAAGGCCTCCAAGGCCAGTGGGCGATCTCGGATCAGCGGCAGCATCGCCGGCGCCATGCGCTCGTAGTGACGCGCCAGCTGGAGCTTGGTGATTGTCGGCTCGGTGAACAGCGCCTTGTCGGGATGGCTGATCTGGACCGTGTGGCGACCGGCGCGGATGCTCGCGTCGCTCATTGCTCGCTCACCACCGATCGCGCCGGTTTGTCGTCACCCAGCCCCAGGAAGCGCGGGTGACGCAAACGCCGGCTGCCAGTCCACTCGCGGATGCCGTCCAGCTTGCGCTCGAAGATCCAGTCCGGGTCACGGAAGCGCTCCCGGGCCAGCACAGCCTTCATCGCGCCCGCCTGCCCGGGCCGGGTCAGCAGCCGCGCTTCGACCTCGTCGAGCCGGTCGAGTGCCGCGCTCAACTCCCAGACCGGCCTTCCCGCTCGGCGTACTCCAGCGAATGGTCCTCCACCTCGACCGCGAGCCGTTCTTCCCGCGGATCGGTCGACGGCCCCTTGGGAACCGCCCACGAGCGCAGCACGCCGTCGACCTCCAGACGGAAGTCGTAGTGCAGGCTGGACGCGTCGTGCTTCTGGATCACGAATCGCGGTTCCTTGGACCGCGCTGACCGGGCGCTCATCGGATCGCACGATATCGGCGCCGGCCGCCGGCGGCCCCGGTCGGTCGGGCGGCTAGTCTGAGGCCGATGCGCTCCTTTGCCTGCGGCCACTGCGGCAGCCTGGTCTTCTTCGAGAACAGCCTGTGCCTGAACTGCTCGACACCGCTGGGCTTCGATCCCGAGCGGATGGAGCTCGTGGCGCTGGAGGGCGATCCGGCCGCGGGGCTGTTTCACTGCGCCAACAAGAAGCTGGTCGGTTGCAACTGGATGACCTCCCGGCCCGGTGATCTGTGCCGGTCCTGCCGCCTGACCCGTACGCGACCCAACGACGCCGACGCACCGGGGCTGGCCGCCTTCGCAACCGCCGAGGGCGCCAAGCGCCGCGCTATAGCGCAGCTGATCGATCTTGACCTGCCCGGAGTGGAGCCGGGGTCGTTGGCGTTCGACCTCCTCTCCAGCGAACACGAACGAGTCGCCACCGGTCACGCCGACGGCGTGATCACGATCGATCTGGCCGAGTCCGACGACGCTCGCCGTGAGGCGCGTCGGGCCGAACTGGGTGAGCCCTACCGCACGATGCTGGGGCACTTCCGCCACGAGCTCGGGCATTACTTCCAACCCCTGCTGGTGACCGGCGACGAGGCCTGGGACGCCTGCCGCGCTCTGTTCGGCGACGAGCGCAAGGATTATGAGGCGGCACTCGATCGCCACTACGAGCAGGGGCCGCCCGGCGACTGGCCCGGGCTCCACGTGAGTGCCTACGCGACCATGCACCCGTGGGAGGACTGGGCCGAGACGTTCGCCCACTACCTGCACATCCGGGACACGCTCCAGACCGCGGCCGAGTTCGGAATCCAGGTCAACGGCCCGCTCGCGACCAATTTCGACCGGACGCTGAAGGCCACGCCCCAGCCCGAGGCGGGTCAGCGGGCGTTTGACGAGGTGCTGGAGAACTGGCTGCCGCTCACCTACGCGCTCAATGCCGTTAACCGCAGCATGGGCCGCGGCGATCTGTATCCGTTCACGCTTGCCGCCCCGGTGATCGACAAGCTCGCCTTCGTGCACGAGCGGGTGCACGTGCTGGCTCCGACGCCGGCCTGAGGTAGTGCCGTGATTTAGAAATTTCGAATCACGAAACTATCTATCTAGCTATAGCTAGGTCCCCGAGTCACCCGGCCGGCTAACCGGCGTCGTACTTGGCGGCGTCCTGGCGCGCCTCGATCGCCGCCCGGCGCGCCCGCTCGGCCTCACGCTCGGCCAGGTCGGCATCGGCGCTGGCGCCCTGCGCCTGCTCCTTGGCGTTCTCACGCTGGGCGATCTTCTCCTCGGCCTCGTGGGCCAGCTCGTCGGCTCGCTGACGAGCGGCCTCGGCGTCGGCGCGTCGCTGCTGCATGTAGGCGCCGCTGCGAAGCTCGCGATAGCCCGAGAGGTCGAGGCCGTAGGTGGCGGCGAGCCGTTGCACGTCCTCGTCGCCCACCGAGGCATCGCCGGAGTTCTCCTCCGCCTGGTCGATCAGCTCCTGCTTGTAGGCCACCCGGAAGTGATCGCGACTGACGCTCGCCCCGCTGACGGGAACCAGCTGCGAGTGGCGGCCGAGCAGTCCGCTCTTGACTGCCACGAACACCGGGTCGCCGCTGTCAAGGTCGTAGTAGACCTCGTCGAGCTTGCCCAGCTTCTCCCCGTCGGCGTCGAGCACCGGCTGGCCCAGCCAATCCTCGATCCGCTCCACGTTGGCCATGATCTAGATCTACCCGCGGACGGGGTTCCTAAGCGACGGCGATCACGGCCGGCGGGCCCGGCGGGCCAATCCACGCCATGATCCGCTGATGCCAGAAGAGTCCAACACCGGCCGGCGAATCGGGTTCGTGGGCCTGGGCCGGATGGGGATGGCCATGTGCACTCGGCTGGCCGAGTCCGGCCGGCCGGTCACCGCCACCGACATCCGGGGCCAGCTGGCCGATGAAGCGATCGCCGCCGGCGCGCGCTGGTCTCCAAGCGCCGGCGCGGCGGCCGACGGCGCCGACGTGGTGATCACGATGCTGCCCGGACCGCAGGAGGTCGCCGCGGTGATCGACGAGGTCTGCGGGGCGCTGACGGCGGGCGCGACCTGGATCGATATGAGCACGGCGTCTTCTGGCGCAGCGCGCTCGATCGCCGCGGGCGCCGGCCGCCGGGGGGTGCGAGTGCTCGATGCCCCGGTCGGAGGTGGGCCCGAAGCGGCCCGCCGTGGCCGCCTGCTCGCCTTCGTGGGCGCCGAAGCCGCCGACCTGCAGGCCCAGCGCGGACTCCTGACCACAATGGCCGACCGGATCGTCCACGTCGGCCCGGCCGGTAGCGGTTATGCGGTCAAGCTGCTGGTGAACCTGCTCTGGTTCGGCCAGGCGCTGGCCACTGCCGAGGCGCTGACCCTCGCCCAGCGGGCCGGCCTCGATCTTGAAACGCTGCTAGATGCCGTGGGCCAGAGCGCCGCCGCGAGTCGCTTTTTAACCGAGGATGCGCAGGCGCTGCTCGACGGCGACGATCTCACCTCGTTCTCGCTGGCCCGGTGCTGTGAGGAGCTGTCGTCCGTGCTGAGGCTCGGCGACGAGCTGGACGTTCCGCTTGAGCTGGCCGGACTGGTGAGCGACCTTCATCGCCGCGCGCTTGTCCACTACGGCGACGTGGATGGAGAGCTGCTCGGCGCGCGCCTGATCGCCGAACGAGCCGGCGTCAAGCTTCGCCGGGGCGCGGCGTCCTAGGCAACGCCGCGGGGGAAGCCCCGGCGCTCCTGGTGGCCCTGCTGTTCCTGCTGGTCCGCGTGCTACGGGCGCAGTGAGCCCCGCGCGGCGCTCACGCTCCTGAACGCCACGCGCACCTCGACTCGCGCTGGCCGCGTCGGCGTCGCGAGCGACAGGAAATCGCGCACGGGGCCCCGGTTGGCGCAGAACGGGCAGACCAGGGTGTCGGTCAGCGACCGCGCGCCTGAGCCCAGCGCCACCGGTGCGTCGCAGCGAGCACACGCCAACGTCCCGCTGGCCAGATGACCGGAGCGGGCAAGGCGCTGCTCGTGCTCGGGACGCGTGATCAGATCCGGGCGGCCCGGCTGCGAGTCGTCCAATCCGCGCAGGAAGCTCATCGCAGATCAGTCTAGGCCTTGTCCAGTCGGCGGCCTGAGAGTGCTCGGCAATCCCCCAGCGGGTGTGCCGGAAAGCGGCGCAGCGCTCCCTGGCACGGCGGACGGGGCTGGCTACGCGTTGGCCAGCTCGCGCTCGGCGGCCTTCAGGACGCCAGCGCGGTCCTTGTGGTTGCGCTCATAGGTGCGCGCCCGCTGGACGCGATCATCGTCGCCCTCGGACAGGACCGCCTGGATCTCACTTGCCGTGAGCTCGTCATAACCGGCCCACGGCTCGTTGCCCCGCAGCCGGCTGACGCGGCTGAGGATCGTGGTGCGATTCTGGTTCTTGCGCTCGTAGATGTCGATCTTGGCCAGATCGATCTGCGACAGCCCAGTCAGCCTGCCGGTGATCTCCTCGGCGGTGAGCTTGTCGTAGCCGGTTATCGCCAGGTCCGCCTCGGAGGCGACGGCGCCCTTGGCCGCGCCCTCCACTCGGGCGACGCCCGGCACCTTGCGGGCCTGACGGGCCGTGCGCTTGACCGCCCGCCCTGGTGAGGCAAACCACCCGGTTGGAAACCGAGGTTTTCGTCAGTCGCGGCGGCGCGAGGAGCCGTAGACCAGGCGCTGGGGCAGCGGCAGCGGTGAGAGCTTGCTCACGGCCTCGCCGGCGAGCAGGCGCGGCTCCAGCTTGGTGACCAGGGCAGTCAGTTCCTGGCGCTCAGGCTCTGACAGGTTGCTCGGGCGCCCGCGACCCAGCCGCACGAGCTCGACCAGCCGGCTGCGCTCGCTCGGCGTCAGCCCGTTGAGGTGCTCACGGGCGAGCAGCAGCACCTCGGCGGCGGCGAACAGCTTGAACACCGGGACGCGGCGCAACCCGGGAACGCGGTTGGCGGCCGCGCCGACCGAGCGCGTGATGAACCGTGCGGGCATGAGTTGAGTGTAGGCAGCCGGCCTGAGCCGCCCGGCCGCACCGCTCAGGTCGTCGGCGGGTTGGCCTTGGCCCAAGCCTGGATCGCCGCCGTGCCGGTCACCACCGAGCGATCGTCGGTGATCAGCACGGGAACGTCCTCCTGGCCGGTCAGCTCCAGGATCTCCTGCCGCTTCCCCCGGCGGCTGAAGGGAAGGCTCTTGAACCCTCCGACGACCTTGACCTCGTAGCCATGGCCGGCCTGATCGAGCGCCTTGGCGGCGACACCGCAGGGGTGCTTGATGATCGGCGCGTTGGCGCCGTGCGTTCTGGCCGGACACGTGTACAGGACCATCACATCAATCCTATTGGAGCCGAGCCCTGCGGCGCCGGTGCCGGGCCGTTTGCTTGCCCGGCACGTGCCGGCTCGGCTCCGGATCCGCTCTGGCGGAAGAACTGGGCGTCGACCGGCGCCAGGGGCGTGTTGCCGGCGATCAGGTCGGCCGACTTCTCGGCGAGCATCATCACCGGCGCGTAGATGTTGCCGTTGGTCACGTAGGGCATGGCTGAGGCATCGACCACGCGCAGTCCCTTAAGGCCGTGGACCCTCATCGTGGCGGGATCCACCACCGAGTCCTCGCCGATCCCCATCCGGCACGTGCAAGAAGGGTGCAGCGCGGTCTCCGCGTCGCGGGCCACCCAGTCCAGGATCTGCTCGTCGGTGCTGACCTCCGCTCCAGGCGACAGCTCCCCCGCGTTGAACAGATCGAACGCCGGCTGGCCGAGGATGTCCCGCGCGCAGCGCACGGCCTCCAGCCACTCCCGACGATCCTGCTCGGTGGAGAGATAGTTGAAGCGAAGCGCGGGGTGCCGGCGTGGGTCCCTTGACACGATCTTCACCGACCCGCGGGCGTCGGAGTACATCGGCCCGACGTGGACCTGGTATCCGTGTCCCTGCGGCGCCGATCCGTCGTAGCGGATCGCGACCGGCAGGAAATGGAACATCAGGTTTGGGTAAGCGACGTCCTGGTTGCTGCGGACGAAGCCCCCGGCCTCGAAGTGGTTGGTGGCACCTGGGCCGCTGCGAGCCACCAGCCAGCGCAGCCCGACCAGCGGCCGGTTGCGCCACTTGAGCGCGGGCGCCACCGACACGGGCAGCTTGCTGGCGTGCTGGACGTAGACCTCCAAGTGGTCCTGGAGGTTCTCGCCGACGGCCGGCAGGTCGTGCACGACCTCCACCCCCAGCGCCCGGAGCTCGTCCGCGTTTCCGACCCCGGACAGTTGCAGCAGCTGGGGCGAGTTGATCGCACCGCCGCAGAGGATCACCTCGCCGGCGTCGATCCGGCGCACGTTTCCCCGCTCGGCGAGCTCGACCCCGACCGCCCGCGTACCGTCGAAAAGCACGTGGGTCACGAACGCCCGGCAGTCGACCTCCAGATTGGGACGGTTCTCGACCGGGTGCAGATAGGCGCGCGCGGCGCTCCACCGGCGCCCGTTGCGGATCGTCCGGTCAAACGCGGCAAATCCCTCCTGGCGATAACCGTTGACATCGTCGGTGAGCTGGTATCCGGCCTGCTTGACAGCGTCGAAGAACGCCCCGAACAGCGGGCTGGTGGCCGGCCCGCGCTCCAGCACGAGGGGGCCGGCGCCGCCACGCCAGGTGTCGGCTCCCGCCATGCAGGTCTCCATCCGCTTGAAGTACGGCAGGCAGTGGGCGTAGTCCCAGGCCTCCATGCCCGGGTCCGATGCCCAGCGCTCATAGTCGAGCGGATTGCCGCGCTGAAAGATCATCCCGTTGATCGAGCTGGAGCCGCCCAGCACCTTGCCGCGAGCGTGATAGATGCGCCGGCCGTTCATGTGCGGCTCGGGTTCGGACTCATAGCGCCAGTCGTAGAACCGGTTGCCGATCGGGAACGAGAGCGCTGCGGGCATGTGGATGTAGACGTCCCATGCGTAGTCCGGCCGGCCCGCCTCCAGCACCAGCACGCGGGTCGACCCGTCCGCACTCAGGCGGTTGGCCAGCGCGCATCCGGCCGAGCCTCCACCGACTATCACGATGTCGTATCTCACCTTGCGGCCTCCTCTAGCCAGATGCGTCGCTTGGTCTCGTATTCAGAGGGCAGTGCCCCTTCGAGCGCCTCGGCCGCCTCCAGGGCCGTCAGGGCCGAGCGGTAGTCGCCCCAGCGGGCGTCTCCCTCGGCGAGCAGCAGCGCCAGCTCCAGTGCATCGTGGTGCTCGGCGGCGGCCAGCGCCGGCCCCGGTACCGCCACTCGGTCGGTCAGTAGTCCGGCTTCGAGCAGGGCGGGGCGCGCGGTGAACAGATACGGAGCCAGGTAACGGCCCGCGATCTTGGCCGGTGGCCACCACAGCGGCTG
>ODAK010000140.1_pt1 | contig 79346 bp, 57 predicted proteins | sample 1539591 | NCBI WGS metagenome assembly ODAK01 (sample SAMEA3539303, study PRJEB22396) | soil metagenome | biome: tundra; feature: field; material: soil | place: USA | collected 2010-05 | depth 0.15 m | reverse complement strand
GGGGCGTTCGATGCCATTCAGAACAAGCACACTTCGCGCATATGTCCTAATCCACGCGGCCGCGAATGCTGCAGCTAGACCGCGATATTCTGGTTTCGGAGGTGTTGCTTCAAACCCAAATGCTACGGCAGCGTCCCAGAACGGATTAGGGGATTTTAGTCGCGACAGATCCGCAAACTCTGTCAATGCACATCGATAGAATGGTATCGAAGGGCCAAGAACTCTCATTGACAGCCGGGCCGCTATCGGGTTGCCCGCGAATGGTTCTTGCGGTGTGATCGGTTTCGGGCGCCTCGCAAAAGCGTTCGCGAGTTCCTTTGTGGCCTCGACAACCCGTCTTACGCTTTCGGCTTCCGATGAATTACCTCTAGATGCACGTAGTAACGTATCCGCGCTCAAGTGTTTTCGGATGTCGTGCCTCCAACCCGTGCCGATTGAGATGGATCGGTCTTGGACTAATTTAATTAGACCATTCGCGTGGTCAGTATGGAGATGAGAACAAACAACAGCACACAAGTGCGTAAACCCACGACTATGCAAAAATTCACTTACGATCTCCGCATCAGAACCGTTGCCTCCATCGATGAGAATTCTTTGTGGCCCAAATGGAGTCCATTGCGTGACGAGGATGGAATCCGCGTCTCCGAGAGAAATCATATCGATTTCAATTCCGTCGTACATCCTAGTCCTCCGCAAAAGAAAGCTGGGTGCCCGTTTGCGTTGGGTTTCGGATGTTGAAGACGCGCATCTTCGTCCCGGCCCGATCTTCGGGACGGGACGAATGTAGTGTTCTTGACCCTCCTCCAGATTCCTCTCCGCGCGCGTGTCCGCAGTTTCGCTGTGGCTGGTGACCCAGTTATTTCCTCGGACTCTTCAAGAACCGCGACTCAAACCGCGCCCCGCCAGCTTTTGCAAACACCCAATTAATCCCGCGTACGCGCAAAAGAAAAACGGTCATCGATTTACTTTTCTTCCTGCGTTTGGCGAGCGCCAGAGATTGCGAGTTGAAAACGGAAACCGACGCCAGCACGTGGTCGATCCCGTGGTCTCGCGCGTAACGGTACATCGCAACATTCAGGACGCTTTGAATTGCATGCCCTCGCCATCGCGGGTGCACGAACGCATCGTATTGCACCGCTTCACCACGTTGAATTTTCCACGCCGCTCCAAATGCCAACTCCAGCCCGCTTGAAAAAGTCATCCAACTGACACCAACAGGTTCGGTCCCCGCATACGTGACGGCCAGCGCATCGCCGCGTTCAAGCCTCGAGGAGCTGTCCGCCGGAATGTATTCGGCGAGGCAAGAATTCACTAAGCCGGCGTTTTCGAGCGCATTCTTTCCTGAATAGATTCGCGACTCAAAGTTTTCTCTGGCGTCCGGCTCGGGCAATTGCTGCCGAAGGTCCCGATCGAAGATGTACCACACATGCCAGTACAAAATGGGGCGCAGAATCTCGCGGAATCCCAAGATAAGAAGGTAGCGGGCCCCTCTCCAGCGAAGCACCTCTCGAGCATTCCTCCACTGACGTGAAACCCATTGCTTCATAGACAATTTCTGCCACTCCCGGGCCATCGAATAAAATTCCCACGCTGTAGTTGACGGACGTTCCAGACATCCACTCTTTTTATTTTTTACTTCCGCGGACCGATGATATCGCTGGGTACAGACGCGGAGTGGCGTCACGTCAGGTGTTCGTCCCCGCCCGCTCCTCGCGCCCGTAACTGCAGATCGCCGCTCTCCCAGGGCAACAATCACTGAGACAGGGGGAGGGAGCATTTTGCCATCGCCGTACACTACCCCAACAATGCCGACATGGGATAGGGGATAGGGAGCGCCAAAGTTGCACCCCCTTGGCCCATTCTCTCGGTGGTATCATCCCCGCATGCGGACCAAGTTGCGCGCGGAATAGAACATGTAGGGAGCGATTCGGCTACGCCAGGAGGAATGCAATTCATGTTCATCAATACACGCCTCGGCTCCTTTCTTCTCGTGACCTTGTTGTGCACCTCCGCGGCATCAGTCCAACAGAATCCTCCGCGAACTCAAGCTGGCAATCGTAGGCTCTTCCTTGACGTCGTAGTCACGACGAAGTCCGGGCCGCCTGTTGCAGGTCTGCAGCAGCAAGACTTCACTATTCTGGATAATAAGGTCCCGCAGACCATCACCTCATTCCAGACCATCACCGGCCGAGAGGCTCCCATTGAGGTCATCGTCGTGTTGGATGCAGTCAACGCTAATCTCCAGACCGTCGAGTACGAACGTATACAGATTGACAAGTTCCTTCACACCGATGGAGGTCACCTTGCATACCCCATCGCCGTTGAGGTCTTCACAGATAAAGGCATCGAGCTTGTAGCAGATTTCTCGAGCGATGGTAATGCGCTCAGTACCTCATTGCAGCAGGAAGACATCGGCCGCCGTGTACTTGGCCGCTCATCCGGTTTTAACGGCGGGGTCGAGCGCATGCAACTTTCCATCAATGCATTGCGTAAACTCATAGCGAGAGAGACGCCGCGCCCGGGGCGCAAAGTAGTCCTCTGGGTTTCTCCCGGTTGGCCTCTGTTGACCAGCACAAATGTGGAGCTCAGCTGGAAACTGCAAGAGCAGGTCTTCGCGGATATCGTCAGTCTCTCGACTCAGCTAATTCGAGCCCGCATGAAGCTCTACAACATGCATACCTTGGGAGCCGACGAGACTACGATGGGCGCTTCATACTACAAGGGCTTTCTCAAAGGGGTCACCAAGCCGAGCAAGGCCGATATTGCGGATCTCAGCCTCCAGGTGCTCGCTATCCAGAGCGGCGGCATTGTTTTCAGCCCCTCCAACGATATCGCGGGCCTCTTACAAGAATGCGTCACTGATTCAGCGCCCTACTACGAAATCTCCTTTGATACGCCTCCCGCCGACCAGCGAGATGAATACCACTCGCTGGAAGTCAAACTCGCAAAGCCTGGCCTAATCGCACGCACTCGTCAGGGTTATTACGCGCAACCTTTACCCCGAAACTAGCCGAATGGTATTTTACCAACAACCGTTGGGTTTCATCCCTTCTGTACCTCACGCTATTGTTGCTAATTCCTCGCGCTGGTAGTAAATTCCCTTCCCCTTTCCTCATATCTCCTGAAAGGAGTGCACAATCATGTTTATCGGCGACCGCCTCCGTGAAATGCGCGAAGAGAAAAAACTGTCCCAAGGTGACATAGAGCGGAAAACGGGCCTACTCCGCTGCTATATCTCACGTGTCGAAAACGGTTACACCGTCCCCTCAATCGAAACGCTGGAGAAATTCGCAAGGGCGCTGGAGGTTCCGCTCTACAAATTCTTTTACGAAGGGACAGAACCGCCGAAGAAACCGAAACTGTCTACTTCTGAGAAAACGGAGCCGCTGTGGGGAACAAATGCAAAGGAACGGCCAGAGCTTCGCAGACTGGCCAAGGCGCTCTCGCAGATGGATGAGCGCAAGCGAACGCTGCTACTCGGATTGGGTCAGCGAATTGCAAAGCGAGATAGGTGATGAGCAATTCTGGTCAAAAAAACTGGAGAAACTGAAGGAGCCTTAGGGCTCCGAATAATGTAACGGCTCTTTGGTAGCTAGCGACGTAAGAAAATCTGATTGTGGATACGCGGTGGATACGCAGGAATGACAGGCGTCGCTCTCACCAGCGATGACTCGCACGAGGAGCCGCAAAGACGCTGTGCGCAACTGTCTAGCGACATCGCTGACCTTTGGTACGGTGCTGCGCTGAACTGCGCTACAGCTTCGGTAGGTCGGTCATAGAGACCACTCGAAGCGACGCCGGGCTGCGAGTATCGCCGAGCCGCCGAACTAAGGTCTTCATCGCTTCCTCAAGCCATGCACTCTCGGCGCCCGACAATGGCTGGGTGGCACTGGCTTTTCTGGCACTTTGAAGGTCTCCGCGCTGTGTTGACAACTTGCCTATTTTGCTAAGCACGTCCCTGTGGATGCCATACATGGCCACCGCTTTACCGCGTCCTCCAGCCTTGCCCTCAAGCAACGTGAGGCAGAAATACGCCATCGCGGGTAGAGGCTCACGACCGCCAAGGTACCCCTCATAACGAAGCAAGATGCTTTCCGCGTCGGGGTTCAGACGAAAGTGGTCCGGCGGCGGTTCTGGATACCTGCTCCTCGTGTCGTGCGTCGAGAGGGTCCCGGTTGCCGAGAGCATCGCGTTGCCCACCACCTTAGCTGTCACGCTTCCAGATGGAGCTGGCGATAGGTCGATGACTTCCGCCATCTTGTACTTGAATCGCAACTCACCTCGGTTGTGTCCCAGGTCAGTGTCCACTTCCCAAGCTCGGAGTATTGGCTCAACGACCTTCCGTGCCGCTACCGCATCTGAGAAGCGCTCCTTCATTTTGCATTTCAAGACTCCGTCGGCCAAGTGAAAAAGTGCTTCATCGGTCTCGAATTCTATGGGGGGAGGATTTTTGTATATAACCCTCTCGTTCGACAGAAGGATGTATTCCAGAGACACAACATGCAGGTTTGGCGCTGGATTCTCAGTCATGGTAATCAACAGATGTGCGACGCCAGTGTAACCCTCAAATGGTCTGATTGAAAACAAAGGCGCAAAAGTGGTGGAGACGCGGGTGGGATTCGAACCCGCCCCCGGTGTTGATAATGCGTAACTTATTCATTTTACGTAGCGCTCAAAACGCTAAAAACGCCTAAACCGCTCAACGGGGTTACGCAGCGGTGACGCAGGAACGCCCGGTTAGTCGCGTCGGTACTCGTAAAGTTGGGAATTATATATTTAACTTCCCTGTCCATTTTGGGGATTATTTCGTACTCGATGAAAGGCATCACTTCGATTCCGCCTGCCACTAGTTTCGCATCGGCTTCTCCACGTGATCGATCACGAGGACGGGTGAGGGCGCCTTCCCGGGATCCAGTTTCAAGCCGAGTTGTTGCTGAATCGCCGTGAACAAGGGAGGCCAACGGGACTCGGATTCCGCCGACGAGACTTCATCTGTGCCCGTAAATTGAAGCTCGAAATCATAGTTTCCAGTGAGCCCCGTTTTATCCACGACGATACGACGCGCTGGCCCGGATAGCATAATCACCAACGTCGCCATAGGAGCACCCAACCCTACAAATTTTCGCGTTCCTGCGGCCACAGGTGGATCCGGGGGAGCCATCACCACTGTGCCCGGCATCCAAGGCGACTGGGGTATGGGCCCTTTCGGGTAGGTCTCGCCCCGAATTGCTTGCTTCAATTTGGGGCCATTCTTCGCGACCACCAAAAAATAAGCGGGGAGGTCTCTGGTTTCAACGTGAACCGCCAATTTGAAATAGTCAGCTAAGAGGGCCTGAAGCATCTTCGCTCGCGCGAACCTTTGCTGACTCGGCGAAAGCTTCTTTAGCTCCTCCATCACCGATGGGTTCATCTTTGCTTCAATCGCAAATCGGTCCGACCAAGCCCAAGCCGGCGCTCCGAAGTTCTGAGCAGGACGAATTCCCCCTTCGGGATATGCGAGTACCATAAGGGTCATCAGCGTCGCGAGCCTGATGCTGACGCCGTCGGGTGACTCGTCATACCCGAATCCGCTGTCTTCCAAAGCGGATCCTGATCCAGTTGGCTTGATCGAGACTACTTCGTATTTGTAACTCCATGGAACTGGAGTTACTTCCCTGGAGAATTGGGATTGCGCCTTTCCTGACATCGCGCCCGCGAACAGGACCAGCGCCACAACCACTACCGCCGCAGTGAGGAGCGAGCCAGCAGCGACCTGCCAAAGATGGCTCCAAGAGCGCTTCATTAGTTTCCCCCTTCTTGAGCAGCGGCCGGGAAGACCTTCGACGTGGCTCTGGGTGGACACACTCACATGGGGTGAACCCTTCTATTGAGACAGTTTGGAATTGGCACACTTGCCGTTCAATGGTTTTTCCTTCTCAAACTTCCTCTTCTCTTTCAGGATGACGCTCGGCTGGTGAAGCGGAGGCGAGCTCTGCTGGAGAGCAACTCGCCGAGGAATAGCCAGCTGGAGACTCATCGGAACGATGAGTCGGGGGGCGGCTCTTGGGTCGCTCCCCGCTACTGTTTCCTCCTCCATCGGACTGATAGATCTCCCCATGCCTGAAAAAACTCATGGTTGCTCCAGCAGAATTCACCCCGGTATTCGCCTCTCGCTCGAACTCTTCCGGCGGCCGATAGCCCAGCGCCGAATGTAAACGGCACCGATTGTAGTACTGTTCGATGAATGCTTCGACATTCGCAAGCAGATGCGCTAAGTTCCGGTAATCGTTCGCATAAATTTCCTCCCGTTTGAGCGTCTTCATAAAGCTTTCGCAACTGGCGTTGTCATAGGGGTTCGCCGGCCGACTCATGCTCGGGATCATCTGGTGCTTTTGCAAGACCCTCACATAGTCTCCAGAAGCGTACTGCACACCACGGTCGGAATGATGCACCAAACCTGGCGGGGGCTGTCGTTGGGCAATGGCCTGTTCCAGAGCCGCGATCGGCAACCGGCTCGCGAGTGTCCGGTCCAACGCCCAGCCCACCACTTTCCGCGAAAACACGTCGAGAATTACGGCCAGGTAGACAAACTCCTTCTTCAAACGGATATAGGTGATGTCCGCTACCCAGAGCTGATTCATCCCCGTCAGTTTCATGCGACTGGCCAGGTTCAGGTAGACCTCGAACTCGTGATCGGAATCCGTGGTCACCACGAACGCCCGCGGCTGCACGGCCAGCAGGTTGTCTTCGCGTATGATCCGCAACACACGCTTGTGATTGACCAGCATCCCCCGCCGCCGTAACTCGGCGCTGATCCGCCGATACCCGTATCGGCGTCGATGCTCGACAGCGATCTGCTGAATCACGCTCCGCACCTCCATGTCTTCCTCGACCGGTGCTCGGCCCTGCAGAAACCGATAAAAACCGGCTCGGCTGACCCCGACCAGCTGACACATTCGCTCGATGCTTAAGCTGCCTTGCAAAGGCATCACTTCTTGGATTTTGTCGTAGATGCCTTCTCGCCACTGATACCGCTCTTCTGGCGTCGAGCCTCTACTTTTTGCAAGGCACCTTTGAAAAAATCCACCTCCATCGTCTTATCGGCCAGTAGTCGTTTTAGCTGGCTGACCTCTTTGCGGAGCGTGGATTCGCGCGGGTTCTCCGGCGGCGGTTCCTCGCCGATGTCAACAGGGTCAAGTTGATCGCGCCACTTGTACAACAGCCGCCGATGAACGCCCAGCTCCTCCGACAACGCTACGATGTTCTCGCAACGCTTCAGTCGCTCGACCGCCATTCGACGAAACTCGTTCGGATACCGTTGTCCCTTTCGTCTCCTCGCCATTTGCAGTTCCTTTCCCTGCAAAGTGTGCCATTTCCGTTTGTCTCAAAGTAGGGGTTCACTCCACAATACGCAACTAAAATGGGAATGCTCGGCCACCTCTTCTACCCGTGGGGATTTCTTGTGCAGATCCTCGCGCTACTGCATTTCTTTCGCCGCCGCGGAGAATATTACTGGCTCTGGATTATCTTTCTCGGCGGCGCGCTGGGCGCCTTCGTCTACATCGTCGTAGAAGTCGTTCCGGATCTCGGACTCATCCGCGGTGCGTTCCAAAGTCACGGACGCAAGGTGCGTATCAACGTTGTCGAAGCGATGATTATCGATAATCCGAGCCTCGCAAATCTCGAAGAGCTGGGAGAACTTTACTTTGACGAGAAACAATATGCGAAGGCGTGTGAAATGTTCGATCGCGCCATTGCCACGCGCAGCGATTCGCCGCATTCCTTCTACCGCCGCGGATTCTGCTCGCTCGTGCTTGGCGATCCCGCCGCCGCGGTTCCCGATCTTGAGGCGGCCTTACGCGCTGATCCTAAGATGGATTCCTACCGCGCAGGAATGTTTCTTGCGGAAGCTTATGCCGCAGTCGGACGCAACGCCGAAGCCGCAGCGCATTTTGCGGACGTCATGAAATATTCCAGCACTCCGGAAATGCTTTACAACTATGCCGCGTTCCTGAAATCGCAGAATCGTCCCGAAGAATCTCGCGAATGGACTCAACGCCTTTTCGACAAGAAGCGCACGCTCCCGCACTACATGCAGCGCATCGAGCGCCCGTGGTTCGCAAAAGGCAAAGCCTTGCTTGCCGAACTGAACGCGCCCACAACTAGACAAAGCACTGCAACAAGCTGAACGTTACCGAATATGCGCCACGCGCCCGTTGGTGGGAAAGCGTTTGAATTGTTCCGGATCGTGTCCCGGCACAACACGATCAGCCGACCCTGCCAGTCCGATCATCCGCTGCTGCGCTGCGATATTTGCCGGCGCGTCTGCCGCTTCAAACGTCGCCCCAGCGCGATGGGACTTCAAATTCTCGTACAAATAACAATTGTCTGACGCCAGCACGAATACCGGCTGTCCTTCAACGCGAATGTATTGCGAAGCGTAAGTATGTCGCGCACCTGTGTACGCGCGAATGCCCGGCAGAATTTCTTTGTCGTCGCCATCCACCACACGCACTTTTCCGGCGATATTTCGCCGCACCAATTCCTGCACGTCCTCAGGCTCGATGCCGCCGTGACGGCCTCCAGGCTGCCATGCCGCGCCTGTGTAATATTCGTATTCCGCTTTCTGAATCCAAATCGTCGCCGCTGGAAAAAGGTCAATCCCGTCCATATGATCCCAGTGCGCGTGGCTGATAATAACGTCCGTCACCGACGCCGGATCCACTCCCGCCTCGAGCACGGCCTTATCGGGCGAAAGAAACTCAGTCACGTGAAACTGGTCGATAAACTTTTGCCGGTGAAATCCGCTGTCGAACAAAATCGTGTGTCCGCCGCCGCGAATCAGCCACACCACCATGGCTATATCTATTTTCTGATCCGCAGGTGAGCCGGGGATCAATCCCGAAAGAGGAAAATTCTGCACCGTCGCATAGCGAATCGCGTCAATCGAATATGACGGTACCGGCGCTGCCTGCGCTCGAACCGAATGTGGCGCTACAATTACCAGCGTGCTCGCAATCAGAATCAGAAATAACGCCGCGATCGTCTTCATCAGTACCCCTGCGCGTCCAATATCCTAACAGTGATTCTCTGAAGTGGTTACGGTCGGCCGCCCGGCACCGAGCGATACAAAATCACGCGGACTTTTTCCAACGTGATCAATCCGCCGCCGATCATCTCATCCAGTTTCGGCAGAATTTGTTCGATGCGCTCGGAAAACTCTACGGACTCCAGCACAATCGGCAAGTCCTGAGACAACCGAAGAATTTTCTCCGTGTGGTAAACGCTTGTCGAGCCATAGCCGCCCACTCCTCGGAGTACCGTCACGCCCGAAAACCCTTCGCTCCGAAGCAATTGCACGATCGCTTCATACAACAGCTTGCCGTGCCATTTATCCGATTCTCCGATGTGGATGCGCATCAACGTGCGCTCCCCCTCAAATCGCCTTTGGTCTAACGGTGTTTTTTCTGCCAATGGTTTTTCCATGCGCCCTCCTAAATCATATCCGCGATTCGCATTCCCCCGACAATCGCCAGCACTCCGCCGATAATGCTGCTACTCACATAAAGAACAGCCCTTATCCATTCACCGTCTTCCATTAGCCGCACGGTCTCCAATCCAAAAGTGGAAAACGTGGTGAACGCGCCAAGAAACCCGACGCTGAGGCCAATTCGCCAGTCCGGAGAAAGTGACAAGTGATGCAAACCAAATTGAGTCACGCCGCCCAGCAGCAGACATCCAGCAATATTTACGATGAGCGTTCCGGTAGGAAAAGAAGATCCAGCGCGGTACTGGACGAATCCCTGCAAGCCATAACGCGCCAGGGTTCCAGCAGCTCCAAACACAATCAGTAATGTAATGCGCATCGTCGCTCCATTCGTTGCGGGCCGCTGCGCCAAAAAAAACTCCTGAGCGCCGCGCGGCGGTCAGGAGTCATCAGCCCTTTCGGGCGGTTCAGGCGAACTCCATCGCCTTCTCGTTTTCGCAGCCATCGTACACACATCCGCGGGCGACGGCAATCCAATCGCCGGGCGATTTGCGCGAAAGCGTACAGCACTGGATAATCTTCCTGCATCGAATCTAGCGTGACGGCCCAATCGCAACCAGAATGAATATGCATTCAAATCAATTTCGCGCACTCGCGCTGCTACTATTCCTAACGTGCGCCGCGCTCGCGGTCTGCGTAAACGCTCGTTCTCAAAAAAGCGCGGCTCATACGCAACCGGATTCCAGTCATCCCACTTTCTATCGCGACGTTCTGCCAATCCTTCAACAGCATTGCCAGACTTGTCATCGCGCCCAGGGCATCAGCCCTACGCCACTCGAATCCTACGACCAAGTCTCGCGCCACGCCGCCGAAGTCGTGCGCCTGACCGCAGCGCGCACGATGCCTCCGTGGTTTGCCGATCCGCACGTCGGCCAGTTCGCAAACGATCCCTCGCTTTCGGCGCAGCAGATTTCGACTCTTCGCGCCTGGGTACAAGCCGGAAAATTGCGAGGCGACGCCGACGCCGCGCTGCCAGTGCCGCACTGGTCTGGCGGCTGGAATATTCCGCAGCCCGACGCCATCATAAAAATGCCCGTGCCTGTGAATATTCCAGCGAGCGGCGACGTCGAGTACACCTACGAAATTGTGCCCACAGGTTTCACCGAAGATAAGTGGGTGCAGGATTCACAAATACTGCCGTCCAGCCCGCAATTCGTACATCACTCGGTAGTTTACATTCGACCGCCGGATTCCATGTGGCTGCGCAACGCCCCCATCGACGTTCCGTTCACAGCCAGCAGCCTTCATGATGAAAAGCTAAGCCATGAGGCGCATTGGACCGATAGCGATATGCTTCTCGTTTACGCGCCCGGCAGTTCGCCGGACAATTGGCCCGACACAATGGCGAAATTCATTCCCGCCGGCTCGGATTTGGTTTTCCAAATTCACTACACCACAAACGGCAAAGCGGGATCGGATTCAACGAGCGCGGGAATTGTTTTCGCGAAGCATCCACCCACGCAACGCGTCATCACTTTGCAGCTCACGAACGATAGCTTTCTAATCCCACCCGGCGCGGATGATTTTCCCGTCGAAGTCCACGGCACTTTGCCCAATGACGCCACTCTGCTTAGTTGTTTTCCGCACATGCACCTGCGCGGCAAGCGCTTCGAGTACAACATCGTTCACGCAGATAAATCTAAAGAAACTCTTCTCCGCGTAAACTACAATTTTTACTGGCAGCTAAGCTACAAACTTACGCAACCGCTAGCGCTCAAGGCCGGAACCGAATTGCAGGCTATCGCCTGGTTCGATAATTCTCCCAACAATCCGCACAATCCGGATCCACACAAAGCAGTCCGCTGGGGTGATCAAACCTACGACGAAATGATGGTGGGTTTCTTCGACATCGCCGTGCCGGCCGCCGTGGACAAACAGCAATTCTTCATTCGCCAATCGAAAAATAGTCCAAACGTTTTCAGAGAATAAATGCGGAGGCCTGCGTCACTGGTGCGCGGTCGGCTCAGGAATGGAATCCAGAATTGGACGAGAGAGCCCGTGCAATTTCGGAGAATTCGCACCCGGCATCAAATCAAATATAATCACTTCGTTTCGACCCTGCGTCAGCCACGCCCCCGGCAAATAAAGCGTCTGTTGCGGACCGACATTCCAAAACCGTCCGAGCGCGTGACCGTTCACCCACACCGCGCCCTTTCCGAAAAGGCGCATGTCGAGAAATGTATCTCCGATATTCTTCACGTCAAACGCTCCGTGATAAAAAATGGGGCCATCACTTAATTGACGTCCAAACTTTATTTGTCCAAGATCACTCATCGGAAGGCAGAAAACTTGCCATCCCGTCAGTACGTGCTCGCCTAAGCTCACCGACTCGGTGATCCCTTTTCGGTCATCGCGTAGACGCGGCCCGAAATTGATCCGACCAGAATTTTCCACCAGGATGTCCAGTGTGTGAATGCCCGCCCCAATATCTAAGCTCAAAGATTTAGCGTTCGTACGCCGGTCCATACTGCCTGTGAGTTTTCCATCCACATAAACTTGTGCGTAATCCCGCAATTCATGAATACTCAGCGCTCCGCTCATCGGTCCTTCCACACGGGTTCTGTAAAGGATGTAGCCATACGATTGCCCGAACGATTCCATCGGTCGCGGTGCCGGCGTTTCTACAGCCGTTCCCAAATTCGCCCACAGCGGACTCGACTCGCTCAACGCAATATCCTGAAATTCAATCCGCGGAATCTCCGTCGGCACAGCTGGGAACTGTTCCCCGACGCGACGCTTTGCAATCACTTCACGAAATGCCATGTATTTCGCCGTCGGCGCGCCCGACTCATCGAGCGGTGCATTGTAATCATAGCTGGATGTCTGTGGTGCGTACGCGCGATCGAAATTCGCTCCGTTCATAAATCCAAATGTTGTTCCTCCATGAAACATATACAAATTCACCGAGTAGCCCTGCGCCAGCATCCAATCCAACTCTTCCGCCTCGCGGTTGCCATTCGTCGTGTGATGCGGGTTGCCCCACGAGTCGAACCAGCCCGCCCAATATTCCTGATTCATCCGCAACCCATCGGGCCGGAATCGCGCCAGCGTCTCAAATCCTTTCTTCGCATCGCCCGGACCAAAATTAATTGCTGCTGCCACATCCGGCAACGTGCCAAAGGGAAGTTGCTCAGGGCCGTCCGCAGTGAACAGCGGCACTTCATTCAAATGTGCAGAAACAATCGCGTCGCGGATTTTTCCCATGTACTGGGCGTCTTTTCCGAATGATCCGTACTCGTTTTCCACTTGCACGCCAATAATTGGCCCGCCTCGCGTCGCCTGCAGCGGAGCCAGCTCCTGCCCCAAACGTTTCAGAAACCTTTCCGCTGGTCCTGTGAATTTCGGGTCTGTGCTGCGTAGCACAATGTTGGAATCAGCCAGCAGCCACGCAGGCAATCCTCCCAGATCCCATTCCGAGCAGACGTACGGCCCCGGCCGCAGTAAAACGTAAAGCCCCTCTTCCTGCGCCGTGCGGACAAAAGCTGCAACGTCCTGCTGCCCAGAAAATTCGAAAACTCCCGGCTGCGGCTCATGCAGATTCCAGAAAATATATGTGGAGATGGTGTTCAATCCCATCGCGCGCGCCTTCCGCATGCGATCTCTCCAGTATTCACGTGGGACGCGGGGATAATGCATCTCGCCGGAAATAATTTGCAACGGCCGTCCATTTACAACGAATTGCGGCCCTGCAAGTTTCACTGTGACCGATATTCCTGGCGCAGCGGCAGCGACAATACACACACACGCACCCATCAAACCGGTCACAATCATCGCCAACCGAAGCCGCGAATCGTTTGGAAGTCTCATCGTCTATGCTCTCCGTCGCATTCAACCGAACGAATCCGGCCCGTGAACGCCGGAATCTTAGCGCCCGGCGAGTCCGAATACAATCCGAGCAGAACCCAAGCCGCAAAAAAAGTTCAGCGGAGTATCCATTTCTTGTTTTTGCCCTGCGCGGCCAAAGAAGCTGTAACATTTCACTGACTTGCAGCGTTTCCTATGCAGGACAATAAGGACAACGGCGTTATCAGACGTTTCTCGCTGAAAGCATTCAAACGATCGGCCGCAAAGGAAATCCAATGAACTCGCTGCTGCAAGATATCCGCTACGCCGCGCGCATCCTGAAAAAGAATCCCGGTTTCGCCGCCATGGCCATTCTCACTCTCGCTCTCGGAGTCGGCGCCAACACGGCGATCTTCAGCGTGGTAAACGCCGTCTTGCTTCGTCCGCTGGATTTCAAAAGTCCTGGCAGCCTGTATGTTCTTTCCATGGAGGATCTGAAGAAGCACCTGAGTGGCGGCGATTTCGGCTACATCTTCTTTCAAGCCCTGCGGGATCGAAATTCAAATCTGGAAAGTATCGCCGCCTTCACCAATGACACTTTTAATCTCGTCGGCGGCGACGCTCCCGAACAGTTGCAGGCACTGCGAGTCTCGCCGTCATTCTTTGACGTTGTGGGAATTCAACCGGCGTTGGGACGATCCTTTTTCACGCCTGAAGCTGAGCCGGGCAGTCAGCCGGTCGTAATTCTAGGCCATCAACTCTGGATGCGCCGTTTCGGCAGCGATCCCAATTTAGTCGGCCGCAGCGTAACCCTCGACAGCACCAGCTATACCGTTGTCGGTATTCTCGGCCGTGACTTGGATGTTCCATTTCAAAATGTAGACGTGTGGGTTCCGCGCCCAGATGAAAGCAGCCTTTTTCCGCCCGAACGCATACAAACCGGATCCGGCTATCTCAATGCAGTCGCTCGATTGAAACCCAGTGCGTCCGTGTTGCAAACGAAAACTGAACTCGATGCAATTGCTCACCAGTACGAGCACGCATTTCCGTCGAACTCCGACGCCAGTTTTGACACCACGATTAATGTCTCGTCACTCACCGAAAATGCGCTGGGCGGCGTGCGCACTACGCTCTGGGTGTTATTGGGCGCGGTGGGTTTCGTGCTGCTGATTGTCTGCGCAAATGTCGCCAACTTGTTTCTTGCACGCGCCGCCGGACGTCAAAAAGAAATCGCAGTTCGCTCCGCACTCGGCGCTAGCCGTTGGCGCTTGGTACGCCAATTTCTAACAGAAAGTATAATTCTCGGCGTTTCCGGCGGAACGATTGGCATTTTCGTGGCGGCCTGGGGCGTGAGGCTGCTTTCCACCTCGTCGTTGCTTCCGGTTCCTCGTGCGAATGAAGTTGCCGTGAATGGCGCAGTTCTGATCTTTTCACTCGCCGTAAGTTTTCTCGCCGGCATTCTGTTCGGTATCGTGCCGGCCTGGCGCACATCTCGCATCAATCTTTCCGAAATCATGAACGAAGCGAGCCGCGGATCTTCAGCAGGGGCTCGTCGCAATCGCGCGGGCGCTCTGATTATCATTGCGGAATTGGGGTTCTCGGTGGTTCTTCTCGCTGGCGCGGGACTTCTTCTGCAAAGCTTTTATCGTCTTCTCCACGTTCGTATGGGATTTGAGCCGCAAAACATTCTCACTTTTCAAATCGCTCTGCCCACCACAAAATACGCGCAGCCATTTCAGAAGTCAGATTTTCACGCCCAGCTTCGTGAGCGCATCGCCGCGATACCCGGTGTTCGCTGTATGGCGACCGCTCTTCTGGTTCCGCCCGGCGGTGGCTTGTTCGCTCCCTATTTAGTCGAAGGAATGCCGCCGGATTTGCCGCGCGGTCAGCGTCCGATTGCTCTGTGGAATTCGATCGGCCCGGCATATTTTCAGACACTCGCTATCCCGATGTTGAAAGGTAGGAAATTTTCTGACGCGGATACAGAGAAGTCCGCTCAAGTCGTCATCATCAGTCAAAGTCTCGCCGTTCGATATTGGGCACACGAAAATCCCATCGGCCGGCACATTCAGATCGCCCGCCAGCCCGCGCCCTCGGAAATCGTTGGCATCGTGTCTGATCTGCGCAATCGCGGTATGGGAGCCGATTCGGCGGACGAACTATATACTCCACTGCCTCAAAAGCCGTGGGGGACCATGTCCGTCTTGGTGAAAACTTCGGGTGATCCCATGCAGATTGTTCCCGCCGTTCGCGTCGCAATCCGATCCGTAGATAGAGATCAGCCTATGACCCGGGTGGCTTCGCTGGAAGAAAATTTGTCCTCCGCGGTCGGGCAACAGCGTGTCTCCGCGCTATTGCTCGGAATTTTCGCAGCGCTCGCACTGGTCCTCGCGGCAATCGGCATTTACGGAGTCACCAGCTACTCCGTCGCTCAGCGCAGTAAGGAAATTGGCATTCGCATTGCGATGGGCGCACAGCCACGCGACGTCCTTCGCCTGATTCTCGGCTTCGGCGCCAAACTTGCTCTCATTGGAGTTTTCACCGGCGTCCTCGCAGCATTGGCCCTCACTCAGTTGATGAAAACTATGCTCTTCGGCGTCGCCGCCGCCGACCCGGCGACAATGGCCGCAGTTTCGCTGATCCTGATTGCCGTGACGCTCCTGGCCTGCTACATCCCCGCGCGTCGCGCTATGAGGGTTGATCCTGTAGTCGCTCTGCGCGCGGAATAAACACAGCATTCCTCTTGGAATTCTGCATTCTGGGTGTAGAATGCCGTTCTCCCGCGGCAGGGGTCCAACGCCACATGTTCAACTTTTGGAAAGCCCGGTCCACCACAAAAAGCGCGATGCCCGCACTTTCTTCGCTCGGCCATCTTGAAGAAGGTGTCATGGAAGTCCTATGGGATCACGGCGACAGCAGCGTGCGCAATGTTGTTGATCGTTTGCAACGCCCACTCGCCTACACGACAGTTATGACCACTCTCGACCGCCTCTTCAAGAAAGGCCTTCTCGATCGTCGCCGCGAATCGCGCGCATTTATTTACTCCGCCTGCCTTTCGCGCGATGAATGGGAACGCGGGCGCGCTGGTGAACTCGTTGCTGGATTCCTGGCAGTTCCGCAGCCGCGTCACGACTTGCTGGTTTCTTGCTTGGTGGATGCCGTGGGCCGGCACGATCGCAAACTTCTCGCGGATTTGGAAAAAAAGATCAGGAGTGAGCGCAAAAAGCTTCTGCGTGGAGCTCAGCGATGACTCTTCCATATTTCTGGAGACTACTTTTCCTGTCCGCCGCCACTTTTTTCGTGGTGAACGCGATCTGCGGACTCGCCGCGCGATTCTTCATTCCGGCCGTGATTCGTCTGACCCGCCGGATGCAGCCCCGCCTCGCTGCACGATTACTGCTCGCCGTTCGATTGGCCCCGGCCACGCTCGCGACATTTGCTGTTCTGGCTTTGTGCATTCCCAGCTATCTATCGTTTGAGCCGGGAGCCACCCGGGAAGAAGTGGGACTCGCGTGTGTCGTCGCAACGTTCCTGACCACGGCGTTGTTGACTATCTCCTTCACTCGGGGAATTCGCGCACTCGTAAGCACAACCTCTTACGCGCGCACGTGTATCAAGTCTGGATCGCAAATATATGCGACGACGGTCACCTCTCCGATCACTGTGATTAACGGCGCAGCGCCCATAATCGCCATGGTCGGTGTGTTTCGTCATAGGGTAATCGTGTCCCGCGGCGTGCTCGAAATACTTTCGCCCGACGAACTTGCCTGCGCTTTGCGTCACGAGGGCGCCCATCGCACGTCCTCCGACAATTTCAAACGCCTGCTACTTCTTTTAGCTCCCGATGCATTGCCCTTCGCACCTCGCGCTTTTGCTGCCCTCGACAATGCTTGGATTACTTTTGCCGAATGGGCTGCCGACGATTCCGCCGTAGGCAATGACCAGCAACGCTCACTGTCACTCGCCGCCGCGCTCGTTCGCGTCGCTCAGATGGGCGCCGCGCCGCGCTTGTCACCTCTTTGCACCGCGCTGGTCCCCGGCAATTCCGCCTGCGTAAATCAGGATCTTTCCGCGCGCGTCGATCGCCTTCTCAACGCCGCGCGACTGCGTCCAGAAGCGCCAAAGCGATTCCGCGCTACTATGACGGCTGCGGTAATCACAATGGCCTGCGCAGTTTTCGTGGCACTCATCCGAGCGGACACTCTCCATTCCGTCCACCGCCTCCTCGAAGTTCTCACTCACTAATAATCGCCGTTTGCTCCACGACGGGAAGTTGGTTTGTAGGTCGCGGATTCATCCGCGATATTAGAGCGTCAAGAAAACAGGGCTTCAGCCACTGTAGCGTCCATACGCGCTCCGCCCAGGCTAATTCTAAGAACTGTGTATAATAACGAGCCACCTAAATGCTTCCTTTCATTCACATCGGGCCAATCGCTCTGCCCACCTACGGACTTTTCGTAGCCATCGGAATACTCGTCGGTTTTTTTGTACTCCAGAAGGATCTTCTTCGTCGTGGACTTTCCGCCGATCCCAGCGTAATCATCGGCGTCACGGCATTTGCCGGCCTCGTCGGTTCGCGAATCTATTTTCTTCTTGAAACTCCCCAAGAGTTCTTCGCGAATCCCTGGCCTCAGTTATTTAGCACCATGGGATTCACTTTTACTGGTGCAGCTCTCGCGGGAGCAATCGCGCTTATTTTGATTGCCCGCCACTACCGCATTCCAATTCTTCAAATGCTCGATATCGCCTCGCCCGCTGCCGCAATCGGCTACGGTTTCGGCCGCATCGGCTGCCTAATTTCCGGCGACGGTGACTACGGCGTTCCCACTTCGCTGCCCTGGGGCATGAGCTTTCCCAACGGACTCGTTCCCACCACCGAGCGCGTTCATCCCACGCCCATTTACGAGTTTCTCGCCGCCGTCGTAATTTTCTGGATTCTTTGGCGTCTAGGCGCTCGATGGTTGAACGACAAGCGCGACTTCGGAAAACTTTTCGGCATGTACTTGTTGCTCAGCGGCGTCGCTCGCTTCCTCGTTGAAATTATCCGCATCAATCCGCGCGTGCTCTGGGGCCTCACCAACGCCCAACTCGCAAGCATCGCCTACGTAATCGTCGCCGCCTTCCTATTGCTGCGGTCTCCCCGCTCGTCCAATCCCCAGCGCGCTTGATCCGCGTTCGACCGTCCCGTCCTGACCACGCTTTTGCTTGACGTTGCCATGGCCTTCCGATAGCCTCACGCCACACAGCCCCTCCCCTCGCTTGCGGCGGCTTCTTCGCGCGGGGTCGTGCCATCTCTTAGTGGAGGTTATTGAATGCAGCGACCAACAGGAGTCACGATTATCGCGGTATTGGATTTCATCGGAGCGGCGGCGTGCGCCATACTGGCCTTGCTCATGTTCGCGGGCGGCGCAATGCTCGGAAGTCTCTTCAATGCCGCTGCAAATGCAAATGGTGCCCCTGGCGCAGGTATGGGCGCAAGCTTTATGGCGGGAATAGGGATCTTCGGAGGCGTGATTTTCCTTTTCTTCGCCGCCCTCGCCATCTTTGTCGCCATCGGGTTGCTCAAACTCAAGAACTGGGCCCGAATCGTAACAATCGTTCTTTCCGCACTGGGTTTGCTGAGCACTCTCTCGCGCTTTGTCCACGGATTCGCCGGAGGCGGGATGGTCATGACGATCATCGTCCTGGCGTATTACATCTGGGCTATTTGGTACATGCTCCAGCCCAACGTGAAGCAGGCATTCGGCCAGGCAGCATAACAATCGCAGCAGTTTTGACGAGCGCCAGTTAAGTTCGCGCGAAAATAAAAAGCGGCGGTCACTCCGCACGGAGCAACCGCCGCTTTCTTTTGCACCAAAATGCGCGCCAGCAAACGCTAGCTCATGCCCGGCGCAGCTTTTCTCCCGCTTCGTTCTTTGCGCTCCGTCAGAAGGGGACATTCACCGTTAAAAAGCAGCTGTCGTCGCGGGTTGACGTCATACTTGTCCGCCGAGCTTCGATAGGACCCCATTTTCCACATCCAGGAAACATTACCATTACCATCTGCATGCCCGGCGCAGGTTTAGGCACCGGTTTTCCGTCGGTCGTATACATCTCAACCGGTCCGTACTTCTCCATTACCGATTTAATCTTGCTCGCGTCTCCCACAGCCACAATCTGCATCGTCTCCGGATTGTAGTATTTCTTCGCGACTCGTTGGATGTCATCCGCAGTCACCGCCATAATGTGCTCCGGATACTTATCCCAATAGTCCGCCGGATAGTTATATAGTTTGCGGATGATCGCGTAGCTCAGCAATGTCGCGGGCTGTTCAAGGCTGAGCGCGAACGCGGAAACGATGGCGTGTTTGGCGTCATCCAGCTCTGCCGCCGAGACCTTTTCATTCCGTAGCCGGTTTAGCTCGACAAGGAACTCCGTCATCGCGCCATCGGTCACTTCAGTCCTTACGTCTCCTCCGGCCCGCCACGCGCCCGCATACTTAACCGGCGAGAAGCTACTGTAAACGCCATACGTATAGCCTTTGTTCTCCCTCAAATTCATAAATAGGCGGCTCTGCGGTCCGCTGCCGAAGAGTTGATCCAGCACCACCATCGTGGGGTGATCTGGATCCCAGCGGTCAATCGCAATGTTTCCCATCGCGATCGTAGTCTGAACAGAGTTTGGCCGGTCAACAAGATAGATTCGCTTCGCCGTCGTTGGTGTTGTTTTCGAGGGCAGTTTTTCCGAAGCGTCGTTCTTCTGCCATTCCGCGAACCATTTTTGAAGTTTCGGGATCAACGTCTTGGAATCCACGTCTCCCGAAATGCCCAGGATCGCGTTCTGCGGAGCATACCGCGCATCGTGCCACCGTTTCAGCTCAGCGGAAGTGAACGCATCAAGCGACGCATCCGTCATCGACGTCACGGCAGCCGGAAAATTTCCATACACCGCGCGGTTGAATCGTTCGTTAACCAGGAACCCCGGCTGCGACCTTTGTTGTTTCAAGTTCGCTTTCAATCTCTGCTTCAGTTTCGCGAGTTCATCGTCGGGGAAATTCGGATGCAACAATACGTCCACCGCCACCGTGAACCACTGATCGAAATTATCCGAAAGTCCGGAAGCGCTGATCGCGGATGCACCGGAGCCGAATCCCGAATTTGCGAACACGCTCGCTCCCAGCCGATCGACATCCTCCGCAATCTGCTTGCTCGTGCGTGAAGTGGTTCCGAGTGTCAGCATCTGCGCCGTAATGACCGCCAACCCGGGCCGATCGGCTGGCTCGAAAATCGCTCCAGATCCTGGTATCTGTACCTGTGCGTTGACCGTCGGTAGCCGGTGATCCTCCAGAATCAGCACCGTCAGCCCGTTCGCCAGCGTGGTCTCAGTGGGTTTCGGCAGCGTCACCTTCAGAACGTCCTTAGAAACCGGCGCGCGGTTCTTCCGCTCAACCTGGCTCAGCGGAATAGTTTTGCTGCCCTGCTGTTGGCCCGCCTGACCTGATGCCGGCAGCACAACTGCGGCAATCATCACGATCGGCATCAGCGTTCGCAAAATCGTCTTCACATCTATTCTTTTTGTTTTCATGTTCGTCTTTTCCTTCAGGCCTTATTGGCCGGACTTGGCCGGCGTTGCGGCCTTCGGCATGGTGATCACCACCGTGCGGTTGTTGGACGTAAGATATTTTTGCGCGACGCGTTTCACATCGGCAGGTGTCACACTCTGGAATTTTTCAATCCGTGTGCTGATCAAATCCGGAGCGTGATAGTAGACCGCGAACTGGCCGATCAAAACCGCGCGGCCCAGAGTGCTCTGCAACGAGCGAATCGATCCCGTTCGGTCCTGCGCCAGGGCTTTATCAACCTCCGCCTGCGTGACTCCATCGGTCTTCACGCGTTCCAGGTCGGCAGAAAACGCTTTCTCGATATCCCCTATATCCTTGCCCGGCTTCATGATCGCTCCGATCAGGAAAAGCGAAGGCCCTCGTTTGTCGAAGGCAGCCGCGAACACATTCGTCACCAGCTCCTTTTCCTTAACAAGCTCCAGATACATCCGCGAAGACTGTCCGCCAGTCAGAATGTCGCTCAACACGTCCAGTGCGTACCAGTCCGGAGTATTACCGGCCGGAATCTTGTACGCCGTATCCAGTCGCGGAAGCTGCGCGAAATTATCGTCAATCGTCTTTCGGCGCTCGCCATTTTGCGCGGGTTCCGTCATGTCAGGCTGCGGCGGTTCAGGCTGCCGCGGAATATCCTCGAAATACTTTCTCACCTTCGCCATCGCCTCGTCCGGCTTGAAATCGCCAACCAGCACCAGAACTGCGTTGTTCGGCGCGTAGTACATCTTGAAGAAATCCGCCACATCCTTCACCGACGCCGCGTTCAAGTCCGCCATCGAGCCGATTGTCGAATGCTTGTACGCCGGATTGTCGTATGCCAAGTCGAGCAGCGTCTCGAACGTCTTGCCGTATGGCGCGTTGTCTTCACCCAGCCGGCGTTCTTCCTGCACCGCGTTTCGCTGGTTATCCAGATTTGCCTGATTGATCGCCAGCGCGCGCATCCGGTCCGATTCCAGGAACAGTCCCAGATCAAGCTGATTTGCGGGCAGCGTCTCAAAATAATTTGTACGGTCTTCATTCGTCGTGCCGTTCATATTGCCGCCGTTGTTCATCACCAAGATCATGTGTTCGCCCTTGCCAACATTTTCCGAGCCTTCAAACATCATGTGCTCGAAAAGGTGAGCGAACCCGGTGTGTCCCACTTTTTCATTTCGCGAGCCAACATCGTACGTGATGCTAATTGAATAAGTTGGTGCGCTGTGATCCTCGGAAAGAATCACGCGCAGTCCATTTTTCAACGTGTACGCCTGTAGTGGAACGTGAATCGCCGCCGAAGGCGCAGCGGCCGGGCCGCCACCGTCAGCAGCCGTTGCCGCCACTGGCCGAAATGCCGCACCAGCAATCAGCAGACTAGCGCTCAGCAAGAACGCATATACAAATTTCATCCTTCGCATCAATTTCTCCTTCTGTCTTTCAAGTCTAATTCTGGATAGATCCGTACGCCTTACTTAGACGCCGGTCCGCCAGACTTGTTGCCTGTGGAAATCAAAATAAAGCCCCAAAAAGTATGGAAGGAATTTATGCGGATAGTATACGCCAGTGCCGCCCCAACCTCTATGCTAGGATGACCGAATTAGCCCGGGAGGGGAATTGCGCGATAAAAATCCCGCTGCGCTCAATCGGCTGCCTTGGGCATACTTGCTCATCGTACTCGCCTGCTGTGGCTGCGCCACCTCTATTACCGTGGTTACTCTGCCTACGAATCCCGCCCCGGCAACATTCGATCTCGTCACCGTAGCGATCGGCTTTTCCTACCCGCTCGATATCAAACAACCGAACGACAATTCCGGCCGTCTGTTTGTCGTCGAGCAAGGCGGAAAAATTCAAATCATCGAAAGCATCGGCACACGCGCCGCCACGCCGTTTCTGGACGTCACCAGTCTGCAAGGTTTCGTCTCCGGCGGCGAACTGGGCCTGCTAGGCCTAGCCTTTCATCCGCAATATTCCACGAACCGCCGCTTCTTCGTGAACTACACGCGCCAAATCAGCGGCCAATATCAAACAGTAATCGCGGAATTTGCCGTCTCCACAACAAATCCGGAGTTCGCCGATACCGCCACACAGAAAATTCTCCTCATCGTGAATCAGCCGTTCAACAATCACAAAGGCGGCGGTCTGAATTTTGGCCCGGATACATTTCTCTACATCGCGCTCGGTGACGGTGGCAGCGAAGGCGACCCGCAATGTAACGGCCAGAATATCAACACGCTGCTCGAGAAAATTCTCCGCATTGACGTGAACTCCACTCCGGCCACCGGAAAAGCCTATGCAATTCCTCCGACCAATCCTTTTGTCGGCCAGCCCTCCGGACTCGCCGAAATCTGGCTCTACGGCCTCCGCAATCCATTTCGCTTTTCGTTTGACGCTACAACGAACCTGCTCTGGATTGGCGACGTCGGCCAGGACGCCTTTGAAGAAATCGATCGCCTCACCGCACAGCAAGGCGGCGCGAATCTAGGATGGAATATTCGTGAAGGTTTGCACCCCTACACGCTAACCACTTGCACGCAAACCGGAGCCACGCTCACCGATCCAATTTTTAATTACGATCACTCTCAGGGCGACGACGCCATTACCGGCGGCTTCGTCTACCACGGGATCAAAACTCCAGCGCTCGCCGGTGCGTACATCTTCGGAGATTTCATCAGCGGACGCGTATGGGAACTTACGCAGGATAATTCGGGAACGCTTACTCGCACTCTGCTAACAAATACCGCCGCGGACGATCTTTCATCCTTCGGACAGGATCAGGCTGGAGAACTTTATCTAGCGCGCTATTCCAGCGGAACAGTAGTCCGCCTCCACCAGGTAGGCCAGCCGTAACTTATTTCAATGATTTTGGGTGCTCCAGACGCCGCACTTGCGTCTGGGTTTTCTCGGTGTTCCTTCCCGGAGCGATCCTGACCATTCGGTCTGTGACCCACCCGCCTCAGATCTAAATCCGCCCCTACAGCATCTGCCTCAACACGTACGGCAAAATCCCGCCATGCTGGTAATACGACACTTCCTCCGGCGTATCCACTCGCGCAATCGTCTCAAATGTCTTTTCGTCATCCGCCCTGCGTGCATGCACACGGAATTTCGCACGCGCCTTCAACGCGCTAATCCCCTCTATCGAAAACTCCTCGCGCCCAGTTAATCCCAAAGATTCCCGCGTCTGACCCGCGATAAATTCCAGCGGCAAAACGCCCATCCCCACTAAATTGCTGCGATGTATGCGCTCATAACTTTCCGCAATCACCACGCGCACGCCCAGCAGCAAAGTCCCCTTCGCCGCCCAGTCTCGCGATGACCCCGACCCATATTCCTTCCCCGCAAAAACCACGAGAGGCACATTCTCTTTTTTGTATCGCATCGCCGCATCGAAAATCGTCATCTGCCCGCCGCTCGGCTGATGCAGCGTCCATCCGCCTTCCGTTCCCGGTGCCAGTTGATTCCGCAAACGAATATTCCCAAACGTCCCGCGCATCATCACTTCATGATTTCCGCGCCGCGCTCCGTAGGAATTAAATTCCGAAGCCTTCACGCCCTCCGCGATCAAATATTTTCCCGCGGGACTATCCACCGGAATCGAGCCCGCCGGAGAAATGTGATCGGTCGTCACGCTATCTCCCAGCACCGCCAGCGCCCGCGCATTTTTCATGTCCGTCAAAGCGGCGGGAGTCTTTGGCATATTCTCAAAAAATGGCGGCAACTTTATATACGTGGACTTCGCATCCCACACATACAAATCGCCCTCCGGCACCTTCAAATTCTTCCAGCTCGCATCGCCCTCAAAGATCTTTCCATATTCCTTGTCATACATCGCCGTCGTCACCGCACCGCGCACCGTCTTCTCAATTTCCTCCGGCGTCGGCCAAATCTCTTTTAGAAAAACCGCTTTGCCCGCGGAATCCTTTCCCAGCGCCTCCGTCGTCAAATCAATATCCATGCGCCCCGCCAGTGCATATGCCACCACGAGCGGCGGCGAAGCCAGATAATTCGCGCGTACCAGCGGATGTATGCGTCCCTCAAAATTTCGATTCCCGCTCAGCACGGCGACCGCTGTCAAATTATTGTCTTTAATCGCTTTGCCAATCGCTTCCGGCAAAGGTCCGCTATTCCCGATACACGTCGTGCATCCAAATCCAACCAAATGAAAATTCAATTTCTCCAGGAAAGGTGTCAGCCCCGCCGCATCCAGATAATCCGTCACCACTTTCGATCCCGGCGCCAGACTCGTCTTCACCCACGGTTTCGAGGTCAGACCGCGCTCCACTGCCTTTTTCGCCAATAGTCCCGCGCCAATCATCAGCGAAGGGTTCGATGTGTTTGTGCAGCTAGTAATCGCGGCAATCACCACCGATCCGTTCGACAAATCAAATTGGTTGCCATTATTTTTCACATGAATCTTCGCAGAAGCTTGTCCCGCCATGCTCTTCGCAAACGCTTCCTTCGCCCCGCGCAGCAACACGCGATCTTGCGGACGCTTCGGTCCCGCCAGCGTCGGTTCCACGCTATTCAAATCCAGTTCCAGCGTTGTTGTAAAAATCGGATCCGGCGTATCATCTGTACGAAATAAGCCTTGCTCCTTCGTGTACGCTTCCACCAGCGCCACGCGCGCCGCATCGCGCCCGGTAAACCGCAAATAATTCAACACTTCCTCATCCACCGGAAAAAATCCCATTGTCGCGCCATATTCCGGAGCCATATTTGCAATCGTCGCGCGGTCCGGCAGCGACAAACTCGAAAGCCCAGTTCCGTAAAATTCCACAAACTTCCCGACCACGCCCTTCGACCGCAACATCTGCGTCACGACCAGTACCAAGTCCGTCGCAGTAGATCCCGCCGGCAGTTTTCCGTGCAACTTGAATCCCGCCACATCCGGAATCACCATCGAAAGCGGCTGGCCCAGCATCGCCGCCTCTGCTTCAATTCCGCCAACGCCCCAGCCAAAAACTCCCAGCGAATTCACCATCGTCGTGTGTGAATCCGTGCCCACCAAAGAATCTGGATACGCAATTTTCTTGTCGCCGTCCGCACCGTCGCACACCACACGCGCCAAATATTCCAAGTTCACCTGATGGCAAATCCCGGTATCCGGCGGCACCACTGCAAAATTTCTGAATGACGTCTGCCCCCAGCGCAAAAAAGCGTACCGCTCCACGTTGCGCTGATTTTCCATCAAGGCATTCACCGAAAATGAATCCGCGGTTCCGAATTTATCGACCTGTACGGAATGGTCGATCACCAGTTCCGCGGGCAGCAGTGGATTAATTTTCTTCGGATCGCCGCCCATCACGCGCATCGCTTCGCGCATCGCCGCCAAATCCACTACCGCCGGAACGCCCGTAAAATCCTGCAACAGAACGCGCGCAGGCATAAACGCAATTTCCTTTCGCGCCGCGTCATTCGGTTTCCATTCCGCTAGCGCCTCAATATCCTCCGGGTGCACGAATCGACCATCTTCGCAACGCAACAAATTTTCCAGCAAAACTTTCAGCGAAAAGGGCAGCTCGTCCACATGCCCAATGCTGCGCTTAGCCAGCGCATCCAAACGGTGAATGTCATAACTTGCGCCGGAAACATTCAGGGCACTCAAGCTCCGAAAAGTATTCAACCGAGCGGGCGACATGACCTTGACGTCCTTTCAAGACAAAATGTGATACTTCTATGATAGCTGAACCGCCGCGCCCATGCACGGCGAACCAGTAGCACCGACACTCTTGTCGGTGCACGCTTCATCCATCCGAGCAAACCAAAAAAACCAATCCGACTAAATCTCGCAACCTCACTAACAGCCGCGACGCGGACAATTCCGGCACAACCACTCCCCGCGCATCTGAATCACACAGAATGCCGCTATGCGCCGACTGACCAAATACGTCTGCATCAGCCTGTTTCTGCTATTGCTCAACACATCTTCTGCGCCTCAGTTAAGCGGACAACAGCCATCGAATCAACTTCCGCAATCACAGGAACGAATTCGCACCCGAGTCAATGAAGTGATCGTGCCGGTGGCCGTGACCAACAAAACCGGCGACCTCGTGCTCGATCTTTCACAAACAGATTTTCACATTTTTGATAATGGCGTCGAACAATCGATAACTGCATGGGACCTCGGCGGCGATCCGCTGGCCGTGACCCTCGTCATTGACACAAGCTCGCGCATAAAAGCGATGGCGCCGGAAATTCATCGTATCAGCAGTATTTTCACCGAGACTGTAATGGCACTAAACGGCGAAGCGGCTGTGATCACATACGACTCCGAGACAATTATTCGTCAGAACTTCACACAGGATCACGACGCCGTTGGAAAAGCCATCGCTGACGTCAAGTTTCAAGTTCCAGAAAATAAGCTCTATGACGGCATGGCGCGCGCGGTCGAGATTCTCACGGCTCAACCATCCACTTACCGCCGCATCATGCTTGTGATTGGCGAATCCCAGGACAATGAGAGCAAAGCGAATTTGGGTCAGGTCGTGCGCGATGCCGCAAACGCAAACATTTCGATATATGCCGTCGGCACCAGCAGCGTCGCCGCAGATTTTCGCGGCGGTAACAAGGGAGTCACGCCACTAAAGCTCCCAGGGCTTCCACCAATCAAAACAGGGCAGTGCGTTGATCTTCGGGGATACCCGTGCTTTGATTGGATGGGTCCCGCGGTGTGGCTGCTCGAGCGAGGCACCAACGAACTCAAGAGTCACCAACTTGAAATCGCAGCAGCCGCCACTGGCGGCATTCATTACCGCGCGTTTCGTGACGCGACTATTGCTAGCGCCCTTGATCGCATCGGCAGTGAACTCCACGCGCAATACATCCTCAGTTACACGCCAGCCAAAGAACCAAGCGTGGGCTTCAACGAAATTAAGGTCACTGTTTCACGTCCCAAACTCACGGTGCGCACGCGTCCAGGCTATTACGTCCTTCCCGCAAAATAGCGCACTTATACATTTTTACTCTCATTTTCCAATACAATAGAGAATCGATGCGATTCAATCTCGCCACTATACTAGCAGCGGCTTTATTCGTTTTCGCTGCCTTCATCACCACCGCTCAAAATCCACCAACCCCCGCACCAAAACAAATCTACGCCATCCTGCTAGGCACAGGCTTCCCGCGCCCCGACGCAGACCGCGCCGGCCCGTCCACCGCAGTCGTAATTGGCGAAAAAGTTTTTCTAATCGACGCAGGCCGCGGCGTAACCATGCGTCTCGCCGCAGCAAATCTCGCGCCCAAGAACATCCGCGCCGTTTTCCTAACCCACCTTCATTCAGATCACATTGACGGCCTGCCCGACGTCTTTCACACCACCTGGCAATTCGGCCGCACCAGCGCATTTGAACTCTACGGCCCAACAGGCACACAGGATTTAGTGGACGGCATCATGAAATTCTATGCAGCCGATATCCACATCCGACGCGATCTAACCGAAAAACTTCCGCCCGCAGGCGCAACAATAAATCTCCACACCGTCCGCGAAGGTATCATTTATCAAGATGAAGACGTCCGCGTAACCGCTTTCCTCGTAGACCACGCTCCCGTCGAACCGGCCTTTGGCTACCGCTTCGATCAAATCGAAAAAAATACCAACTCCGGGAAAACCGTCGGCATCCGAGAGCGCACAACACTTCCAGAAAGCGGCGCGTCCGAAGAAAGTATGCGCATCACAGCAAGCATAGTAATTTCCGGCGACACGCACCCCAACGAAAGCCTTATCCGCCACGCCAAAAACGCCGACGTCCTAATTCACGAAGCCTATCTCCCGCAGATCGCCGCGCCCCCGGACACCGCCTCCGACAACGACGCCTGGTTCACACGCTACCATTCCACCGCGGCCGAAGCCGGAGAAGACGCCGCCCGCGCCAACGTAAAACTCCTCGTCCTGACTCACCTGATCCCGCATCGCCCAGGCAACGCCGACGCCGAATTCCAAAGCGAAGCCGCCAAATCTTTCCACGGCAAAATAATCGTAGGCCACGATCTAATGCGCATCGACGTCCCGCAAGCCGTGAAGCCCACGCCCAAATAAGTTCATCTGAACTCATTTTGCAAATGACTTGTAACAGGGCATGAGTTCACTCGTGCCCTAAACGCCGAGCCAGCTTTAGGCTTCCAGCCCCTGCGATTGGATTCAAATCCGGAATCCCAGCTAGAATGATTGAGTAGGCTCCGACCATCCAATGAACGTCGTTCTGATATCCACGTATGAACTCGGCCACCAGCCGTTTGGACTGGCGTCGCCAGCGGCGTGGCTTGCCGAAATCGGTGCGGACGTAACGTGCCTCGATTTATCGCGCGAGGATTTCCGCGAGGCACCAATTCGCGAAGCTGCGCTAATCGCATGCTACGTTCCGATGCACACTGCTACGCGTTTAGCTGTCGCGCTGCTTCCGCGCGTTCGCGCGCTGAATCCTGACGCGCACATTTGTTTCTACGGACTCTACGCTCCGGTGAATGCGGAATATTTGCGCGAACTCGGCGCGGAAACCATTCTCGGCGGCGAATTTGAAGAAGGGCTCGTTCACCTAGTTGAACGACTGACCAGCGCGCCATCCGACGGAAGCGTGAACATGCACGCCGAATTGAGCACAGCGTCAAGCAGGCCACAAATTTCTCTGAACAGACAGAAATTCCGCGTGCCGCAACGTACGGGACTTCCCGCGCTCGCAAAATACGCGCATCTGATTATGCCTGATGGCGGATATCGCGTCGTTGGATATACGGAAGCGAGTCGCGGCTGCAAACATTTGTGCCGTCATTGTCCGATTGTTCCGGTGTATGACGGAACATTCCGCGTCGTGCAGCGCGAAATTGTTCTGGAAGATATTTGCCGGCAAGTTGCCGCGGGCGCACAGCACATCAGCTTCGGTGATCCTGACTTTTTCAACGGAGCATCGCACGCGCTCGCGATCGTCCGGGACATGCACCGCGAATTTCCAAATCTCAGCTACGACGCGACAATCAAGATCGAGCATTTGCTAAATCACGCAGAACATTTGCCAATGTTGCGCGATACAGGATGTCTGTTCGTGACGAGCGCTGTGGAATCTGTGGACGATCTTGTACTCGATCGGCTTGCGAAAGGACACACACGCGCGGGGTTTCTACGCGCCGCAGAAATATTCCGCAACATCGGACTGACGCTGCAACCAACATTCGTGCCGTTTTCTCCGTGGACAACTCCGCGCAGCTATCTCGATCTGCTACAGGTTCTCGCGGATCAGGATCTAATCGAGAACGTCGCTCCAATTCAGCTTGCGATTCGTCTGCTGATTCCCGCGGGCTCGCGTTTGCTGGAGCTTCCGGAAATTCGCGATGGCGTCGAGCCATTCGACGCTGCGGCGCTCGTCTATCCGTGGAAACATTCCGATCCGCGTGTTGACGCGCTCGCGGCACAAGTCAGCAGAATTGTTGAGCGCGAAGAAAAGCTTCGCTGCAATCGCGCGGAGATCTTTGCGCAGATTTGGCATGCAGCTGCGCTCGTTTGCGGCGACGCGCCGCAAATTCCAGACGCGCTATGCACTCCGCAAATTGCCCGCCCCGCAATTCCGCACATGAATGAACCGTGGTATTGCTGCGCTGAACCGAGCAGCGATCAATTGGTTTCCATCGGCCAGGTGAAGGCAGGTGTTCCGCATGCCGAAAAATCCCTACCTCAACCTGATGCGTTTGTCTAAATGTGATCGTCTAGATGTCATAGCCTAAATTTCATTGTCTAAGTCGATGAGCGATTCCGTGAGTATTCACGACAACACGCCGACAAAACCGAAGCGCTTGCTGCTGCTGACCAGCAAGCTCGGATATCAGACGCGCAGCTTCAGTGAAGCTGCGCGAAAGCTGGGCGTCGAGATTATCTTCGCAACGGATCGCTGCCATCAGCTTGACGATCCGTGGAACGATCGCGCCATTGCTGTTCACTTTGAAGAACCGGAATCTGCGGCGTTTTCAATTCACGAAACTATGCGCGGGAATGAACCTGATGGTGTGCTTGCGCTTGGAGATCGCTCTGTAATTACTGCTGCGTATGTCGCTCGCGGACTTGGGATCTTCCACAATCATCCTGCATCGGTCGAATCGTGTCGCAGTAAGGAGAAAATGCGCGAAGCGTTTCGCGTTTCTGGATTGCGAACTCCGTCGTTTCACGCGCTGCCATTGATTCCAACACCTGATCCGGCGCTTTCAGGAATTAAGTTTCCGTGCGTGGTGAAACCGATTTGCCTTTCCGCGAGTCAAGGCGTGATGCGCGCGAACAATGCGGCGGAATTCCGTCGCGCAGTAGAGCGTCTCGCGCGATTGCTGCAATCTCCTGAATTTCGAGCGTCGCACGATCCGGATTTGGATCGAATGATCGTCGAAGATTACATTCCTGGAAGGGAAGTGGCTGTCGAAGGATTGCTCACCGAAGGAGTTCTTCGCGTCCTTGCGATATTCGATAAGCCCGATCCGCTTGAAGGACCTTACTTTGAGGAAACGATTTACGTAACTCCTTCGCGTTTGCCGCGCGAACAGCAGGATGCAATTGTGCGTTGCGCTCGCGATGCTGCTCGTGCGCTGGGATTAATTCACGGTGCGATTCACGCCGAGTTTCGTGTGAATGATGATGGCGTTTGGCCGCTCGAAATCGCTCCGCGTCCAATTGGAGGACTTTGCGCGCGAGCTGTGCGCTTCGGCCCTGAATTAATTTCGCTGGAGGAATTGCTTGTTCGTCATGCAGTTGGTTTGAGCGGAACTGAATTTGAGCGCGAAACAATTGCTTCTGGCGTGATGATGATTCCTGTTCCCGCGAACGGAATTCTTGAGCGCGTCGAAGGCATTGACGATGCGGGCGCGGTTGCAAATATTGCGTCGCTTGAAATCACCGCGCGCTTGCACGACAAAATTATTACGTGGCCAGAAGGGTCAAGCTATCTGGGATTTATTTTCGCGCGCGGTGATGATCCGGAAAAAGTGGAACGGGCTTTGCGCCAGGCTCACAGTAAATTGGATTTCGTCGTTAGCGCCGAACTTCCGGTCAGCAATGCGGCCACTGGAAAACTTCCGCTCGTTTAACAGAGTATCGGAAGCAACCAAACAGCTCGGAGATTTCTCGTCGCTTCGCTTCTCGAAATGACGAGCGTAGGAAGTGCGTCAACAAACTTCCACCGAGCGGCAACAATTGTTCAGCGAACAACGAACGATCAGCAAATTCTTCGGCGGGGAATCAGCCCTTTGCTTTGGGAGCCACATAGCCTTCGGGGAGCTTGGCTCCTTCGCCGAAGAAAAATTGCTCCATCTGTTCCTCCATAACCTTCATGGAATTCGGATCCAGCGGATTCAAGCGGTATTCATTCATGACCATTTTTGAATGCTCGATCCACATTTTCCACGCCTCTTTGGAGACGTTCTCGTAAACGCGTTTGCCGAGATCGCCCTTCCAGGGTATCCGGTCTAGGCCTTCCATTTCTTTGCCGAATTTTACGCACTTCACCATGTGCGCGCTGGGTTTCGGCGCTTCGGGAATGCTTGGTGGACCGCTGTGACCGCAAGACATTTGGAACCTCCGCCGGAATTTTTCACGGCGCTGCTTCTACAATACTGCATCGCGACTGAAAAGCATACTGAGCAAAAGTGTCTGGGCTTAAAACCGCTGACAAAACAGCTACGGTACGTCGTGGCTGAAGCCACGATCTACAAAGCCTCGATTCAGCTGCTGCGGCACGAGTGAACTCGTGTCCTGTTACGAGGCCTCGCTGCAAACTACTCATAGATCCTGGTCGGGTTTTGTCGCCTGAAGACCTGTATTGGCACCGTTGTTGAGATGCCGTATCGGCGTAAGTTGTTTTTTTTCGAGTCACTTTCAGAGCTCGACTGGTAACTCCCGACTTTGGGAGATATTGGCTAAGTCCTTTATTTACAATACACTACAGATCGCCGTAAGTCCTTTGTTTGCAATACGTACGTGAAATGACGGAGGAGGGGGCTCCTACTCGGAGGTAATTTGGCCACGTGGGACGACGGGAGCTGCTCATCGTGCGTTCGTGGTTACCGCAGCGCTGACGGCTCAGTTGGCGTCTTCATCGACCAGCAGCGCGAGGAACTCCGGATCATTGTGGAGACAGGCGAGATCGGGATCGCGGCGCGCCCAATCCAGTTGAGAGAAGCCGTTTTCTTTCATCTTCCGCAATAAATCGAGCGCTTCGGCTTTCTTTTCCATGACGCCGTAGGTGCAGGCGGCGTTGTAAAGAATATTGGCGTCGTTTGGTCGTAGCGTAAGCGCTTTTTTCACTTCGCTCATCGCGGCGTCATTCTTTTTGAAGTGAGCATAGTTGGTTGCCAGCAGGATGCGCGCGCGAGCGTCTTCGGGCACCATCTCAAGCTGGCGCTCCAGGGCGACCACGCGGCCTTCGCGCAAACCATCGGCCTCAGCGATGCGGCCCACGCGATCGAGCGCCATGATGTAAGGCACGAAGACGTTGTAATCATCGCCGCCGACTTCAATCGCGCGCTGGGCCAGATCGGCGGCCTCGGCGGGGCGATCACCGCGGAATAACGCGCGGCCGAGCGCGAAGTAGGCGGTGCCATAGTTCGGGTTGAGTTCGAGCGCTCGCCGCGCCGAACGGATGGCCTCGTCAAATTCCTTGCTGGCTTCCTGGATGGTGGACCGCGCAGCATAGGCCTCTCCCAGCTGTGGATCCAGTTCCAGAGCGCGCTCGCAAGCCTTGCGGCCGCGATCCACCCACTTCTGCTCGGATTCGTGAAAATAAAAAATCTCCGAGCAGGAAATGGCCAATTCGGCATATGCGAGGGCAAAGGCGGGGTCCAGCTTGATGGCATGCTCGTACATTTGCAGAGCGAATTCCAAGTCCGTCCGCGTCAACCGTCTCGCGTAGCCTCGCCCGCGAAGGAAATAATCGTAGGCGGCGGCATTTTCTGTGGGTTTATGCGCAATCGCACGGTCTTCCTGCGGCGAAAGTGTGATTCGCAGCGCATTTGTGATACTGCGCGCGATTTCATCCTGCACCGCGAAGACATCTTCGAGCGTGCGATCGAACCGGTCGGCCCACACGCCGTGGCCTGTGCCAGCTTCAATCAACTGGGCGGTGACGCGGAGACGGTTGCCGGCGCGGCGGATGGAACCGCTGAGCACGTACATCGCACCGAGTTCCTGCCCGACTTGCGGCGCGGTGACCACTTTGTCACGGAATGTGAGCACCGCCGCGCGCGGGAAAACCTTCATCCCTTTCACTTTGAGCAGCTCGGTAATGACGTCTTCGGTCATGCCGTCGCGGAAATATTCGTCTTCTTTCTGCGCGCTAAGATTTTCAAAGTAAAGCACGGCCAGCGATTTTTCGGCTGACACTGCCGCGGCCGGACGGCTGCGTCCCGAATCAACTTCGCGTTTCAGGCGCTGCAATTCCGAATGCAGTTTGGCCGCAGTTGGAATGCGCTTCTCGCGGTCTTTCACCATCAACCCGCCGATGAGCTGATCCAATTGCGCGGGTACAACAGGATTCAAGCGAGCAATCGGCATCGGCGGACGATTCAATATGGCGTCGAAAACCACAGCCGTTGTATTTCCCACAAAGGCTTCGCGGCCGGTGACCATTTCGTAGAGAACCACGCCCAGCGAGAACAAATCCGTGCGCGCGTCCACTTCTTCGCCGCGCGCCTGCTCAGGAGACATATACGCCACGGTGCCGACGGAAGAACCGGAGGTTGTGAGATGGTCCCCGCTGGCGCCGACCGCGATGGTTGCGCCGATGGAAGCGCCGACGGTCTCGCCGATGCGCTGCTTTTGCGCGGTAAGTTTGGCGAGGCCGAAATCAAGAATTTTGGCTTGGCCGCGGTGCGTCAGAAAAAGGTTCGCCGGTTTAATGTCCCGGTGGATGATGCCGTGCGCGTGGGTGGCTTCGAGCGCATCCGAAATCTGCGTAGCAAATTGCAGGGCCGCTTCAATGGGCATGGGCTTCCCGGAAATGTGGTGCTTGAGAGTTTCGCCTTCCAGGAGTTCCATCACGATGAACGGCTGGCCCTCGAATTCGTCCACGTCGTAAATCGTGCAGATGTTGGGATGATTCAATCCGGAGGCGGCGCGAGCTTCGCGCTGGAACCGTTCGACGGCGAGTTTGTCCTGGGCGACTTCTTCGGGAAGGAATTTCAAAGCGACTTCACGGCCAAGGCGGGTGTCACTGGCGCGATAGACCACGCCCATGCCACCTCCACCCAATTTATCTACGATGCGGTAATGAGAGACTGTTTTTCCAATCATGGGGGCATGGGCCGAGAAACGCGTATGTTACGTTGCAAGCAAAACGAAGTCAACGGGAGGGGGAGAGACTTGTCAAACCTCTTTAGAAATGTCCCCATAATTGCCTCGTTAGAAGTGTCCCCTTTTCTGAGATTTCAGGTTGTGGCAGCAGGGAGCGCTGGAGTGGAGCCCGTTGCCGCGGTTTGTGCGGCGTCTTCGGGCGGAACGGAAGCGCTCCCTGCTGCGCGGATTTGCGCCGCTCTCTTCAACAATTTCCACCGGCTTCGCCTCATGCGCTCTTCATAGCCGCGGCTAAATGGATGGTCGTGGTCAGGCTTCGGCCGCGGCCGCACGCACGGCACATGGATCTGTGGCTCCGGCTCATTGGCCGTAATTTCCTGGAACTCGATTGGTTCCTCACGATAGTAAATCTCGATCCGCCCGTCTTCGCTTTCATACACCAGAGCCTTACTTTCCCGATCACTGTTGCGGCGGCTTGGCAGCAGTTGCAGAGCACGTCCTTCATAGCGTACGACCCAGTCGTTGCTCACCACGCGTGTGCTCTCGATCCGGAAAATCTGGCTCAGTTCTTCGCCGCTCGGCGCGGCCCGGTGATGGTTTTCCTCTCGAGCTGGGTTCCGTGCGAATCGCTCGTTGTGCCCTGCTAAATATTCCCCGTCCAGAAACCGGTTCGCATCCTGGTAGGTGCACGCCTCGCGCCGGCGTAATTTCTTTATCAGACGATCCTGCTGCACTCCGTTGTTGCGCTCGACGCGTCCTTTGGCTTGCGGCGAACTGGCCGCGCCAGTTGTCGCTCTTCGCCGCGCAATGCGTAGCGATGCAAGTGGCGACGGGCGATTCGTCCGAAACGACGCAGAAATTGGCGGCGAACGCGAAGTTGCCGATCGCGGTGCTGGCTACTCCGGACGGAACGCCGCTGGGCAAAGCGGAAAATAAGGATGGATTCCTGCGCGTTGACCAGGTCGAGAAGATGGTCACCGACGAAATGAAGAAGCGCGAGCAGGGAGTGGATCAGCAGATAAAGGCCGCGAAAGAAAAAGAGAAGAGCGGCGATAACGCTGCGGCGATTACGACATTGCGCGCGGTGGCGGATCAGAAGTGCCTTTTCCCGAGCAAAGCAAAAGATGCGGTGAAGGAATTGAAGAAGCTGGGCGTGAATGATGTTAACGAAGTGGCTGATCCTCCGATATTTGACCGCGCGAAGAGCAAACAGATTGAAGCTACGATGCGCCACGGATTACATGCGGAGCTTGCGGCGAATTACACTCTTGCGGAAAAGTATTATACGGAAGCGCATCAGATGGATCCGGCCGATCCGGCGCCGCTGCGTTTTCTTGGCGAGTTGTATCGTCACCAGACCGGGGATTGGGACAAGGCGCGCGTTGAGTTCGACGCAATTCTTGCGATTCCCGCCGATCCGCTATCGCGAGCAGTGGCGATGCACGGATTGGGAAAGATGACGATTCACGAAGGAAATTTCGCGAAGGGATTGGGATTGATGGAGCAGGCGGAGGCGACTTATCCGCTGGCGCTGGCATATCGCAATCTTTCCGTATACTGGAATTCGGAAGGGAACGCGGCGAAGGCTGACGAGTATGTGCAGAAGGCGCTGGCCGTTGATCCGACCGATCCTTACAACCTGGTATTCGCTGCGGCGTTCTGGGCAGGGAATGGCAAGGGCGACGAAGCTTTGAAGATTGCTCGTGAGAATGAAGCGCTGCTGCCGGCGTCATACAATCTGGCGGCAATTTACGCGCAAACGGGACAGAAGGATAAGGCGCTAGCGTTGCTGAAGCGTCATTTCTTTGAATACGAACGCACCGCAGCGGTGCGCAGCAAAGAAATGATGGAAGCGCGAGTGGACGCTGTTTTTCTTTCGATTCGGACTGATCCTACTTTCGTGGCGATGACGAAGGATTCGGATGGGAAACTGGATCCTTCGCGGACGATGGGGAATCAGCGGTAGTTTTTTGCTGGAAGGAATATGTGGAAATTTGACTGGGTCTGCGAGTTTGCAGGCCCAGTTTCATTTTTGGAGACGCACGATTTGTTGGCACAGGGGATGGAGGGGGTTCTTGCGCGGAATGAGTATTTCTGCGACAAAGGTAGAACTGGCGGGAGTTGTTAACGCTGGGCATGAGGGTGCCATTGACGAAGATTACGACGCTGTTCTTTGATATTGGCGGCGTGATCCTGACGAATGGATGGGATAGCGTGGCGCGGCACGCGGCGATCGGCAAATTCCAGTTGGACTCCCAGGAATTTGAGGAGCGGCATGAGCTTGTGAATCCAGCGTTTGAGCGTGGAGAAATGACGCTGGATGAGTATCTGGAGCGGACCATCTTTTACAGTAAGCGAACATTTTCGCCTCGGCAGTTTGAGGATTTTATGTACGCTCAATCGCAAGCGATGCCTGAATCGCTGGAGTTTGCGCGACGGATGGCGCGTTCGGGACGATATTTGATGGCGGCGCTTAATAACGAAGCGGCGGAAATAAACGCGTATCGCATTCAGCAGTTTGCGCTTCGCGACATTTTTGCGGCGTTTTTCAGTTCGTGCTATGTGGGCATTCGGAAGCCGGATACGGGCATCTACGAAATGACTCTGAAAGTTTTGCAGCGAAGCGCGGAAGAATGTATTTTTGTAGACGATCGCGCGGAAAACGTGAAAGGCGCGATGAACGCCGGCCTGAGCGCCATCCAGTTTAAGAATGTCGCGCAGCTTCAGGCTGAATTGGGGAGCTTCGGTGTGCAAGTGGCCGCATCGTGATTTGCATGGAGGAACGCTTTGATGAAGAGTGAAGAGCCGAAAGCGGTCTCGGCGGTTGGGCCGACGACGCGCGAAATTTTGCCGGGCGTGCTGGTGTGCGCGGACGCCGACAGCGTAGCGCGAGTTGCTGCGCGATACTTCGTCGAATGGGCGTGGCAGGCAATCGGACAGGACGGGCGATTTAATGTGGCGCTGAGCGGCGGGCACACTCCGCAGGCGCTTTTTCGCGTACTGGCTTCGCAGGAATTCCGCAGTCAAGTAGATTGGGGACGCGTGGAATTATTTTGGGGAGACGAACGCGCGGTTCCTCCGGAAAGCAACGAGAGTAATTACGGAATGGCGCGGCGCGAGCTGCTGATTCGCGTGCCGATTCCCGGCGGGAATGCGCACCGCATGGAAGCCGAGAAACCAAACATCGGACGCGCCGCGCAGGACTATGAGGACTTGCTGCGGGAAAAATTGCCGCTGGATTCGCGCGGATTTCCTCGCTTCCATTTAATTCTTCTAGGGCTGGGGCCAGAAGGGCACACGGCTTCGCTTTTTCCGGGATTGCGCGGAACCAGAGAAACTTCGCGTTGGGTGAGCACTCCACTGGTGCCGAAAATCGGAAGCCGCCGAATGACGCTGACATTGCCGGTACTGAACGCGGCGCATCGCGCGATGTTTCTGGTGTCCGGTGCGGAGAAGGCCGAGATTCTCTATACCGTGTTGGCTGGAACGGCAGATCCTCCGCTGCCGGCGCAGCTTGTTACACTGCCTGACGGGCAGCGGACGATACTATGCGATGAAGCGGCAGCGAAACTTGTACTGGAAGAAATTGCCGCGAAGGGACAATTTACCGGCAAGCGTGATGCGGGTGCTGCACGGCAGAAACCTAAGAGCAAACCCTGAACTAATTTCGTAACGCTACGCGCGAATAATTATTCGTAGCGAAGCGCGGTTATGGGATCTGTCCGTGAAGCGCGCCACGCTGGTAAAGTTGCCGCGAGAGTTGCAACGGCCAACAGAATGACCGCGGCGCCGATGAGTGTAGCGGGATCGCGCGCGGTCAATCCGTATAACATACTGGCCAGCACTTTTGTGGCGGCCAGGGCAGTTGCGAGTCCCACAGCCGCGCCGATAATTGTTACCGTCAAAGCCTCCCGCAAAATTATCCACAAAACATTTCCGCGTTGCGCTCCAAGGGCCATGCGGATGCCAAGTTCGCTGGTGCGCTGCGAAACCGTGTAGGAAAGCACGCCGTACAGTCCAATGCACGCGACCAGAAGCGCGAGCGAGCCGAAGAAAGTTGAAAGGCGCGCGGTCAGGCGATCGCGGACCAGACGCTGGTCGATCTGTTCGGGGATGGTGTGAATCGCAAGTGGGTCGAGAGTGGCATCGGTTTGCCGCACCAGTTCGCGCAGCGAAGCGATCACCGGCGCGCTTTCGCCGTTATAGCGCACTTCAAACGCGGCTTGCGTGGATACCTCAACGGGATTGAAAAAAGGGGCATAAAAGCGGCGAGGCGTTTCTGCGCGCAGAGAATTGTACTTTGCATCAGCCACGACGCCGATAATTTCAAGATCCTGGCGGTCTTCGGGATACTCGTCCCGCATGTGGCGGCCAATCGGACTTTCAGTTCCGAAATAATATTTGGCCATGGTCTGATTGATCCAGCAAACTTTGGAACCGACCGAATCCTGCGGTTGGACGTCGCGCCCCATTAACACTGGAATTCCGATCGTGGAGAAATAATTGGGGCCGACCTGATCCCAAGACGCGTCCATTTTCTGACCGGACTTCGGCGTATATCCGACGATTGAAATTTCGTCGCCGGAGTCAGAGTTGAAGAATAAGCCGTTTTGGGAAAGCGACACGCTTCTCACGCCAGGACCTGTCGAAAACTTTGCGAGAAGTTGTTGAAACAGAGGGCCAGTGGCGGCGGCCTTGTAACCACTCGCAGCCGGGATCATCCGGAACATCAGCAAGTGACCGGCATCATAGCCGAGCGGAATGGAGGTGAGTTTTTGCAAACTGCGAACGAAAAGTCCGGCGGAGACGAGAAGTAAAAGAGAAATTGCGACCTGAACGCCGACGAGCACTTTGCCGAGCGGCATACGGCCCGATCCGCTTCCGCCGCCAGAAATTGAGCGCGAAGCTCCTCGAAGCACTTGATTCAAATCCACGCGCGTGGCGCGCAAGGCAGGCGCCAGGCCGAAAAGAATTCCAGTAAGCAGCGTGGCGCCGATGGTAAATGCGAGAACGGGAAGGTCGAGGTGAACGTCGAGCGGAACGGTTGTGGGGCCAGACGAGACCATTCGCAGCAACAATCGATCGCCCCAGCCGGCGAGCAGCAGTCCGAGCGCCGCGCCAAGGGATGCAAGCAACACACTTTCCGTAAGCAACTGGCGTATCAAACGCTTCCGGCCGGCACCGAGCGCCACGCGCACAGCCAGTTCGCGCTGGCGGCCCGCCGCGCGAGCGAGAAGCAGATTGGCAACGTTCGCGCACGCCAGAAGGAGCAAGAGCCCGACCAATCCCATTAGGACTTCAAGTGGCTGAGCGTACTGCCCGCGCAAAACGGAAAGCCCACGGCTGCCGTCTCTTGCGACGAGGTACGAATCCGTGACGGATACGCGCTCTTTCTCGTCGGGAATTGACGCAGCCTCATCACTTAACACTTGCTTGAATGTCACGTTGATAGACGCGTTCGCCTGCGCGAGACTGACGCCGGGTTTCCTGCGGCCTACGACGTGGAGGAACATCGTTTTGGTGATCGAGCCGGGTTTTTGCGTCAGTAAGTCATGAATCGGGAAAATTGCGTCCTGCATCATCAGCGGAATCCAAATGTCGGGTGATTCGCCGACCATCAGTCCGGCAAAATTTGGCGGCATGACCGCGCCGATCTCGAACACCGTCTGGCGGATATGAATCCTGCGGCCAATCACAGAGGGATCGCGCCCGAGCTTACGATCCCAGTAGGAATAACTTACCAGCGCAATGGGATGCGCGTTGCGTCCCTGATCTACTTCGGCGCCAAATACATGGCCGAGCATGGGATCTACGCCAAGTGTTGGGAAATATCCGCCGCTCACCATGTTGATGTTCGCCGGGCTGCTATCAGAATATTGGCCCAGTGAGACAGGCGCCGCATAGCTCGTGCTGGAAAAAGTTAGAATTCCGGAGAAAACTTTGTTCTGATCGCGAAGGCCTTCAAACTCGTGGTACGTCATCAGGTTGCGTTCACCGGTGCTGGTTCCGTTTTGCATTCCCGCCGATTCCGGATCGGTGAGCATGACAAGCTGCTGAGGGTCGCGCACCGGCAAAGTGCGAAGCAGCACCGCATTGACGACGCTGAAGAGCGCAGTATTTGCGCCGATGCCAAGGGCGAGCGTGAGAATTGCGATCGCCGAAAATCCGGGATTCTTGGCAAGCGCTCGAAAAGCAAAACGCAAATCTTGACGCAGAGTTTCCATAGGCATCCCCGCCGGACGGATGAAGTCGAATCTGTATGTTAAATAAGACGCGCCTAACGCCGGAAAGTCACGGATTATTGCTGGCAATCAGTAGGGTTGATTAGGGTTGTAGCGCTTGTTTCGCAGGATAATCTACGTGCAGTGCGGCGATGCTTGCAGGATCCCAGCCGCCGCCGAGGGCTTTGACCAGCAGAACCGAAGTGGTGAGGCGCTGGCCTTCGAGTTGCGCGGCGAGACGTTCGTTCGCAAGCAAAGTTTGTTGCGCCGTGACCACATCGAGGTAGCTTACGAGTCCGCCGACATAGCGATTGTTCGCGATGTCGAGAGCTTTGCGCGAGTCGGTGACGGCGGCCGCTTGCGCACTGGATGCTTCGTCGAGCACGGCGAGACCAGCAAGGTTGTCTTCGACTTCCTGAAACGCCGTAAGCACCGATCCGCGATAATTCGCAATCGTAACTCTGTAACCGGCCTGGGCGAATTCCACCTGCGCGCGGCGCGCTCCGCCGGTCAGCAGAGTTTCGCTGATGGCTGCGCCGACGGCCCAAACCGCGCTTGGAAGCGAAGCAAGATTTGAGAGGCTGGTGCTATTTAATCCGGCGCCGCCGGTAAGGCTCACGCCGGGATAGTACGCAGCTTGTGCAATTCCAATTTGCTCATTGGCGCTGGCCATTAAGCGCTCGGCTCCCGCCACATCGGGGCGGCGCTCGAGTAAATCGGATGGCATGCCGACTGGAATAGTTGGGAGCGTGGCGGGCATCGGTTTGACGGCAAGTTTGAAATTAGAAGCGGGCTGGCCAGTGAGCGTGGCGATTGCGTCTTCGAACTGGACTCGCTGCTGACGAAGCAGGATGGCCTGAGCGCGCGTTGCGTCGAGCAGAGCTTGTTCTTGTGCCACGTCCAACCCGGAAGCCACACCGCCCTTAGAGCGCTGCTGAACGAGATCCATGCCTTTCTCGAAAGATTGCACGGTTCGGTTCAGCACGCCGATTTCCGCGTCAAGCTCTCGCAGCGAAAAATAATCTCCCGCAAGTTCGGAAGAAGTCGCCAATCGAACATTTTCGAGATCTGCGCCGGACGCTTGATACGCAGCTTGCGCAGCTGCGATGCTGCGGCGAATGCGGCCGAAAAGATCCGGTTCCCAACTGACGGAAAAAGGAATCTGATAATTATTCTGCGTTACCGGCAAATTAAAGGGAGGCGTGGAAAGCGGGCGATTGCCGGAAATTCGCGTACGGTCCGCGGATGCGCCGCCGCCAACTTGAGGAAAAAGCGCGGCGGTTGAAATGCGAGCGAGCGCGCGGGCCTGATCGAGTTTTGCGACGCTCGCTTGAACCGTGAAATTCGCGCTGACCCCTTGCGATTCCAGCGCATCCAAATCCGCATCACCAAATATCTTCCACCATTCGCCCTTGGGAATTTGATCGCGCGGATCGCCGCGCCGCCACGGGCCTTCCGCTTTCCACGCGGTGGGCGTGGGCGCATCCGGGCGATGATAATTGGGTCCGACGGAACAACCAGCCAGCCACAGCGCAGCTCCGCATAGCGCGACAATTGTTGCAACGGCTGCACCGAGCGCAGGAATGGAGCGCACTTTGTTCATTGGCTCTTGGAGGTTTCGGCTGGAGCTTTCACGTGAACTTGCTGGCCCTGTTCCATGGAATCGGGTGGATTATCGACGACGGAATCGGACGCGTCGAGACCCTGCAGCACTTCAACGGTGTTGCCGTAATCGCGTCCAATGGCGATACGCTTCAACTGAATCTTACTATCTGTCCCCACCACCGCGACCATAGTTCCGTCCGGGCGAAACAGAAGAGCCGACACAGGCAGAGATAACAAATTGCCCGCAACTTTCACATCGAAATGGACTTCCGCATAAGCTCCCGGAAGCAATTTGCCCGCCGGATTAGGAACATCCACTTCCGTGCGCAGAGTCCGTGTTGCGGGGTCGATCGAATCCGCCGTGCGCGCGACCTGGCCGCAGAATTTTTGGCCCGACATTTCGGAAAGTTCCAGGCACGCGTGCTGGCCGGTGCGGATCGAAGGCGCAAACGATTGCGGCACCGCAACATATGCGCGGATGGGATCGATCTGCGCCAAATCGAAAAGCTCTTTCGCCGTGCCGCCGTTTCCCGCGTTGATGAGTGTGCCGGGGTCCACATTTCTTTGCGTGATGACTCCGGTGAACGGAGCGTAAACGCGCTTGAAGGATTCCAGATCTTCCAGGCGCTTCACATTCGCTTCGGCGGATTGGACCATCGCTTTTTTCGCGTTGTAATCGCCAACGGCGTTATCCACTTCCTGCTTGGATACGGAATCAGTCTTGATCAAATCCTGATATCGCGCGGCAGTGGTGGCGGACAAATTCACGTTGGCTTCAGAAGTGCCGAGATCGGCGCGTGCCTGCGAAAGTTGCTGATCGATTTCCGGCGTGTCAATTTCTGCGAGCAATTCGCCCTGCTTCACATTGCTGCCAATATCCTTGTACCATTTTTTTAGATAGCCATTTGTTCGGGCGTAGATGGGTGATTCTACGAAGGCCTGCAGGGCGCCGGGCAGGACCAGTCCGGAATCCGCGTTGAGCGGTGTTGCATGGATCACGGCCACGACGGGCACTGCGCTAGCGGTGGTTTGCTCGGCCAGGACGCGGTTGGTATTCTTCTTTTCCGCCAGACTGTAAATCGCGACCGCTGCGAACACCACGAACGGCACGACCCACATCAGAATCATCTTGCCGCGACCGCCGCGGGGGCTGCCAGCGGGCTGGTTCGCGTGTTGTTCGGTAGCAATTGCGGTCATGCTTCATTGTCTCCTGAAATCACCTCTGAAATCACGAGTGCGATCCTGGCGGGTTTCCCGTTCCGTCATGCGCTGGAATATCCATCTTAAAATTTTTGTGAATTAATTTGAATACACAGGGAACGAAAAACAAAGTGGCAAACGTGGCAAAAAGAAGACCGCCGATTACCGCGCGGCCGAGCGGCGCGTTCTGTTCGCCACCTTCGCCCAATCCCAGAGCCATCGGAACCATTCCAATCATCATGGCCATCGCCGTCATTAATACCGGGCGAATGCGGATGAATCCCGCTTCCAGCGCGGCTTCCGCGGAATTAAAACCTTCGCGCAGACGTTCGCGCGAAAACGATACCATCAAAATACTATTGGCCGTCGCCACGCCCATACACATGATTGTCCCAGTAAGCGAAGGAACGCTTAGCGTCGTGCGCGTAATCAGCAGCATCCACAAAATTCCCGCGAGGGCCGCGGGCAACGCAGTGATAATGATGAACGGATCCAGCCAGGATTGAAAATTCACTACAATCAGCAAATACACTAGAATTATGGCGACGAGAACGCCCGCGGCCAGACCTCTAAATGAGGACGTCATTGTTTCTACCTGGCCGCGCAGGTCAAGTTCACTGCCGCGGGGCAGCTTCGGCCGGAACTCGTCCAAAACTTTGCGAACGTCAATTGCGACGCCGCCCAAATCGCGACCCTGCACTGACGAATAAATGTTGATCATCGGTTGCGCGTCGTAATCGGAAAGCTCCGCGGGCTTGGCCATCAATTTGAAATCGACAAGATTGCCGAGGACCTGCGGCGATGTCGTGTGCGCGGAAGAGACCGGAATATTCTGAAGCGATTGCATCGAGTCCACTCGGTATTGTGGCACCTGAACTGCAACCGAATAATTTACGCCGTTCTGCGGATTCGCCCAGAAAGAGGGGGATGTCTGAAAGCTGCTTGCGAGCGTGACGAGTAGGCTCTGTGCGACGTCATTTTGACTGAGACCCACCGATTGCGCTCGCGTGCGATTCACATCGAGGTGCAACAATGGCTGTTCAAACATCTGCTGAACGTGGACGTCCACGGTTCCGGGGACAAGCTGGATTCTGTTGGCAATCTGCTGGGCCAGCTGATAATTCTCCTGCATGCTGCGCCCCGTGAGTTGGACATCAATCGGCGCGGGCACTCCGAAGTTCAGAATTTGACTGACAATGTCGGCCGGCTGAAAGAAGAATTGAGTCCCGGGGAATGATTGTGCGAGCTGGCCGCGCAATTCATTAATGTATTCGCCGGTCGGCTTCTTGTGATCCTGCTTAAGAGAGATGAGGATCTCGGCGTCAGAGGTGCCGATGGTTCCCGAGTTGCTGTACGACATATTCAGGCTGCTGTAGGGTAAGCCAATGTTATCCAGAACGTTTCCTAAATCTTCCGGCGGAATCACGGTGCGGATCAAATTATCAACTTGATCACATTCGCGCGCGGTTTCTTCAATTCGCTCGCCGACTCTGCCGCGCATATGAAGGCGGATCAGTCCGGCATCCACGCCGGGGAAAAAATCCTGCCCGAGAACCAACACAATGGGAGTCGAGGCGAAACAGAGCAACAAGAACAAAATGATGAATGTCCACGCGTGTTCGAGGCAAAAAGAAAGCGCTGAACGATAACCGTTGCGCATGCGCTCGAAGCCGTCCACGAATCCACGCTGGATCGCCGAGAAGGGATCGCGTCCACTGGCGCGTTCCTCGCCGTGATGTCCGCGAAGCAGATACATGGCCATTGTGGGAACAAGTGTTCGTGAAAGCAGATATGAGGCGAGCATCGCGAAGACAACCGCTTCGGCCAGCGGTACGAATAGGAATTTCGCAACGCCGGTAAGGAAAAACATCGGCACGAACACGATACAAATGCAAAGAGTGGAAACGAAGGCCGGGACGGCAATTTGTTGCGCTCCATCCAGAATAGCGCGCACGGTTTCTTTGCCTTGAGCGAGATTGCGGTTGATATTTTCAATTTCAACCGTGGCGTCATCCACCAGAATTCCAACGGCCAGCGCCAGTCCGCCGAGCGTCATGATGTTGATGGTTTCGCCGAGAGCGCTAAGCACGCAGATCGAAACAAGAATGGAAAGGGGAATCGAAATGGCGATGATCACGGTGCTGCGCCAGTTTCCCAGGAAGAGAAGAATCATCAGCGCGGTCAAGCACGCGGCAATCAGCGCTTCGCGGACCACGCCCTGCACCGCGGCGCGAACAAATACGGACTGGTCGAACATCTGTGTGATGCGAAGCGCCGGCGGAAGCGTCGGCATGATGTGCGGAATCAGCGAATGCAATTGGGCTACGATATCGAGCGTGGACGATCCGCCAGTCTTGAACACGCTGAGCAATACACCGCGCTGGCCATCCATGCGAACGATGTTGGTCTGCGGAGAAAAGCCGTCGCTGACGTAGGCTACATCGCGGACGTAAACGGTCGCGCCGTTCACCGTTTTGATGGGCAGATTATTCAGTTCCGCAATCGTGTTCGTGCTTCCGTTCATCTCCACTGGATATTCGATGGCTCCGAGCTTCACAGTTCCGGACGGCAGGATTAAGTTTTGCGCGGAAACCGCATTGATCACGTCAACAGGAGTCAACCCCTTCGCTTGAAGTGCGGGAATATCGACATTCACGGCGACCAGCCGCTGCTTTCCGCCATACGGATAAGGCGTGGCTGCTCCGGGAATTGCGGCCAGCCTGTTGCGGACAAAATTTACGGCCAGGTCATTCAATTCCTGTTCGGAAAGGCCGTCGCCTTTCAATCCCAACTGCATAATTGGCACGGTCGACGCCGAATAGGTAATCACCAGCGGGGGATTCGTCCCCGGCGGCATGCTGCGAATCGCGGTCTGTGAGATCGCCGTGATTTGCGCAATCGCGGTGGCGATCTTCGCGGCCGGCTGAAAATACACTTTGATGATGGACCGGCCTTCTTCCGTCTGCGATTCGACGTGCTCGATGTTGTCCACCGTTGTGGTTAGAGAGCGTTCGTAACCGGAAACGATGCGCGCTTCCATGTCGGTCGCTGAAAGGCCGGAGTAATTCCAGACAATGCTGACCACAGGAATGTTGATTTCCGGGAAGATGTCGGTGGGCGTGCGGGTGATCACCAATGGACTGATCAGGATGATGACCAGCGCAAAGACGATAAACGTATACGGCCGATTAAGGGCGAGGCGTACTATCCACATTCGCTATCTCGAATTCCGTCTGGATTTGCGGCGCAGCAGCCGGTGACGATGACAAATTGCTGAATCTATGGCTTTCGCTCCATTTGATGCGTCTGAACTGTGCGTGATGTACGCGATGCCAGTTTGTGGCGTCTCGACCGCCTGCAAGTAAGTAGACGCATACATTCGCGGCCCGGTTTCTATTCTCGCACGACTGCGCACCGGGCGGAAAAATAAATGTGAAAACCGACGCCTGCATGCTTCTAGGTGAGACACTGTATTTCGGGAGGGGAGGATCCATTACAAAGTCCCTCAGCATATTCAAAAAGTCATATTTTATATTATTTATGGAAAATTCCCAGGCCTTCTAAGTTGCTGCGCCGCTCCGCGGAAAGCTTGTAACTCCTTCATTTAATTGCCCATACGTTCTATTTCGAGGTGATTTGAGGCCTGTAAATCTGTAGATAAAGTATGGTATTCCGCTTGCGAGATAGTCAGCGGGGGCGGGACCCTAGGATCCCCGCATCGGCGCCCCAGGTCTTCACCGGAACAACCAATCCTTACGAAAAGAGAGCCTGCCGCACGGGTGTGTGTGGCGTAGCTCTATTTGCGGTCGAGCTTTCATAAACCAATGGGGGAGGGTTCAAGATGAGGCGATTCTTCGTTGCTGCGCTTTGTTTGGCGTTGATTTGTTTGGTTTCGTCTGGTTTGGCATGGTCACAGGAAAATCCCACCGGTACCCTGGTAGGCACAGTTACGGATGCCCAGGGCGGTGCAATAGTCGGCGCAAAGGTCACCGTCACCGATATGACTTCCGGTACCGCGGTCTCAACTAGATCCGGCGCGGGCGGGGAGTTCGCGGTAAACAACCTTACGCCGTCGGTTTACAAAGTCACCGTTGAGATGAAGGACTTCAAGACCAGCGTTTTTTCCAACATCACCGTCACCCTCGGTAAGACCTATAGCTTGCCGGCAAAGCTCGAAGTCGGCGAAGCAACGGTTACCGTACAGGTTGAAGGCGGTGGCGAGCAATTGATGGAAACGCAGAGCGCCACTGTTACAAACACCGTCACGGGAAAGGCGATCACGAATCTGCCATTCAATTCCCGTAGCGCGGTGTTATTGGGCGTGCTGGACCCCGGAGCAGAAACGTCAGGCGGCTCGCGCAACTCCTCATTTGAAGGCCTGCCGAAAGGCGCCATTAATATCACTTTCGACGGCATTAATGTGCAGGATAACCTGCTGAAATCAAGCGACGGCTTTTTTGCCATCAACGATCCGCGCATTGATGACGTCGAAGAGTTTGCCATCACCACCGCGGTCAACAGCCCGGACAAATCAGGTGAAGGCGCCGTGCAGATGAACTACGTCAGCAAGAAAGGCGGCAACGCTTTCCACGGTGGCGTTTGGGAATACAACCGCAACACCGCCTTTGACTCGAACACTTATTTCAACAATTTGAGCGGCACGCCCCGGCAATCGCTGCAGCTGAATGACTACGGAGGCAAGGTCGGCGGGCGCATTATCAAGGACAAATTGTTTTTCTTTGCGGACATGGATGACTTTATTGAGCCAGCGTCCATTACCCGCTCGCACAGTATTTTGACGCCTGCAGCGGCAGCCGGTAAGTATGCGTACATACCGGTTGGTCCAGACGGCTCTACGCCCATGCTGCCAAATACCCTTGCCCTGCCGTCATGGGTGACGTGCAACGGCAGCAGTTCGAGTCCGGTATGCACGGTCGATCTGTTTATGCTCGCCGGCCTCGCCGGCTATCCGAACACAATCCCGGCGGCCATCTCTAAGGAGTTGAATCCGGCCGAAGCTTCGGCTACCGCGCCGGGCGTCACGATTTCACCGACTCCGCCTTCTCTGTATCAGCAAACCATCAACTTTAATAACAGTGGAACGCAGAGCCGCCGTTATCCCGACGTTCGCGTTGACTACCAAATCAACAAGAAGAACTCGCTTGAATTGGACTATCACTACGCACACTATACTTCCAGCCCGGATATCTTGAACGGTATGGATGCCCCGTTCCCGGGGTCGACGTTCGCCGCGAATCAGGGGACGCAGATCTCCAACCGCAATTTGTTCGTTGTTGCCTGGCGCTGGACTCTTAGCTCAAATGCCAGCAACGAATTTCGGATTGGTTCCCAGATTGCCCCGGTAAACTTTGGCGTGGGCATTACGGCCTCCCAATTTCCCACCATCGGGTCAAATCTAGGCACTCAACCGTACACGTTCGGCGTCTTTGGCGTCGACTCATTTTTCAACGGATTCGGTGACAATCAGGGACGAAACACCGCACTCGGCCAGCTCAACGACAACCTCGGGTGGACGAAAGGCCGGCACTCCTTATCGTTCGGAGCTTCGGCAACCATGATCTGGTACAACGATTTCTTCGAGTCGAACGGAAGCCTCAACTTCGGAGTTGACAATAATAACGATCCCATCGCCAACGTCCCCGCGCTAAATACATCTGGCCAGCCGATGTTTAGCGGAGGGCCGGGCAGTTGCGTGAACGCCTCTTGCCAGGCGAACGGCACGTTGCCGAATATTGGCAACAGCGACTTCTTAAATGCGGAAGCGCTCTACGCCTCCCTCACCGGACGCGTTCAGAGCTTTTCAGCCAACGTTTACTTCAGCCCGACGAATAATGGCTTTCTCACTGGCGCGCCGGCTGTAGACAAGTATCGGCAGAACGAAGTCGGACTTTACGCCGCGGACAGCTGGCGCGTAAGACCCAATCTGACCTTCACTTACGGTTTGCGCTGGGAATACTCGGGTGCGCCGAGTGACAGCTTGAACGAATACTCGATGATCGCCGGCGGCGCAACGGGCCTTTTTGGCATCTCGGGTGCGGGCAATCTCTTTCACCCCGGGAGCGAAAATGGTTCGCCGACCACGACCTACGTCACCGACAAAGGCCAGAGCTGGTACAATCCTTATCTGAAGGCGTTTGCTCCTACGATCGGCCTCGCTTGGCAGCCCCACACGGACATGGCCGGATTGCACCGGGTGTTGGGAGACGCGGGAAAGACGGTATTCCGCGCCGGATACAATATCGCTTATAGCCGTGAGGGCCTGAACGGCTTTGCGTCCATAGCGGGTGGTAATCCCGGTTATTTTGGTGGTCAGGCGACCACTTCCAATGTTGTGAATAGTCCCTCGCAGGGCTTGTTCGTCGCCGGATCGGTAATTCTCGGTCCGACTACTACCCTGAACAACGTGCAGCAAACTCCAACGTCGTTTTCGCCTTCGTTTCCGCTGCTGCAGACTTCGAACACAGCGATAAACGCTTACGATCCCCACATTGCACCCCCGATGATTCAATCGTGGTCTGCCGGTGTGGAGCGCGAACTTTCCGCGAACAACGCCTTGGAAATCCGTTACGTGGCAAATCACGGTTCCGGGCTCTGGGACCAGTTCAACATCAACGAAGTGAATATTTTCGAGAACGGATTCCTCACTGAGTTCAACAATGCGGCGAGCAACATGAACATTTGCACGACCGTTAACCCGTCAGGTTGTCTGGCTGTGGAACAGGCGCATGGCATCGTACCTGGAACAGCTACGGCGCCGATTCCCGATTTCGCAAACCTGGGCCTCTCGGGGGACGTGGCTGTGCCGATTTTCACTTCAGCGTATACCGGCTCGAAAACCGGGACGCAGTTTGACTCACACTTTACGAGTTCGACCTACGTACCCTTGATCCAGCAGGGGCTGGCGGGCGATGTTGCCAACATTTTCTCCGGTAGCCTTACCCGCTACACAAATATTGTCAACGCGGGTTATCCGGCGAACTTCTTCGTCGCCAACCCGCTGGCGGCGGTCGGCGGCTCTTATATAATGGCCAATGGCGCGCAATCCACTTACAACTCGCTGCAGGTGGATTTCCGCCGCCGCCCATCGCACGGTCTACAATTTGACGTTAGCTATGTGTTTGCGAAAGCCCTGACAAACTATCAGGCAAATAGCTCCGTCAATTATGCTCAGTTCACAACTCTCCGTAACCTGAGTTATGACAAAGGTCCGGCACCTTTCGACACCCGGCACGCCATTAAGGGGCAGTTGGTGTGGGCTTTGCCGTTTGGATCGGGCCGCAAGTGGCTTAACTCTGGTCACGGCTTTGCCACTCGCATCGTCAGCGGATGGGAAATTGACTCGATTACCCGCTGGCAGACCGGACAGCCGATTAACATCCAGAGCGGTCTGGGTGGCACGTTCAACGGCAACGATCCAGGTGTGATTCTTCACGGAATTACAGCCAGCCAATTGCAGAGCCAGTTGGGAGTTAACAAGACCGAGCAAACAGGCGCAGTCTTTTATTTCCCGACGAATCTGCTTAATGCCAGCTTGACGAAAGTTAATACCGCGGTGATCTCTCCCTGCAACACGCCCGGTGCGCTTTGCCAGAAGCTGTTCGTCTTCGGTCCGCAGTTCTTTGACGCGAACATCAGCCTCGTCAAGACCACGAAGATCACCGAACGCGTGAACTTCGAAATGCGCATGGAGGCCTTGAACGCATTCAATCATGCCAACTTCTACTATGCGTGCGGCGTAAGCACTACGCCGTGCGGCATAAGCCTGCAGTCGTCGTCATTCGGGAAGATTGCCGGAAACTACAGCGACTTCAACACCACGCAGGATCCTGGCGGCCGCATTATCCAGCTGGTGGGACGAATTAACTTCTAACCCGGACGTCCTGTAAATCAGGACCGAAGGTTTTGGCGGGGGCGGCTCAGGTGAGCCGCCCCTATCTTTATTATAGGCTAGTTCGGAATTAATTTCGGCGTGTGGAACAATGGCGAAACTTCTGGACCGCTCGCACCAGCGGGCATCACGCCTACCAGCCAAGCACGTAGGCAAACATTAGCGGCGCCACGATCGTGGCGTCCGATTCGATTACAAACCTCGGCGTGTCCACGCCCAGTTTGCCCCACGTGATTTTCTCATTCGGTACCGCGCCGGAATAGGAACCGTAGCTGGTGGTCGAATCGCTAATCTGGCAGAAATACGCCCACAGCGGAACGTGCTCGCGCCGCAGGTCCTGGTGCAGCATTGGCACGACGCAAATTGGGAAGTCCCCCGCGATGCCGCCGGCAATCTGGAAAAATCCCAGCGGTGTTTTCGCGCTGGTTTCCGTGTACCATCGGGCGAGTTCCATCATGTATTCAATTCCCACCCGCACCGTGTGAACATTCTTCACTTTGCCGCCAATCACTTGAGCGGCGAACATATTTCCGAGTGTTGAATCTTCCCAGCCCGGCACGAACATCGGCAGGTTCTTTTCGGCAGCAGCCATCATCCAGCTGTCTTTGGGATCAATTTCGTAATGTTCCTTCAGTTTTCCTGAAAGAAGCAGCCGGTAGAAGAATTGATGCGGAAAAAAGGCCTGGCCGCTTTTGTCAGACGCATACCAATCTTCCACCACCAGACGCTCGATGCGCCGCATGGCTTCCTCTTCCGGAATACACGTGTCGGTAACACGGTTCAAATGCTGATCCAGCAGTTCGACCTCTTGCTCTGGTGTTAGATATCGATAATGCGGAATGCGTTTGTAGTGATTGTGCGCCACGAGATTGTAAACGTCTTCTTCCAAATTCGCGCCGGTGCAGCAGATGGCATGCACTTTGTCCTGGCGAATCATTTCAGCCAGAGATAATCCGAGCTCAGCAGTGCTCATTGCGCCGGCCAGCGTGACAAACATTTTTCCGCCGGTCTTAAGATGGTTCACGTAAGCTTCTGCGGCGTCGATCACAACTGCAGCATTGAAGTGGCGATAGTGGTGTTTAATATAATTGGTAACGGCCCCGCTTGCCATTTTGTTCGTTAAAGCTGTCATAAACTTTTCTCCTTCGGACGCTTGAAAATACACCCGTAGAAAAACAGCGATATCGCAAGGGTGTGTCCGGCTAGAAGTAGCTTGCCGTATAACTCAGCAGGCGAAGAAACTTGTGCACTGAAATGTGAATTTGCGGCGAGTGTAAATAAATTTTGCTAATCACTTGCATACAAATAACACGAATCGAGTAGTAGTTACCAGAGGAATTCGCAAGAAAATTCACAGCGGCGCGAAGATTCAAAAACCTATTGCGAAACCGCCGCCGAGCTGGAATCGAACAACTGGAATTCTCGAATGCGCGCGGGACCCGCGGAGGAAATAATCATGAGGCGCACCCGCGAACTTGTCGTCCGAGCAAACTTGTCAATTTTCTTATGGCCAAGCGAGCTTCCTGCGCAAAGCGTCATCCACTTCCCGCCGCTAAACGCCTGGATCGCATATTTCTCGATTTGCTGGCCATCGCCAAGCCACTCCATCGTCAGCGCGCGATCGAATGCGATCGGTAAATCGAAAGAAAGCTCAATACTTGCTGAACGTGAATCAGCGGGCGCGCTCCAGAATGTATCTGCATCACCGTCAACCGCGGCGGCAAATGAGGGAGCGACTTTCGCGCGGCGCGCAAGATTTTTATCCGCGCCATAGACGGCGCGCACCGCCGCGCCAAATTCGGCGAGCCGATGCACGTCGGAATCGGGCACAAGGCCGCGATCGTTGGGGGCAACTCCAAGCATCAGTTGCGCGCCTCTGCCGACGGTCTTCTCATATGTGTCCAGCATTTCAGCGACAGACTTCAAACTCTTCTCATCATTCGGATGCCAGAACCAGTGATCCTTGCGCAGCGGCGTATCGGCTTCCGCCGGGCGATAGTGCAAATATCCGTGCAGGTCCAACACGTTCCAGTTTTCTTCGTTGGCGTATCCACTTTCGTTTCCAACCCAGCGGATATCGCCGTATTTCAATAATGCTGCGTCGGCGAAAACCAAGGCATTCGGCTGGTACACGCGCAACTGCGAAACGTAGCGGTCAAAATCATAAACGTGTCCTTCGCTACCAGCGCCATCCAGCCAGAATTCGGTGATGTCGCCGTAATGCGTCGCAAGTTCTACAAGCTGTGCAGCGTAGAAATCGTCATACTTTTTAGTGTCCTTATAGAACGGTTCGTGGCGATCCCAAGGAGAAAGGTAGAGGCCAACCTTTAATCCATTCCTGCGCGCCGCATTCGTGACGTCACGCACAACATCGCCGCGTCCGCCACGCCATGGACTTGATTTCACTCCGTAGTCCGTCTGGCTGCTCGGCCACAGACAAAAACCGTCGTGATGCTTCGCCACCATGACAATATAATTTGCGCCTGCCGATTTAGCCGCGCGCATCCACTGTTCGGGATCAAATTGTGTTGGATCAAAAACAGTGGGTTCGGCTGTGCCATCTCCCCATTCGCGATTCATGAAAGTATTTGGCCCGAAATGAATCAGGACGCCGATTTCCAAATCCTGCCACGCCATCTGTTGCGGGCTGGGTTTCACGTCGGTGAAACTTTGCGGCACAAGAGGTTGCGCGCAGATGAATGCGATCAGTGCAATTCGTTTCAACATGTGGTGGGGCGTCCGGACGGATGATACCCCGTACCTGTCCGTCTGAATAGAAGCGTGAATAGAGTGCCGGACGCGCTAAGCCAGCAGTGGGCAATTCGGCGAAAGCATCGCTTTCTTGCGAGCAATGATATCCTGCGAATATTTCGACATGTAGTGCGTGATGGTTTCGACGCGGATCTTCACGCTGCCCGCCGGTTTCGTAGAATCCAAGTCTCCAAATTTAAAAAAAAGCGTTCCAGTGGCTTCCACAATTCGCTGCGTCGGCGTGTACGTCGGCTGATCCATGCCGCATTCGTAACTGGAAAGCCGCAGCACGCAAGTCGTCCACGGACATCGCGCGGCAACTTTCGCGCCCCACATAATTTCATTTGTGTTGCTGCTGTAGGAAGAGCTCCACACATCTGAAATATCGAACGGCGATTTGATGCGTTTTTCGCGCAGGTCTTCTTCAAATAGCCAATTCAGCAGATCCGGATCGGTAGGGAAGTATTGCATCCACAGAACGGGGAATCCTTGCGCCTGCAGATCGCCTTCGATTTCGTGGCCAATGCCCGGATCCATGTGGTAAGGCCGCGCTACAACAAAAATGCACGGTTTATTTTCTCGCGCACACCAAGTGAGAATTTCCCGGCTCCGCTGACGCAGCTTCGCGTCCATCGTATCCAGCGCATGGTAGCCGGCTTTCACCGCGCGCTCGGTTTCATCCGGTGACAAATCAAGAATGTCTTTCATCGTGCCGTGTAGCTGAGCAGCAACGGCTTCGCGATCACCCAGACATACAAACGGCGCGGTATATACAATTCCGTTTTCCGCGAAAATATCTCTCTCTTTCAGAAATCCCGCCTTAATGTTGTCCGGCCCAGCCATCACACGCGTGCAGGTAAGCGTATCCATCACGTGCCCGCGTAGCACGGACGGCATCGAATAGATCATCGGGCTTAGCAGAATATCTATCTTCTTTTTCTGGCCGAAGATTAGTTCGCCGTAGTGGCCGCTGATGCTTTTCACTGGATAGCAGCAGTCCACGGTGCCGCGGCCCTTGCCGAAATCACGGCCCTGCTCTTCACTCGTATCAGAGCTGAAGACGATATTTTCGTGTCCGATTCCCAGGTCGCGCAAAAATCCAACCCAAAATTGATGCGTGCTCCACACGTTCAGCACTCGTGGAATTCCAACTCGAATTTCCGAGCGGTCTTTACGCGGTGGCGCGACGGAAGGCGTCTTTGCGAACCATGTCTGCAATGTTGGGAAAGGCATTCTTGGTCTTCTCGATTTCCGCCTTGATCACTTTCATCTCGTTCACGTCTTCTACCAATCCCTTCGGACAGGAATTGTTTACGATCACGCGCTCCCATCCCGTGGAAAGCGGAACTTTGCTCCACGGACGTCCGCCGCCATTCAGCAGCTCCACGTCAATAAAACTGCGCTGGCACGTTACTGGACACCAGTGGCAGACAGTGTCCAGCGAAGTAGTGCTCGCATATTTCAATTGCGCGATCGAACCGAATCCGCGGAACTGCGTTCGGCCGCCGGCGTCGTACCAATCCAATGACACCAGCGCCGCGCCAATCGCCCCCGCTTCGCCGGAATAAGGATGCACTACGACCTCCGCATCGGGAACTTTCGAGCGGATAAAATCCACTTGCGTTTTTACCACCGCAAGATTCTTGTGCGTGCCGCCCTGCAAAATATATTTTTTCCCCACGACGCTCAAATTGTTCAGCCCGCCGGCATAAATCCAAACGTTCAGCGGCAAAATCGCGCACAGCGCCGCCAGAATTTCCTCCGCGTGCCACCCCTTGCGCTGCTGATTCACAATATCGCTCTGCAAAAACACTCCGCAGCCCATCGAAAGTTGTGGCATCGCTTGCGCGCGAAACGCACCATCCGCCATTTCGCTCAACGGGATTCCAAACCGTTCCGCAACTCCCTGCAAGAACGCGCCGTTTCCCGACGAGCATTGCGAGTTCAGCCGGAAATCAGAAACGGTGCCGTTGTTCAGCAGCATAATCTTCACGTCCACGCCACCAACATCGCAGATGCAATCTGCGTCGGGGAAAAAATGAAGGCCCGCGCTCGCGTGCGCAATCGTTTCAACGATTGGACAATCGGCGCCTAGAATGCCCTTCAATAAATCCTTGCCGTAGCCGGTGATGCCGACCGCCAGTATTTCTGCGCCGCCAATTGCCTTACGCACTTGCTCGAAAAGAGACTTGGCGTCCTCAATCGGATTTCCCTTACTGAGCGCGTAACACGAAAAGACGATTTCTTTGGCGGGCGAAATGCAAACGGCTTTCGCGGTGGTCGAACCGAAATCACAGCCAATCACGACGCGGGCAAGTTTCTCGGAAGATGGAGCAGTCTGAGCAGCCACAGCGGCAGTTTGCTCGCCGTTTTTCTCGGTCGCGGTTGCGCTCACCGTCGGAGCGGCGCCGTTGCCTTCGGAGTATTCCTCCTTAAACGCCTCAAAATCCGCATCGCTCTTGCACAGGCCGCCACGCCCCTGTTTTTTCTTCTCTGCGTGTTGACCTTCGTTAATCCACCACTTTAATTTTCCGCTGCCGCGATAAATTCCAACATTCTGCGCGTCGCGCCGCCCAACTTCGATACACCCCAGCGCCGCATAGTAAAGCGCGTCTTCCGGCACCTTAATTAATGTAGCGACGTCCGCGTCACCCGTCAGCACTTTCCGTTCTTTCCAAATCTTTGCCAGGTGATGCCGCCACGCCTCCTGTAACCCGGTAAAAAACAAATTCGGTCCGCCCAACAAAAGAATTTCCGGCAGCGGCGTATTTCCGCGAGTCAGCGTAGCTAGGTTCTGGTACACCACTGCCTCAAACAGTGACGCGATGATTTCCTCAACCGGAATGCCCGCCTTCAACAATCCATTCGAGTCGGCCTCGGCAAATATTCCGCACTTGCTGCTCACCTTGTGAAGCGTAAATCCCGAATACCGCATGGTCGCAAGTCGCTCCGACGGAATTTCCAATTTGCGAGCCGTTTTCTCGATGAACGTCCCGGTGCCACCGGAGCACGCGCTTTGCATCAATACTTGTTTGCTTTTAGCTTCGCCCTCGCCGGTAAAAAAAATCGTTTTCATATCCTCGCCGCCGATTTCGCTCACAAAGCGCACGGCGGGATGGAACTTTTCAACCGAAGCCGCTACTGCAACGACCTCTTGCACGAATTTCGCTCCGACCAATGGCGCCACAATTCCAGCGCCAGAGCCCGTGAAGAACACGCGATCTTGTTCCGGCTGAAAACCAAACTGCGTTTCCAATCGCGTCAGGAAATCCAAAACTTTTTCCGCTTGTTTTGTGTTGTGGCGCTCGTATGCCTGGGAAAGTATTTCGCCGGAAGGCGCGGTCAGCACGTATTTGCAAGTCGTGCTGCCCACGTCCATCGCGCAAATTTTCACATCGCCCGGCTCGGCAATAGGCCCGAGCGGAATGCGCACCTCAACGGGAGGCGGCATTATCGGCTGAATGCTGATCAGGCCGTTGCTAGCCATGCAGAATCTCCGAGCTCACGCATTCCAAATGTTAATGGACCATCGCGGGCGTACGCGACTGCGCAACGCCTCTGCTCTTAATTTTTCCAGTAGCGGCCAAATGCGTCGCGTAATTCGCCGCAGTTCCAGCATATCCAAGATGCGGAACGCGATAAGATGCCCGCCGCACCTCAGGATGTTTCTCCTCATGCCGCCGCACGTCTTCCACCGTCACGCCAAGTTTATCCATCACTTGCTCGAACTCACTCTGCGCACGGCGCTTCGCTTCCGTCAGGATCATCTGGCAACGCGACAGCGCGTGAACTTCCGCGTCGCCTTTAATCTCAATCGGCGCATAAAGTAAATCCGGATATTTCCCCAGCACATTGGCCATCGATCCCACAGACATCGTGTTCGGCATGCACGAATACGGCGTCAGCTCGCACACCATATGCGCCCGCTTGTGGTGATACGCGTAGAGCGCCTTGCCCACCAGCATATGTCCTTCGCCGCCATTCAATTCGTAGTGATAGAACGGATTCGCAAGTTCGCGCAATTCAACTTGACTCGGCAATTCGTACGGAATATTTCCGAGCGCCTTGCGGAACCGGTTGTAACTTCCCACATAAACTTTCTCCAGATTCCGCATCAGCGATTCCTTCATCAGCGTTTTGCGGCTCGGCTTCTTGCGATGTTCTGGAATGCGTACGTCCGGATGCATCAAATAGTCCAGCCACACGGCCACCGGAGGGGGAATCACCTCTGCGCCTTCCGATTCCAGCCAGCGCTTGATGTTGTAGTTGCCGTCGCCTTCGTGCGTCTGAAGCCAGAACTCGCCGGTGATCTTCACTTTGGCTTTCGCGCGCAGACGATCCACCTCAATCGCGTCCCATTTCTTAAAAACTTCGCGCAACGCCTTCGTAAAATAATTCGTAGTCAGATGCCACGCTAGAACGCCCCACTTCTTTCCTCTGACCGGCCGTTCCCGGAAAACTCTGTACATGTACTCAACGCTTTCCTTCAGCACCTCATCCGTCTGTCCCGCTTTCACCTCATAAGGACGCGTCAGGTATTCCAAATCGCCCAGGACGTCGCCGATAAGAATTCCCCAAACCAGCCCCATGCTCAGCGGTAAATTAATCTCTAACCCGCCTCCGCCGCTCGGCCCTTGATCCAGTTCATCTTGCGCCAGCAAAAACATCCGGAAATCGCGCATGCCCAAACCATCCAGCGCCATCGCGTACGATTCGTGATACTGCCCGAACCGGCAAGGCCCGCACGCGCCGGCCGTCAAGAAAACGTATTTGTCCGCTACATCTTGTTTGCTGCCCAGCTCAACCGCCTTCTCCTTCAAAAAATTTACCAGGCTGCCCGTAGTGAATATCGTCGGACAGCACGCGCCCACGTCAATCAACTCTTTCCCCGCATCCAAATCCGCGCGCGCGATATTCGGCAGCGGCTCAGCTTTATAGTTCAAGTTGTGCATTGCACCCTGAACGAGCCGCTCGTGTTTCCACGTTAGCCCGCCAAAAAGAATCGTAGTTTCCTCACGCTGCTCGCGAAGGAATGGCTTGGGCCGGTACGCTTGATAATGTTTTACGGGTTTAGCAGAACGGATGGATTGAATCGGCTGTATCGTCTGAAGATTGCCCATGTTTCCCCCTCGAAAAGGCAGTTCTCAAACCGCAATACGTCCCCGACACGATGATTTTGATACTTACTATAGACCTGCCGACTCATTTTCCCGAACGATTTTTTCAGGCGGAAAGGGAATTACCCGGCGGCCAAACCGTAGACGGTACTGTGTCCCCCAATCGGCCTATTTCGTCGTGCAAGCCGGAATTGGTGGCCAGCGGATCCAACATTATCCATGTGTCCCTGCACTCCAATCTTGATGGTCTTGTCCGCGGTCAGCACGCCCCGCACCTGCTTTAGAATCGGATCGGACGCCGCCTGCAACGTCGCTTTGTTGAAATCGAATAGCACTCCGTAAAGCGTCACGTCGCAATCCGTGGAAAGCGCCTTCGCAAGATCCCTGCCGCCCACGTCCGCCACTTGCATACTGTAGCCGTCAACATTGATATGGAGCGACGCCCAAATATTTCGTCCCTGCAAGGTGTAATGCGCCACAAATCCCGCGTCGTCGCTGGTTGTCTGTTTGACAATCACCCAGCCGGCTTTCGTCACCGCCGTGCGGTACTCCGCCATGAACAGCGCGACTGAAGTTCCCGCGGCTGGCGTATACGATCTCAATAAGGATCCGCTGGCAACCAATTCCGGCTCTTTCGCGCCCTCGGGCGTCACTCGGAAGGGGTCAGTGTCCAATCTTCCGCCGCGCAGACTTGATCCGGGCAGCGGCGCCAGATAAGGAAAGTCTCCCTTCTCCGGATCCATCTTTTCCGGCGTGTTCGCCTGAGGAGCAGAGAGCGTGTGTGTGTAAGGCAGCGGCCCCGGCTCGATGATATCGATCCACACGTGGTCCTGATCGCCGATGGCAATATTCGCCCAGGCTTCAACTCCATCTTTGCTGAAGTGAAACGCGGACGAAACCGGTTGCTGCAGCTTTTCTTGCGCTAGCGTCCAACCGGGTGCCAGCACCGCCGCCTTTAACATATTCCACCCGGCTATTTTGTCGGGCGCCGCAATTTTGCCCGCCATATACCAGTGCTTTCCGGACTGAATTTTCGTACTGTCATCAGGAAACGGCAGCGCGTTCCACGGCTCGTAGTTCGGCGGATTATAAAGTTTCAGCATGCCCGGCAGAAAGCTCGCTTCATTCGGCACGGGCAACGCCGCGTCAGCCGCCGCCACGGCCGCCACGCGAACAACGGACAGGTGCGCGGAGCGATGTTCGGAGAGATGTACAGAAAGTCGTGGAGAAAGTTGGGCGGAAATAAGGACAAAAAAATAACGTACGCGTCATCAGTACTGTCCTGCGGTTCGCAAGAACCCGCGTGAGTGACCTCCAGATAGTGTTTGGTCCAGAATTCCGCTTATGACGTTCCGGTTGGCCGGTAACTTATATCTCGCCACCGCAATTTGCAACGGCTCAATCGGATTCTCGTTTCCGATTCGTAGCCGTGATTCTTGGCGCGCCACGCCAAATCTTGACGCACAACTCTTCTGTAATTCGTAGGGTGGATCTGCGAACCGCCCGCCTCCCATGTCTCTTTCTCCTTGACAATCTAGGAGGCCGCGTTCACCTTCCTAGTTGATCTAGGAGAGGTAACGATCTTGGATAAACAAGTTGACCTGCTGCGCGGCACGCTGGAAATGCTGATCCTCAAAGCCGTTTCGCTGGGCCCGCTGCACGGCTATGGCGTTCTGCTGCGCATCCAACAAATCTCCAGAGATCTTCTGGAAATTCAGCAGGGTTCTCTCTATCCGGCGCTTTACCGGCTCGAACATCAGGGCTGGATTTCGAGCGAGTGGGGCGAATCGGAAAATAATCGCAGAGCGAAATTCTACCGGCTCACCACCGCCGGAAAACGCAGGCTTCACAGCGAAGCCGCCGAGTGGAACCGCATGGTCTCGGTAATCTCCGGCATCCTGCGCACCACGCCAGAGGAAGTATGACTCTCGCAAGCCGCTTTCGTTCCTGGCTGCGCGCAACATTCCCGCGTTCTCGCACCGATAACGAGATGGATTCCGAACTCCGCTTCCACATCGAAGCTCGCGCGCAAGACCTGATTCACCAGGGATTATCTCCTGAAGATGCCGCGCGCCGCTCGCGAATCGAATTCGGCGGCATTGAATCCGCCAGAGAAGAATGCCGCGAAGTTCGGAGGGCCAACATGCTCGAAACTTTAATTCAGGATATCCGCTTCGGCGCGCGCGTTCTACTGAAGAATCCGACATTCTCGATCGTAGCCGTGCTCACCCTCGCTCTCGGCATCGGCGCGAACACCGCAATGTTCAGCATTGCCGACGCCGTCTTGTGGCGCGCGATGCCGTATCCACATCCGGAGCAGCTCGTCACGCCCACCGAAGTAAACGAGAAGGATCCCAAAATCGATTGGGGCGCCACGTATCCAACATTTCGCGATTGGCAATCGCGCTCCACTTCGTTTCAAAATCTCGCCGGAACTTTTCATTTCTTGAAAACATTGCGCGAAGGTTCTGATCCGGTTCGCATCCAGGGCCTCGCGGTCACGTACAATTATTTTGACGTGATGGGAGTTTCTCCCGCGGCAGGCCGCGTATTCGCCGCGCAAGACGACAAAGCCGGCGCTGCGCTTACGATCGTGCTGAGCCATCGCATGTGGTCCGAGCGTTTCAATAGCGACCCCGCAATAATCGGCCGCTCAATTAATTTCGCCGGACTCACATTCACCGTCATCGGCGTTATGCCCGCGGGATTCGACGACGGTGTAATCGAATGTTGGATTCCGCTCACTCCCGTAATTCCACAAGGCTTCACCGTGCGGCGCGACGTCTGGATATTAGACACGGTCGGCCGTTTGCGTCCGGGCCGCACCGCCGCGCAAGCGCAAAGCGAACTCGAAGCCATTACCGCGCAACTCCGGCCCCAATTCCCATCAATGAATCGCGGCCTCGTGGTCGCTGTACCTTCGTTGCGCGCAAAAACGACCAGCGACATTCGTCCCGCGCTTCTCGTTTTGCTCGGCGCCGTCGGACTTGTTTTGCTCATCGCGTGCGCAAATCTTGCCGCATTAACCTCCGTGCGCGCCGCCGGACGCGGAAGGGAACTGGCGATTCGCGCCGCGCTCGGCGCGGGACGTTGGCGCCTCATCGCGCAATTGCTCACGGAAAGCGCGTTACTCTCATTTGCCGGCGCAGCCGCCGGCGTCGCTCTTGCGTTCTGGGCCACGCGTTCCCTCGCGCTTCTCAGCAAGGATCCGCGCCTGCTTCACGCTTCAATCAACGTGGTTGTTTTGCTTTTTGCTCTCGCCGCTGCGGTCGTCACAAGCGTACTCGCGGGCATTGCCCCGGCGCTTCATCACACCAAGGAAACGCTGAACACGCACAACAGCGGCCATCGCCGCCGCGCCAAGTTGCAGCAAGCGCTGGTAATCGGAGAAGTCGCTCTCTGCCTGGTGCTGCTCGTCGGCGCAGGCCTGCTCTCCAAAACTCTTCGCAATATTTTGGATGTTGACGCCGGATTTCGCACCGACCATCTGATCACCATGCGCCTTGGCCTTCCCGCAACTTACAAAGAAGATCCGCAAATCCTGAATTTCTATCGCAACTTGTCGGAGCGATTGCAATCCCTGCCCGGAATTTCCGGCGCCACTGTCGTCAGCTCGCTGCCCATTTCTGGCGGAGAAGGCACTGGCGACATCAACATCGAAGGCCGTCCCTCTCCGCCCGGATCGCTGGGCGGCGCGAGTTTCCACCGCCCGTTGCCGAATTATTTTCAAGTAATGGGAATACCACTTTTGCGCGGGTGCGTATTCGAAGAGCGCGACGACGGCACTCGCAATCACGTTGTCATTATCAACGAACGCATGTCGCGCAACTTCTGGCCTAACTCCGACCCCCTAGGAGCGCGCATCAAAATCGGCCCGCCGGAAAATAACTTCTGGATGACCATCGTCGGCGTCGTGAAAGACGTTCATCTCGCCGGCCTCGACGATGAAATTGGATTCTCCGTTTACATGCCGCTCGCGGAACAAGTCGGCGGCATCGAAGAAGTGGCCGTCCGCACGCATGGTGATCCCACCGCAGCGTTCTCCGAAGTGCGCGGCGAGTTGCATAGCATTGAGCCGTCATTGCTCGTCGATCACCTCGGCACGATGGATCAGCGCATCGAGGACTCCGTCAGCCCGCGCAAGCTGAATTTACTTTTATTTGGATTATTCTCCAGCCTCGCGCTCGTGCTGGCCAGCATCGGACTTTACGGCGTCGTCGCCTACTCCGTTGGCCAACGCACGCAGGAATTCGGCATCCGCATGGCTCTGGGCGCGCAACGCACAGACGTCATCCGCCTGGTTCTCGGACAGGGATTGAAGCTCGCGCTCGCTGGCACTGCGATCGGAGTCGCCTTCGCGCTAGCCGTCGCCAGACTTCTCAGGCAATTGTTATTCGGCGTGCGCCCAGCCGATCCGGCGACGATCGCCTCCGTTGCATTAATTCTAACCATCGTCGCGTTGGCCGCCTGCTGGCTCCCGGCATTTCGCGCCAGTCACATCGAACCAACGCAAGCATTGCGAAACGAATAACCGCGGCGTATTCACGAAACTTTCATTTTTTTCGCGTAGATGTAATGCTTCACCACAATTGGTTCAACCGCGAAACTCATCACTCGCTTTTCCAGTTCATGATCCGCCACCGTGAATCGATCGTGCTGCCGCTGATGCTCCACCCAGGCATCCACCATAAACGTCTCCAGATATACGCTCGGAGTTCCCGTGTCATAGAAAATTCCCCATCGCGTCGCGCCGTCACGTCTGCGAATTCGCTGGTACTGGTAAATCACTTTCAAAAAATCCGGCGCCTTCGCGAGATCGATCACATACTTAACCGTGACAAGAACCGGCCCGACGTCCGGAGCAGGTTCCGCAAACATGTTCGGTTTTCCCCAATGATTCCAGGCGCTCAGGTCAATTGCCGTGTTGGGAAGCTGGAAAGGGAATTGCAGCAGTAACGATGCGCAGATTCCCATGCCGGAAAATAGTAAAGCGAAGCGCAGTCCTGCCCGCTCCGCTGCGTATCCCCAAAGCGCGCTACCGATTGCCACGCTTCCTTGAAATACAAAAAGATAAGCAGCCAATACACGCGCGCGAACCCAGTCGGGTGCCAGATTTTGGATCATCGTGTTGAACAGGGACATGAACACTGTCCACGCGCCGCCTCCGAACAGCATCAGCGCGCACAAAATTGCCAGATTGTGCAGCACAGCCGTACTTAACAAAATTCCGCCGAATACCGTCGTCGCAACCGAAACCATTATCTCTTTGGAAAATTTTGATCTGACGCGCTGCAACACCACTGCTCCCAGCACCGCGCCAGCTCCGAAAAATCCAAGCAGAAAGCCGTATCCCAACGCGCTCTTGCTTAGTCCCTTTGCCACCGCGGGCAGAAGCGCCCAGAAAGCGCTCGCGAAAAAAATCACAATCCCAGAGCGCACCAGCAGCGTGCGGATATTCGGTGAGTAGCGAACGTAACGAACTCCCGCCCAGCTGGCTCCCCTCAAAGTTTCTGTAGGCAATTTGCTTTTTCGTGCCGGCCGTTTCCATCGGAAGATAACGAAGATCACTCCCAGGAACGAAACCGCATCCAGCAAAAAGGCAGCCGCCACTCCGGTTACCGCGACGATAATTCCGGCAAGTCCCGGCCCAACTGCTCGCGCCAGATTGAATTCAATTCCATTCAGCGCCAGCGCGGGAGTCAGATCCTCCTTTTTAACCAGCTCGGGAAAAATCGCGCGCCACGTCGGAGATTCAATCGCGTCGCCCAGCGAAAGAGCCAGCGTGAGAAAAAGCAAAAGCCACGGCGTCATCCCGCCAGTAAACGTCACCACCGCCAGAACCGCGGCGATGCCGAACATCCATATCTCCGTACTCAGAATCAGTTTGCGCCGGTCGAAAATATCTCCGATCGCGCCCGCGGGAAGCGCCAGCAAAAAAAACGGCAGCGCCGATGCAGTCTGAATCAACGCGATGTACACCGAACTGGTGGTCAGCGTCGTCATCAGCCACGCCGCCGCCACCGTCTGCATAAAGGTTCCGATGTCCGACACTAGGTCAGCAATCAGCAGGTCGCGAAAAAGTGGAATCCGCAGCGGGCGCCACGGACTAAGCGAAGCAGGTGTCTCGCGTTGAACCGGTTCAGCCATCCAAGACTAAATTTACATCAACTCTGCGGGTGGGCCCAGCTTCGCGGAGACGTTGTTCGGGATTTTGAACGCTGTCGCAGGCGACACGAGTTTCGCCGTGCTTCAGCTCTCGTAGGGGCGGTCCCGATAATCTCATTTGGGATGCGACCCGCCCGCTTCCCAAGTAACACAGACTTCAGTCTGTGTGCCTTCCACAATCGGCGAGAGGCATTAGCTCCACGCCGGTCTTGAATTTGATTTTGATCTGGAGCGAGGGGCGCGCTCGCGGTACTCCGAGGACACTTCCCTCAATGTTATACTCATTCCATGCGCAGCGGTCATGAAAGCAAATTCAATGCCAGCGATGGAACTAAGACAGCGAAGACCTCACATCTCACGATTGGTTGCCTGGTCTATCCCCGGCAGGACCAGATCGACTTCACCGGTCCGTTCGAAGTTCTCTCGCGGATGCCGAATTCGACCGTTCACGTAATCGGAAAAGAGAAATCCGCGTTCCGCGATGTGAAAGGACTGATCTTGACGCCGGACATGACCATCGCAGAAGCACCGCAGCTCGATCTCTTACTGGTTTCCGGAGGCCTCGGGCAGCAAGTTCTGATGGACGATCAGGAGATCCTCTCACTCATCAAGAATCAGTATGACTCGGGCAGATATGTCTTTTCCATTTGCACTTCTGTGCGGCGCGGCGGGAATTCTGCGCGGCTGGCGTGCTACGACTCACTGGGCGGTCTTCGATTTGCTCCCCTACTATGGCGCCATCCCGGTCAAATCGCGCGTGGTCATCGACGGTAATTAGATCAGTACCGCGGGCGTGACCGCCGGGCTGGACGGTTCTTTCAAAGTGGTATCAATCCTTCGCGGTGACTCAGTCGCCAAGGAGATCCAACTCGATATCGAATATGCACCAAGGCCCCCTTTTCATAGCGGCACGCCAGACGCGGCCCCACCGGAAGCAATCCGTGCGTTCTTCGAAAACTTCGGATCCATCAAAGAATCGCGCGAAGCCGAAGCACGCCTGTTCGCGACAAAATTCGGAATCGCGGTCAAGTCCTAGATGGATCGCGAAAGCGATCAATAAGTCGCCGGTTGTTGGAAGGTGGCCACGGTTTCACCGCGAAATTGAATTGGAATTTGCCTCGGGGTGCCAGATATTCGTCCCGCACAGCGGACGAACGTGGGGTTCTTGAACTTTCCTTTCGCTCGAACAGGTTGCCTAACTCGTCGGCGCAGCCGCCGCGCTCTGCGCAACCTTAAAATGCTCATCCCCCTTCCAATACTTCTTCAGCGCCTTGTGATGAAGTCCATCGCGCCGAATAAAATACGGAACATAAAGGAAAAGCAATCCGCCCATTAACTGGAACACGATCGCGGATTCCAAACCAGTCATCAGACCGTAGTGATCGGCAATTGTGCCAATCAGCAAAGGCGCTACCGCCATTGCCAATAGATTGATCACCAGCGAGTAGAGGCCCCACGCCGTCGCATGTCCCTGCGCTGGAATAATGTCGTGAATTGTGGCGGTCACCGGGCCGTGATACCACGTCAGAAAAAATGTTCCCAGCCCGAACAAAAAGACGAATCCCGGTTTCGTGCTAGCATGCAGCGCGTAGAAGATGCACGGCGCCGCCAGCACGAATCCGGCCGGTACAACCGCGGAGCGTCCCCAGGCACGCTTCCGCGAAAACCAATCGGACAGAGTTGCTCCAACGAGAATTCCGAAACCGCCCGCTAATAGCACTGTCAGTCCCAGCGTGACGCCGGATTCCCGCGAAGAAAAGCCTTTGAACTCCTCAACGAAATCCGGCCCCCACGCTACATAAGAATAACCCGCGAAACTGCTGAATGACGCGCTGACCAGCAGCATCAGATATGCAGGCACGCGAAACAACTCCCGCAACGGCAATCGCTCTTTAAGAGTTGGAACTGGAGTGTCCGGCAACTTGATCGCGCTAAATCCCAGCAGCAGTCCCGGCATGCCGACAATCAGAAACGCCGCGCGCCAGCCCAGCCACTGCGCCACAATTCCGCCAAGCGCGATTCCTACCGCGCCGCCCATGAACATTCCCAAATCAAACGTTCCCTGAACGCGCGCGCGGACTTCTTGCGGAAATGTCGCGCTGATTACCGCTGTGCCCGCCGGCGTGTATGCCGCTTCCCCGACGCCCACCAGCCCGCGTGCAAGCAGCAAAGTGCGGAATGAGCTAGCCAGCCCGCTAAAAAATGTCGCCGCGCTCCAGAAAAGTACACCGGAACTAATTACCAGACGGCGGGAAGTTCGATCCGCCAGCATACCCAGCGGCAAGCTGGCGAGCGAAAGTACAACCGTAAATGCGGTAGCCAACATCCCAAGCTGTGCGTAATCCAGCGTGAATTCTTTCTTAATGAAAGGGAAGAGGGAAAAAATGATCTGGCGGTCCACGTAATTTACAAAATTGATCAGCATCAAAATGATCAGCACGGTCCACTGGCGCCCGCTGTAATCGCGAATCCTCAGCATGCCTTCGCGCTCGCGGTCTTGTGGTCTGCGATCATCGTTTGCCAGGTTCCGATTATTTGTGTGTTTCGCGGGCTGCTCACAGCGCGAACCTGCGTTACTCTGCCGCACCTACTAAATATTGCTCAATTTTTCCGTCGGGCATTTCGTAAATCGTAACAATCACATTTTTCTTTGCGAACGTCACTCTGTACGCCCGGAACGTCATCCCGCCTCTCCCTTCTTCAGTTGTTTGCGTAATTTGCTGGATATTCCCCAGCGGCCCTAAACTCGACCCGTAATCGGTCAGGGCCTGATCTGTAAAATACGAATTCGCATTTGAAGTGAAAAGACCGCGATCGATTCTGCCGTGCTGCAGTTCCTCAAGAATTTTCCGGTCTCGCTCCTGTTTTCGCGCGCTCGCGTCATTTCCGTCTCCCAAAATCAGGCTCGCAATTTCGCGCCCGATGGTTCCAGCCGCCCCCGACGCGTCTTGATTGGTCAGTACAACAATTGCCGCGCGATCGTCGGGGAAAACATAATTCTGTGACGTAAATCCGGAAACCTCGCCGCCATGTCGTAGCACTCTGTGTCCGCCGACCTGTCCCGTCTGCAGCCCAAGCGCGTAGCCGGTTGCGCTACCGTCCTTCAGTTTTACTTCGGTTTGCATCTCTTTGTACGTCGCGGGTTTCAACAACCGTTGATCGAGCATTCCAATATCCCACTTCGCCAATTCTTCCGCGGGCATCGCAAGTTCTCCTGCCGCGAAAAGCCATCCCGGTCCTTCTTTTGGCGCAACGCGCGGCGCCCCCAACGCATAGCGCATGTATCCCGTAGCATCCGTTTCAGGAAGTGGCTTCAGATCGACGTTCTCAATTCCGTGCATGTTCAGCGGACCGAAAACATGTTTGCCAAGAAACTCCAATAGAGATCCGCCGCTCACTTTTTCCACGATCACTCCGGCGATTACATAATTCGTATTGCTGTATTCCCACTTCGTCCCCGGATCGAAATCCAGCGGCTTTCGCGCCCATATTTCTAGAATTTCCGCGGCCGTAATCGAGTGGGTCATGAAAGGCGGCACATAATCCTGTGGCCAGTAATCCTGATATCCCGAAGTGTGCGAAAGAAGCTCACGAATCGTAACTTCATTTGAACGCGTTAGCGTCGGAATAAACTTTGAAACTGTATCGTCAAGCGAGAGTTTCCCCTGCTCAACCAGCATCAACATCGCAGTCGAAGTAAATTGTTTGCTCACCGACCCTATGCTGTAAGCCATTTCCGGCCGCGCCGGTGTAAGTGGACTCAGCCGCGCATTCCCATAAGCGTGGACGTAAACAGTCTGTCCGTTCTTCACAATCGCGATCGACGCGCTCGGCACTCCAGTATCCGCCAGCACGTGCTGCGCCGCGCGATCTACTTTTACGCGAACATCCGCCGAAAGCGCGCCATCACTCTGCCCCCGCGCCGGCAAAACTGAAACCGCGCACGCAATCGCGCAAGCCACAAGACAAATCCCCGCTCCTCTGCGTAGCATCATTAGCAATTTGTCCACGAATCGCTCCCAATGAGTGAAAAACCGTCCAATTCGAATGCCGACGAAGGATAGCACCAACATCAAAATTTTCGTGCTCTTGAAGTCTCAAAAACGTGTTTTTTCGCTGTTTTCAAAAATCCGGAAAAAATGCATTAAAATGCACTTTGCCGTTTGCGGGGCCATTTGACATGCAGTATAATGCACTTTTGGCGTGGGATACCTGAATTATGTCAACATATTCGACCATCGGAACTCCCAATCTCGCCGGCGAAGAGCGTCAAAACGCCGAAGCGGTTTTCCTTTCGTCCGTTGGGAAAAGTGTGCGCGCCGCACGAGCGCGAAGAGGAATTATCCGCAAACAACTTGCGCATGACGCTGGAGTCTCCGAAAGAAAACTTGCGCAATTGGAAATGGGCGACGGAAATGTTTCGATCGCACTTTTGCGGCGAGTTACAAATGCACTAAATATTCCTATTTCCGAATTATTTGTAGATGAAAAAGAACCCCAACCCGAAAAAAGATTTATCCAGAACTTCCTGGAAAAACTGCCCGACCATCGTTTGAAGGATGTCGCGCAACGATTGATGCGCGAATATGGCGAAGACGTAAAGTTGCGGTGGACAAGGCTCGCATTGATTGGATTGCGCGGCGCGGGAAAATCAACGCTCGGTGCAAGAATCGCGAAGGAATTTAAAGCTCCGTTTATTGAACTGGATGCTGAAATTGACAAAGATGCTGGAATGCCGCTGGCGGAAATATTCTCGTTGTATGGACAATCCGGTTACCGGCGATTTGAGAAGCGAACACTGGAGCGCGTGCTGCAGCAATTCGAGCGCGTGATTATTTCCGTGGGCGGCGGAGTGGTTTCGGAAAAAGAGAACTACGATTACTTGCTGAAGAATTGTTTTACGATCTGGATCAAAGCGCAGCCGGAAGAACACATGGCCCGCGTAATCGCGCAGGGAGATTTTCGCGCGATGGAAAATAATAACGAAGCGATGGAAGATTTGCGGCGTATTCTAGAAGCGCGCGAACATCTTTATGAAAAAGCCGACGGAATTGTAGATACGTCCGGCGAATCCGTGGAACAAAGTCTTGCGAAAATGAAGGATGTCATACACTCGATTGCTGATAAGGTCAGAGCGCAATTGAAATCGTGATAGTAGGAGGCAAGCGTGGACGTTGGAACAGCGCAAGAACCGCAAGCGAAAATGGAACCGGTGGATTATCAAACGGATCCTTCGCGATACCGGCATTGGAAATTATCGAAGGACGGACATGTCGCAACGCTGACGATGGACGTGAGCGAAGACGGAGGAATTCGTCCGGGATATAAGCTGAAATTAAATTCCTACGATCTGGGCGTCGATATTGAATTGCATGATGCGTTGCAGCGGCTGCGATTCGAGCATCCCGAAATTCGCAGTGTGATTATTACGAGCGGAAAGAACAGGATTTTTTGTTCGGGCGCGAACATTTATATGCTGGGACTTTCCAGTCACGCGTGGAAAGTAAATTTCTGCAAATTTACGAATGAAACGCGCAACGGAATCGAAGATTCCAGCGCACATTCCGGATTGAAATTTCTTGCGGCATGTAATGGAACGACTGCGGGTGGCGGATACGAACTGGCGCTGGCGTGCGATGAAATTATCTTGGTGGATGATCGCTCGTCCGCGGTGAGTTTGCCGGAACTTCCATTGCTGGGCGTGCTTCCCGGTACCGGCGGACTGACGCGCGTGACCGATAAGCGCAGAGTGCGGAGAGATCTGGCGGATATGTTCTGCACCAATCCGGATGGAGTGCGCGGAGAGCGAGCGAAAGAGTGGGGACTTGTTGATGAAGTTGTGAAGACGCAGCAATTTGCAGGGCTGGTGAAACAGCGCGCGCTGCAATTGGCTGAAAAAAGCAATCGGCCAGAACATTCGAGGGGCGTACCGCTCAGGCCGCTGAAGCGAACGATTGATGATGCTGGCCGGCATTATGAATATGTAGATGTGCGCGTGAATCGCGAAGCGCGGACGGCGACGTTTACTGTGAGGGCGCCGGACATGGTCACCGAAAATTCTGTTGAGGAAGCGATTGCGGCGGGATGTTACTGGTGGCCATTGCAAATGGCGCGCGAATTGGATGATGCGATTCTGAGCATGCGGACCAGCGAATTGGAAATTGGTTTGTGGATTATGAATGCCACCGGCAACGCGGAAAACGTGCTGGCGATAGACGATTTTATTTTGAAACATCAGGACAATTGGTTTGTGCGTGAAGTTACGGGAATGATGCGGCGAACATTTGCGCGGCTGGATGTTTCCGCGCGATCCATCTACGCGTTCATCGAACCGGGTTCGTGTTTTGCAGGATCGTTGCTGGAACTTGCGCTGGCTGCGGACCGAATTTACATGCTTGATTCGCAAGAGGCTGAACAGTCGTTGACCATTACGCTTTCGGGAATAAATTTTCATCCGTTGCTGATGGTGAATCAGCTTTCGCGGCTGGCGTCGCGTTTTTATAATGACCAGGAAAAAATGGAAACGCTGCGAGGAATGATTGGGAAGAAATTATCTGCCCGGGAAGCCGCGGAAGCGGGACTGGTGACCGCGGCGCTGGACGATTTGGATTGGAGAGATGAAGTGCGGCAGGCGATTGAATCACGAGTTGCGTTTTCGCCGGATGCTTTGACGGGACTGGAAGCAAATTTGCGGTTTGGCCTCACGGAGACGATGGAGACGCGGATTTTCGGCCGTCTTTCGGCCTGGCAGAATTGGATTTTCGTACGGCCGAATGCGGTGGGGAGGAGTGGGGCGTTGAAAGTGTATGGAAGCGGGGCGCCGGCGAAATTCAATTGGGAGAGAGTTTGAGGGAATAATTAGGAATCGAGCGGGGTCGAAGATAGTAGAGCGAAAACCCCGGTGTCAAACTCCGCCGTCGGATATCCTTCGCTTCGCTCAAGTTGACGTGGGGACACAAGCTCACAATTTGCGATCGCGTCAAGACGGGAGCCAGCGAATTTGGATTCTGAATAGCGTCGAGTAAACAAATCAGCGAATTGGGATGCCGCCACAAAACAGGCCAGAACAATTGGGAGAACGCCATGATTGATTACACAGAGAAGATTCCGAACAATGTGGACTTGGGGCGAGATCGCGTGCTGCAACGCGCACTGGAACATTGGCAGCCTGCGTATTTGAGTTGGTGGAATGACGTGGGGCCGAACGAGAGCCACGGATATGACGTTTATCTGCGGACGGCGATTAGCGTGGAGCCGGACGGGTGGGCGAAATTTGGTTATGTGAAGATGCCGGAATATCGCTGGGGAGTTTTCTTGCAGCCGCAAGCTCCGAATCGCGAGGTGAATTTTGGCGCGAATAAAGGGCAGCCGGCGTGGCAGGAAGTGCCGGGCGAACATCGCTCGACGTTGCGGCGAATTATTGTGACGCAAGGTGATACGGAGCCGGCGTCGGTAGAACAGCAGAGGATGCTGGGGCTTTCGTGTCCTTCGATGTATGACCTGCGAAATATTTTTCAGGTGAATGTGGAAGAAGGACGTCATTTGTGGGCGATGGTTTATTTGCTGCATCGGTATTTTGGGCGTGATGGACGCGAGGAAGCTGAGGCTTTGCTGGCGCGGCGTTCAGGCGACGCGGATAATCCGCGGATTCTTGGCGCGTTTAACGAACCGACACCGGACTGGCTGGCGTTTTTCATGTTTACATTTTTCACGGACCGCGATGGAAAATATCAACTGTGTTGTTTGGCGGAGTCGGGATTCGATCCGCTTGCGCGGACTTGCAGATTCATGCTGACGGAAGAAGCTCATCACATGTTTGTGGGGGAGACGGGCGTCGGACGAATCGTGCAGCGCACTTGCGATGTGATGAAGGAAAACAAAATCAGCGATCCGGCGGACGTTCGCGCGATGGGCGTGATTGATTTGGAGACGATGCAGCGGTACATCAATTTCCATTTCAGCGTGACGATTGATTTGTATGGGTCGGATGTTTCGTCGAACGCCGCGAATTATTACACCAGCGGATTGAAGGGGCGCTTCGAGGAAACGAAAATCGGCGACGATCACTTGCTGATTGATGCGGAGTATCCGGTCCATGAAGTGATTGGCGATAAAATTGTGACTAAGAATGTTTCTGCGCTGACTGCTTTGAACGAGCGGTTGCGCGATGACTACATTAAAGAGGTAGAGGCGGGCGTGGGGCGGTGGAACCGGATTATTGAGAAGGCGGGGATTCCGTTCCGTTTGCGATTGCCGCATAAAGGGTTTCATCGCGCGATTGGAAATTTTGCGGGGCATCACATCAGCGTGGATGGCGTGGTGATGTCGCGCGAGCAGTGGGAAAAACATGCGCCGGAGTGGCTGCCGAGCGCGGAAGATTACAAATACGTGCAGTCGTTGATGAGCGGGCGGGTGGTGGAGTTGGGGAAATTTGCGAATTGGATTGCGCCGCCTACGCGGGGAGTGAATAATCAGCCGCTTAATTTTGAGTATGTGCGGTTTAATTGAGGGACACGAGAAAAGATTCGGACTCACGGCAGAGACGCAGAGCACACAGGCTGAAGCCTGTGCTACAGGTCGAGTCGAACAAGAATCACAAACCAGGGGTTCATTGATGCCGAAAGTGATATATGTGTCGGCGGCGGGCGTACCGACAGAGGTGAATGCGCCTGTTGGCACGACGGTGATGGGCGCAGCTTTGAAAAACGGCGTTGAGGGAATTCTTGCTGAGTGCGGTGGGGTTTGTATGTGCTCGACGTGCCATGTGTTTGTGGACGAGAAATTTCTTGGATTGATTCCTCCGGCGCAGGATACGGAGGAGGCGGTGCTGGAAATTGCGGCGATTGAGCGACGGCCGAATAGCCGGTTGAGTTGTCAGATTAAGGTAACGGAAGAATTGGATGGATTGATTGTTCGCATGCCTGAGAAGCAGCGGTAGCGTGGAAATCTGTTAGAGACAAAAGAGCTGCCAGGGTGGCGGCGCTACGACTGAATTTTTTGGCGCTAGTTTAATTGTGGTGCTGGGAAATTTGTTTTGTTGGAAGAACACAGGCTGTAGCCTGTGACACAGGACTGATGCGAGCGGGAACTGTGATCGTTGGCACGGGGCAGGCCGGATTTCAGACGGCGGCTTCGTTGCGCTCGGAAGGTTATGGGGAGCCGATTACTTTAATTGGCGAAGAGCCGCACATTCCCTACAACCGGCCGCCGCTTTCCAAGGGATTTGTTCTGGGAAAGCAGGATGCGGAGAGCATCGAGCTGCGTCCGGTGACGTTTTACAAAAATCATCAAATTAATCTTCTTTGCGGCGAACGCGTAGTAGGAATTTCTCGCGCTGAAAAACAAATCGAAATCGCATCTGGCGGAAATTTGTCGTATGACTCGCTGGTGCTGGCGGTGGGCGCGAGCAACCGGAAGCTGCCGGTTGCCGGTGCGGATCTGGATGGCGTGCTCTATTTACGTTCACTGGCGGAAGCTATTTTTATTAAGAAGCGAATTGAGGAAGCGCAACAAATTGTTGTGGTTGGCGGCGGATTTATCGGGCTGGAGCTGGCGTCAGTGGCGTGCGATCTGGGGAAAAGTGTGACTGTAGTGGAAGCGTTACCGCGAGTGATGGCGCGCGTTGTTGCACCGGTCATTTCCGAATTCTTTCGCGAGTTGCACACGAGTCGCGGGGTAAAGATTCTGTGCGGCGCGACGGTGACGGAAATTCGCGGTGCCGATGGTCGCGTGAACGAAGTGGTGATTAGCGATGGTTCCGCTTGCCCGGCGGATTTGGTGCTTGTGGGAATTGGAGTTGTGCCGAATACCGAGCTGGCGCGCGATGCCGGTCTTGCGATTTCAAACGGAGTGGCGGTGGACGAATATTTGCAGACCGCGGATACGGATATTTATGCGATCGGAGATTGCGCGGAATATCCGAATGCATTTGCGGGCGCGCGAGTGCGGCTGGAGTCCGTGCAAAACGCGGCGGATCAAGCTCAATGTACTGCGTTGACGATTGTTGGACGACGGACGAAGTACAACTCGCTGCCGTGGTTCTGGTCGGATCAGTACGAAATTAAATTGCAGATGGCGGGGATATCGAGTGGTCACGATCGCATGGTGACGCGCGGCAACGCGGAGGCTCGGAAGCTTTCCGTTTTCTATTTTAAGAATGGAAATTTGATTGCGGTTGATTCGATCAATCGTCCGGTGGATCACATGATTGGGAGAAAGTTGATTGCGACGGGAGCGAGTTTGAGTCCGGAAGAAGCTGGGGATGAGAGTGTGGATTTGAAGAGAGTGCCAGCTGGCCCAAAAGCATTTCACTAAACTGTCTCACCAGCTAAGACTAATTGTTTTGGATTGCTCTGTTCTGTGCATGCAGAAAACCCTTCCGCGATGTATTCTATATGTTCATAGAATGAATTGAGCCCCGCGGGCGATGGTCTCGAATTCCGCCGGTGGATGGAAAAGGAAAAACATACGCCATGAGTGAAACAGCAACCAGCAAGGCCCCGCAACAATGGGATGAGATGGAGATTCAGGAGTGGCTCGAGTCATTTGATTCGGTGCTGCGTGACAGCGGGCCGGACGCGGTCTCGCAGATTTTGAGGCGGTTGCGGTCGCACGCTTTGATTTCCGGAGTGGAAATTCCATTTTCTGCGCGGACTCCATACGTGAACACGATTCCAGCGAAGCAGCAGGCGGCCTTTCCGGGCGATCAGGAAATGGAGCGGCGCATCAAGAGCATGGTTCGGTGGAACGCGCTGGCAATGGTGGTGCGCGCGAACCGAGTGGAACACGGAATCGGCGGACACATTTCGACGTACGCTTCGGCGGCGACATTATTTGAAGTGGGATTCAATCATTTCTTCCGCGCGCGATCGGAGAATTTTGAAGGCGACTCGGTTTATTTTCAGGGGCACGCATCACCGGGCGTTTACGCGCGGGCATTTCTGGAAGGCCGATTGAGCGCGGCGCAACTCGAAAATTTCCGGCGCGAACTGAAGTCCGGCGGCGGACTTTCTTCTTATCCGCACCCATGGCTGATGCCGGATTTCTGGGAATTTCCAACGGTATCGATGGGGCTGGGTCCGCTGATGGCGATTTACCAGGCGCGTTTCATGCGGTACCTGGAGGATCGAGGGTTGAAGCGCATAACGGATGCGAAAGTGTGGGCGTTTCTGGGCGACGGTGAGACCGATGAACCGGAAAGTTTGGGAGCCATCACGCTGGCTTCGCGCGAACATTTGGACAATTTAATTTTTGTGGTGAACTGCAATTTGCAGCGGCTGGACGGACCGGTGCGCGGCAACGGACAAATCATTCAGGAATTGGAAGCGGCATTCCGCGGAGCGGGATGGAACTGCATTAAAGTTTTGTGGGGAAGCGATTGGGATGAACTGCTGGATCACGATACGGAAGGGGATTTGCTGGCGCGGCGCATGGGGCAAATGTTGGATGGCGAAGCGCAGAAGTTGGTGGTGGAATCGGGCGCTTATCTACGCGAACATTTTTTTGGGACTGATCCGCGATTGCTGAAAATAGTCGAGAATAAAACCGACGACGAATTGCACCGCATGCGGCTGGGCGGGCACGATCCGCGAAAAGTTTATGCGGCGTATCAGGCGGCGGTGGATCACCGAGGATCACCGACGGTGATTCTGGCGCGGACAATTAAGGGATACGGCCTGGGCGAAAGCGGCGAGGGGCGAAACATCACGCACCAGCAAAAGAAATTGAATGAAGACGAATTGCGCGAATTCCGCACACGATTTGGAATTCCAATCGCGAATGATGCAGACGTCGCGGAAACACCATTCTACCGGCCCGCGGAAGACAGTCCTGAGCTCCAGTATTTGCGAGAGCGCCGCCAAGCGCTGGGTGGATACATGCCGAAACGCGCGACGCGCGCGAAGGCGCTGGTAGCGGATCACGATGAATTGTTCAAGGAATTTGCCGAGGGAAGCGAAGAGCGTGAAGTTTCCACGACGATGGTTTTCGTCCGCATGCTGAATAGAATGATGAAGGACGCGGAAATTGGAAAACTTGTGGTGCCGATCGTTCCGGACGAAGCGCGGACGTTCGGAATGGAGTCACTTTTCCGGCAAGTGGGAATTTATTCCAGAGTAGGGCAGCTTTACGAGCCGGTGGATGTGAACACGCTGCTGTATTACAAGGAAGCGAAAAACGGACAGATTCTGGAAGAGGGAATTACGGAAGCGGGATCGATGTCGTCGTTCATCGCGGCGGGAACGGCGTACGCGAATCTGGGAATTAATACGATTCCGTTTTTTATTTACTACTCGATGTTCGGATTTCAGCGCATCGCGGATTTGATTTGGGCTGCGGCCGATATGCGTTGCCGTGGATTCCTGATTGGCGGAACCTCAGGACGCACGACGTTGGCCGGCGAAGGGCTTCAGCATCAGGACGGCAACAGTCATGTGCTGGCGCTGCCGGTTCCAAACTTGCTGGCGTACGATCCGGCGTTCGCGTTTGAAATTGCCGTCATCATTCAGGACGGCATCCGGCGAATGTACAAAGAAAATGAGAGCATTTTTTATTACATCACGGTGATGAACGAGCCGTACGTGATGCCTTCGATGCCGGAAGGATCGCGCGAAGGAATTCTGAAGGGGATGTACCGGTTCCGCGCGTCGCAAAAGAAATCAAAACTTCGCGCGCAACTTTTCGGCAGCGGGGCGATTTTGTGGGAAGCGCTTCACGCGCAGGAAATGTTGGAAAAGAAATACGGCGTGGCGGCGGACGTGTGGAGCGTGACGAGCTACAAGCAACTTTATAATGATGGGCTGGATACGGAGCGGTGGAACATGCTGCATCCAGATGAGAAGCCGCGCGTTCCTTACGTGACGCAATGTCTTGCGGATGCGCCGGGAGTGCTGGTGGCAGCTTCGGATTATTTGAAGGCGCTGCCGAACTCCGTTTGCAAGTGGATGCCGCGGCACCTTTGCGCGCTAGGGACGGATGGATTCGGGCGAAGCGAAACACGGGCGTCGTTGCGAGACTTTTTCGAGATCGACGCGCGATTTATTGTGTTTGCGACACTGACAGAACTTCAACGAGAAGGCAAGATTCAGGCGTCCGTTGTGCAGAAGGCCGCCAAAGATCTTGAAATTAACGTGGAAAAGGCGAATCCGCGGATTTCGTAGAGCGGGTTCAGAGAGTTCCGCTGTATCTAGAAAACTGCTCTAGAGAAAATGCTGGCGCGCCCGGAGGGAGTCGAACCCCCGACCAGCT